>WNFF01017486.1_pt1 | contig 10799 bp, 10 predicted proteins | sample 5400441 | NCBI WGS metagenome assembly WNFF01 (sample SAMN13153345, study PRJNA577476) | soil metagenome | isolation source: 120 cm saprolite under Douglas fir tree site 2 hole 3 replicate 1 | place: USA:California | collected 2015-04-18
CAGACCTGATTCATTGGAAGCGGCAAGGCATTATCATTCCCGGTTACAAGGGTAAATGGAACGTGAAATGGACGAAGTCCGGCGCGATCGTTCCAGATAAAATCAATGGCAAATATTGGATGTACTACCTGGCTGACGCGCAGGGCAAAGACAGTCAAATGGGCGTGGCTTACTCCGAAGATTTGCTCCATTGGACGGAGGCCCTCGATCACCCGGTCCTGTCGAGCCGCTCAGGGTCGTTCGATTCGCAAGTTGTGGAGCCGGGACCGCCACCAGTCATAGCGCCTGAAGGCATCTTCCTGATTTACAACGGCGCCGACGACAAACTGGTCTATTCAACCGGGTGGGTTCTCTTTGACAAGAAAGATCCGACCAAAGTTCTTGCGCGCGCTCAAGAGCCGGTATTCGCGCCGGAAAAGGAATGGGAAAAGGTGGGGCAAGTTCCGAACGTCGTATTTGTAGAAGGCTTGGTTCTGGACGGCAAGCGCTGGCTTTTTTATTACGGAGGTGCGGATAAACACGTCGGCGTTGCTACGGCACCGGTGCTTTGAGGGCGTTGATAATGGCTCTCCTGGGTGCGGTTCACTCTAATTCACAGAGTGCGGCAGCGCCGGCGATCCCGGCGTCTTCGCCGTAATGAGCAAGCGCCAGAGGAATGTCCAGCGGGGAGGGATTCAGGCATGCGCCTTGCCAGCGTTGACGAATCTCGTTTAGAAAGTGCGCGAGCATAGAGGATACGCCTCCGCCGATTACAATTATGTCGGGTTCCAGGAGATCGATGATGTTTCCGAGCCAGTATGCCAGGAGGTCCAGCGTCTCCCGCATTACCTCTTTGGCGACAGGATCGCCTGCGGCATGAGCCTTCCCAACCATTTCGCTGCTGACCATCTGAAGATCGCCACCGGCCATTTCCAAGAGGAGCGACTTGGGATTCTGCTCGAGTTTCTGACGTGCACGTCTGGCGATGGCGGGACCCGCCGCCAGCGTTTCGATGCAGCCGCGTTTCCCACAATTGCAAAGCGGACCGCTGCTATCGATCCCGAGATGACCACCTTCTCCAGCGGCGCCCGTCCTTCCATGATAAATGCGGCCGTCAAAAATGATTCCTGTACCGATACCGGTACCAACGCTTGCGTAAAAGATGTTCCGATAGCCACGCCCCGCGCCCCACCTGAATTCCGCCAAAGCGGCGGCATTGGCGTCGTTATCGACCCGGACATGAACGTTATAAAGTCGGCGCATCTCCTCGGCCAGCGGGTAGTTATGCCAGATCGCGAGATTTGGAGGATTGATAATGACGCCAGTATGAGGATTCAGCGGCCCAGGTGCGCATATGCCGATTGCTTCAATCTGATTTTGAGAAGCCGCGTCAGAGAAAAGCCCGCGGATCGCTGTTGAAACGGCGGCCAGACCGTTCGATGGTGCACCAGCGGTCAGCATCGGCGTCCTGTTTCGCGCGAGAATCTCGCCGTTGGCGTCCACCAGACCGGCCGCAACTTTTGTTCCGCCGATGTCTACTCCAACGACGACACGAGATTCGTTTTTCATGGGTTATAGGGACCTGAATTTTGGTGATCGATTTAACTGGATCAACCATTGACAAATGTAGGATGGCGCAGATGGTCTTTTTGCAAGAGAGGAGGAGTCCGAAGCTGGTGAGAAACGTTTTATGATAGCTACGGGAGATCGCATGTATAGGGTATGCTCTTCGGTCTCGTCTTTTGTCAACTCCGCTTGGTCAGTGACTTTTTCCGAAGAGATTTCCAGGAGTGGGCCCACGCGGCAATGTGATGCTCACTTGCCGCGTGGACGGAATGGAATCGCTCTGAAATTTCGAAAGGCAATATGAAACTCAACTCATATCTTCTAAAGAGCACCGTGGTGGCGGCACTTGGGGGACTTCTTTTCGGGTTCGACACGGCCGTGATTGCTGGTACCACGCATGCACTGACAGAAACATTTCGCCTATCACCAGCGGCCCTGGGAATGACGGTTTCCGCGGCGCTCTGGGGAACGATCCTGGGGTCCATGCTGGCTGGAATTCCAGGCGATAAATTTGGCCGCCGTGACAGTCTGCGCGCCATGGCTGTGCTCTATCTCGTTTCAGCTCTAGGCTGCGCCTTTGCTTGGAACTGGAGCGCGCTCGTTCTTTTCCGCTTCATCGGGGGCCTCGGCATCGGCGGTTCGTCGGTGCTCGGCCCCATGTACATCGCGGAGGTTGCCCCCGCTAAATGGCGAGGCCGGCTTGTGGGCTTGTTTCAGTTCAACATCGTCTTCGGAATTCTGCTCGCCTATCTGTCGAACTACATCGTGGGAACGATGCGGTTTGGTCCCGCCGAATGGCGCTGGAAGCTGGGCATCCCGGCGGTTCCCGCCATACTCTTCCTGCTCTTCCTTTTTGGAATTCCGCGCAGTCCCCGCTGGCTGGTCAAGAAACAAAGGATTGCGGAAGCAAGAGACGTGCTCCGGCTGACGGGGGAGGAGAATTACGAACAGGAGCTCCAGGAAATTATCGTGTCGATCGATGCGGACCACGTCGCTAATGATTCGCTGTTCTCGTGGAAATACCGCCTGCCGATTTTTCTAGCCGTATCCATCGGCATGTTCAACCAACTGTCCGGAATCAACGCGATCCTCTACTACTTGAATGATATTTTCGCTTTTGCCGGCTTCAACAAAGTGTCTTCCGACTTGCAGGCCGTAGCCATTGGCGCGACGAACTTAGTATTTACTATGCTGGCTATGTCCGTCATCGATCGCATCGGCCGCAAGACCCTGTTGCTAATCGGTTCGGTCGGCACAGCAGCGTGTCTCGGAGGCGTTGCCGCTATCTTTTTTAGTCGCAGCCACCAGAACCTTCTCGTGTGGCTGCTGATCGGGTACATAGCGTTCTTTGCATTTTCCCAGGGCGCGGTCATCTGGGTTTTCATCAGCGAGGTCTTTCCCAATCGCGTAAGAGCTAAAGGCCAAAGTTTGGGCAGCTTTTCTCACTGGTTCATGAATGCGCTCATTTCCGGAATCTTTCCACTTCTGGCCGCTTCCTCCGGCGGATACCCTTTTGTTTTTTTCTCTCTCATGATGGGTCTCCAGTTTTTCGTGGTCTTATTTGTGTACCCTGAAACCAAAGGCGTGTCTCTCGAGGAGATGCAAAAGAGGCTGGGGATCGCTTGAGCTGATCACTCCAGCGCACAGTTCCGTCAACCGTCGAATACGACCCTGGCCATCATTTCGTCCGAATAGGTGTGAACAATACTCGGTGAGGAATGACTCAGCACTCAGGCTACGATGATTGGGGAAGAACCTGACTGTGTCAGTCTGGTGCGGAGGTGTACCGCAGGTTGTAGATAACTGTTACAGATAAAGGATCGCCCCCCGAGGATAGTTTTCTGGAGTGTGAAGCTGTTTTGAAAAGATCCCTCAAGGGTTCAACGCGATTTAGGAGTGGCTCGCACTGTGGAATCGGCCTGCAATGGCGGCGGCGCATCAACTTATTTCCGAAAATTGGTCGAGATTCGTGTGGGAACCGAACGCTCGGAAATGCAGACCGCGCGAAAGAAAAGGGGAGTGGAAGCTCGGAACTGAAACCTCGGCCGCAAAGAGTCATGGGTCAGGAACCCAGAGGAAATAGGCCTCCAGCGTCGCCCGCGTAGCGCATTCAAGCTCGACCAACCGGAGCGGAGCGCTGAAAGGATAAGAAATAGGTGTACAATTTCCGCGTTTCGAAGCCAAGGAAGAGGAAATTCCGGTGGCCAATATCGATACTGCTTGGGGTAGAGCCATGAACAAGCGGACTTTTATCAGGCTCTTCGGTGCGCTGATGGCAAGCCCTGTTATCTCGCCTCTGTTGGCCTGGGCGTCAAAAGGCAAACTGAAGAACTGGGCGGGCAATCTGGAATACAGTACGGACCGCTTGTACTCCGCCAACTCGCTTGAACAGGTCCAGAGTTACGTTAAGAAACAGGGCCATGTAAAGGTGCTGGGAACGCGCCACTGCTTCAACAACATCGCAGATAGCACGCATCACCTCCTGTCCCTGAAGTCGATGGACGAGGTGGTTGCGTTGGAGCCGGAGGCGCACACCGTGACGGTCGCTGCAGGCACCACTTACGGTCAACTGTGCCCGTACCTCCATAGCAAGGGCTATGCGTTGCACAATTTGGCCTCGCTGCCCCATATTTCTATAGCTGGAGCGTGCAGCACCGCAACGCATGGTTCGGGCGAACAGAATGGCAACCTCGCGACGGCAGTGTCGGCGCTCGAAATCGTCACGGCGGCCGGCGAGGTGGTTAAGCTGTACCGCCAACGAGACAGCGAAGCGTTCCGGGGAGCCGTTGTTGGGCTTGGTGCGCTTGGTGTAATCACAAAGGTTACCCTCGATATTCAGCCGACCTTCATGATGCAGCAATACGTGTATGAAAACCTGCCGCTCGCTGAAGTGAAAGACCACTTTGATGCCATCCAATCCAGCGCTTATAGCGTCAGCTTGTTTACCGACTGGCGAAACCGGCGTATCGGCGAAGTTTGGATCAAGAGCCGCGTTAAAGAAGTGCAAGCGTTTGACGCAACCCCGGAATTCTTCGGGGCGAAACGCGCGACCAAGAATCTGCACCCCATTGCCGAACTTTCCGCCGAGAACTGCACGGAGCAGATGGGCGTGCCTGGCCCCTGGTATGAACGACTGCCGCACTTTCGCATGGGGTTCACGCCTAGCGCCGGCAAAGAGTTGCAATCGGAGTACTTCGTGCCCCGTCAGCAGGCAGTCGAAGCAATTCTGGCGGTTGAACGACTCTGCGACCAGGTCAGCCCGCACTTAATGATTTCGGAAATCCGTACGATTGCCGCTGACAATTTATGGTTGAGTCCTTGTTACGAACAGCCTTGTGTAAGCATTCACTTTACCTGGAAACAGAACTGGCCGGCGGTCAGAAAGCTGTTGCCGTTGATTGAAAAAGAATTAAGTCCATTTAAGGCCCGGCCGCACTGGGGAAAGCTGTTTACCATGTCACCGACGGAGCTGAAATCTATTTATAAGAGGTTGCCCGACTTTATTCAATTGAGCAAGAAGTACGACCCACAGGGCAAATTCCGCAACGAATTCCTGAACGCGAACGTCTTAAGCAGTTAATGCGCGTTTCTCGTTGAGATACAAAAATATGAAATTTTGAACAAGCTGAATCAACGACAGTTAGCATAGACTTCTGGTAAGGAGACGCCTGCGCCGAGAACCTGATCGTGCCGTGACCTGCTCCCTAGTTCCGCGCAGGAAAACACACGAAAACCTCTTAACTCTGTTCTTGAAATCTGCGCGTCGAAGATTTATTCTGAAACGCAGGCTCTTTGCGAAAGGCCGAGCAAAAAGTTGGGCCGATTAGGGTCCGAAACCCGCCTAATATCATGCAAAATGCAGACTCAGCGTGCAAGACTGAGCTAGACGAATCAACAACATACACAACCGGCGCTGGTCTCCGGAACCGGAGGTCGGACGATCCCGAAATGCTGATGCAGAGTTCATAGGGTAGAAGATTTGAAAAACGAAGAGAGGCGGACTTCAGTTCGTAAGCGACGCCAAACAAACGAGATGTAGTTTTGTGCATGAGTCTCTTTGTTGGCTACGAACCGGAAGGTCAGTTCATCGCCGTGCAAAACCCAGAGTCAAACTGAAGTTTCGCTAAGAAGGTCACGAATGTGTTCGATTGCGGGACAGAATGCCCGGCAAGGGATCCATCTTCCTAACCTGGGCTTTCGAGTTCAATCGCAGCGTTGCAGTGACTGACTTGTCCGACTTGTCTATCTGAGAGCGGCCCGAAAACCAATAAGTGACGCCAGGACAGCGACTTAAGTTGATTTATTTCCAGGTTCGGGACCAGGAGGTCGATGGTTCAAATCCATTCGCCCCGACCACTTCTTTTAGAACCAACAATTTACAAATACACAAACGTCGCGGAGCGCCTGGTCGCGGGCCGGCTTCGACCTGGCGGCGGTTCACTTTCCCCCTGCGTGAAGGTCTCGATCGGGCCGGGTTTCGCGCGCCGGTGGACGCATTCTCGATAAACGCAGTCCCGCATATGGGCCCTTTTCTCGGTTCCATGCAGTGAAGCTCCACGGCAGTTCCAGCTTCGTTCATCTTCGTCTGGCACCAACCCCACTCAGGCATCCGTTCGTCGCCATCCAACGCCGGGATGGAATAAGATCCGGCAAGGCCGAATAGCGTCAGCGAATAATCGACTCGAACTTGCACCGCTTGGTCCTTCGCTCTGTGGTAGACCGACATCGGCACTGCGATTTGCTGGTAGACGCGTTCTTCCGCGGGATTTGGTCCCTCCTTGGCCACTTCGAGACTGTCTCCGATTCCGTGGTACACGACCCGTCCGTCTTGGCCTATCACATGCACTTCGACCCGATCCGTCAAGAGAATCGCATCGTTGCGAACTCCAGTAACTTGTAATGGCAGAAAGACTTCAGTGCTGTCCTCGCCGCGGTTGCGCTGGACGTTTTCTGAAGAAGGAACCAGACCGGATGGCGACTTGAACTTTCCCCGCGCCGGGTCAAACTTCATCACCGTGCTCGCACCAGCGGTCGGTTTCGGCGACAGCCGCTGCTCAATGCCAAACGCGGATTTCCACGGCAGGAACTGCGAGGTCAGGAGCAGCAAGCCAAAGGCAATCACTAGAAATCGCGCCGTGGCCGTTCTCCTGCGGAAGTATTGGAGCCCGAGAATCATGCCGGCCGCAATCGCCACCAGCGCGAACCGAAATACCTCTCCAATCCATCCGATTCCGCTGTGCGTTACAGCAATAAGAGTCCCATGCGCAGATCCATTCATGTAGTCACCGAGTGTCAAAAACGCCCCGATGATGAATGTACATCCGCACCCGAGAATGAATGCTTCCGTCATATTCCGGGTCACTGAGGCAAAAGCGAAGAGAGGCAGGATCAGAAAAAAAAGAAGAAAAATGACGTACGACGTCGCGGAGAGGAGACTCGATCGCAATGAAAACCCGTTTGCAAGTCCTTGAAACAGATTCGCAGCGAAGATCGGCCCCTCCACCATGAGGACCACAAAGAGGAACTTCTCGAGCAGCAAATTTCCGCGTCGAATCGGCCGCACAAACCAGTCCTGCCGCACTCCGGGAATCGCCTCGACGTGCACGATCGCCGCAATCAGAAACATGCTTGCGAAAAACGAGAGCATCGGAACCGCTTCCGCCAACATCTCGAGCATCGCGCTTTCGCCGAAGAGGCCGAGCTTAAATATGATGAATGCTGAAATCCAATGAAGCGATGCGACTGTGATTACAAAGGCCCACAGCAGCTTCCAATCTTTCTTGAAAATGTGCCAGACCATTTCCGCCTGCCTTTCTTCAAGCTCCGCCGTCGCGTGCCGCTCGCGCCAGTGTCGTGAAGATGGACCGCAGCGCCATCGGCTGCGAATCGATTCCTCGCACACCTGCCATTCGCGAACGAACCCGCTCGCCCAGGCCGTTCTCGTTGAACCGGGTGTCTACAAACGTCAGCACGTTCCCGATCGTGCGTATTTGCATCCACTCTTTGGGAGCTTGCCTTGGCGGCGCCGCTTCGGTCTCGAGCGTCACACGCACTTCGCGGAAGCGCCCCGTCAGGTCGCTCATCGATTCCTGAAACATCAGCTTGCCCTCATCGAGGAACGCGACGTTCGTTGCGACACCGTCAATTTCGCCCAGTTCGTGGGACGAGATCAGGATGGTCATCTCGCCAGCCTGCTCAAGCAGTCCTTCCATGAATTCATCACGCACTAGCGGATCGAGCCCGCTGAAAGGCTCATCCAGAATCAGTAGCTTCGGCCGGTAAGGCAGCGCGCACATCAGCGCCATCTTCATGCGCATTCCATGCGACAGGTCACCAATCTTACGTTCGAGCGGCAACCGCAATTGAAGCGCGATTGATGCTTCAAGATCACGGTCCCTCGTGGAATAGAACGGCCGCAGATAGGCCACATACTCGCCGACCGTCAGCCGCGCCGGCATGTCCTGGTTTTCGGAGACGTACCCGATCTGCGCAAGTTCCCGCGGCGAGACTTTCCGTGAATCGACGCCGAGTAGCGTCGCGCTTCCACGTGTCGGCTCGAAGATGTTCATCAGCACTTTGATGGTCGTAGTCTTCCCCGCCCCGTTTGCGCCAATCAGCGCGAACGCACTTCCGTCGGGCACGTCGAAACTCAATCCGCGAAGCGCGTCGAAGCGCCCGTATTTCTTCCAAAGATTTTCTACGCGGATCATTTGCGACTCACCTCCTGGGACTCTTCGAGCTTGGCCCATTGATCTTCAATCGCTTGAATAACGTCGTCGATATCGAGTTCCAAGCGCTTCGCCTCAACCACCAGTTGCTCTATCTCGCGCTCCAAGAGACGCTTTCGGTCACCCCGCCGCGGTTCTGGCATCTCAGCGACCACGGTTCCAATCCCTGGACGTGACTCTAGCCAGCGCTCCTGAATCAAATGCTGTACAACTTTGTGCGCCGTATTCGGATGAATTTTGAACTCGACCGCGAGTGACCGAACCGAAGGAAATGATTGGCCTAGCTGAAGTTCGCCGCTCACGAACGCCTTCTTCGCGGCAAACACAAGCTGGTCAAATATGGATTCGCCAGGGTGCAGGCTAAGCCGGAATGGTGTCATAACCGCACTGTGACACTAGTGACTGCATTTGTCAAAGCGTCTCGCGTGGCAGCGAAAGACAAAGTTTCGAATCTCCTATCATCATGTGTGTACGTACGAGACGATACGTACTATAATGTAATGACTGGCAAGGTGCGATGCACTTCGAATGGGACGACACGAAGAACCGCCAAAATCAGCACAAGCACGGCATTGCCTTTGGACTGGCGCAGGAGGTGTTCCTAGATCCGCTCCGAATCACAATGGAAACCCAAGATGTCGATGGCGAAGAGAGATTCGTGACGATTGGCTCCATAACCAGAACGTTCCGACTCATGGTGGTGGTCTACACTCTTAGGTTGAAAGATGATGATGAAACGGTCCGCATTATCTCGGCCCGAAAAGCAACACCGAACGAAAGGAAATTCTATGAAAAGGCTCACTAAATCTGAGCGCCGGAAACAGATTAGGCGTTTCGACGCTATTCGTGATGACCAGATCAATATCACGGACGTCCCAGAAATTACCGAAGAACAGATGCGTAAAGGCGTCGTCGGCCACCTCTACCGTCCGATCAAGAGACCCGTCACCATGCGGCTAGATGCCGATGTCATCGCATGGCTAAAACAGGGTGGCCCGGGCTACCAGACCAAGGCAAACCGGCTCTTGCGAAGGGAAATGCTGAAATCTCGGAGAGCCTAGCGCTTGGGGAGAAGCGGCATCCTGGCAGAGTCGCACGCCCACACATCATGCAAGACGAATTGGAGATGATTAGCTTTGCCCACGCGTAATTGGTGGTCGATTTCCGTTTGTTACCCAGTCTGCGGACAACTTACGGACAATTGAGGGGGAAAGTGAATCGGGTGCTGGTCCCTAAGCGACACCAGATAAAGCATTTAGGATTTTTGTTACCCCTGGTTCGGGACCAGGAGGTCGATGGTTCAAATCCATTCGCCCCGACCACTTCAAAACCCTTTACCCTCAACACGTTTACGCAACCTTTCGAAGTCAATTGCAGCGACATCCGCGTGTAACAATGTAACAATTGAAAAGCCAATTCCGGCACGCTCGCACCATTCGCCGCGGTATTTAACATCTTCCCGAAGCTGCGATGCGTAGCGGTCCGTCAACGTTCGTGCGTGGCCGAGCCAAAGCGTGATTAGGTCCTCCGGCACTTGTGCCTTGCGAAGCACTGCTGCGCGGTATCGGCGAAACGCGTGGAATCCGACTCGTTTTCCCGTTTCATGCAGAATTCGCAAAACATTACGCGGCTGTAATGGCCGCCCCTTCGCCGTGGCCAGGCTGCATTGGACTACCGCAGCAAGGTGAGTTTATCCGGACGCACAAAAGCCGGTTGTCACAGCTTGTCACAGTGGCGGCGGTAGTATTTGGTAGGGCTTGTGGGTGCTGTTCCCGCTTGCCCTTGAGCTTCGAACAAGTTGTCACTGACTTCTTTTTGGCAGTTCCGTGCCTCGGTTGAGTATCTCCAGATAGCGATGATACGTGAAGAGCCGATGCCGTTGCTTGCCCGTGGTCTCACGAACCATGCCGAGCCTCACCATGTGCTGTAAAGCCTTCGCCACAGTGGGCGCAGAGAGGGAGAGCTGCTCGGCCGTCGCCGGGATCGTGATGATCGGTTTGCGCTGAAGGTGCTGGTGAACGCGCAAAACGGATGCAGCGGGGCGGCCAAGCTCCTCGATCTTCCGGCGATCTTCTTCGATGAGTGTGAGTATCTCCTTCGATGTATCGGCTGTCTGCTGAGCGGTTTCTTTCACACCTGTTAGAAAAAATTCGAGCCAAGTCTCCCAATCTCCGTGGCTGCGGACACGGTCAAGCAATTCATAGTATTTCTGCCTATTCGTCTTGAAATAGAGGCTGAGGTAGAGAATGGGCTCACGGATTGCGCCAGCGACGCACAGCAAGAATGTAATCAGCAATCGGCCCAATCTCCCATTTCCGTCTAGAAAGGGGTGGATGGTTTCGAATTGCACATGTACAAGTGCGGCTTTGACCAGAATCGGCAGTTCTTCGTGCTCGCGATGCAGGAACTTTTCGAACGCGCCCATGCATTCCATCATTTTCTCAGGTGGTGGTGGGACAAATGCTGCGTTGCCGGGCCGCGTGCCTCCGATCCAATTTTGGGTTTCGCGGAATTCACCCGGACGCT
>WNFF01008223.1_pt1 | contig 10798 bp, 10 predicted proteins | sample 5400441 | NCBI WGS metagenome assembly WNFF01 (sample SAMN13153345, study PRJNA577476) | soil metagenome | isolation source: 120 cm saprolite under Douglas fir tree site 2 hole 3 replicate 1 | place: USA:California | collected 2015-04-18
AGAGATGGGGTTCTGGGGCATCAACACCCCAGAGGAGTACGGTGGGGCGAACCTGGGAGCAGTCATGACCGCCCTCATCGCAATGGAGTTGGGACGAACGCTGGTCCCCTTCAGCTTCGGCGGTGCGGCAGACAACATCCTCTATCTTGGTAACGAACGGCAAAAGAAAGAGTACCTCATACCCACCATAGAGGGGACGCGCCACTCCTGCTTCGCGCTCACCGAGCCGGGTGCCGGTTCTGACCCTTCCGCCATTCGCACGACCGCAGTGAAAGACGGCAACCACTGGGTCATCAACGGGCAGAAAGTCTTTATCACGGGTGGAAATGAAGCCGATTTCACGATGGTGTTCGCCGTCACAGATCGCAACAAGCCGCCCCAGAACGGCGGCGTAACCTGCTTCCTGGTGGACCGTGAAATGGGCTGGACCTCACGCCCGGTGCCTACTATGGGAGGATGGTCGCCCGCCGAACTCTTCTTCGAGAACGTCCGCGTGCCGGAGGATCACATCTTGGGTGAGGTAGGAAGAGGGTTCTCGCTGGGTATGCAGTGGATTGGCCAGGGACGGTGGCTCATTGCTGCCCGCTGTGTCGGCACAGCCGAACGCTTACTCCAGATGGCGGTAGACTATGCCAAACAGCGTGTGACCTTCGGTCAGCCGATCTCCGACCGCCAGGCTATCCAGTGGATGCTCGCTGACTCCAAAGTGGAGATAGAGGCCACAAAGTGGCTGGCACTCCATGCCGCCTGGAAAGCCGATCAGAAGATGGATAACCATCACGAAGCAAGCATTGCCAAGCTATACGGCTCAGGCATGGCCAACCGCGTCGTTGATCGCGTAATGCAGATTCACGGCGGTATGGGCTACACCCGCGAGTTGCCAATTGAACGCTGGTATCGCGACCTGCGCGTGACACGCATCTACGAGGGCACCGACGAAATCCAGCACTTCATCATCGCCCGCGACCTGCTCAAGGGCTACGTGAAGATCGGCGCCTGGGAGTAGCCTGTATTGTTCGCCGATGTCAATCAAAGACATCCAAAGCATATACTTTGGGTGTCAGACTGGCAATAAAACACCCAGGTTTACGTGATCTAACATAAACCTGGGTGTATTGTTGCCTTAGAGACTGGTAAAAAGTTGACTTACTTTACAACTAAATCCTGGCAGGAGCGGAGATTGGAGCACATCGGTTTCCTCAAGTGTCTTTTCGAGCGTTAACACTGCGTCTTCTCTTCGATAGACTTCAAGGGTTCTCTCTTGCCAATTCACAACCCAATATTCTTTCACGTTACGGCGTGAGTACAGTTTCAGCTTGACTTCTCGATCTCGACGTTCATTTTCTGCGCCTGGTGAAAGCACCTCAACCACTAATTCAGGTGCATTGTGCAGTTTCCCATCTTTGTGCAATGCTGTTTTTAACCGCTCTTGGCTAATCCAAATCACATCAGGGATAACGTTAGTATCGTCAGCAAAAATGATCCCCGCTGTCAGATTGACAAAGCCAGCTTGCGATTGTTCGTTCCAAACTTGAAGGAGAAAGCCCAACCGAAAGCTAACTAACTGATGCTGCCAATCTGGTTGTTTTGCCACGTACAATTCTCCATCAACAATTTCGTAGCGACTTCCATCCTCTGGTAACAACTCTAAATCGCGTGAGGTCCAGTGTAGTGTCTTCATGGTCCTTTCTCCGCTTACTTTCAGTCATGAACAAGCGTTGTGTATATTGTAACATACCCACTGGAAGCGTTTAGATCACCTAGCTCCACGCCTCTTCAGGGACCAGGTAGACCTCCTCCAACGTCTGCTCCAGTGAACGTTGGATGCGCGCCACACGCTTATTAAACTGCATCGTCGAATACTCGAGATAATCCTCCATCTTCAGCCCGAATGGGGGCTCATCTTCTCCGACCTCAGCGTACATCTCCTGCGTGATACCAAGTGCGAAGGGGAGCAACTTGTTCATCTGCTCTTCGATGACCGGCCACAGGCTTCTATCCTGGGCCACCAGGCGCGAGAGCAGGAACACGCCGTAGGCAAGGTGTCGCGACTCGTCACGTTTCAGATACCCGATACCTTGTTTGAGCCCAGGCATGATATTGTTGTGATCCAGCATGTTAAAGTAGGAGTAATACCCCGTCTCGGCCAGCACACCTTCCACAATCATGTTGTATGTAGCCGAGGCTCGGGCTTGAGCCACAGGAGAAGAATCGGTGCGTAGGGCATTCATGACCCTGGGCAGTTCTTCATAGAAGATGGCCTTGTAACTGGGCGGCAGAAAGGAGTGCAGGTCCGAATGCTCCTGTGCCACCTCATCCAGCCAGCGCCGGAAAAACTCAGTGTGCTTGGCCTCCTCCCACAGGAAGGTGGTCAGATACATCTCTTCCTCCATACGCCCTTCCTGCGCTATGACCATAATCAGCGGTAAGAGATCAATGGTTACACTCTCTTCACCTGCTTGAAAGAGCGCAGTCAGGCGCAATATGCTCTCCTTCTCAAGATCGGTGCATTTCTGCCAATCGATCATGTCTTGCGAAAAATCGAGGCTGCGTGGATCCCACACGCCAAGCTTCTTGGCTTTGTGGTAGAGACGCATTGGTAGGATATCATGGCGCAAGCCGCGCTCGCTCGTGGTCGTGAACCCTTCGTGGGTCGTGTAAGTCATGGCAGTTTCTCCAGCTTTCCTTGTGTTCTCCTCACGAAAGAAGAGCATCGGCAGTTAGTGGTTACTTTAGGGACCGCTTCTCAGGCAGGTTTGATCAGCTTAATATTATCGTAACAAACTGTTTATGCATGTGTCAATGGACTACTCGTACACGACTGGCCAGAGGCTGGTAATCGGTATTTCCAGGCCGGGAAAGAGTTCAGCAATGGTAAGGATATCTCCATCTCGTAGGATTATTCCCTGGGGGATAGATTCTCCACTGTCGGCATCTTTACTCAGCCCACTGGAGCGGTAGGTGCGGACGCTATGCCTATCAGGATCAATGAGAATGCCCACCTGTACACCTTGACTTAAAAATAGGGCTATTTTCTCTTCAAGCTCACGAATACGGTCTCGGCTAGATTTAATCTCGACTATTAATTGAGGAACCACAGATAAATAGGTGCGGGGATTTTGCTTGAGCCGCTCTCTTGAAACAAACGAGACATCTGGAGAGAGCAAATCGCCATTGGGCATACGGAAACCGGTACTCGAATCCAGTATTCGCCCTAAGTTATGGTTATACACCCAGGCGCTTAATAACGTACTGAATCGGCTTGCGATTTCGCCGGACACACCGTCCGATGGACTCATAATAATAATTTTTCCTTCTCTCAATTCGATCTGGTAGTCGGGATAGAGAGCCTGCAGTTTTTCGACTTCGTGCCAGCTAATAGACATCGTAGGTACTCCTTCACTAACGTCGTCCTCAAATGTTCGACGTTGCGGATATATTGCCATCTTTTCACTTCTTTGATAGAGCATAGCACATAGTTTACAAAACTTCTATGACATGAGGTCCAATGCTCCTACGCTTCAGCCTTTATCACCTCTGCCAAATCCTGGTACACGTGATCGGGCTGGATATGCATTTTCTCAATATCTGCGCGCATGCTGCGGCCCGTCAGTACCAGGAGCGTATGCGTACCGGCGGCCTTGCCACCCAGGATATCTACGTCCAGACTATCCCCTACCATCACCGTCTCATCGGGTTGGCTATTCAGCATGCGCATCGCCTCCAGTAGGAGCATCGGCTCCGGTTTACCGACCACCAGCGGGGTGATGCCACTGCCAACCTCGATAGCCGCTGCCAGCGTGCCACAACCAGGCAAAAAGCCACCTTCAACCGGAAGCAGCGCGTCGCGGTTAATCGTGATAAAAAAAGCGCCTGAGCGTACTGCACGAATAGCACAGTTCAGCTTGGCGTAATCGAAGCTGCGGTCCAGGCCTACCAGGACCGCGTCAGCCTTTTCCGCTTCGACGCTGGCCACCGCCAACTGTTGCGACCTTACCAGATCGATTAAGGGCTGCTCACCAACGACATAGACAACGCCACGAGGAAAGCGACGGGCGATATACTGCACCGCCGCCTGACCGGCACTCAACAGGTGTGTGGCGGTAGGGACCCGATTTATCGCGTCCGGGGTGAGGATGCCAAGGCGCGCGAGTTTTGCCAGAATCTGCGCGTCTGTGGCGAAGGAATTGTTGGTCAGGAAGAGGTACTTCTTGTTGTGAGCCTCAAGCCAGGCCAGAAACTCTTTTGCTCCTGACACCAGCTCATTCCCGCGGTAGATGACGCCATCTAAATCGATCAGGTAGGTTGTATACGGTAGCATAGTGTCTCCCCACCGCGTAAATGTAGGTCCCCGATTTATCGTGGGACTGTCCCTTGCGGGTACCAGGCTCATTCTCTCAAGAGTTGTTCGCGAATGGCGATGATTTCACGACGCAATGTCGGGTTGATGTTCACAGCCTGGTCGATCTTTTCACACGCGTGCATAACGGTGCTGTGGTCACGCCCACCAAAGAGTTGACCTATTTCAGAGAGAGAGTCCTGCGTCTCCTGGCGCATCAAGTACATGGCAATCTGGCGTGGCATGACGATGTGTTTGTCACGTTGCTTGCCGCACATATCCTCTAACGGAATGTGGTAGTACTCTGCCACCGCCTGGGCAATCTGCCGGATGTTGAGGTTTGACTCTCGGCTGTCGTTCCCAAGTGACGACATGGCAGCACGCGCTACGTCAATGGTCAGCTCAGTACGGTGCAACTGCTGATAAGCCATCAGTCGATTCAGGCACCCCTCTAACTCACGGATATTGGTCTGCACCCTGCCGGCCATGTAGGCGATGACGTCATCGGGGACCCGGTAACGCAACAGATCAGCTTTGACACGCAAAATAGCCATGCGTGTCTCCAGGTCTGGTGGTTGGATATCAGCAATCAATCCCCATTCAAAACGCGAACGCAGTCGCTCCTCCAGGCTTACGATAGCCTTAGGCGGCCGGTCACTACAGATCACGATCTGTTTGCTCATCTCGTGCAGACTATTGAAGGTGTGAAAAAACTCTTCCTCAGTCGATTCTTTGCCGGCGATGAACTGGATGTCATCCACTAACAGGATATCGACAGAGCGATACTTGGCACGAAACTCCTCGGTTGTGCGGTAACGAATAGCATTGACAATTTCATTGGTGAATTGCTCAGACGAAACGTAGAGCACCGCCAGTCCTGTCTGCACGCCTTGATGCCCAATAGCGTGCAGCAGATGCGTTTTACCCAGTCCCACACCACCATAGAGAAAAAGAGGATTGTACGATTCACCAGGAGCCTCTGCTACAGCCAGAGAAGCAGCATGAGCCAGGCGGTTACTATTGCCAACAATAAACGCATCAAAGGTATAGCGCGAGTTGAGGCGATTCTGCATCAAAATGTTAGCTCGCTGCTCGTTATCCCAATCTTCTGATGAGTCGAAGATCACTGTGGGCGCTCCTCCATTTACCCGTTTTCGACAAGAGCAACACACTCAATCTCGACGAGAGCCATGCGCGGCAATTCTGCGACCGCCACCGTCGAACGAGCCGGGGCCACGCCGGTGAAATAGCTGCCATAGACGGCATTCATGGCTTGAAAATCACCCATGCTCGCCAGGAAGACCGTCGTTTTCACGACACTGGTGAGCGAGGAACCTGCACTGGAAAGCACAGCCTCTAGATTTTGCAAGACGCGATGTGTCTGTGCCTGCACATCTGCTCCAACCAGTTCTCCGCTGCTTGGATCAAGCGCAATTTGGCCGGAGGTATAGACGAACTGGCCACAGCGAATCGCTTGACTATATGGGCCAACGGCCGCAGGGGCATGGGGTGTGCTGATTTGTCTATGTTGCATAACTATTTTCCCTAACAACTTTCCAATGGGCGACCGCAAGGGATCGCCCCTACTCGATACGAGCGATCCCTTGCGGTGGCGGCGTGCCCGTAGGTGACCGGTGCGCGGCCAGGGATAGCTCTCTAGCACAGTTGCGCAATGCCTGTTGCATCTCGGCTGCCGAGTGGTAGCGATTCTCAGGTTCTTTCTCCAACGCCCGTTGCACAATCTGCTCAACGGCTGGGGGCACCGTTATATTGAACTGGTGCAAAGGTGGTGGGTCTACCGAGGCATGCTGCATAGCGATAGAGACAGCCGTGGGACCAACAAAAGGTGGACGACCCGCCAGCATTTCAAACATGACAACACCAAGGGAATAGAGATCAGATGAAGCCGTCAGTTTCTCACCCCGCGCCTGCTCAGGTGAGAGATAATCAGCGGTGCCAAGGACAATACCACTGTTGGTGAGTCCCTGATCCTCAGCTACGCGTACAATTCCAAAATCGGTGAGCTTCACCAGCACACTCCCCCCGCCTATTCCAGTACCCACGGCTGCCGTAGTACGCGCTAACATGATATTCTGTGGCTTTATATCACGATGAATAAAGCCTCGCGCGTGTGCTACTTGCAGTACAGCGCAGACTTGTGCAGCGATCTCCAACACCTCACGAGCCTGCAACTGGCGACGCTGTGCAATAAGTTGCTTCAACGTTGGACCGTGAATATACTCCATGACGAGGAAATACTGCCCCATCTCCTCAACAAAATCGAAGATGGTGACAGCGTTGGGATGGGTAAGTGCGGCGGCTGCACGAGCCTCGCGCCGGAATCGCTCCACTGCCCGCAGATCATTCTTGTCCAATGACCGCAACACCTTCATCGCCACCATCCGCTCCACACGATGATCCCACGTTTTGAAGACGCTGGCCATACCACCGGTGGCAATATGCTCGAGAATCTCGTAGCGTCCAGCAATCAGTGTACCTTCAAACTGGTTCAAGCGTTACCTCAAGTCGCACAGGGAAACAGAGTACCATGACAATTATCGTCGAGGGCTAGTATATCATCAATCGGGCTATGTCGTCCAGCAAGGGCGTGAGTCTCCATCAACTCCACCGTCTGTGAGTTGCGCCGGACTTCCTTTCATATGATATACGCCCGTTTTTGTATCCAGGCTCACACTCACCAGCCAGATATCGAATGTCTGGTTGTTATACGATAGATAGGCTATCTGCTTCCCGTCAGGCGACCAGACCGGTTGACTCACAAATTGCCCTGTTAAGATCAGCGAGGATCGCTTGTAGTCCTCCAGGGCGTTCTGGGCAACAACAGGGTTGTTCGGCTCACCGGTTACCCCTTCCGGTACCGGCATTACATACAGCCCCATTCGATCAGCGCCTTCACGTCGCACATAGGCAATCCAATTCCCGTCCGGCGAAAAGGCCGGTTGTATGTTCTGATCTTGAGGAGGGGTAATGGCTACCCCTGGGTCAAAGCCTGGTTCTCCTGGATGATAATGCCCTCTGGGATACCTGGATATCGCGTTGGCATCCTCCAAGAATATCTGGATGACTTGCTGTGTATGCGTATCATCATACGCATAATGAGTGTAGGCAACTTGATCGGGATGTCCAGGACGATAGCTTGGATCTCTATCACCGCCATCACCGAAGTAGGCATAGGCAACGTCCTGCACTTGCGTGGGGTCGTTGAGTGGAATTGAAAACACTTGTAGATCGAGTAGAGGGGAGTTAGGCGTGTAGGCGTACCAATCCTCTTTTTCAAAGTCACTCAGGAAGAGCAAATGCGTACTATCTTGCGACCATGCCGGCTGCGATTGCCAGGTATAAGAGGAGTGGATAAACGGTCCATTATAGTAGTACTTTCCCTGACCGGAACGCAATATACTTATTTTTCCCCCCGTAATCGGCATGTAGGCCAGGTCAGCATAGTTTTTGTAACGCACGACAAATGCGATCCACTTGTGGTCAGGCGAAATGGCAGGGTCTCGCACGGCCATCCCACTGCCTGTTAACTGATGCGGAGTGCGTGTGCCATCCAATACCCACAGAGTTCGGTTGATAGTAAAGTAGAGTTTCCCCTGGAAAACAGCCTGATTGTTGATGCCTAATTGTTGACCATTACCGGTGCTGGTACGGCTAAAGTTTCCGTTGCTGTTACCACCAAAGCCCAGGCACCCCTGCAAACTCAACGCCAGCAGTAGCAACAAGCATGCGCGCCAGTTTAAAAGCATCTTCATCATTCTTCCCCAAACATACATCTATACTTGCAAAGCTTCAGGTGACTCAAACACGATCAGAAACAATAGATCGAGGAGGCTGTGTATACCCAACAGATCGCCCCCGTTCAGACTCATTGCGCTGACGTTGGCCATCTGGCTTGCTGTTTGCAACGCGCTACTGCCAGCCGTCTGTGACACGGGTGATGTCTGAGATGCAAGCCCTGGGGCGGCTGTATTTCCGCTAGTGGTAATGTTGCACCTCGCGTCAGCAGTTGAACCGAATACTTTCACAATCACCGGTACGATCAGGTCGCAGTGCGGAAAGACAACCGATTTCCCTTTGGGTGTCGTACCCGAATTCGAATACGGTGGACCCAGAGTGACCTGGTTTATCTTGCTCGTATCAATGCTGCGAGCATAACGCAGCAGGCTAAAGACATCGGTCAACTGCATATCCGTTTTGACGTAACCGGCCAGGTCATGGCGAGCCGAACGGCCAAAATCACCCACCAGGTCGGCATGGCGCGAGCGCACATACTCAAGAGCTTCTATGCCACCCAGGTGTTGTGGCCCAGGCGCCAGGTACAGGCGTTTGTACCTATAAATATCCTGGGTATTGTTGCCCACATCATCTGGATATTGATCATCGGTGATAGGGTGAATGACATCTATATCAACACCACCCATCGTATCGATGACTTTGACGAATCCATCCAGTCCAACCCAGGCATAGTAGTTAATGCGAATACCAAAATCCTGGAAAATTGTTAGACGACTGAGCGCGACACCACCCAGTGCATAGGCTTCGTCCAGCTTATGCATGCCAAAGCCTGGAACGTTGACCCAGAAGTCACGCGGGATTGAGAACATGGTTACGTCCTTAGTCGCGGGATCAACGCTGACGACTATATCGGTTTGGGCCAGATAGGTATGGGTGCCATCTGCGTTAGTGAAGTCGAACTTCTGGTCAGTATCACTGCCTAACAGAAGAATATTGATGCGACCGCCGGTCAAGACGCTGCCGCCACTGCCACGCAACTGGTTAGGATCCTCGTCGCCAGGCAGACGTCGCACCTGCTGGTTCAGAATAGTACTGACCGGAGCGGACAGGCTATAGTAATAGTAGCCTGCCACACTACCCACAACGAGCAAGGGCACGAGCATCATGCACAACACGATACCTGCTCGCATAGACAAGCCCTTCTTCTTTTTGCGTGCTGCGGGTCGTAAGCGTTGTGCCGTGAGTGCTGAAGCAGGCATCGATGGACGTGCGCTGTACTGGTACCATACTGGTTGTGCAGGGGCCGGTCTTGTCCCCGGCATGGGCACGAGCCGCTGGAGTTGTGGATACGGTCCGACGGCCGCAGCAAGCTGCGGCCGCACGCTTTGAGTGGGTTGTGGTACGAACATTGTAGACGGCAGAGCAGTACCCGGCTCAGGTGCCTGCCCAAGAAAGTTTGTTGTCCCGTTACCAGGATAGCGCGCAGGGCCTGTCACCGGCATACCAACCGCTTCATGTTCCAATGTTTCTCGTTCTGTCAAAGATTTCAGCTCTGCATTCGCCATAAGAGCCGTAGAGCTCGCTGCATTCGCTTTCCAATTTGAGAGTAGTCCGGTGCCGGGGGGACGTGACGATGACGTCGGCGAAGGAAATGTATTTTGAGGCTGTGCAGGTGGAACATCTCGCTGAGGATCTGCTGAGGGCCGTTCTGCAGATGCTGGGACTGGCTCTAGGCGATAGCCATTGCTCCTCAGAGGGGTCGTCTGCATATATTGGCGTTGATTCAAAATAATTACCTACCTCTCGACGATCTGATTGTCCAGTCAATTTCTTTTGAGAGAATCCCGCCTCTTTTCCCCTCCACGACATTCACTACACCCTTACTGGGGCCTCCTTATTCTTTATCCTTATCGTCTCTTAGGACGGAAAAGAGATATTACTTGTTTCATCGGTTATAACGACTCAGAAGTTAAAACTTCGCGTTCCTGCCTCCCAAAGTACCCCTGATAGGACTTTCGGCGCACCTTTACCTCATCTTTCTTCCTCAACTTCCTCACGACGCGCTTGTAAGAATGAAAGGATCAGCGAACCGATCAACACTGCGAGTAGCACAATCTCCATCGCACTGAATGTTTTCTTTTTCTGCATATCGTTACCTCCAATCTTTTGTAGTTCTCCCATTTACCTCACCCACAACTCCTCTCTAGGCCTATAGGTATGGAGGAGGTGAAAGTGTTGAGCAACCCACGCATGAAATCCCGCCACATTGGGCAGGTAGAAGCGCAAAGTGAAAAAAAGCACAGCATGCACCCGCGGCTGTGAGGTCTCATCGATGAGCTGCTGAAGCGTTAAAGAACCATCGTTAATACGCACTGTCGATGTATCCACCAGTGCCGGTGGAGTGCTACGATCTGCTAACGCTGCTATAAATTGCGCATCGGTTACCACCAACTGGTCCGGTATAATAGCCTGCCGCAGGTCGGCAGCAATTCGCCTCTGTAGTTGGTTCGATGCATTCACACTATTCATGCTCATCGTGTTGTAGTACGAGGCATCTTGCACAACGCTAAAGACCGTTGTGACAAGAATGAGCAATATCGCTACTAGAGTTGCCCACTTCGCAAATGCTGCGTAGGGGCCCTCAGCGGAGCTTGCGGAGCGTGTTTCAATTCCTTCGCGCCCTGGGGTGAGGAGAAGCCATGA
>WNFF01014312.1_pt1 | contig 10798 bp, 10 predicted proteins | sample 5400441 | NCBI WGS metagenome assembly WNFF01 (sample SAMN13153345, study PRJNA577476) | soil metagenome | isolation source: 120 cm saprolite under Douglas fir tree site 2 hole 3 replicate 1 | place: USA:California | collected 2015-04-18
AATTCGTGATTGTTTTTCCGGATACTGGCGGGGTGACGGCAATTCGCGTGGCGAAGAAAATTAAAAAATCCGCGACGAATATACCCACGGTTCCAAAACATCCAGTTTCTTTCAGTATCGGTATTGCCACGTTTAAACGGGCGCAAACCTCCTTTGAAGCGGCACTTCGTGCGGCCGATGATTTGATGTATGAAGTGAAACTGTCCGGAAAAAATGCAATTCTTCAAAGAGACATCAATGACTGATCCCGGTTAAGCGACCAGCCGATCTAAGATATCGTTGGGCGGTTAAGTAGAAATTCCACTACTTAAATTATGCTTCTACCTAACAACGTCATTAGCTCGCTTTCCGCACCTCGGCGGCGATCGCCGCCCCGCGTTCGTTTTGCACCTTAGCGAGGTCGTAATGGGCCTGCAGATTGACCCAAAACTCAGCACTGGTGTCAAAGCACCGCGCGAGCCGCAACGCGGTTTCCGGCGTAATGCCGCGCTTTCCGTTCAGGATGTCCGTGATTCGACCCGAAGGAACGCGCAGCGCGATCGCCAAACGATTCGCGGACAGACCGCGGGCATCGAGCTCGCGCTTCAAAATTCGGCCAGGATGAATTGCCACCATTTTCGTTACCCTCTGTGATAATCAACAATTTCTACGTCGTAAGCATCACCGTTTTTAAATCGAAAGCAGTACCTTTGGCACCCAGGTTAATGTTCAGCGAGGCATTGTAGCGGAGAACACCGGCCCAGGCTGTTTCTCAATGAGTCCCTGTCTTTCCGGGCAGAAAGCCTTCGCCGCGCCACGCCGCCACGATCTGCTCGAGCCCCTCACGATAGCTCGGATAGCGCGGAGTCCAGCCAAAATCCTTTCGAAAGCGCGCGTTCGAGGTACGCATCGAGGTGGTAAGTAGGCCCACCGCATAGTTACCGGCCACGAGGCGCGCGAGCCAAGTCGGCACGCGAAACGGCGGGCGCGCCGCGAGGCGCTCCGCGAAGTGCCTTAGAAATTCCGCCACCGGGACCGGCACGTCATCCACAACATGCCAAAGTCCGCGGTGGGGCGCGGCGACGACGGCGGCAAACGCGCTCGCCGCGTCGTCGACATGAATGAGCGACCAAGCGGCATCTCCGCGTCCGATAATCGGCAACCGACGCCGCGCGATTTCCTTTCCCATAAAGCGCGTATGGGCGGAATCCGGAGCGTAAAACCACCCACAGCGGAGCACCCCGGCAGCGAAGCCGAACTTCTCGCCCGCCTCGTGGGCGATTGCCTCCCCCGCGATCGTCGAGCGATAAAGCGGGTTGTGGCCGACTGGCGAGCGCTCGTCAAACGGCGACCCGTCCGGCGGAGTTGCGACCCAGACAATGCTCTGGAACAGGAACCCGCGCGCGCCTACCTTTGCCGCCGCGAGCGCACGCGTACCTTCCGTGCGGATGCGGTCATTCAACGCGAAGTCCGGGGGCGTGACCCGGCGCCCGGTCGGTATGGCGGTTGCGGCGTGCACGATAACATCGGCCCCTTCGGCGGCATGAGCCAGCGCGTCCACGTCGAACAGATCGCCGGGCCGACTCTCGGCGCCTAATCCGCGTATGACCGGCTCGTTCGCGGGCCGCCTCTGGAGCCCGATGACTGAATGGCCGCGCTCATGGAGTAGCCGGACGAGGCGACGGCCCAATACCCCAGTTGCACCGGCGATGAAGACCTTCATCAGACCTCTCTCCTCATCTGCAATGTTTCGGTCTTACTCAATCTGATCACATTGCCTCTTATTTTATCCTGAGTTTATCTCCATGGCTCACAAAATATCATTGCTTATTACGAACATCTTCTTTCAGAAACTATGGCCTGGCATGGGTGGCCGCCTGACCGTATTCGACCTTTTATCGCTATGTCGACCCGGGGCTGTATCCGGAGGATTGGGCAGGCAAGGTTCCGGATTTACAGGCAGGTGAACGCAAAGAGAGTGAAGCCTAGCGGTGGAAGGCGCTGCGCTTTTCCGCCCTACGCGCTGGACAAAACTAATCCAATGGATTACTCTAGGATATGCTGATTACGGTTGCCGAGCTGTTGTCGGTTGAACTACCTCGCCGCCTTTCCGAAATCCGGCGATTTAATCAAGGGTACGGGCGGTGTCCGTAGGCTCCGATGGGCACGGGGTGGCCGAGGCAAGAGCGGCGGCGTAAGGGTGATTTACTACTTTTGCCGCTGTATCTGCTTACCGTATTCAGCAAGAGCGAGCGCGCTGACCTGACGCAGGCGGAGCGCAACGATCTCGGACGACTGGTAGAAATCTTGGTTGATTCGGCATTTGGTGAATAACATGAGTAAGGCATTCGAAAGCATCAAGCAGGGGCTCCGCGAGGCGATTGCGCATCAGAAGGGAAAAGGGAGAAGCGTAAAGACCTACAAGCCCTCGGAAATTGACGTGCAAGCGCTGAGAAAGCGTATCGGATTCACGCAGGAAGAATTTGCGGCCAAGTTCGGCATCAGTCTCGGCACGTTGCGGCATTGGGAGCGTGGCGACCGTAAACCCCATGGTTCCGCGCTGGTGCTGCTTCGCGTGATCGAAAAAAACGGCCGCGCTGTGCTGCGCGCGCTTTCGTAAAAGACGCGCAGCTTGGGCGCTCGGTACTCGTACGGCCAAGGCCGACACGCGCATTACGAGCCGCCGCGCACCTGATGCCGGCGGTAGCCGTCATGCCGGATGTCGCTTTGAATTCTCCGTTTCGTGTTATCGCCTTTCATTCGGCGCAATACGCTCACGCTATTGCGCCCTACGCGGGCTCGGGCGGCGCGATCTCGCGATACACACCGCGCAGTTATCCTCGGTCGTATGCCTGCTTCAAGCGTTTTATGTCGATTTTGTCCATTTGAAGCATTGCCTTCATGGCCCTTTTTGCTTTCTCAGCATCTTTGTCTTGCAACATCTTGCCTGAAACAGAGGGAATGACTTGCCACGACAGACCATATTTGTCTTTAAGCCAGCCGCATCTTTGTTTTTCTCCGCCTTCAGAAAGCTTCTCCCACAGCTCGTCTACTTCTTGCTGCGTCTCACAGTTCACGAAGAACGATATCGCCGGCGAGAAGGTGAATTGCGGGCCACCGTTTAGTGCGAAAAATTCTTGTCCATCGAGTTGGAATGTCGCGGACATTACCGTCCCCTTCGGTCCTGGCCCTCCTTCTCCATATCGAGTAACGCTCCCAATCTTTGAATTCTTGAAGACAGAAACATAGAAATTCATCGCCTCTTCGGCTTTGCCGTCGAACCACAAGAACGGGGTAATTTTTTGCATATAGTTCTCCGCTTTTTAAGTTGACACGGTCAGCACGACCTCGCGGCCGCTGGGCGTAGTGATTTTCAAGGTTCCGCGTTCTTCATCGTTCGGCCTGCCTTCTGCGGTGCAGTACTCCGCCAAGCCAGGCGCAGGGCAATGAGCACGCGTAGAAGGCATGGGGTCGAAGGCATGGGGTCAGGTCTGGCCGGTCTGTTGCCCAAATGCATTTAGGTATATGGCCCCACCGCGTTAGGCCGGACACAAGGCAACGCGGCGAGAGGCAGTGCCCTAATTTGAAGTCCGATCCACTAATTCTTCCAATGCCCAAAGAACGTGCAGTTCTGCGTCTGGGGAGGAGCGGGTTCGACACTATCAGCGTTTGATACGCAATTGCGGAACGCGGGTTCTTCCAAAGGCCGCACCAGAATAGTCCCAACGAAAATTATTCAAGTATAAAATATCAGCGATTTTAATAGCTTACTATCGCGTTGACAAATAGTGATAGCGCTGTTTCACTATTGGAGCCATGCTTGCCGTTTCCGAGCCCGACATAAAAGCACGAATTGAGCGCGATAATCCGTGGTGGGCTAATCCTAAAGAGCCAATTCTAGAGGCGGCACATCCCCGTCGCGTTTACTTTTTACCGTTTAAGGCCCTCGCGCTAGATTTGGATGTTCGTCGAGCAACAATTTTATTAGGTCCACGCCGTGTCGGTAAAACAGTAATAGTCAAACAATGCCCCGGCCCGGGGCCTCATCTCCTCACGCTGGAGTCTCCTTGATGACCGCCGCTCTGGCCGTCTGCCTGCTCTTAGCGGCTCCCGGGCCGGAGCGGTTCGCGGCCGTCGATTCGTGGACGGGGGAGTTCGAGGGGACCTATGACTATGACGCGGAAATTGCGACCGGCGAGGGCAGCGCCTCGGATCACCATCACCGCAAGCTGATCTCTGGGAAGGAAATTGCGACCGGCGAGGGCAGCGCCTCGGATCACCGCAAGCTGATCTCTGGGAAGATCGAGCTCTCCAATGACGCGGAAATTGCGACCGGCGAGGGCAGCGCCTCGGATCACCGCAAGCTGATCTCTGGGAAGATCGAGCTCTCCAAACGGACCGAAAAGTTATGGGGGTCCTGGAGGGGAACCGCCACCGCTCGTCTATCCGTCGCGCGCAAAGTCGTCACCCCAACGCGTCTGGGCGTGTTCGTGATGGAAAGGGAAGCTGACGCACAGCGGACCGGAACCGCGGTTCTCGAGATGGACCTGAGGGAGCCAGGGCGGCACGAGTACTGGCTGCAGATCCGACTCCCCGACATCGCGACCGAGGACGTCTTTACGGGTCCCCGGGGCAGTAGGCGCTCTCCGGCCAATGTCAACTTCCGAAACACCGGCCAGTTGATTCTGCATGGCACGCTCCCGGCTGAGGGGATGACCCTCCATGGGGTCCGTACCATCAGCTTATACGGCCCGGAGGTGGAGAACGTGGAGTGGACGCTCAAGCCGACCGAGCCGCTCAAGGCGGTGGCTGTGGTGGCGCCGGTCGACCGAGGCACCGAGTCACTGCTCGACGGCTCCGGCTCCAAGGGAAAGATCAAACGCTGGACGTGGACCGTCGAGCCGATCTGCCCACTCGGCAAGCGCTACACAACCGAGGGGAAGACGGTCCGGGTGTTGCTGCTCTGCAAGAGCAACGTGAAGCTCCGGGTGGAGGACGGGAGCGCCAGCGACGAGACCAAGGATCCGGTCCTCGCTGACGTGCGCCCGCGGCGCTGGGAGACCGAGCCCACGTTGGCAGAGCCAATCTACGCCGACGACCTGAGCCCGCTGGTGGTGCTGTGGGCGCATCTCGGCCAGGACCGCTGTGGTATCGAAAAGGTCGCGAATACCGGCCACAAGATCCACCACCTCGTGGATTCCACCTGGAAAGTCAAAGGAGCGGGTGACGGGTACACCCTCGAGCAGGCGCACGGCGGACCCTTCGACGGGATCTTCTACGTCGCCACGCAGAAGCTCAAGATGAACCGCATGCCGGTGATGAACGTCGATCTGGCACCGGGCTCGCTGCTCGACCAAGCCAACACGAGCATGGGTACCGGTAAAGCCTTTTCCAGGCTAAGCGACCAGGCCCGGGCCCACGAGAAGATGCACGGGATCCTGATCGCGGAGGAGCTCAAGAAAGCCGACCCGACTCGCGACTTCGAGGGAAAGATCGACGCGAACGAGGAGGCTCTCACCGAGACGGTGGACCGGATCATCGGGCTGGCCGAGACTCGGCTGAACGAGGCCACGACCGACGCACACGTGAAGGAACGCCTGCGCCAAGATCCCCGCTTCGCCTGCAGCAACCCGCCGGCCTACGTGTTCCTCCGGGATCCGAAAGATCCGGGTGCCCCACGGCCGTCGAAGCTCGGTCCCAACGACGTGGGCCGCTTCACGATTTCCTGTTACGCCGACCTCGGCGATGAGGTCTCAGCGAACCCTAAGTCGGTACCCTAGGTCGGTGCCAATCGGAGCCCGCAGTTACTTAAAAGCCCTAAGCGCGTAGGGCGGAAAAGCGCAGCGCCTTCCGCCGAAGGCCGACACGTCAGATGATGGTGCCATGCCCGATTATCGCCGACACCGTTTACCGGGCGGCACCTTTTTTCACCGTCAATCTGCTGGAACGCCAATGCTTTCGAGGTTGATTATGTTGACTACCACTAAACGGCAGTTTGAAATGCACAACCCGCCCCATCCCGGCGAAGTCTTCCGTCGCCTCCATCTCGAGCCGAGCGGGGTCTCGGTGACCGAGGCGCGAAGCGCTTTGGCGTCACCCGAAAGACGCTCTCCCAACTTACTAACGGTCGTGCCGGCATCAGTTCGGAGATGGCGCTGCGCATCGCGATGGCGACCGACACCACCGCCGAAAGCTGGGTGGATATGCAGGCTTACTATGATCTTTGGCACGCACGAAAGAAGGCGAAGAAACTGCACGTAAAACGTTTGACCGCTCCGCCGACGGGAATGAACGACCCTTAATATTCATGCACTCCCACCCACGCTCGGATCACCTTGGCGAAGTTCTTAGAATTGCACGGGTATAGCACCGCAGCATGTCTTTCTCCTACTCCGCCATTTATTCAATCATGCAATCGGTGGGTTACGCCCCTGGCGGGGCTAACCCACCCTACATTTACAAGGATATACTGAATCCATGAACGTTGTTCTTTTTGGGGCGACAGGTATGGTTGGGCAAGGTGTTTTGCGCGAATGCCTGCTTGATCAGAAAGTGCAAATCGTCCTCTCAATTGGGCGCAGCGCGACGGGGCAAGCGCATCCGAAGCTGCGCGAACTCGTTCGCAAGGACTTGCTCGATTTCTCGGCGATCGAGGCAGAGCTATCAGGCTTCGACGCGTGCTTCTTCTGCCTTGGCGTCTCCTCAGCAGGCATGACTGAGGAGGCGTATCGGCGCGTCACCTACGACATCACGATGGCGGCGGCGCAGACCCTCGTGAAGCTCAACCCAGCCATGACGTTTGTCTACGTGTCGGGCGCGGGCACAGACAGTACCGAGCGTGGTCGCAGTATGTGGGCGCGGGTAAAGGGCAAGACCGAGAATGCGCTGCTCCGATTACCCTTCAAGGCGGCGTACATGTTCCGTCCCGCGGCCATCCAACCGCTACATGGGATCACCTCGAAGACGAAGCTCTACCGGGTCCTGTACACGGTGACTAAACCGTTCCTTCCCCTATTGCGCGCGCTCGTTCCAAAGTACGTGACGACGACGGAGCAGGTGGGACGCGCGATGATCAAGGTCGCCCTGCAGGGTGCCCCGAAGCCGGTGCTCGAAAACCAGGAAATCAACGACATCTGAAGTTGCCGCACTTACCGCGGTATCCGATGTCTTGCGACGTCAGCAGGTAGGGCGGAAATCCGGCGCATGAATCGCACCGCGCGGGCCTCTGCGACACGGACGGGTCGCGTGCGAAGTCTTACATCAGGCGAGTATCCTTGGGTGGTTGGTCGTAACGATCATTCCGACCATCAACATATCTAATCGGTGCTGCAGCGAGCTCGTCAGGATCGACGTCGTCAAGCGCAGCAACGTTGACGAAACAAAAAGCGCCTTCCTGGGACTCGTCTCCCCCCCGCCCGAAGGTGCGGATCCCGCACGTTTTGCAGAAGCGGTAATGCAGGAAGGAGTGAGGCCAGCCCGGCGGCACCCACTGATAGTCCGCTTGAGCTTCAGCTCCAGCGATCAGGCGAGCGCGATTGGGCGTCACAACCACAAACCACGCGCGGGCCTTGGTGCAAATGGAGCAATTGCACTTCGTGACGCCCTCGCTGAAATCGATGTCTGCCTGGAAGCGGACGGCACCGCAATGACAGCTTCCTGAATAGGTCTTCATAGCCATGTTCGTTCCTCAAATGCGCCCGCGCGCTGAGGCCAGTTGTCACGCTGGAGGCGATGGTGAATGGCTCCCTGGGACGGACTCGAACCGCCGACCCGGTGATTAACAGTCACCTGCTCTACCAACTGAGCTACCAGGGAATAGAAGGGGAGGTATGGTACTGGGGCGTAATAACACGGTCAAGGCGAAATGGGCTAGCGGCAATCGTTGGATTCGGATTTATCGGCAATGCGGGCGTGGCAGGTCTAATAAAGCGCTCGGTCTGGGAGTTTTCCAAACCGCCGGTGTTACTATTAATTAGCCGGCACATTAAGCCAGAGGCTGCCTACCCCTTGCAGGGCAGCGTCCTTGCTCAACCCTTAACGGTTGCCAAAAAGGCCGGCGAGGCGCTGCACCGCCGCCTGTAAGGTATCCATGCTGGTTGCAAACGATAGGCGGATATAGCCTTCGGCCCCGAACGCCGAACCCGGTATTAAAGCGACCCCCACTTGATTGAGAATATGCTCCGCCATCTCCACATCATTTTTGACGCCGGGCTGCTTTGCGATCGCTTCTTGGATGGAAGGGAAGGAGTAAAAGGTGCCGTCTGACGGGATGCAGCGCACGCCGTCGATGGCGTTGAGGGCTTTAACCAACCATTCATGGCGTTCGCGGAACGTGCGCACCATCGGCAGGATGCAGCCCTGGTCGCCGTTTAGCGCCGCTTCCGCCGCCACCTGGGAGATCGAAGTCGGGTTGGAAGTGCTCTGCGACTGGATGTTTTTCATCGCCGCCATCAGCGGTTTGGGGCCGCCGGCATAACCGATGCGCCAGCCGGTCATGGCGTAGGCCTTGGACACGCCGTTTAACACAATGGTGCGCTCGCGCAGATCCGGGCAGGCGGTGGCGATGTTGCAAAAAGGTTCCCCCGACCACAGGATATGTTCGTACATATCGTCGGTGGCGATTAAGGTATTGGGGTAACGCCGCAATACTTCGCCTAAAGCCTCTAATTCGGCGCGGGTATAAACGCTGCCGGTGGGATTGGAGGGGCTATTGATCAGCACCAGTTTGGTGTTATAGGCGAGCGCCTGATCAAGCTGTTCGGGTAGCACTTTAAAGCCCTGGTCGATGCCGGTGGGGATAATGACCGGCGTCGCGTCCGCCAGCAACACAATGTCGGGATAAGACACCCAATAAGGCGCGGGAATGACCACCTCGTCGCCGGCTTCCAACAAGGCCTGGGCCAGGTTAAAAAAGCTCTGCTTGCCGCCGGCCGAGACTAGAATTTGATCCGGGGTAAAATCCAGGTCGTTATCGCGCTTGAATTTATTGATAATCGCTTGTTTCAGGCCGGGCGTGCCGTCGACCGCGGTATATTTGGTAAAGCCGTCGTGGATGGCGCGAATCGCCGCCTCTTTAATATGTTCAGGTGTATAGAAATCGGGTTCGCCGGCGCCCAATCCGATCACGTCTTTGCCTTCGGCTTTAAGTTTTTCCGCGCGGTTGCTGACGGCGAAGGTGGCGGACAGCTTGATGCGCTGGATACGGCTGGATAAACGAATTGTAAACAAAAATGTTCCTTTCGTGGTTGGTAAGGTGCGTTAATATACCGGTATTCGATGAATCTCAGCAAACGCTATGAGCAATAAATTCGAGCTTTTAAGTCCGTTTCCTCCCGCCGGCGATCAGCCCGAGGCGATCGCCGCGCTGGTATCCGGCCTGCGCAACGGCGAGGCCTGGCAAACCCTGCTGGGCGTGACCGGTTCAGGTAAAACCTACACCATCGCCCATGTGATCGAGCAGTTGCAACGGTCGACTTTAATCATGGCACCCAACAAAACCTTGGCGGCGCAACTTTACGCCGAGATGCGGGATTTTTTCCCGCACAACGCCGTCGAGTACTTTGTTTCTTATTACGATTACTACCAGCCGGAGGCCTATGTGCCGGCGTCGGATACTTATATCGAAAAGGACGCCTCCATCAACGAGCACATCGAGCAAATGCGCCTGTCGGCCACCAAGGCGTTGCTGGAGCGCGCGGATACCATTATTGTCGCGACGGTCTCGGCCATCTATGGGTTGGGCGATCCCCTGGCCTATCACGGCATGATCCTGCATTTACGCCAGGGGGCGCAGATGGATCAGCGCGCGATTTTGCGGCGGCTGGCGGAATTGCAGTACACGCGTAACGACCTGGAGTTGCGCCGCGCTACCTTTCGCGTGCGCGGCGATGTCATCGATATCTTCCCGGCGGAGTCGGAGCGCCTGGCGATTCGCGTGGAATTATTCGATGATGAAATCAGCGGCCTGGCGGAGTTCGACCCACTCACGGGAGAGGTGACCAAGCGCTTCACGCGCACGACCATTTACCCTAAGTCGCATTATGTCACGCCGCGCGAAACGATTTTGGACGCGATCGAGCAGATTAAAGAAGACCTGCGCGTGCAGTTGGCGGACTTGCGCGCGGCCAATAAGCTGGTCGAGGCGCAGCGCCTGGAACAGCGCACCCGGTTCGACATTGAAATGATGCAGGAGTTAGGTTATTGCTCCGGCATCGAGAATTATTCGCGCTATTTGTCCGGCCGCGCTCCCGGCCAGCCGCCGCCCACGCTGATCGACTATCTTCCCGAGAGCGCGTTGCTGGTGATCGATGAAAGCCACGTGACCGTGCCGCAACTCGGCGGCATGTATCGCGGCGACCGTTCGCGCAAAGAAACCTTGGTGGAATACGGCTTCCGCCTGCCGTCAGCCTTGGATAATCGCCCATTACAATTCGAAGAGTTCGAAGCGCTCATGCCGCAGACGATTTTTGTTTCGGCCACACCGGGGCCGTATGAATTCGGGCGCACCCGGGCGGTTATCGATCAAGTGGTGCGCCCGACCGGCCTGGTCGATCCCGCAATCGAGGTCCGGCCGGCCGCGACCCAGGTGGATGATTTGCTTTCGGAGATCCACAAGCGGGCGGAGCTTGGCGAACGCGTGCTGGTAACGACCCTGACCAAACGCATGGCCGAGGATTTGACTGAATATCTTTATGAGCACGGCGTGCGCGTGCGCTATCTGCACTCAGATATTGAAACGGTTGAAAGAGTGGAGATTATCCGGGATCTGCGCGCCGGTAAATTTGATGTGCTAGTCGGCATTAACTTATTGCGTGAAGGC
>WNFF01008932.1_pt1 | contig 10797 bp, 8 predicted proteins | sample 5400441 | NCBI WGS metagenome assembly WNFF01 (sample SAMN13153345, study PRJNA577476) | soil metagenome | isolation source: 120 cm saprolite under Douglas fir tree site 2 hole 3 replicate 1 | place: USA:California | collected 2015-04-18
GGAGCCGCGAGCTCACCGCCACCGCCACCTACCCGCACCGCGATATGGTGCCGCACATCGCCCGCTTCGTCCTCGGCGAGGGCATCCTCGGCTACGCGGTCGAACAGCTCGAAACGCTCAACATCGCCGACGCCACCCTCGACCCGCGCTTCAAGATCCTCGACCAGAGCCGCTCGCCGCGCTCGCTCATGGTTCAGCCGCTGGCAACGACCCAGCGGGTGGTGGGCGCCATGACCATCTCGCGCCAGCGGGTCGACCCCTTTACCGAGCTGGATGTCGCCATCCTGAAGGTCATCACCAACCAGGCCGCGATTGCGATCGAGAACGGCCGCCTCTACGAGCAGCTCCAGGCCCACCTGGGAGAGCTCGAGACAGCCAACGCCCAGATCGCCGAGGTGAGCCGGCTCAAGTCGGAGTTCCTGGCCAACATGTCGCACGAGCTCCGCACGCCACTCAACGCCATCCTCGGGTTCTCAGAACTGCTGCGCGACGACCTGGCCGGCAAGATCACCGAGAAGCAGCGCCGGGATTGCCTGGACAACATCTATAACAGCGGCCGCCACCTGCTGTCCCTGATCAACGACGTTCTCGACCTGACCAAGGTCGAGGCTGGGCGGATGGACCTTGTCTACGAGGAGTTCGGGGTCGACTCCGCGGTCCGGGAGGTGCTCAACGTCGTGCGCTCGCTGGCAATGAAGAAGGACATCGAGATTGCCTCCAGCGTCGAGCCGCTGGACGCCCTGTTGATCGCCGACAAGAACAAGTTCAAGCAGATCCTCTACAACCTCCTCTCCAACGCCATCAAGTTCACCCCGCCGTCGGGGAAGGTCGGTCTCCAAGCCGTCGTCGAGGAAGAGGCGTTGCGGATCGCCGTCCAGGACAGCGGCATCGGCATCCCAAGAGAGCTCCAGCACAAGATCTTTGGCGCCTTCTATCAGGTGCAGAGCGCCAATAACCGGGAGTATCCCGGCACCGGGCTGGGGCTGGCGCTGACCAAGAAGCTGGTCGAGCTGCACGGGGGCTCGATCGAATTCGATAGCGCCCCCGACAAGGGGACCGCCTTCACCGTTGTGTTCCCCCTCCGGCCCGGCCCGAGCAAGCGCAACCGCATCCTGGTGGTCGAGGACAACCCTTCGAATCTGGACCTCGCCCGGATGGTCCTGGAGGGCAACGGCTTCACCGTGGACACCGCTGCGAACGGCCAGGAGGGCCTGGAAAAGGCTCGCCATCTCCGGCCCGACCTAATACTGATGGATATGCAGCTTCCCGGCGTTGATGGATTAGCGGTCACTCGCCAGCTCAAAGCTGACCCGGCCACCGCGAGCATCAAGGTGGTCGCCCTGACAGCCAATGCGCTGAAGGGGAGTGAGGAGCAGGCGCTGGCCGCAGGGTGCTCCGGTTACATCGCAAAACCGATCGAACTCAAGAAATTCATGCTACAAGTAACGAACTTTCTGGAGAAGGAGTAGGACCCGCCGAAATGCCGTTCCCGAAGACAATCCTGATGATCGAGGACGACGCGCCGACCCGCGAGGTCGTCCGGATGGCATGCGTGGGTCAAAACCTTGGCATGCGTGGGTCAAAACCTCACCCTGATCGAGGCGGACACCGGCGAGAAGGGCATGGAGATGATCGAGAAGTCCGAGCCGGACCTGGTCATCCTCGACCTCAATCTGCCCGGGGTGTCCGGCATGGATGTCTGTCGCCAGCTGCGCGCCGACGGCACCCAGGTGCCGGTCATCATGCTGACCGCCAAGAACGACACGATCGACGTCGTCGTAGGGCTCGAGGTGGGGGCCGACGACTATCTGACCAAACCGTTTGAGGTACGGGAACTCTTGGCCCGGGTTGGTGCGCACCTGCGCCGGAGCGAGCAGGCGGTCGCGCAGGCGTTGCCCAAGACGCGCTTCGAGTTCCCAGGCCTCATCATCGATATGAACAGCCGCCAGGTCTGGCGCGAGGGCAAAGAAGTCGCCCTGACGCTGACCGAGTTCAACCTCCTATCACTCCTGGCCTCGCAGGCTGGCCAGGTTGTGAGCCGCGGCGAGCTGCTGCGGAAGGTCTGGGGCTACGAGGTCGAGATCGAGACCCGCACCGTGGACGCCCACGTCTACCGTCTGCGGAAGAAGATCGAGCGCGACTCGGAGAAGCCGCACTACATCCACTCGGTCCCCGGAATCGGCTACCGCTTCGTCGCGGAATAGGCGGGGCAACAGCCCGGCCCGGATCGCGGCGACGAGTCGTTAGAGGCTCCGGCGTATCTTGGCCGGCCATTTCCAGGAAGGCGCCGTTCCGGCGGCACCGGATCAGGCGCGGTGCGTGGCCTCTTCAGTCTTGTGATCTTCGCGGCCATCGGTTTTGCGGCAACACTGACATCAAGGAACACGGTTGCGGCTGTGCTCTGCGTGGTCGTCGCTACCCTGGCGCTCGCCGCGGCCGTCTACGTCATCCGATCCGAAGTGCTGCGCGAGACTCAAAGGTAGCCACTCCTCCCCGAGCGCGCCCGGCGGCTTCCTCGTGGTTGAGCTAGCCGGGCAAGCTCGCGGCGACATACCTGACGGGACCGATGAGATCGGACAGGTCGCTGCGCTGCTCAACGAAGCGGGCGAAACCCACCACATCGTCGATTGCATCGTCGACGGGAATGACCCGAATTGGGCATCCTGGTATCCCGATTGCTTGGGTGCTGCGGTCAGGCAATAACACCGATAGCACGTGCGTCGCTGGAACGCGTATCGTGAAGGCAGGGAAGCGGGGCACGTACCTAGGGAGCGGATGGCGAAGCTTATTGCGCGCGTTGATCCGACGCTGGAGGATTACATCGAGGCCGCGGCTTTAGCCGAAGGCGTTCCGATGGATGAATACGCGGGAGCGCTCCTACAGGTAGGGTGGGACGCCGTGTTCGGCTTCCGCCGGTCCGAGCGGCTCCCTCGAGCGGCTTCGGCGTCACGCCAGGCTGAATTGCGGGCTCGCTTTGTTGCGTTGCGGGCCGGTTTGCCACACGGGACAGCCAGAGATGGTCACGGATTGCAATCGGAGACCGCGGACGGTGACGAGCAGGAGGAGCCTCTAGTTAAAGCTGACGACCCTGCCGTCCGGCGTCACGACCCGCCGAATCTCCACATCGCGCACTAGGAGGCCACCCGGCAGGGTCGACGAAGTGCGTGTCGGCGTTGCGCTAGCTCCAGGCTGGGGTCATATTCGTTCCGTCAGCAGATTCCCGTTGACGTCATAGTGCTATTGTGCTAGGGTGCTAGCACAATGGCGTTGATTTCCTTCCATCTGGATCCGAACTCCGGGGTTTCGTATTACGTCCAGCTGATTCAGCAAGTCCGCCAGGCAGTCCTTTTCGGGATCTTGAAGGCTGGTGACCGGTTGCCCACAGTGAAAGAAGTCGTGGCCCAGGTCGCGCTCAACCCCAATACCGTCCTCCGCGCCTACCGCGACCTCGAGCATGAGGGCCTGGTCACGAGCCGACCTGGCCTCGGCACCTTCGTGTCCAGCAAGGTGCCGCCGGCCGTCGCGCCATCGAGCTACCGCATGCTGAAAACCGAACTTGAGGCCTGGATTCGAAAGGCGCATGCGGCTGGACTCGACGACGACACGCTCGCCGCGCTCGTTGCGCACGTCCTTCACGCAACAACAGAGGAGGTCGTTGCATGATCGCGCCCATCGAAGCCACCGGTTTGGGTAAACGCTTTGGTCACAGCTGGGCGCTGTACGACTGTTCGATCCGGGTGCCCGCAGGAAAAATCGCGGGATTAGTCGGTCCCAACGGCGCCGGCAAGACAACCTTCCTGCACCTCGCCTCCGGACTTTTGAGGCCGACGGCGGGCGAGATCACCGTCTTTGGGCGCTCGCCACAAGAACAACTACTGCTGCTGCTCGACCGGGTTGGCTTTGTCGCCCAGGACACGCCACTGTACGCAGGATTCTCGGTCGGCGATATGCTTCGGTTTGGGCGCGAGCTCAATCGCCGTTGGGACCAGCCCGCTGCCGAGGATCGGCTGCGGTCGCTCCAGATCCCTTTCGACAAGAAAGTCGGCCAGCTTTCCGGCGGTCAGCGATCGCAGGTCGCGTTGGCGCTCGCCCTCGGCAAGCATCCAGAATTGCTGCTCCTCGATGAGCCGGTCGCGAGGCTTGACCCGCTGGCTCGCCGTGAGTTCATGCGCCGGCTCACCGAGGCCGTGGCGGAGGAGGGAAGTACGGTCTTGCTCTCCTCGCACGTGATCGCCGACCTCGAGCGCGTATGCGACTACCTGATCATCATCGCCGCCGGACGGGTTCAGGTTGCGGGCGATATCGATGCGTTGCTCACCTCGCACCATCTCATCGTCGGACCTCGGCTCAACGGCAATGTGCCGCTGAGCGGTGTCGAGCTCGTCAAGGCCCAACACACCGAACGGCAGTCGTCGCTCTGGATTCGTGGGCCGGTTCCGGCGCTCGGGGCGGGCTGGCGCGAAGAACCGCTGCCGCTCGAGGAACTCGTGATCACCTATCTGTCCGTGCCAGAGGCCGGGACGCTGCCAAGGCCGGAGCTCGAGGAGGCGGCGTCATGACCTGGGTTACCTGGAGGCAGCATCGGCACGAGGCGCTCTGGGCGGTCGTGTTCACGGCGTTGCTCGCCGGGTCCGTCGGTTATGTCGCGCTGCAACTCTCGATCGCCCGCGGCAGCTGCCCTGGAGCCATTGGATTCGGCTATTGCCTTCCCGGTGACACGTTCGGGCGCATTGCCCAGGCACTTCTCCGATTAAACCTCGCGCAGTACGGCCTCGTGGTACTTCCCGCGCTGGCCGGCGCCTTTATCGGCGCACCACTCGTCGCCCGTGAAATCGAGGACGGCACGCAGCACCTCGCCTGGACGCAGGGTGTGACGAGGATGCGCTGGCTCATCGTAAAGCTCGGCCTGATCATCGTGCCGCTCGTCGCAGCGGCTGCAATGGTTGGCTATCTTGAGATCGTATTTCTCAGCGTCCAGGGACCGCAGGTCAATCGCTGGAACATTTTCGATCAGCAGGCGCCCGTCGTTCCAGCGGCGGCATTTGTCGCGATGGCGCTTGGTGTCGCGTTCGGCGCGGTAATTGGCCGGTCGGTACCGGCAATGGCCGCCACCCTGGTGGCCTTCGTCGTCGTTCGCGTCGGCATCGCGGAGCTGGTCCGCAGCCACTACATCGCTCCCCTTATGAAAACCACACACGACCTGAACGCGGTGGGCAGCCAGGCCGACCCGACGGCGTGGTGGCTCGGTTTCCCGAATTACTACGACTCGACCGGGCACCTCCTCGGCAATCTGCTCGGTCCAGGCACTGGCCCGCCGAGCTACGCGATTCAGTACTTCCAGCCGGGCGATCGGTTCTGGGCATTCGAAACGATGGAGGCATCGATCCTGACCGGGCTCGCGTTGCTGATCCTTGGCTTCGCCGTCTACTGGGTCACGCGACGCGCGAGCTGAACCTCCTAGCCGCCAATCCTGGCGATCTCGTCCCAGAGATGTACCGCCGCCCGCCGGCCGGCGTAAAAGCTGTCAAGATCGAGCCGCTCGTTCGGCGCGTGCGCGAAGCAGTCCGGCAGGACAAAGCCCACCAACAGGCAGGGGGCCTTGAGTAACCGCCCCATCACGTCGACGGCCCCAATCGATCCACCGGAACGCACCATCGCTGGGTCCTTTCCGTAGACGCGCCGCAGCGCCCTCCGACCGGCCTGGATCAGCGGGTGATCCAATGGGGTGATCCACGGATCAGCCTGCCCCGGCATCTCGGTGAGGGTGACACGAACTGACTTTGGCCTCACCTCGTCGATGTAGTCATGGAGGGCCAGTGCCACCGCCTTCGGATCCTGGTCCGGTACGAGCCGGCAGCTGATCTTGGCCGCGGCCCACGCCGGAATGATCGTCTTGGCCCCCGGCCCCTGATAGCCGCCCCAGATGCCGTTCACCTCGAGCGTCGGCCGCGCCCAGTTGCGTTCGGTCGGCGTAAAGCCGGGCTCGCCGTGCAGGGCTTCGAGTCCATAGGTGTGCTTCAGCGCGGTTTCGTCGAAGGGAACCCGTGCGAACTGGCGATGCTCCTCGTCGCTCAACGGTCGAACGCCGTCGTAGAAGTCGGGGACCAGGATGTGCCCGGCGGAATCCTTGAGGCGGGTGAGAATCTCGGCGAGCGCCTGCGCCGGGTTGGGTGCGACGCCGCCCATTAAGCCCGAGTGCATGTCGACGGTGGCCGCCTCGACCCGCAGCTCGAAATAGATCAGGCCGCGGAGCGCATACGTGATCGCCGGGAAGCCCCGGGCGACCATCGCGGTGTCGCTGACCACGACGTAATCGGATTTGAGCCGCTCGCGATTGGCCCGGACAAACTCTTCGAAGTGGACGCTGGCGATCTCCTCTTCGCCTTCGGCGATGACTTTGATGTTCAGCGGCAGCTCGCCGGTGGTACTAAGCAACGCGTGTATCGCCTGCCAGTGCAATGCGATCTGGCCTTTGTCGTCGGACGATCCACGCCCGAGCAACTGACCGTCCTGCCGGATGGGTTCGAATGGCGCCGATTTCCAGAGCTCGAGGGGATCGACCGGCTGGACGTCATAGTGGCCATAGAGGAGGACCGTCGGCTTGCCCGGCGCCCTCAGCCAATCGGCATACACCACTGGGTGTCCGGCCGTGTCGATGACCTCGGCATTCTGCAACCCGATGCGCTCGTATTGCTCGGCGAGGTGGCCGGCGGCGCGGCGCACGTCATCGGCGTGTTCCGGCTGGCTCGAAATACTCGGGATGCGGAGAAAGTCCTCGAGCTCGCGCAGGCCTTGCTCACGCGTCTCGTCGAGGAATTGCTCAGGCGTTGGCATCGCGGACTATCTTAGGCAACGGCCAACTTTTGTCTCCCCCGGGGAGCGACTACAAATTTCCCTTCCCCTCCTGGGGGAGGGGAGGGTGGGGGCCTTAGTAGATGAACCCCAACAGATCCAGGCCGGCGGTTGACTTGATGGTCCGGTAGTCGACGCGACCCCAACCACCGTAGTTCATTTCGGATACGGTGAAGGATCCGTCGGCGTTGACCGACTCGACGTAGGCGACGTGCCCCACCGGCGAGGTCCAGCTGATGCCCTGCACCATGATCGACCCCGCCATCGGGATCTGTCCCTCGGCAAAGCCGAAGAGTCGCGCGTTCGACCACCACTCATACGCATTGCCGTTCCAAGGGACGTAGCGCCGGTGGGCCACCCACCAGGTGCAATAGCCGTACGGGAACTTCCCACCGGAACCAGTTACCGGAGTATTGCTGTAAACGATGGTGTAGTTCGTCACCGTCCGGCCGAAGCGGTTCCAGGTGACGGAGCGGATCGTCTTCTTCCCAATGCCGGTATCGAGAGCCGGCCCGACGCCATCTGGGAGCATCAGCATCGAGCCCGCCTTGAGGTGATCGGGATCTCGCAGCAGGTTGAAATCGACGATGTCCTGGACGTTCACGTGGTACTGGATTGCCAGCGCGTGGAGCTGGGTGTCCGCCTGGACCTTGACGAGGATCCCGTTAACCGGTGGGACCACCAGCCGCTCTCCGGGGATGACGCTGGTGATGTCGGCAATGTTGTTCGCCCAGCGGAGGGTATCCACGGTCAGCCCGTAGCGTCCCGCTACATCCTGAATCGTGTCCCCCGGCTTGATGGTGTAGTAGCTGACGTCGCGCCGGACCGCGGCATCCACGCTCGACGTGCTCATCTTCATGATGAATCCACCCTGGCTGAGCACCACGTCGTCGACGTGCGTGGTTCGCAGTGAAACCGAAGGAGTGGGATTTGCGCCGTAGGCCGTGTCGGTGTGGAGTCGGTCGAAGGCTGTCAGTACCGGGATCACGGCCGCCGCTAACAAAACAAGCGTGTGCGTTAAAAACCGGCTCTGTGCCAGATCACTTCCCCCGTGATAGCTCAGTTGGTTTTTTTGGATGGTAGCACAGGTTAGGTGCCGGCAAGTGGTCAAGGACGCTTCCGGGAAGCTGAAAGCTGCCAAGGGGTGACAAATTTGTGAAAATAGGAGACAGTAGGGGCCGGAAGTCAGAGGAGCGGGCTAGTCGTAGCTGAATACGAATCGGGCAGGAAGGGCCCTCGGAGGAAGGCGATTTGGGGTCGGACGGGGCAGGCAACACCAGCCTAAGCCTTAAAAGTTGTAAAGATTTTTATACCTCGGTAAACTGTCAACCCCTTGTGGCGGTGGGGGTACGGTCGCGCCGCAGGGTGACGATCGCGGTCATCAGCCTGGCCAGCGGGCTCGGCTTGCTGCTGTCGCCGGCCGGCGCGCTGGCCGATACGGCTGGGGCGGCAACCGCATCCCCCACGCCATCGGCGAGCTCGAGCCCGGCCGCCAATCCGTTGATCCCCTCCCCGACGCCGTCGCCAACGCCCGCGGTCTCGCCCAGCGTGAGCCCGACGAGCGCGGCCCTCCAGAACCGCCAGGCGCAGGGCCAGTTGATTGGGGATCTAACAGCTTCGGAGGTACACGCGCTTATGTTGGAGAACTCGCTCAGTCAGTCGCAGCTCGGGCTGGTGGCGCTCGGCCAGCAGATCCTCGAAGCGCAGCGACAGATCTCCGAGCTGGACACCAGGATCTCTGCGGTCACGGCCCAGCACGAGGAGGTCAGCGCGCGACTGGCCTCAGATCGCAACCAGCTAGCCGCCACCGTACGGGGGTTGTACAAGCACCAGGAGAGCTTCTTTGTCAGCCTGATTCGCTCCGGTGGCTTTGGCGGGCTGCTGGAGACGCTCGGATACGGCGGCGTCGTCGTGGACCGTGAACGGCAAATGGTTCGAACCGTTCAGGCCGACGAAGTCGCCCTCGCCCATGCACAGACGACGCTGACCCGCAGCCGTGCCACAAAGAAGGACGTGCTCACCGGGCTGGTCCAGTCACGGACGACGCTTGCTCAGGCGATCGCCACCGAGCAGTCGCTGCAGACCCAGCTTCAGGCCACGATCGACGACGCCCTGGCCGCGCTCGACGCCACGCAGACCGATTCGCCGGAGGTGGCGGCACGGCGGGCGGCGCTCCAGCAGATGAAGACGGACAGCATCCTCGGCCAGATCGAGCAGGCGGTGTTTGCTCAGCAGAATCTTGAGCTCGCCACGGCGTTGGTCGCATCGGACCCAGTGCTGACGGCGACCGGAAAGCTGCTGTGGCCGATCCCCCACGCGACCGTCTCCCAGGGTTTCGGTCCCACTGGCTTCGCATTCGAGGCGGCCTACGCCGGGTTCGCACATTTCCATACCGGCATCGACCTGTCGGTACCACTTGGGACGCCGGTTTTTGCGGCAGCTGACGGTGTCGTCGTGCTCGCCAGACCGATGACGGACACCGCCGGGGCGCTGGTCGGCTACGGGAACTACGTCATCATCCAGCACGACGCCGGGCTCAAGACCCTCTACGGGCACCTCCTGACCATCGGGGTCAAGGAAGGCGACCAGGTCAAACGGGGCCAGCTGATCGGGTTAGTCGGCTCGACAGGCAACTCGACCGGCCCGCATACCCACTTCGAGGTCCGGATCGATAACAGCCCCATTGACCCGCTGCAGTTGCTCCCGGACGCGGCCGCGCATTAATTTACGCTCCTTCGGCCCTTGCCAAACACGCGTGCCCGTTGTACGATGCCGGGCACATGAGCGGGCGGGTTCGCCTTGCGGGCTTTTACTTTTACGCCTACCTCGGGCCGGCACGGGACCGGCTCGGGACGGGCTAGCGCCGCCCCTCCCGCCGCCACCCGTTCACCGGCCTCCTCCAATAAAGACAACTAACTTGGCGCGCCCAGGAGGCAAACAAGGATGGCGGTTCGAGGGATTCGCGGCGCGACGACCACCGATGAAGACAGCGAAGCGGCGATCATCGACGCCACGACCGAGTTGCTGGCGCAAATCGCGCGCGAGAACGCGGTGCAGCCCGGCGACATCGCCGCAGCGTGGTTCACGACCACTCCAGACCTGACCGCCGAGTTCCCGGCGGCGGCGGCCAGGCGGTTTGGCTGGGGCGACGTGCCCCTGATGTGCGCCCACGAGATGGCCGTGCCCGCGTCGAACCCGCGCAGCCTGCCCCGTTGCATCCGGGTGCTGCTCCTGGTCAACACCGACCAGCCGTCGTCGGCGATGCGTTTCGTCTACCTGCGCGGCGCGCAGATGTTGAGGGTGACCGCATGATCATCGTCATGCGGCATGACGCGACCAAGGACCAGGTGTCGGCGATCGTCTCGCAGGTCGAAGCCCACGGCTGCCGGACCCATCTCAGCGATGGCGACGAGCGGACGGTGATCGGCGTTATCGGAACGAATCCATTCGCCTTGCGGGATCTCTTCATCGAGGCCCCGGGCGTAGCTGAGGTGGTACCAATCACGAAGCCATTCAAACTCTCGAACCGTGAGTTCCGATCGCGCGACACCCGCATCACGGTCGGCGCCCACGAGATCGGTGGCGACCGCCCGTGGATCGTGGCCGGGCCATGTTCGGTGGACGGCGAGCAGTTGTACCTCGAGACCTGCCGGCACGTGCGGGCGGCGGGAGCCCACGCGCTCCGTGGCGGGGTCTTCAAGCCGCGCACTTCCCCTTACAGTTTCCAGGGCCTGCGCGGCGATGGCGTAGCGATTCTGCGCGAAGCGAAACGAGAGACCGGCCTGCCCCTGGTGTGCGAGGTGCTGGAGCCGGCAGACATCGGGACCCTCGCCGACATCGTCGACGTGCTGCAAATCGGCGCGCGCAACATGCAGAACTTTCCGCTGCTGTCCGAAGTCGGCCGGTTGCGAAAGCCGGTCCTATTGAAGCGAGGCATGTCGGCGA
>WNFF01005023.1_pt1 | contig 10796 bp, 10 predicted proteins | sample 5400441 | NCBI WGS metagenome assembly WNFF01 (sample SAMN13153345, study PRJNA577476) | soil metagenome | isolation source: 120 cm saprolite under Douglas fir tree site 2 hole 3 replicate 1 | place: USA:California | collected 2015-04-18
GCGGGACGACATCCGGATCTCGAACCGGGCGACGTACTGGCCGGTGGCGCCGCTCGACCTGGTCGTGGCGGCGCCGCTGGTGGCGAGAGTGCTGTTCCGCGCCACCCCGATCGGTCGGGTCCTGCAGGCGGCGACACTCGGCGCGTACCTCGCGAGCGCGCTTCGCGACTGGCACGACCGCCGGGGCATCCGCAAGATCGCCTTCCGCCACGAGTTCGGGGCCGACCTGCATCACCTGGTCCCGATGCCGCGCGAGGTGCGGGAGGCCGAGGCGCGCACGCTCGCCGAGCGTCTGAGCGACGAGCTCACGCTCGTGCGCATCCCGCGCCGCGAGCTCGCGGTCGAGGTCGATCGCCACCTCACCCGGTACATCGCCGGGGTCACCGGGCAGCACGTGCGCTCGAGCACGGAGGTCCGCGGCGTCACCCTCGTCGGGCTCGCGTTCCCGTTCGCCCTCGGCGCCTGCGACGTGCTGTCCGGCGACGTCGCGATCTTCCGGGACACGGGGCTCCTCGAGGCGCACATCATCGCGCACGAGTTCAGCCACCGGAAGGGCTACTGGAAGGAGCTGTACGCGCAGGTCCTCGGCTATCTGGCGCTGGCCACGTCCGGCGAGCCCGTCCTGCACCAGTCCGCGCTGCTCGAGCGGCTGCACCGTAACCTGCGAGTGCTGGCGGGGGACGACCCCGGCGCATTCGACCGGCTGGTGACCCGCGCGCCGCTTCGCCCGGAGCTGCGGGCGCTCCTGATCAAGCTCCGGGCGCCGCTGACCGGCGTGGAGCGGCAGATCGAAGGCGCGATGCGCCGGCTTTACCACCTGCGCATGCGGGCGACCGGGCAGACCGGCATCTCCGACTACGACCTCGGCTTCACGAACTTCCTCTACACCTTCGAGACCAGCGCCACCGCCAGACAGACCCCACCGTGAGGGAGCAAACGCCGATGGACCTGCAAGGACAGATCGCGATCGTCACCGGCGGCGGCCGCGGGATCGGCCGCGCCACCGCGCTCGAGCTGGCCCGGCTGGGCGCCGACGTCGTCGTCGCCGAGCTCGACAAGCCCGGAGCCGAGCGCACCGCCGGCGAGGTGACCGCACTCGGCCGGCGCGCCCTCGCGGTGCCGACCGACGTCACCCGGAAGGCCGACCTCGCCGCGATGGTCGAGCGGACGCGGGCGCAATTCGGTCGCGTCGACATCCTGGTGAACAACGCCGGGATCTACCAGGCCGCGTCGACGCTCCAGGTCACGGAGGACCACTGGGACGCGGTGCTGACCGTCAACGCGAAGGCGGTCTTCTTCGCGAGCCAGGCCGCGTTGCCGACGATGATCGCGCAGAAGAGCGGATCGATCGTCAACCTGGCCTCCATGGCGGGCAAGATCGGCAGCGCCAACAACCTGCCCTACAACGCGAGCAAGGCGGCGGTGATCAGCATCACCAAGAGCCTGGCCCTGGCCCACGCCGCCGACGGCATCCGGGTGAACTGCGTGTGCCCGGGCTTCGTCGAGACCGACATGTGGACGCGCGTGTCCACGGAGCTCGGCGCGCTGACCGGGGTGCCGGCCGAGGAGTTCACCCGCCGGCGTCTGGCCAGCGTGCCCCTGGGGCGGATGGAGCGCCCGGAGGACGTGGCCAGCGTGATCGGCTTCCTCGCCTCGAGCCGCGCCGGCTACATGACGGGCCAGGCCATCAGCGTCGACGGCGGCCTCGTCATGCACTAGGCCGTCCGACCGGGGCATCCGCCCTTACGCCTTCGGGCGGCCTCCGCGACGAAGCTCATCGGTGGCGCGGCCGTCGAGGGCGGGCGGATCGGCCGCGGTCACAGCCACCCCGTAGTCGCGCCGGGCGTCCGCGGCGGTGAAGTACCCGCGCGTCACGTCGCGCGCCACCAGGGCGGGCTCGCGCTGCCAGGGATCGCCGTAGCCCCCACCGCCCGGGGTGCCCACCGCGATGGCGTCCCCGGCGACCACCCGGATGTCCTCGTCCTTCGACAGATGCGGGGAGACGTAGTCGCCGCCCTGGCGGCTGACGACCACCTCGTTGCACGCCCCGTCGCGGCCCCCGAAGAGGCCGGGCGGCCCGAAACGGCCGTGGTCCATGAGGAACGAGAGCAGGGCCTCGCCGCGGCGGATCCGGATCTTGTAGTCGACCCCGAAGCCGCCGCGCGTCTTCCCCGCCCCGCCCGAGCGCTCGCGCAGGGCGTAGCGCTCGAACAGGATCGGGTAGTGCTGCTCGAGCACCTCGGTGGGCTGGGTCTTGGAGATGCCGATGGTCGAGCAGCCGTTGGTGAGCCCGTCGCCGTCGGCGCTGCCCCCGTAGCCGCCCCCGCTGAAGACGTACATGATGTAGTGCCGCTCCTTCAGCGGGTCGTGGCCGCCCAGCGTGAGGTTGCCGCTGGTGCCGGCGGGCGCCGCGAAGAGGTCGTCGGGGATGGCCTGCGCCAGCGTGGTGAACACCGACTCCGCGATGCGCGAGCTCACCTCGGCCGCGCAGCCCGACACCGGGCGCGGGTAGCGCGCGTAGAGGAAGGTTCCGTGCGGGTCGGCGATGTGCAGCGGCTCGAAGCAGCCCGCGTTGATCGGCACGTCCGGGAAGACGTGCTTGATGGCCAGGTACACCGCGGCCTTGGTGGTGGCGATCACGCTGTTGAGCGGCCCCCGGCACGGCCCGCTCGACTCCGAGAAGTCGAAGTGGAGATCCGTGCCGTCCTTCCGCAGGCGCAGGCGGATGGCGAGCGGGTCCGGATCCACGCCGTCCGAGTCCACGAAGGCCTCGCCCGAGTAGGCCCCGTCCGGGATCTTGGCGATATGCGCCCGCATCATCAGATCCGACCGCCGGCGCAGCTCCGCGATGCACGCGGTCACCGTCGCCTCGCCGTAGCGGTCGAGCAGCGCGGTGAGCCGCTTCTCCCCCACGGTGAGCGCGGCCACCTGAGCCTTGATGTCGCCGATACGCTCCTCCGGCACCCGGATGTTGGCGAGGATGATGCTGAGGATGTCGGGCTGCATCACGCCCTCGCGGAAGAGCTTCACCGGCGGCAGCCGCAGGCCCTCCTGCTGGACCTCGGTGGCCCGGGTGGAGAAGCCGCCCGGCACCGAGCCGCCGGTGTCGGGCCAGTGGCCGGTGTTCGAGAGATAGGCCCAGAGCTCCCCGCGGTAGAAGTAGGGCTTCACCATCTTCACGTCCATCAGGTGGGTGCCGCCGCAGTAGGGGTCGTTGACGATGAAGATGTCGCCGGGCCGTTGCGGCTCCGCGGCCGCCTTCACGTGGTCGATCACCGCGCGGGTCGTGAACTGCATGACGCCCACGAAGATGGGCAGCCCCAGCTCCCCCTGGGCGATGACGTCTCCGTTGTCGCGCGCGTAGATGCCGTCGGAGCGATCGAAGCCCTCGGAGATGACCGGCGAGAAGGCGGCCCGCTCGAAGGTGAGGTCCATCTCGCTCGCCACCTGCTGCAGCCCGTTCTGCACGACGACGAGGGTGACCGGATCGATCGCGTCCATCGCATCCATGGGGGGGCTAGCGGGCGACGCCCAGCTCGGCGCGCAGGTCCGCCAGCACGCGGTCGCGGGTGCGGGTCTGCCAGCGCACCCGCTGGCCGATCGGGACGTTCTCGACCTCCGGCACCACCTTGAGCGCCGCGAACACCGGGCCCGGCTGGGCCAGGATGGACGGCAGGCTCGCCTCGAAGTCCTCGAGCTTGTCGAAGGCGAGCGCGCGCGGATAGCCGGCCCCGCGGGCGATCACGTCGTAGGCCACGTTCTTCGCGTTGGGCACCGGCTGCCCGCCGGTGGTGGCGTAGCACTCGTTGTCGAGCATGAAGTGGTAGAAGTTGGCGGGCGCGAGCTCCGCGACGGTGGCCAGGATGCCGAGGCTCATCAGCAGATCGCCCTCCGAGTCGAAGAGCACGACGCGGTCAGCGGGGCGCGCCAGGGCCAGGCCCAGCGCGAAGCCGGCGTGCCCGCCCATCGCGGGGTCGCCGACCGGCACGTCGCGGGTCGGGCGCGTGCTGATCTGCGCCCAGTGCCGGCCGCCGCGACCCGGCACCACGATGGCGTCGCCGCGGTGGGGGTGGAAGATCCGGAGCATGTCGGCGGTCTGGAACAAGGGCGCCCTCCTAGCGGTTGAACCCGTGGTACTCGTCGGCCATCAGGACCGCGACCGGCCGCTGCGTGCGGCGCGCCTCCTCGAACGCGATGGAGATGCGCGGGGCGTCGGCCGAGGTCTCGACCAGGTAGTAGGTGATGCCGAAGGCGTGGAGGAAGCGCTCGGTGTAGGTGGCCGCGCTGTCCGTGTTGACCCCGTGGCGGGTCCACCCCCGGTAGCCCACCATCATCACCACCGGGATCTGCAGCCCGATCGCCCAGCCCCGCAGCGAGTCGCCCGACTCCATGAGGCCCGTGTTCTGGATCAAGATGGCCGGGGTCTGGCCCCCGGTCGCGAGGCCGGCCGCGATCGAGAACGCGAGCCCCTCCCGGCTGACCGGCACGAGCTGCAGCGACGGGTCGGCCTGCATGAGCTGGTAGAGGAAGTTGGTCTCGCTGTCGGGGAGCCACACTACGTGGGTGACCCCGTTCTTCTTCATCTCGTCGAGCACGAGCTGCGGGCTGAGCTGCGCGTCCTGGGTCTGGGGCACGGGGCTCTGAGTCACGGGAGTCTCGGGCATGGTCTACGGGTCTCCGGTGGCGTCGCGGCGTCCAGGCCGCGGACGGTGATCTCGAGGTTGCCGAGCGCGTCCACGCGCACCCGGTCCCCCGGCTCGATCACGGTGGTGGAATCGAGCTGCTCGACGATGGCCGGGCCGATGAGCTCCGCCCCGATCCCGAGCTGCTCTCGCCGGTACACCGGCGCGTCCTGCCACTGCCCGTCGAACCAGGCGCGCCGGCGCGCGGCCGGCACCGCCCCGCCCGCCGGCGCCGCCTCGAGCGCGATCAGGCCCTGGAGCGACACGGGGCGGCGCCGGCCGATCACCGCGGTGCGCAGGCTCACCACCTGGGCGCGCATCTCGCGCAGCTCCACCTCGAAGCGCTCCCAGTAGGCAGCCTCGAAGGCGCGCATGAGATCCTCGCGCGCGAAGTCGGTCCGCGCGACCGGCACGGTCAGGACGTGGGTCTGGCCCACGAACTGCATGTCCGCCTCATGCTGGACGGTCACCGTCTCGACCTCCACCCCTTCCGAGGCCAGCATCCGGCGGCCTTCGTCCACCTGGGATGCCAAGATGCGGTGCGCCTCGGCCAGGTCCAGGCGCAGCACGCCCTGGTTGACCGTCTTCACGAAGTCGTGGCGCACGTCGGCCACCAGGCAGCCCAGCGCCGAGGTGATCCCGGGCCGGGCCGGCACCAGCACCCGCGGGATCGCCAGCTCGCGGGCCAGGGCGACGGCGTGCAGGGGGCCTGCGCCGCCGAAGGCGAAGAGCACGAAGTCGCGCGGGTCGTGGCCGCGCTGGAGCGACACCAGGCGGATGGCCCCGGCCATCTTGTCGTTGGCCACCCGCACGATGGCGCTGGCCACCTCGTCGGGGCCGAGGCCCAGGTGCGCGCCGATCTTCTTGTCGAAGATCTCGCGGATGCGGTCGAGCCGGGCGGCCCGATCGACCCCCAGCAGCCCGGCCGGGTTGAGGCGGCCGAGCAGCAGGTTGGCGTCGGTGATGGTCGGCTCCTCGCCCCCGCGCCCGTAGCAGATCGACCCGGGATCGGCCCCGGCGCTCTCGGGCCCGACCTGCAGGATGCCGGCCGAGTTCACGCGGGCGATGGAGCCGCCGCCGGCGCCGATGGTGTGGATGTCGATCATCGGCACGCGGACGGGCAGGCCGTAGCCCAGCTCCTTGTCCGCGGTGAGCGCGGGCCGCCCGTCGCGGATGACGCCGACGTCGAAGCTGGTCCCGCCCATGTCGCAGCTGATGATGTTGCGGTGCCCGGCCGCCAGCGCGGTGTAGGCGGCGGCCTTCACCCCGGCCGCCGGGCCCGACATGAGCGTGCTCACCGCGTGCCGCGCGGCCAGGTCGACCGACATGGTGCCGCCGTTGCCCTGCATGATCAGCAGCTCGCGCCGGTAGCCCTGGCGGGCCAGCTCGGCGGCCAGCGTGCGCAGGTAGCGGTCGATGACCGGCTGCACAAACCCGTTGATGGCCGCGGTCGTGCCGCGCTCGAACTCGCGGTACTCGGGCAGGAGCTCGGACCCTACCGTGATGTAGGCGTTGGGCCAGAGAGCGGCGGCGATCTCGCGCGCCTGGCGCTCGTGCGCGTCGTTGACGTACGAGTGCATGAAGTGGATCACCAGGGCCTCGACGCCCTGCCCGCGCAGCCGCAGGACCGCCTCGCGCATCTGGTCCGGAGCCAGCGGCGTGACCACGAGGCCCTCGGCGTCGACGCGCTCGTCCACCTCGAGGCGGAGATCGCGCGGGATCAGCGGCTCGAAGTTGCCCTTGAGCCCGTAGGGCGTGGGGCGCGTGCGCCGGCCCAGCTCCAGCACGTCGCGGAAGCCGCGCGTGGTGATGAGCCCGGTGCGGGCGCCCTTGCGCTCGAGCAGCGAGTTGGTCGCGGTGGTCGTCCCGTGGACGATGACCGCCACCTCGGCCGCGCTCGCCGCGGCCCCGGCCAGCGCGCCCTGGACCCCGCCGGCCTGGTTGGCCACGGTCGTCGGAACCTTGGCCACCCGGACCAGGCCCGTGGCCTCGTCGACGAGCACCAGGTCGGTGAAGGTGCCGCCGACGTCGACGCCGACGAGCTTGGTCTCAGGGACGATCGCTCTCGTCGTCATCATCGGGATCGCCAGGGCCAGGATCCCGTCCGTGGCCGACCACCGCGAGCAGGAAGCCCAGGGTCATGACCGCGGTGGCGACCAGGAAGACGACCAGCCCCAGCTGGCACCCGGGATCGCTCCAGGTCTTGCTCGCCAGCCAGCCGAGGACCACACCCACGCCGACGAGCCCGCTCTCCCTCACCGCCCTGCCTCACGACTGGGCTTTGCGGAAGACGCACAGGAACACGACCGCCCCCACGCCCGCGAAGGCATAGATGAAGGACGTGACCAGTCTCAACGCCGGGATGAGGCCTTGCAGCACGTACAGCAGGTCGAGGACGAACCCGATGACCAGCAGGATCGTCAACAGAACCGCTCCGAGCAGGGCCAGAGACGCCGCACTCCGCATCGTCATGCGCCCGAGCCTATGCTCAAGGGGCCGACAGGTCAACCGGGCTGCCGCGCTCGCGCCCGCGGTTTGACACGCGCCGACCGATCTGGCAGGATCGGCGCTTCCGGCGATGAGCGATCCCGAATTCTCCCTCGAGGACGTCGCCCGCTACTGGGACGACAACGCGGCCGCGTGGGCCCGAGAAGTCCGGCAGGGCCACGACGTCGCCCGCGAGTTCCTGAACAACCCGGCCTTCCTGGCTCTCTTCGGCGATCTGCGCGGGCGCCAGGTCCTCGATGCGGGATGCGGCGACGGCTACAACACCCGGATCCTCGCGCGGACCGGCGCCCACATGACCGGCGTGGACCTGTCCACCCGCATGATCGGGCTGGCCCAGGACGAGGAGCGCCGCGCCCCGCTGGGGATTCGCTACGCGCGCACCTCCTATACCGACCTCACCCTGTTCGGCGATGCCACCTTCGACGCGGTGGTGTCCTTCATGGCCCTGATGGACGGGCCGCGCTTCGACCTCGCGATGGCGGCGTGCTTTCGGGTTCTCCGCCCGGGCGGTCGTCTCGCCTTCAGCATCACCCACCCCTGCTTCATCACCCGGGACTCCCGGTGGATTCGCGACGAGCACGGCGTCAAGGTCAACCGGGTGGTCGGCCACTACTTCGATCCGGCGCGCTGGGTCGAGCGGTTCCGGTTCACGGACGCGCCGGCCGAGGCCCCCGAGTTCGTCGTGCCCCGATTCGACCGCACGCTCTCCGAGTACATCAACACGCTCGTCGGGGAGGGCTTCGTCCTGAAGCGGCTCGAGGAGCCGCGACCGTCGGAAGAGTACTGCCAGGCCCATCCCGGCCAGCGTGGCTGGCGTGACCACGCCGCGCTCTTCCTGCACTTCCTGGCCGAGAAGCCGGCCTGACTAGCGACTCCTCGCGGCCAGGGCCAGCATCACCCACGACCAGCCGATGAAGATCATGTCGATCCCGACGAGCGTCCCGATCACCCAGACCGCGGCCCCGGGCAGCTGCCGCCAGATGAAGATGCCGAGCAACAACGTCACGACGCCGCTCAGGAGCAGCCAGCCCCGGTGCGGCAGGTGCATCACGATGGGGGTGATGATCCGGAAGAGGCCCCCGATCATGAAGAACATGGCCATGAGCAGGGTCAGGACGAGGGCCCCGGCGGCCGGGTTGGTCACCAGCAGGAAACCCGCCACCACCGAGAGGGCTCCGTTCACCACGTGGAGCAGGATCCCGGTCCACTTCGACTGATGGAACGCGTACACGGCCTCCATCGCGCCCGTGAACAGCAGGAGCCAGCCGAAGAGGAGCACCGACGCGATCGTGGCCACCACCGAGACCGCCACCGAGAAGGTCCCGACGAGGATCAGGACAATGCCGAGGGCGAGCAGCCATCCCCACTTCAGCGGCACGTGGACCAGTCCTTCCACTCCGGCTCGGTTGGCCATCGTTCGTCTCCTGTGTCGAGTCAGGACCAGTTTGAGATCGGGCTGCCCGGCCGAACCTTAGGCCTCGGGCGGCGCGGTGTCAACGGCACCAGCGCTTCTTTCAGCCCCGCGCGGTGGAGAAGCGGCCCTCAGGGAGCGCGGAGGGGGACTCGCATCCGGTCCTCGGCCAGCTCCACCGGGCCCGCGTAGGCCGCGCCCACCGACGCCAGCACCTCGCGGGAGGCCTTGTCCACGAGCGGCGGGATGTGGGTGAGGAGAAGCCGCCTCGCTCCGGCCGCCCCTGCCACTTCCCCGATCTGCCTGGGCGCGGTGTGGCGCGTGTAGAGATCCCGCGGGGAGCCGGGAGGATCGAGGACGGCGCAGTTGAAGACGAGCAGATCGACGCCGATCGCCAGACGAGTCAGGTTGGGCAGGCCGCTCGGATCGAGATCACCCGAGAAGGCGATGCTCCACCCCGGCCCGTCGATCCGGTAGGCGACGGACGGCGCCTCGCCATGGTTGGTGGCGACACTCGCGATCCGCAGGTCTCCCTCGCGCAGAATCTCCCGCGCCGGCGCAGCCAGGGCGATCGGGAGGTCCACCACCGCGAACCGCTCCTCGGCCCCGAACGTACGCTGGTAGGCGTAGATGCCGTCCGGATCGAAGAGGCGGGCGACGAATCGGGTGGTGCTGGGGAACACACCCCGGCCGGCCGGCCCGAAGACCCGGAACGTCATCGGGCCCTGGTGAATCATGCCGCGCGCCTTCGCCACGCCCGGCAGGTCGCCGCTGTGGTCGATATGCAGGTGCGTCAGCAGGATGGTATCCAGGTCCTCGATGTCGAGCCCTACCTCGCCCAGCCGCACGGCGGCCCCGCTCCCCGCGTCCACCAGAATCCGGGCCTTGCCGTCGAGCACGATGGCGTTGCTCGACGCGGCGCGACCCGCCATCCTCGGCCCCCCCGAGCCCAGCACCACCAGCTCCGCCTGCGGCGTCGGATCGAGCGCCGCAGCCAGATCCGGCGCACTTCCCACCGCGAGCACCACCGCCGAGCACATGAGCCACCTGACCGCTCTTCTCCGCATTCGAGTCCCCCTCCCCCCCCGGGGTGCTTCCCGAAGAAGTCTACGCGCTCCTCCAAGCAGGGGCCCGCCCTTGACCGCCGGGGTCGCTTCTGTTCTGGTGCTCGATGATGGCAGCCGCAGCCACGATCCACCTGCGGGGCGTCCTGCTCGCCCTGGTCGCGCTCTTCGGAGCGATGGGGCTGGCCTGCCAGCCGACGCCCCCGGCCAGGCCCACCCCGGCCCCCCGCGCCGCGCCGGCTGCTGCGGCAACGCCGGACCCCGCCTCCGGCGAGGCCTATATCCGCTGGCTCGTGGAGCACTCGATGCTCCACCAGGCGGACCTGGCCGCGCGACGCTACTCGGGCCAGGGACAGCTCTGGCAGCATCCCTACGCGGTGCCGCAGCCGCGCGCGGCCTCGGCGCTGGCCTCGGTATGGTTCACCGCGTACCCGCCGTCTCAGATCACGGGGCCGGGCGAGTCGGTGCTGGAGAGCCTGGGCGACTCCGAGCTCTGGCGCGTCTTCCGCGACATCGGCATCGGCGGCATGCACACCGGCCCCATGAAGCGGGCCGGCGGCCTGCGCGGGCGCGAATACACGCCCACCGTGGACGGCAACTTCGACCGCATCAGCAGCGAGATCGATCCGGCCTTCGGCACCGAGGCGCAGTACCAGAGCATGGTTCGGCACGCGGGCGACAACGGCGCCGTGATCATCGGCGACGTCATCCCCGGCCACAGCGGCAAGGGCGCCGATTTCCGCCTCGCCGAGCGGCGCTATGGCGACTATCCGGGCCTCTACCACATGGTGGAGATCCGCCCGACCGACTGGGGCCTGCTCCCCGCCGTGCCGGCCGGCAAGGACTCGATCAACCTCGGGCCCGCGGCGGTGGACGCCCTCAAGGCGGCCGGCTACATCGTCGGGCGGCTCCCCCGCACCATCTTCTACGAGCCGGGCGTCAAGGAGACCGACTGGTCGGCCACCGACGCCGTCGTCGGCGCCGACGGCACGAGCCGGCGCTGGGTGTACCTGCACTACTTCAAGGAAGGGCAGCCCACCTTCAACTGGCTCGACCCCACCTTCGCGGCGCCGCGGCTGGTGGCGGGTGACGCCATCCACTCGCTGGTCACCCTGGGCGAGCGCATGCTGC
>WNFF01013073.1_pt1 | contig 10792 bp, 10 predicted proteins | sample 5400441 | NCBI WGS metagenome assembly WNFF01 (sample SAMN13153345, study PRJNA577476) | soil metagenome | isolation source: 120 cm saprolite under Douglas fir tree site 2 hole 3 replicate 1 | place: USA:California | collected 2015-04-18
TTCTGCAGATCAAGGAGCGCTTGACGAAGGAGTTCCGGTGGCGGAGCGACGGCGGTTTTCCTGGCGCCTCTTTTCGAAACCGCCGCCCCAGCGGGAGTCGCGATTCGAAACTGATGTAGGACGTAAAAGCGCCGTCCCGGGGTAAGCGACAAGATGCGCGTGGCGATTTCGTCCGGATTGTCGCGCCGCACTTCCGCGCCGCATTTGATGCAAAACGTTTGCCCGCAGCGCGCAAAAAGCAGCCGCAAATAATCGTAAATTTCCGTGGCGGTGGCCACGGTCGAGCGAGGATTGCGCGTGGAATTTTTCTGGCGGATGGCCACGGCCGGCGCGATGCCGGAAATTTCGTCGACGTCGGGTTTTTCCATGCGCTCGAGAAATTGCCGTGCATAGGCGGACAGCGACTCCACATAGCGGCGCTGGCCTTCGGCGTAAATGGTGTCGAAGGCGAGGGAGGATTTTCCGGAGCCGCTCACGCCGGTGACAACGGTAATCGCGTTATGCGGAATTTCGACGCTGATGTTTTTGAGATTGTGGACGCGGGCGCCCCGGACGCGGATGGACTCCTGTTCCGGCCGGAAATCCGTACTAGCGTGGGTGAGCTCTTTCGTCGCCAAAGGGAAGCCTAGACAGCGCGTTTCGAGGGTGCTGCCTAAACTTCAAATTATACGTCGGGTGTCAAAACGGGGCAAACGGCGAATCGGCGACGCCGCATGCGCGGGAGAATTTGTGCGGAAATTTCATGGCTCCTGGGTGAGCGTGATCTGGCCGATTCTGCCTTCCACTTTCAGGTGAATCGTGGTTTGGGATTTTCCATAAGCGTCGTTGGTGTAGGCGTCCCCGTCGTGCTTTAGGCCGTGCACATCGATGGAGCCGATGCCGCCGGACGCGTGAGCGATGACGCCGACGTTTTTCGGAAGGCGGATAGTGGCCTGACCCACGCCCCCTTCAATGTCGGCGGTCAAATCGGTTTTGCGGTCGCCGGTGAAGTCGACATCCATCTGGCCGGCGCCAAGATTGAGATCCAAGCGGGTGAGCGGAACGTCGCGAAAATGCAGATCCCCCTGTCCGGCTCCCATGTCCACTTTCAGCTCGAGCGGTATGTCCTTGCTAAAATGCAGGTTCCAATCGTTTTGGGAAGGGCCGAAGTGGACGGAGTGGGAATTCTGAGAAATGTGGAGTTGACCTACACCACCGTCCACGTGGTAATCGACGCGCGGAGCGTCGAAAGAATTGCTGTAGGTAAAGTCGGCGTCAAGCATGTGACTCGCACCGCCGTTGATGATGAGTTGTCCCGCGCCCAAGTCAAGCTTGGCCTGCGCCGACTTGGCTCCCTGAGGATCCACAGTTCGGACGGTGTGCTGCGAGCCCGAATAGAAGCCGTGGCGGCGGGAGAAACTGCGTCCGTGCCAAAGCAGGAAGACCAGAACAATGACAAAGGCAAGGGCGCCGAAGGTGGCGCCGATGGAGATTCCCGGGGGCGCATTGGGATTGCGGCTTCGATAGGTAGTATCCCAAATCTTGCCGACTCCGATGAAGATAAGGATGAGCGGCCAGTAGGTCTCGAGAATCGGCCAGGGATCGAAGGCTGGACGCCAGTTGTGGAAGAGAAAGAGAGCGCCGAGAGTAATGAGAATGATCGGGAATACGAGGGAAACTCTCCTGGGATGACCGTCCTGGGGCATGGCACACCTCCGCTATCTTGTACTACGCACGCGGAAGGATAATAGTTCAGCGGGCAGGTGGGTACACTGTATAACAACGAAGGTGCGAGAAAGAACTTAAAGAGCCGGCTGGAAGCTACAGAGAGCCGGGCTGAAGTCCGCCTCCACGTTGGGAGGAAATTGTGGCGTGGCATTGTGGACGAACGGAGTGTGATAGAGTTCGGCTGAAAAGAATGGCAAGGGCTCGATCATGAAGGAATTTGAGAGAATTTTCTGGATTGTGCTGGACAGCGTGGGTATTGGGGAGCTTCCGGATGCGGCGGAGTACGGCGACGTGGGCCGAAACACGCTGGGGCACATTGCGGAATCGCGCGTGCTGGAGATTCCGAATCTCGGGCGGCTGGGACTTGCTAACATTGCGCCGCTGAAAGATCAGGCTCCGGCCACTGCGCCGCTTGGTGCTTATGGAAAGGGCGCGACGCGCTCTCCGGGGAAAGACACCACGACGGGACATTGGGAAATGGCGGGCGTTTGGCTGGACCAGGCGTTCCCTGTTTACGAGCATGGATTCCCCAAGGAATTAATCGAAGAGTTCGAGAAACAGATTGGCCGAAAGACGCTTGGAAACAAGCCGGCGTCGGGAACGGAGATCATCAAGGAACTCGGGGAAGAGCATGTGCGGACCGGCAAACCGATTGTGTACACGTCGGGAGACAGCGTATTTCAAATCGCCGCGCATGAAGAGGTGATACCGATCGCGGAACTCTATCGCATGTGCGAAATTGCGCGGAAATTGCTGGATGGGCCGCATCGCGTAGGGCGCGTAATCGCCCGGCCGTTCACGGGAACGCCGGGAACCTTCGTGCGGACCACGCGGCGGCACGACTACGCAGTCGATCCGCCGAAGCCGATGCTGATGGACGTTCTCGTGGAGCGCAAAGTTCGCGTTTTCGGAATTGGCAAGATTCACGACATTTACAACGGCCGGGGAATCGGGGAATACGTAACGACGAAGGGCAACGCCGACGGCATGGAGAAAATGACGGCGGCGGTTGGCGAGCGCGAAAGCGGGCTTATTTTTTGCAACCTGGTGGATTTCGACATGTTGTATGGCCACCGGAAGGACGTTGAGGGGTTTGCAAAATCGCTGGAAGAATTCGACCGCATGCTTGCGGAGTTTTTGCCGATGCTTAGCCTTTCCGACATGTTGATGATCACCGCGGACCATGGCTGCGATCCCGATCCGCGCTGGGCCACGACGGATCATTCGCGGGAGTACGTGCCGATACTGGCGTATTCGCCGGGAGGCGGAGCGAGCGTGAACCTGGGAGTGCGGGACACGCTGGCGGACATGGGGCAGACAATTGCCGAAAATTTCGGTGGAACGATTCTCCGCGGAAAAAGCTTTCTGAGTGAGATGAGGAAGCAAAGAAGTAATGAAGTAGCGAGGTAGCGAAAACATTGGCCGTGATTCGTCCCTGGTGACTCGTGACTGGTGGAAGAGGTCTAAATTTGAAGGTTGAAGGTTGATAGTAAGACTATCAAAAAGAGAGGCGGGGGCTGGATGGGCGCGTTCGGTCCGTCAGGTTAAAACCAGTCGCTGCGGTAGGCGACCCACCAACTGAAGATGCCGATGGGAATGGTGGCCAGCAAGGACCACAAGATGGGCAAGCTGAAATCCGCTATCAATCCCAGCGCGATGAAGACGCCCCAGAAGACTTTGCGTTGCATTTTCCCATTTTAGCGCGCCCGACAACCCCGTGGCCGTTGATCAGTGTGATGGTTTCGAGAAGGAACATGTCCCCGGAACAGCGCATACAGTGACAATGGCAGCGGCCCTAGTCTTGAGAGCACGCTCTAAGATGGTGAGAAACGCGGGCTAACTCCTGTAGACTCCTAACTGAAGTGGTTTCAGAATGAAAGCGAAAATAGACCTCCTCACTCTTGGAAAAAACCAAATGGTTGGAAGAATTTTCGTTGCCATTTCCCTGCTGGTTTTCGGGGTGCAACATTTTATTTATGGCGGTTTCGTGGCGACACTGGTGCCTGCGTTTATGCCCGGGCGGCTGTTCTGGGCGTACTTCGTTGGCGTGGCGTTTGTTGCGGCGGCTATCGGTATCCTTACAAAAATGTTGGCGCGGCCTGCGGCCACGATGCTGGGAGTGATGTTTTTTCTTTTTGTGGTGCTGCTGCACATTCCGCGCATCGTTGGCAATTCGAGCGACGGAAACGAGTGGACCAGTGGGTTTGTGGCGCTGGCGATGTGCGGAGGCGCGTGGATTCTGGCCAGCGCAGCTCCCCTCGACGAGCGCGAAAAAGCGGACCCGTTCCTAAAACTTGGGAAATATTTCTTTGCCCTGGCTTTGGCGATCCTTCTCGGAAGAAAGGCTCGATTGGCGGCTACTCTCCTGGCAACTGTCATTTTTCTGTTGTTCCTGCTGCTCTACGTTCCTCGCATCTTCGCCCAACTGCACAATCCGAACCCGTGGACCAGCGGATTCGAGGTCTTGGCGCTGTGCGGTTGCGCTTTGGTCCTGGCTGGCAATCTGCCTAAAGAAGAAAAAGAACTGGTCTGAAGACCCGCCACTACACGGCGCCGGGCTGAGCCTGCCGCCACAGGGCGTCTGGCTCCCGACCCGGTCAGGATAAATCCCGCGCGACTTCTACAGAAGCTGATTTGGTTCATCACGACTTCCTAACGTGATGTGCGGTACGCTGGAAGCTCGGAGTGAATGAGGATTCGGGCAGAGGGAGAATTCGCATGGCTATTTTCAATAAAGGTGGAGGGCGTGAGGACGGCGCGTTTGAAATGAGAAGGGACGGACCGCTCATAAAGCTTGGAGCGATCAGCATCGGGGTGATCCTGGTGCTGCTGGTGCTGGGGGTGTTCTTGGTGCGGGTGACGCGCATCGAGGCGGGGCACGTGGGCGTGGAGATCAACCTGGCGGGCAAGCAGCGGGGGGCGTCGGAAATCCCGGTGCGCACGGGCTGGGTGGGGTATTCGCCGCTGAGCACGCAGATCTTTGAGTTCCCCACGTTCGTGCAGACGGTGAAATGGACCAAAGATACGAACGAAGGGCATCCGGTGAATGAAGAGATGGGATTCAACTCCAAGGAAGGAATGGAAATCTTCGTGGACGTGTCGCTTTCTTATGCGATCGAACCTTCGAAGGCGCCGGACTTCTACGTGAAGTACCGCCTCGCGGACATGGAGTCGTTCACGCACGGAATCTTGCGTGACGTGGTGCGTAACTCGCTGAACGAGGTGGCTTCGACATACGTGGTGGAGGATATCTACGGCGAGAAGAAGGCGGAGTTTTTAGGCAAGGTGCAGGCGAAGATTGAGCAGAAAATGTCGCCGGTGGGCGTGAGCGTGCAGCAATTCGGCTTTATCGGGGCGCCGCGCGTGCCAACGGTGATCGCCACGGCGATCACGGCGAAGGCGCAGGCCATCCAGCAGGCGGAGCGCGCCCGGAACGAACTGGCGACGACGCAGGCCGAAGCCGCGAAGAAAATTGCGGAAGCGGAAGGCGACGCCAAGTCGCTGGTGACCCGAGCGCAGGGCGAAGCGGATGCCAACCGCATCCGGCAGAATTCGCTGACGCCGCAGTTGCTGGAGTTGCGGCGGATCGAAAACAATCGCGCTTTGATCGACAAGTGGAACGGACAGTTGCCGACGGTGCAGACAGGACAGGGCGGGGGGATGATTTTGCAGTTGCCTAAGGCACAATAGAGGGCCATCGGCTGGAAGGTTGTTGAAAAGGGCGCAACGGCCTGCCGCAGACGGCGGGGCTTACGGCTGTGGATTCTGAGGCGGCGGAGGAGGATTCTGAGGCGGATTCTGGGGCGGGTTGGTGGGATTCAGTCCGGGTTGCTGGCCGAGGGGCTGGCCCAATCCCGTTCCGGTCTGCAAGCCGGGTTGTCCCGCTCCGAAACTGTCTTTTGAGGGATCCCAGATGAATTCGAAGAGGCGATAATTCTTGGCTTTGTCGTAGACGATGATGGAAGACTTGTTGACCTTACTGCCGACACCGATAATGTTGCCGCCGATGATCGTAGGCGTGTCACCGGACGGGATTGCTTGAGAACCCGTGCTACTTTGATCGGCGCTTACGGGAGTTCCGGTGGTGGCCGGTGGATTTGCGGGGGAGGCCGATCCGCCGGGCGGCGTCCCGTTCGGACCCGGCTGCGCGCCAGCGTTGGGCTGACCAATTCCGCCTGATTGGCCAAATGCGCCGGGTTGACCCGGACCGCCCGGTCCATTCAAGGCACTCGCGGGTGTGCCGATTCCCGCGGCTTGGGGAAGCTGGAGATTTGGCTGGGGTTTGAGGCTTCCAATCAATTGACCAGCGGGACCGACGTAGATGAAGCGCCAGGAACCGTCTTCCTTGTTCATGGGATCTTTGTAGGCTTGGCGCATGAAGCGCAGGGAACCAAGCTTCGGCTTGGTGAGGTCGTCAAGGGAGGTTGGAAACTTCCCCATCTTACGGTAGTAGAGTTTCACGCCGCGGGTGTATTGCTTGCCGCGCCAGATCATCTCCTTTTCTTTTTCGCGGCGGCCCTCGGTGATGATATTGGGCGCAATCGCCAGTGTGGAGATGAGGAAAACGGTGAGGAGGAAAATGACCACGAGCAAAGCATAGCCGCGCTCGGTGCGCTTCCCTGCCGTTGATGGACGTTGGGCGTTTATGCTCATGGCGCCGGTGCCCCCTGTTCTTCGAGGTTCGCTGTGCCGCGGAGTCCGGAGGAAACCTCTTCGTATTCCAGATTGGCGTTGCCAATTCTGAGAATGCGGAAGCGGTTCAGCAAAAGCTCGCCTTCCGCGACGACGTAAATGTCCTCGCCATTGGTGAAAAAGGCGAGGCGCACGGTGCCGTTAGGAACGGTGCCGAAGCCGAAGAATTTAACGGGGAGCGGCGGAACCTTTGGTTCTTCCTTGATTATGGGAACAATCTGAGGAATGGGGTCCGGTTTGGGATGAACGGACGGCGGGGGAGGCGGAAGATCGCGACTGAAAATGTTGCGCCCCCCGCTCTTGTATTCGGCCTTGCGGGCGCGCTCGACCGCTGGAATATGAAGCTGAGGATTTTCCACGGAAAGCAACTTAGGATTCTGCGGCAGGGAGCCCGCATCGGCGGTCAGTACGGGCCTGCCATGATCGAGATACAAAAACCAAATGAAGCCGGCGATCAGCAAGAGCACGGCGAGCACGACAACCTGTTTCTTCTGCTTCATGCCGCGGTCCTGAAATAGGTCTTGAGGTGTAGCGCGACTTTGATGACATTTGTGGATGCCTGGTGGGAGGTGTCGGAAGCGAGGGTTAAGGTATCCACCGCGTACAGATTAGGGGAGCGCTGCAAAGCGTTCAAAAACACGATCACGCTCTTATAGTTGCCATTGACGGTGGCATCGACGGCCACTTCGGTTATGCCACGGCTGGAAATCTCCGTGCGCTTGAAAGCCAGATCTTCAAGTTGAATGCCGCTCTTCTCGGCCATGGCGCCGAGTTCCGAGCGGACGGCGGAATAGCCGGAGCTTGCGGGAAAGAGCGATTGTTCGAACTGCACGCAGTCTTTTTGGATGGCGGGAATGTTATCGCGGATACCTTGAGCGCGAATGATATCGGCCTTCAAGAGATTTTCCTGCTTGCTCTGCACGTCCAGCAGTTGCTGGGGCGCGTGGGGAGCGGTAGAAAGCTGCCAACTGTAGGCGGCCAGGGCAACATCCGCGAGCACGAGAAGAGTCACGAAGGCAAGAATGATCCGTTTCCGCAGTGTGAAATCGCGCCGCATCAAGTCCTCAAATAAACCGTGGTCAATAAAATTACCTTTTGATCGCCGTTTTGGGCGCCGGCGATGCCACCGGAATGAACATTCAGAATTTGAAGTTCCGTAAATTGTTTTGATTCTATGAGGGCATGCTCGAATTTCGATTCTGCTTCGTCGCTGGAGGCGCCAACGGTCAGTTTCAGTTCAACGTGCCCCGCGATCTGCTTGGGCTCAATGCTGATAACGCGCACGCCGCCCGGGAGGATGCGCTCGAGGTCCATGAACATGAGCGTCCAGTTGAAGCTGCGGGCGTCGAGGATGGCATTGATGAAATCAGCGCGATCATGCAATTCCGAGATGTCCTTCCGATGGAAATAGGCATCCAGGTCCTGGCGCTGCGCTTCGAGCCTGGCCATCTCCTGGCGGGTCTTTTGCGTGCGAGCACGCAGCTCGGCATCGAGTTTGCGGACGGAATAGACGTGCCATCCTAGAGCGAGGAAGGCAAGACCGGCAAAGAACGCCGTGAGACCGGCGCCGGCCAGGAACCGCCGGTGGGTTTCCAGTGCCTGGGTCGCTAAGTTGAGCCGAACTCTCATGTCCTCACTGGCCTCGAAGCGGAAAAGCACTTGCTATCCACGTTGCAGCACCCAGCCGATCAAGCCTTCCAAGTCGCGATCCGCCAACGGACGAGCATCCTCTTTGATACGTCCGTCGGAGACCGCGGAGTGCACCAGGGAACGCACCTCGCAATGGAATTCAAGCTCGATGGGCTGCACAAACTCGGGGAGTCTGGCGCCAAGTCCGGCGACACGGACGGAGTGAATGGTTTCCTTCCAGGTGTCCTGATAGTAGGCAGCCACCGGAAAAATCTCCTCGAGAAGCATCTGGGGAGTGAGGTTTGCGCCGTGTGCGGGGAGCTCCGTGCAACGATAGCCGCACAAGACGCCACCGCGCACAATGGCGGTAGTCAGGGTGGAGCCCGAGACGCGCGCGAGGAGGGTGGGTTTCTCGTCTTCGAGCAGGGCGATGGCAGCCAGCGAGGAACTCAGCACAATGCCGGGATACAGACCGGTACCTTCGACAAGCGATTCGTACTCCCGGATGATGCGGAGGCGCGCCAGCGCGGTGACAACATCCACGCCGGACTCGCGCGGCGCCTGGCGCATGTAAGAGATGAGCGTCTCATCGGCTTCAAAAGGGACGCTTTTCTTCAATTTCCACCGCAACATCGGGACGGCTTCTTCCGCCGAGCGCGGGAACTCCTCAAAGTGCTGGACGAAGACGCGAATCACGGTATCGGGAAGGATCATAGCAACGTCTTCATCGCGGCAACGCAAACGTTCGCAAACCTTGGCGACCGCGGCCTTGAGGAGGGCGGAGTTCACAAGGTTGGCTTCGACGGCCGAAGGAACCAGCGCTCCGGCGGGCAGGGATTCCACCGCATAGCCATCCAGGGAACCAGTGCGGTTCCAGCGGGCGGCGGCGACGCGGTCCGGCGCAAGTTCGATCGCGACAGGGGCGTAGGGCATGGCATCGAGCCAGCACGCTAAGCGGCGCACCCACGCGAGCTGGTAAATTCCCTGCCTGGATGTAGCCACGCTACTCAACGAAAGTCACCTTGTTAATCTCTTTCACCGTGGTGATGCCCGCACGTATCTTGGCGAGCCCGCTTTCGCGCAGGGTGATCATGCCCTCCTCGCACGCGATGCGTTTAATCTCCGAAGTGGGCCGGCGATCCACAATCATTTCGCGGATGCGGTCGGTCAGGTCAAGCAATTCGCAAATGGCCGTGCGGCCATGATAACCGGTGCCGGAGCACTCCAGGCACCCGGCGCCCTCGGCAAAAGTGACGTTGCCCCACACAACGGGATCGAGGCCCGCTTCTTTCAATTCCTCAAGAGAATATTTTTTGGGCTTTTTGCAGACTGGACAGATTACACGAACGAGGCGCTGCGCCATGATGCAGTTCAGGGCAGAGACAAAGTTGTAGGGCTCAACGCCCATGTTGATGAAGCGGCCAATGACGTCAGTCACGTTGTTGGCATGGACGGTGGTGAAAACGAGGTGGCCGGTGAGCGCCGACTGGATGGCGATTTGCGCGGTTTCCTGGTCGCGGATTTCGCCGACCATGATTTTGTCGGGGTCGTGGCGCAGGATAGAGCGCAAGCCGCGCGCGAAGGTGAGCCCCTTCTTTTCGTTCACCGGAATCTGGGTGATGCCGCGGAGTTGATACTCGACGGGGTCTTCGATGGTGACGATCTTGTCCTCGTCGGTCTTGATCTCGTTGATGGCCGCGTAGAGCGTGGTGGTCTTGCCGGAGCCGGTCGGACCGGTAACCAGGACCATTCCGTATGGTTCGCGGATGTAGCGCCGGAAGCGGCGGGTTTCTTCGGCGGAGAAGCCGACAACGTCCAGAGTCAGGCTTGAGAATTTTTCGGAAAGCGTTTCTTTATCGAGGACGCGAAGAACCGCGTCTTCACCGTGACTGGCGGGCATGATGGAGACGCGCAGATCGATGTAGCGGCCCTTGTATTTCACGCGAAAGCGGCCATCCTGGGGAACACGGCGCTCGGCGATGTCCAGATCGCTCAGCACCTTGATGCGCGAGAGGACCGTGGAATGCCATTCCTTGGCGATGGGCTGCATGGCGTGCTGCAACACGCCGTCGATGCGGTACTTGACGGCGACTTCGGAGTCGCGCGCCTCGATGTGGATGTCACTGGCGCGGCGCTCGAGTGCAGTGAAGATAATGGTCTCAACGAGGCGCACCACCGGGCTGGCCGTGCTATCGCGAGTCAAACGGTCGCCGGAAATGGTCTCGTCGCTTTCGTCTTCTTCCTTGGAAGTTTGCAGAGTGAAAGCTTCGGTGGCTTGCTCGAGCACGCGCTGCGATTGCTCAGTGCGTTTTAGAATGTCGCCAATCTGGCGGGCGGTAGCGACGCGAATCAGGAGTTTCTTGCCCAGCAGGAGGGGCAGCTCATCGCTCATCTGCACCTGGCCGGGGTCCGCCGCCGCAATGGCCAAGACATTGTTCTGCAGTTCGAGGGGCACGAAGTTGTAGCGGAACATCAAGTCCGCGGGGATGGTACGAAACAGTTCGGCATCGATACGCTGCTCGCGGAGATCAATGAAAGCGAAGCGGTATCGTTCGGCAAGTTTGCGCGCAAACTCGCGTTCGTTCTGTTCGTCGGCGTCGCCGGGCAGCCCGGGCGCTGGGGGTAGTTGTTCCGTGGTAGCCATAGTCCCTTACTTTGCCCCCGTTGTGGAGAAAGAAAAGATGGGCAGATACAAGGAGATTAGAATGAACGCGACCAGCAATCCCATAAAGATTAATAGAATCGGTTCAATGAGGGAAACCAG
>WNFF01009208.1_pt1 | contig 10791 bp, 9 predicted proteins | sample 5400441 | NCBI WGS metagenome assembly WNFF01 (sample SAMN13153345, study PRJNA577476) | soil metagenome | isolation source: 120 cm saprolite under Douglas fir tree site 2 hole 3 replicate 1 | place: USA:California | collected 2015-04-18
TTGTTAAGGCGATGACCGCGCCATGCCTTACTGCGCCATTCCCAGTTCACTTTTCCATTAGTCGGCGTACCAGCCGTATCTGGCCGGCGTGATAGATATCGTGAAACGCCACCGCGTACAGCATGCGCATCAATTTTGCCGCTTGTGGCGCGCGCAACGCCTTCGCCATCGCCGCCCTCAGCGCCCGATGTTCGTGTTCCAGTAGATCTTTATCCGCCTTCCATGCAATTTCGTTCAGCTGGCCTTTCTCCGGCCGCTCGAAAAAATTGCTTCCTTTCAGCGCAAACGAGCCACGCTTCCCGCCTGCGATCCGCCGCCGCACGGCGTACTTCCAATATGCTGCGTGCAGCGTCACTTCCCAGATGTTGTGCCGGCCCGATCCGGGGCGCCATGCGGCTTGCTTTGCGGTCACTCCCTTGAGGGATTGTTTGAGATTCGGCCCATGCCAAGTCTTTTTCTCGTAGGCTTCCTCGAGCAGCGAGAGTACGAGCTTTGCGGAATCCACGGTGGCCTCCTCCGGAAATCCTATCATCAGAGTGCGCCTCCGGAAGAAGGACCCGTCTCCGAGAAGCGTGCGGGAGTAGCAGCGCCCCCCACCCCCCATTAGATGGATCGTCATCAAAAGAAAGGGGTTGTAAAATGGGCTCCACGTAAGTGGGTGAAAAGAAAGGGAAATGCAGGGAGGGAGGTAAGTTCCAGAATGGGTAGGATACCCCCACCCCGTGTTTTTTGTAAGTGTTGCATCTAAAGGGCTTAGCTGGGACGCAAGTCTTTTGTTTGCAACACTTGCGGGGAGGTCTATAAGTGTTGCAGCTGAAGGACTTAAGGCAATAGCGGGGAGCGGGCGGTGAACAGTGGTCAGTGCGTCGGGAGAAGAGCGTTGGAACACTGGCAGGTCCCGAAAATGCGTCCGGGATGCAAGAGGCGCGTTTGCAGGTTTGAAGGTTTAGCGAAGAACGCGACCGGAGGAAGATGGGGAAGAGTGGGCGAGGATGGACGGCGGCGAACACGGGGGCAGGATAGCACGCGGGTATCAACTTGTTAAGTGTTTTGCAGGGAATGGTGGAAATTGAGGGTTGAGCGGCAATTCTGGAGGTTGGAGATTAGAAATTAGAAACCAGAAATTTGAAATCAGAGAGTAGGAAAGACGGCCAGATGGGACATCCGGATAAGAGGCGGAGTGAGAGGCTTCCGCGGATGCGAGACGAACAAGAAAAAAGCAAAGTCAAAAGCCCCACGCGTAAAACCGTCGAGGGCCACCCAAAACATCACTAGGCCGTTAAGCGTGCGCCGCCCGCCCCGTTGTAACTGGCCGCTAAGGGCCTGCTGGCCGCCTAATTGGCAAGCATTGTGCAGGGACGGCCTTTCACTTTCCATTCGGCACCGACCCTTGCTAAAACATAGGTCTGACTGGTCAAACAGTGGGCGCCGCAAACAAAATTGTACTTCAGCACCGCGAACTGGTGCGTCTTGTCGAATGCGATTTCAGAAAGAACCAAAAAACCGTGTTCCAGCGCCGCAGTGGTTGCCTGCTCCTTGGACTCGCCTGCCTGCTGCACTGCAGTCTTGCCTGCACTCGCAATCAACGCGGTCTGCTGATGAGCATCCGCCAGCTCAAGTTTTCGCCCCGCTACAATTTCCGGACCCAGCGAATGTACGGAGCGCCCTGAGTCACTTGAGCTCTCGAACTGCAATCCCTTAAGGCAGGGACTGCTTGGTTTTATCTCTGATAGGTCGAACGCAACCGTGGTGGTCGCAAGATTCTTGAAGCCCGCCGAGGAGAGAGCATCCAGGAAGCCTTTGTAGACAGCCAGTTGCTCCCCGGTCAGAGCGGAGACAACGGTTTGAGTTGCGTTCTTCTGCGCGGGACACCCGCACAGAAAGCAGGGCAACGCGCAAACCAGCAGGAAAACTCCGAAGTAGCCGCGGGTCATTTGATTCCAGTTTCGATGCAGACAACTAAAGCTGGAGTTAGTGTTTATCATTCTTTTCCACTTCCAAAAAGATTCTTGATCGTGTTGATCATGTCTGTCAGCGCGCTAGAAGAGGGGAACGGGAGAGGATTAGTCAGTCCTTTTTCGGCGCACTCCAGCGCCTTCCTACAATTCTCATTGTTCTTAAGGCAAGCGTTGAGGTTCATCTGCATCATATTGCTAGGTGACCCCAGTTGCTGATGCAAAGCTATAAGCGCTGCCGCCGAGGCGCTCGGATCCGGGCTATTCAATGCGCGGGCCAAGTCTTCCTTAATGCCGAGAGAAGCCTCCAAGCAGGTCTCGTAGTAGAGACCGCAAAACGCCCAGTCTATAGGCGAATCGATTTTTTCCTTTACTTCGCGCGCAAACTTTAGTTTCTCAAGTATGTTCCTGAGCCAGTCCCATTTATCCCGTCCGTACGGATCTACGAAGTTAGGGGAATTGTTTCGAACGTAAGCATAGAAATTCATCCCGCTAACTACCGCTTTAATGGGATCTTCCCTTAGGAACCTTCCACTCTGTGGATCGTAGTACCTGGCGCGGTAGTAGTACAGGCCGGTTTCGGTGTCCGATTCGCGTGCCGAATAACGGAACGGGTTCACAAGCGAGCCTGTTGAGGCCGTCAGATTCCCAAACGAATCATAGGTGTAGGTGTTGGCGATGGATCCGGCCGCGTTGCTCAAGGACGAAATCGAGCCAAGGCCATCGGCATGGTAGTAGGTTGTCGCGCCGCTGCGAAGGATGGCCAGTGGCTCATCGATGTTCTGTGTTTCCGAATAGCGCGCCACGGCTGCGCCTGAGGAATTTGTCTCCTCCACAAGGTTGTCGCCGTCGTAGGCGAAGATGCTGGTGCCGCTGGAGGAGGACTTGTAGATGCGTCTGCCAAACGGATCGTACTTGAAGGCGACGGTGCCGCCAGCGCCGGGTAGCGTAACCGTCGTAAGGCGATTCTCGTAATCCCAGTTATAGCTCGTTGTTGCGCCGGACGCCGCTTTCGTCAGCGTATTCCCGTCGTTGTCGAACGTGAAGGTAGACACGCTGGAGGACGTGAGTTCGTTCGAGTTGTTATAGACGTAAGATGGCACCCCAAGCGAGGTCAGGCGGTTGCCAACTATGTCATACGAATAATTTTCTTTCGTCGTGCTGCCCTGCGTGGCACTTAGCAACTCGTAGGTAGCGTCGTATGCGTAGTTTGTGGCGGTGCCGCCCGGAAGAGGCGTTCGGCTAGTCCGGTTTCCGGCAGGATCGATCGTGTAGCTAGCACCGTCGAGCGTCGCCTTGCTGGTTCCATGCGTTACCGAAAGCAGACGAGAAAGGGTGTCGAAGGCATAGGCAGTCGTAACATTATTCGGGCGCGTTAATTGGGTGCGACGGCTAAGCGCGTCATACGTGAAACCAAAGGAGCCACTCGATATTGCGGCCGGTGGAGTAAGCGAGCTTAGCCGATTCAACGTGTCGTAGCCGTACGACGTGCCCCCTAATTCGGGGTCAGTGAAGGAGGTTCGATTGGACGCGGCGTCGTAGCCGTAATGAGTAGTGAAATTGCGGCCGGAAAGGAAAGCATAGCTGGTGGTGGTGGCCGTCAGCCGACCCATGTTGTCGAACGTGAACGAATACGTCCCCGTGGGGTCGGTCACCTGTGTCAGCCGGCTATTGGCGTCATACGTGTAATTGACGGCGGTGGAATTGGGATAGGACTTCTGGGTCAGTCGGTTCACTTGGTCATAGACGAAATTGACGGTGTTCCCGTTCCGATCGGTCTTGCTTTTGAGGTTGCCATTGTTGTCGTACGAATAGGTTTCGGAGAGATTCGACGGGAACAATGTTTTTGTCACGCGACCTAGAAAATCATAAGTGAAAGTCGTGGTGTGATTGAGAGCGTCGGTGATAGTTGTAAGATTATTTTCTGTGTCGTAGGCGTATTTGGTCGGGTTGGTGGCGGAGTCGGTGACTTGGGTCAAACGGTCAGCATCGTCGTAAACGTAATTGGTGGTTTTGGTGTTTCCGTCGGTTACAGACAAGCGGCGACCGCGAGTATCGTAGCTAAATTGGGATGTTGTGGTGTTCGGATAGGCGATCTTCGTTAGTCGATTCATCGAATCGTATGTAAACGTCGTGGTGTTATTAAGCGCGTCTTTGATCGATGTCCGGTTGCCACGACCGTCGTACGCGAAAGTCGTAACGTTCCTCTGCACGTCCTTGATTGTATTGATGAGGCCCGTCGAAAAGTACGTCAGGGTTGTGGCATGCCCCAAGGGATCGGTAACTTGCGTTAGTTCGCCCTTTGAATCGTAAGCAAACTGGGTTTTGGACCCCGGAGTTGTCCCTCCATCGGGAGAGGGCGTGGTCGTGGACGTGGGATTGCCGTTTGCATCGTAGACATTTGTGGTGATATTGCCCAAGGGATCTTTGGCCGTCAGGACTTCGTTGAAGGTGTTGTAGGTGTACGTCCAAGTACCAGCCCAATCTGTTTTTGTAAGGATGTTGCCACTGGCGTCGTAGGTGTAAGAAGTAGTGTTTCCGTTGGGGTCGGCAGCTGTTAGTCGATTGCCGGAACTATCTTGTGTGAAGGATTGATTGTTGCGACCACCGCAAGAGTCACAGCCGGGACCCTGAATCCCCGTGATAAAGCCTCGGCCGGCTATCGTTTTGGAAGAATACGTCGTGGAGTTCTTCAGGGAGTCCGTGAGCGTGGTTGTGCCCGGTGCAGGGTATTGGGCGGTCACGATGTCAACGCCGTTGGAACGAGAAGAGGTCAGGCCCCGGCCGTTGCTGTCGTATGTGTGCGTCTCGACGATCTTCCCCAGAGCGTCCGTCACGGTTGAGATGTTTCCGCTGGTATCGTAGGCGTAGTTCAACTGACCACCATCCGGGTACGCCACCTGCGTCAGTTGGTTCCCGCTATAAGCGAAGGTGGCGACAGTGCCGACAGAATCCTGGGCTGCCGTCGCAAGGTTTACGTAGGTGCTATTGCCGTAGCTGAAAGTCATCCACTGGCCGCCCGGTGCAGTTACTTTGCTAATGCGGTTGGAGCTATCGTAGGTGACAACCGCCTGGTTTCCGTTCCGGTCTGTCACGGCGGTTAGATGGCCCGTGGAGCTGAACGTTTTGGTTGTACCATCGACGAAAGTGAGCGTGTAAAGAGCCGTGCTGCTCTTATACGCGAGGGAAGCATGCTCGGTGAGCGGCGCCGCCACGCTATAGGCGCACCCGGAACAGCCGCTCGGCTGCTGAAACAACCAAGTGTTCCCCGAACCGAGCCAGTACCTCACGTGCGTGCTGTCCAGTGTTTGCAATCGCTCCTCGAAGTCGCTCGTCCATCCGGCCCCGAACATGCCCGCGGAGAACGGCGGGTTGTTCAGATTCCACAAGCTGTTCCAGGAGCGGGTGAGCGAGAGTCCGCGGCTCAAGCCCGGCATTGCATAATCAGTTTTGGAAATCCAAACGTCGCCCGTCGCCAGATTGATCGGCTGACCGGCCACAAGTTCGCAATCTATGCAGGGACCTGGGTCAGCTGAAAAATCGCGATGAAACTCGATTGCCCAGCAACCGCCCCCCGCGCCCTGATTGGTGTCAGTTACAGTGATCGTAGAGGAGAGCGCTTGTGTTCCAGCTATGGCGTACAGGGTCTGCATAGTATCGAGGACGTAGGTGTAAGTCGGGGGGAACTGATTATTTTTTGAGTCGTAAGTGAAGGTCACTTTAGACGTAATCGCAGCAGAGGTAAGATTGCTGGTCTCAGACACTTGGGACGGGGGACCTGGGTCGCTGCCCGTAGCCCCATAGTTCGCATCCATACTTAACCCAAATAGTCCGATAGCGTTGGGGTTGACGGTGCCGCAGCTAATTGCGCCTGAGGAAACCGCAACTGGCCCAGCTAACCATTGCGGAACGGGTAAGACTCCGCTCATTTCAATGAACTCGAGGTGCTGCTCATAGTAAGTCGTACTCCCATTACATGTAACCGACGTGATTCCGGCGGTTTGACCCCCGCTTGGAGGAGAGGTCCACCTTACTGGACTAAAATTGCTACCGAGGAAGACAGTAGTCCAGAGTTGACCTAAGCTATCAGTGCAAGCCCCGGCGGTGGAAACGTCGTCGCTCCAAAGCCCCATCACGTTTCCACCTAGTGTCGGAGCAAAGTTGATGGTCAAGCTTGCAGGCTGGCCGGGTGAACAAACCCGCGGGGGGGATACTGCGAGTAGTCCCAGGAACAGTTCTGATCCGGCGTCTTGGCGCTTGCGGCCTGGCGAACTGTTATCTGAGCCTTCGCATTGGAGGCAAGAAGGAGTGTGAGTCCGAGGAGGACGATGAAAGGTGCCAGGGCTCCTTTCGGAGAAACAACGGGGGTCTTGCTCAGCGGGTGCTCATCCGATCGAGCCGGGAGTGAATATCTCATTCAGAGCCTTTCTGGTTCGCGAAGTAGCTATTGTTTTAAAGACTCAACTGATCCTGCTCAGCGCGATTCCGGTGACCTGCTCCCCTCAGTCCGCAGGTACGTGTATATGATTGTGCGTAACCCACGAAGGCAGGGCACACAGACACTGGTGCCGAATTGCAAGGAAGGCCTTGGTCGGCTACGTATCAACCCGTTGGCGGAGATATAATCCCACGCGCAAAGAACACGATTCGCGAATTGAGGGAGAGTTTACTTGCGGCTACTTGTAGTCCTGCGGGGAAAAGCTGTCAAGTTAATTTTTCGGGACGGGCAGAGAATCTATTGCGAAGCTTCGCTTGCTCTACCGTGTCAACGGCCGGCTCTTTTGCCCTGAAGAATTCGTCCCGTGGCCGGAAGAGCCCTTCTGTTCTCTGCTCTCTTGTATTTATACAGTTGGCGGTCCGCTGCCTCGATGAGTTCAGCAGCAGTTCTGCCGTGATCCGGGTAGATGGAGATGCCGATGCTTACGCTGAGGGCGGGCTCCTCCTTGTCGGCGCGCAATCCGGCCTGAATGCGCTGCGCGACCTGTTCGGCCATCCCCTTGTCTGAGTCGATCAGCACGACGGCAAACTCATCGCCGCCGTAACGCACGGCCAGGTCCGTCGACCGGCAGTGCTCGTTCATGACGGCGGCCAGCCGCTTCAACGCGTGGTTTCCCGCCAGGTGACCCCGGAGATCGTTGATCCGTTTCAGCCCATTGAGGTCCAAAAGCAGAAGCGTGAAGGAGTGATTGCTCCGTTCGGCGCGATGCACTTCCCGCTCCAGCCTGTCCATGAACTCCCTGTAATTTGCCAATCCCGTCAACCCGTCGTGCCGGGCCTGATAGACGGCCTGTTCTTCGTTCTTCCTTCGGTCGGTGATGTCAATGCCCATCCCCAGGCAACCGTAGATTTCTCCGGACGCCGCGCGCAGCGGTTCAATGCGGATTTCCAGCGAGCGGCATTTCCAGTCGTAATCGAAATGCGAAGGGACTCCTCGCAGTGCTTTGTGGTGCTCTACAATCGGCGTGGTGTCCTGGGCGGCGCACTCCAGGAATTCACAAACACTCAGGCCTACCAGCCCATCCGAAGGAATGCTTAAGGAAGTCAATCCTTTGCCCCAATTCGATGTGATCCGCAGATTCCGGTCCGTTGTCCAAAGAAGCCCAGGCATCTGCTCCATGATCAATCGGAGCGGCCCTCCGACCAGCGTATCGGGTCCGTACGAGTTCAGCGCTCGTCCTCTCTCAAGGATTCCCGCCACCTCACCTTGTTCATCGTGGATGAGTACACGCCTTACGCTCAAAAAGATTCTTGATCCGTCCCTGTGGAGACGCTCCGTAGTTTCGAAACACATCGAGTCCTGCGTTCCCGGTTCGGAGAAGATGCGCTCCAGTGCCGGGCGCTCGTGGAGCGGCACGAGACGACTCAGTGGCTGCCCCGTCATCTCTTGAGCCGTGTAACCGTAGACGCACTCTGCTCCCCGGTTCCAGGTTTGGATGGTGCCATCGAGAGAAACGCTGAGGATTCCTTCCTCCGGCGAATCGAGAAGAGCTGTCAGCAAATGCTCGCGGACCAGACGATGCGGCATCGAAATCTGACCGTCTTTCAGAAAGGGGAAGGCGCTTGTATTAAGAAGGGGTTTCCCGCAGGCGAGAGGGTCGAGCCAACGAGTGGTTCACCGCTGCGAAGACATCCGCAGCTTCCATTCATCGATTCTACTACGCGAAACGCGAGATGAGAGCGATTTGCAAAAGATATCGGACTAAGTTAGTCTTATATGGTGTTGCAACTCGTTTGCAAGGAGATTCCGTGGCCTCGCCGTGTCGGCTCGTCTTACCTGGCTTTTTCTTCGTTTCCGTACTCTCGGTTTTCTTTCCCCCTCCTGCCCATGCCCAGGAGAGGCCTTACTTTGTCGCCTATGATCACTATCTCGAAGAGCCCGGCAACCTCGAGATCGAGTATTTCTCCACCTTTGGCACCCAGCGAGGCGGCAACAACTTCCTCGCCCACTGGGTTGAGTTCGAATACGGCGCAACCGCTTGGTGGACGACGGAGTTCTACCTGGACGGCCAGACTACTTTCCGCGACAGTACAGTGTTCACGGGCTTCCGATGGGAGAATCGCATTCGGCCTCTGAAGCGCGAGCACTTCATCAATCCCGTACTCTATGTCGAGTATGAAAACAAGAACGGCGCGGACAAGATCCTCAAAGAAGTCGAAGGCCACGACGTGGAATCGGATTTCCTCGTTTCGAACGCGGAGGCTCGCAAGGAACACATCCATGAAGTGGAGTTGAAGCTGATCCTGTCCAGCACATTCAAGGGCTGGAATTTCACGGAGAACAGCGTTGCTGCCAAGAATCTTTCGAATTCACCGTGGGAATTCGGCTACGCCCTCGGCGCCAGCCGGCCGCTCGCTTTGAAGGCTTCCGCGAAGCGTTGTACTTTGTGTCCGCAAAACTTCATTGGCGGCGCCGAGATGTATGGCGGCCTGGGTGACCAGCACAGTTTTGGCCTTCGCGATACTTCGCAGTACCTGGCGCCCGTTCTCGCCTGGAATATGCCTTCCGGCTGGGCGCTGCGGATTTCGCCCGGCTTTGGTCTCAACGACAACAGCCATCGCTTCCTCATGCGCTGGGGCGTCTCGCGGGAAATAACCGGTTTCGGTTCGATGGTTAGCCGCCTGTTTGGAGGCCGCAAGTGAAAGCCATGGCCGCGGCACTTGCCGTTTGCACTTCATTTATTGGGGTGTCTGTTGTCCTTGCACAGAGCCAGACTTCCGACAAACCGCCCGTCGGCGCAGCGCCCAAATACGATCCGGCAATCTACGCGGAATTGCAAAAGGCTCCCGAAAAGGCGCGGAAGCGCGGAAATCCGCTCCAAAACGATCCGGATGCCGTTGCTGCCGGCGGCATTCTCTTCGAACAGCACTGCGCCGAATGTCATGGTGATGGTGCGCGAGGTGGCAAGGGGCCGAGCCTGCGTGCTGCCGAAGTTCAGGGCGCCGCGCCAGGCGCGATTTTCTGGATATTGACGAACGGTGTGGTTCGAAAGGGGATGCCTGTCTGGTCGAAGCTGCCGGAACCGCAGCGGTGGCAGTTGGTGCGGTACATCAAATCGCTTGGCGGGCCTGCTCCAACGGCGGAGTCTTCCGCTCCGAAACCTTGATGAAAGAATCCTAATTCGCAGCCTTGGCGGCATCGTTCAGAATCATCGCCAGACGAACGCCAGCTTCCGCAAGACCTGTCTGCGCAGTCTTGGCGGCGTCGCTTTGATAAGTTTCGCCGACGGCAAGGTGCTTCTCGAACATCCGCTTTCCCATGTGATTGTTTTCGGCGCAGCTCTTCAATTTCATGTCGGGCTCGATGCCTATTTTTTCGATGAAGGGGTCGTAAACTGACTCCTCCGCTCGCTCGTGGCTCTCCCAGGCCCGGCTGTCCACGTGGATGCCCCCAGCTTCCCATCTCGCGCTTACTGCGTGAAACTTTTCGTCCAGCTCGTCGGCGTACCGGAGCGGGTTGGAGATTTCCATGTCGCGTTCCACAATCTCCGTGTCCCAGATCTGATGAAGATTGGGCGAATAATCCTCACGCTCCGGATGGATAGGGTTGAGGAGCGGTTCGTGGCGAAAATATTTCACCGGCACGCAGTTTCCGCCGTTGTCGGCGTTGGTGATGGCGTGCAGCGGTTGATGCATATCGCCGACAAAGTGGATGAGATAGCGGATCGCCTCGGCGCGTTTCAGGGGATCTGCGGACTTGTCTTTCAGGATGGCGCGCTGCTCTTCGATCGCCCGCGTTACGCATCCTTCGCTACCGCAGTATCCGTCCAGTTCACCCTTATGTTTCCCCCGCGGAATATCGATGTAATGCCAGGGACCGTTCCTGCGCTCATTGCGCACATCGTCCGGCCATGTAGAGGCATCCACCATCAGGTCCGTCGTGGCATTGCCGCACCACCTTCGCAGCGTCGGATCAATCGGGTTGTCGCCCAGAAGCTTCTGAACCAGTTGGCGCGCTTCGGGGGTCAAATGCTTCTCCGCAATCAAGGCCACTGTCTGATGACCTTTGCAACCCCATGCGTTAGCGGGAGGAGCGGTCAGCGTCAGAAGCACGAGAGCGGCGGCAAATGACACGATCTTAGGATTCATTGATTTTTGCCTCAATAGAAGTTGCATGTTGCAGTGCGGCTCATCACCCAAGAGGTAAGACGCTCTCCGCTCACGCCTCGGTTTCAAGCGCTGAGCCAGCGCCCGATCGGCTTCCACGATTCAGTGTGATCGCAGATCACGCGCAACGCGGCGGTAATGGGAATGGCGAGAACCAATCCCATGCCTCCCCATACCCAGCCCCAGAAGAGCAGTGAAATGGTGATCGCCACGGCATTCAGGCGCACACGGC
>WNFF01011135.1_pt1 | contig 10790 bp, 8 predicted proteins | sample 5400441 | NCBI WGS metagenome assembly WNFF01 (sample SAMN13153345, study PRJNA577476) | soil metagenome | isolation source: 120 cm saprolite under Douglas fir tree site 2 hole 3 replicate 1 | place: USA:California | collected 2015-04-18
TAGCATAAAGCTTGCTCTCATTCTTCACCATCGTAGGGTAGCTCCTCGTCGGCCAAGGACCGTTGGTTGAGGTGCTTAATGCCGGAGGCAAATGACCTTGATCCTGAGTTCCTTCGGGTCCTGCAGGCATGCTACGAATGCTGGAGCAGGGGAACGTCTCCCTCTGAGAAACGGTCTATCTGCCACAGCTGGATCACTGGTCTTTATGAGACGCTTTTTGGCGGCAGCTTCCATCAGGGCAGGCTCCGTACACTCGCCAGAAGAGGCCTTCTCAGGGAGGAGGACACGTCTCGCGGTGGCCATCGTCGGTACTACACGATGCCGGACCCCGCCCGCGTTGCCGAACTGGTAAGCAAGCTGTCCTTCTCCCCACTCGCCGGGCTCCTCACGAAAGCCGTCATAATTCCCGGGGACAAGACCACCGAGGGGACGCTCATCACGGCCGTGGCGGTGCCGTGGATGGAGATCGTCAAGATGCTCCACGATGATCCTTCACTCGCGTTCAAGATCGATCCACGGAAATGGGAGGAGATCATCGCCGGGGCGTACAAGAGGGCCGGTTTCGACGAGGTCGTTCTGACGCCCCGGAGCGGTGACTTTGGGCGGGACGTGATCGCTGTCAAACGCGGGATGGGCTGTGTCCGCTTCGTTGATTCCGTGAAGCGTTACAGTCCCGATCATCCGGTGCCAGCCGACGACGTTCGTGCCCTACTCGGGGTACTACTCACAGACCAGAACGCCACGAAGGGAATCTTAACGACGACTTCGACGTTTGCGCCGATGATACGGTTTGACCCGTCCATTAAGCCGCACATTCCGTTCAGGCTTGAATTAGTCGATGGTCAGGAGCTTAACAAACGGCTCTGGGATCTTGCCAAGGACCGGTCACCACCCGAGGAGTAGGCGTGACCAAGAAATCCAAAATGAGCAAGAGATTCAAGCCCACGCAGCAGCAGCGGATCGAGGCGACACGCTTTGTAGCTTATGAGTTGTGGATGTTGAGGGAATGTGCAGACATGCCGAGACCTGAGACGCGCGTCGCCAAGAATCTCTGGTACGAAGGGTTAGTGCTCCACACTCGCGTGCTTCGTGATTTCTTCTTCACAAAGCATAACGACGACGGTAAACGTGTTACGCACGACCGAGACATCGTGGCTGTCGATTACTTCACCCTCACCACATCCTCTTGGCCGTACACGTCACATGACTTGCCTCAATACCTGAAACAGAACAAAGACCGCATGGACTGTGCACTTGCCCATCTCAGCTTTGGGCGTCTTGACTACATAGGACAAGATAAGGACTGGTCCCCAGTCCGCTTGCGGGACGAGATCGGCGCCAAGTGGTTCGAGTTCCTTACGAAGCTCCAGACTCTCAAAGAACCGGCAGCGGCGTGGTTTCTTGAACAGGCCCAAAGGCTCAAGGTTCCCCTTGTCGCCCCATTCTGAGGAGTTATGAGCTGGTCGAGTGAATATCAGTTACTTGAACACGAGGAGTCTAGCTTGCGGACGAAGAAAGAGATGCGTTACTACCTTCGGCACTTTCGTCGTCACGACAGCTTCGCTGCCCTGGTACTCTCGAAAGGAGAGTGGTTCCTTGGGCGAGCGAACGTGGATGACTACGAGGCCACCAAGCGTTGGAAGAAGAAAAACAGACCGAGAGCCCAAGAGTGCTTCTACAATGCCCAGAGGTTCTGCATGAACTGCCGAGGCAGGTACTTCGAGGGGTACATGTTCATCGGCGGTCTCCCCATGCACCACGCATGAGTCGCGATGGACGACGGGCGAGTTGTAGATTTCACGCTTGAGGCAGTACTACGGAAAGCCAGGCGCGAGAAGACACTGGTGGACCTGACAGATCCTCTGTACTGCGGAGTGGAGGTGCCCAGGAAGTTTGTTTTACGGCGCGTCGTAGAATCGGGATCGAGTGATCCAATGGCGGAGTTGTATTACGTTGACGAATCAACATAGTGAATTCGCACCGACGCCGTGCGCACCCCAGATGATGCTGCCGTGACTGCAGTATTCGCCCCGCCGCAGCGGACAGGCTGTTAGCCTGGTAATCAGAACCAAGATTTGGGCGTGCCCGCAGCACTGAAAAAGAGGCCAGCAAAATCATGACCACGACCTTTGCCGTGCTCCAAGCGCCCAGCAACCCGAATACGGGCATGGGCACCAATCTGATCGCCGGCGAAACTGGGGCCAGCTTTCGTGTCTGGGCGCCAAACGCCAGTTCAGTGCGAGTCCTCCTGCGTGCGTCCGACGCCGACGATTACCAAACCCTCTCGCTCGCACCGGACGCCACAAACGCTCAGTATTTCTCGGCTGACATCGGCGGCCCGGTACAAGAGGCCCAGTATCGCTTTTCGATTACAAACAACGGTATCGGCGACCTCAATCCGGGCGGCGTCTTCGAGCGCGTCGATCCCTACGCTCGTGATGTGGAAAGCTCGGATGCGGCCGCACCGGGTTTCATCATCAATCCGGAATTCGGCTTTTCTCCATTCACCGCGCCGGCGTTCGCGGATTTCATTATCTACCAGATGCACATCGGCTCGTTTGCCGGCCTGAATGACGGCTTGGCGGGCAGCATCGTCAATCGTGTTGCAACCTTTCGCCAGATCGCCGAGCACAAGCTCGACCGCATCCGCCAAATGAATTTCAACGCGGTCGCGTTTCTGCCGACCAATCAGACGCCGTTTAAGACCTCGGAAGGCTACGGTCCATCAAATTTCTTTTCGCCCGAAGTCGCGTATGGCGATCCGGACGATCTTTGTTTCCTTGTCGATCAGTGCCATCAGCGCGGCCTGGCGGTTATCTTCGACGTCGTCTACAACCATGTCGTCGCCGCCGACGCCTATGATCGCTTGCTGCAGTTCGATGGCAACACCGTCAATCACAATCGCGGCATTTATTTTTCGGATTTTGACAACTTTGGTCCTGTCCCCGATTTCGACAGCGACGAGGTCATCGCCTTATTCACCGACAATGCTCGGCAGTGCTTTCGCGAGTTCAATGCCGACGGTATCCGTTTTGATTCGGCTCAAGCCATCCGCGGCAGACTGCGCGGTCCTGGCGTGATGAGCGCCATCCTCACCGCCGTCCGCAAAGATTTTCCGGACAAATTCCTGATCGCCGAGCACGACAACCCGACCTTTGCCGTCAATCAGCTCGGCTTCGATGCATCGTGGGAGATGGGCAGCGCCGATCAGTTCATCGACATCATCAACCATGGCTCCCTGGATCGTGTGGAGGCGTCGATCGGCTATTTCGGCCTGCCGCACGGCTACAACCTCGTGCGTTATCTGCTTGGCTCGCACGATCAGATTTTTGCCAACTACAATCTCAACCCCAGCAACGGCCAGATCGAGACGGACAAGCCGTTCAATCGCTACTTCGTAGAGCGCGTGGGGGGCGTCATCGTTGGCCGGGATGACTTTATCGCGCGGTCCAAAGCGCGCATGGGCTGGGCTTTGAACTTGGGCATGCCCTGCACGCCGATGATTTTCATGGGCACGGAATGTCATCACTACGGCTATTGGAACCCCGACCTGGATGCCTACGGCGAACATCGGTTCAACTTCGCGCTGGTGATGGACTCGACTGGACTGCCGATGATTCAAGCGATGGAATGACCAGGGCGATGTCCTGCTGGTCGTTCTAAACATGAGCGACAACCAGTGGGATGATCCGATCTACGGAGTCAGCCTGGCGGGTGACGGCGGGCGCTGGGAGGAAGTGTTCAATTCGCAAGCATCACAATATGGCGGCTGGAACGATTCGGGGAATTTCCTGGCCGACCTCGACGGAGGAAGCGGATGGATCCGAATTCGGTTGCCGAAATGGTCCGCCTTGATCTTTCGCAAGCGATAAGGATGCGATTCCAACTTCAAACAACTACTTTGGTCGAGATACCAGGCCACCAATCAGGAAGGCCACGTCGAACGGATGGGAAACAAAAGCGTCATTACCGTTGGCATAAAACTGTCCCGCCAGGGAGGGCCGAACGGTCCACCCTAGGACACGCATCACCCTGGGTTTTGTTTGCCCTTACAGCCTGCGGGGCCGCCGGTCTCTTCGCCGGTTGCGTCCCGTATTCCCCACGCGTGTCGGTGTGAATTGGATCTATCAATGAGCCGATGTAGGTGAAGCGGAGAAGAATTCCCTACCGGTACGGAGTGAACCGAAATCCGACCCGGGCCTAAGGGGAAAAGGGCCAAGCCTGAAAAGGCTGGTAAGTTCCTAATAGTTGCCTAAATTCCAATCTGGCAAACATCCCTTCATAAACCTCGGTTGCGACTGATCAACAACCGCCGGTCTTACCGATAAACTTAAGAAAACCCTCCATGTAAAGCGAACCCCCTTGAATCGGGACTTTGACACAGTTCCGTTATTCGGGAAAAGGACGGAGATTTGGCGTGGAAAAGGCACGACCGATTGAATCCACACCCGCGCTGTCTATTGTGATTCCTTCTCACAATGGGCGGCACTTTCTCGAAGCCTGTTTGCAGTCGGTGTTTCTTCATCGGCCTCCCAGGACCGAAGTTATCGTCGTGGATGACGCCTCAAAAGACGGCACCTCGCAGTGGCTGCGTTCGACTTATCGTGAGACTCGCCTGGTGGAACTCCCCTCTCCCTCCACGAACAGTGGAGGGTTCGGGTGGGGGTATTGCCGGTCGATCAACGCAGGCATCAAGGCATCCACGGCCCCCATTGTCCAAACCTTAAACAACGACGCGATTGTCACCAAAGACTGGGCTAGCGAAGCACTTCGGCTCTTCGCAAATCCCGCGGTCGGCAGCGTGGCGCCCCAAATATGGCTGTTGCGCGAACCGGGCCTCCTCGATAGCGCCGGCGATCTTTATTATCTCTTCGGATGGGCAGCGAACCGGGGTCATGGCCTGCCCTTGTACCCCGAGGTGATGGAGGAACGGGAAGTTTTTGGAGCTTGCGGAGCGGCCGGCTTTTTTCGGCGCGACGCCTTACTCCGCGCCGGGTTATTCCCCCAACATTTTCAGGCCTACTACGACGACGTCGATCTCGCTTTTCGCCTGCGCTGGGCGGGATACCGCTGCCTGTATACCCCGTTTTCGAAGGTTTATCATCGGCTCCATGGCACGTATGACCATCACCATCCAGAGATCACCTATCTGATAGCTCGCAACGAGGAGCGAGTGTTTTGGACAAATCTTCCGGGGAAATCGCTTCGACAAGCCCTTTTGCCTCACTTGTTGCACGTCCTGGTCAAGGTCGTGGGCAAAGGACTGCTGGGCAGGAATCCGAGCGCTTACCTGCGGGGCAAGCTGGCCGTGCTAGGTGAAGTGAAAGAAATCCGCGGGCAACGGAAAAGACTTCGACTCCTCGCCCAACAGGCAAGCTTTCCCATTCATTTTCCCTTCGAAAACGACCCCTGGATGCCGGCCAAGCTGATTCTCCATCGACTCTGGCAAATCCTGTCATCGAAGGAGGTAAGGTACGTTAAGTCTTGGCTGGGGCACGCATCAGTTAAAAGGGATAGGTGCGTCTGCGAAGACCTGCCGCACTCTACGTTAGCTGCGAGTTCTCCCAAGAATAATTCAGAACTCATGGCCGAAAAGATTCCTTCTACTGAGGCCGCCTGATTTCACCCTTTACTAAAGAGACAGGCAATGAAATTCAAGGAACACTTTCTGGCCCATGAGTTTTTGGATGGACTACAAGGACTTGAAATTGGGGCGGCCTCGCACAACTCTTTTGGCCTGAAAACGCGCAACGTGGCTCCTCTCGATGATTATGCCTTTTATTCCGGCGCTCAGGAAAAGATGGGGGAAGCTCCCGCGCGGGTGGATATCTGGGCAGCGGCCGAGGCCATTCCGGTCCCGAACGACTCCGAGGATTTCATCATCAGCAGCCATGTACTGGAGCACCTTCCCAATGTCATCGCCACTTTCTGGGAGTGGAACCGCATCGTTCGAGCCGGCGGTTACATTTTCATGATCGTTCCTCACCGCAATGCTCTTCCGGAAGACGTGGGCCGAGAGATCACGCCACTGCAACATTTCCTGGAGGATTTCCGCCTCCAAGCCACCCTTGATACACACCCCACGGATGGGGTCCCTGGTGGTCGCATGGGTCATTACCACGTTTTCGAGCCCGCCTCGGTTCTGGCGCTGGTGCAATGGATGAAGGAACAGAATCTTTGTACCTGGCAGCTAGTGGCTCGAGAAGAAGTGGACTCCAAGGTTGGGAACGGCTTCACTTTGGTCTTTCAGGTTTCGACGAAATCCGGATTAAGACCCAAGGGATCGCCGGCCTGTGACTCTACGGGATGTTATTCAATCTTCGCCGAGGAGGTTCGCGAGCTTATCGCCACGCCCCTCTCACGCGAACTCTCCAGCCCCGGGGTGGGAAAGCAGGGAGAGACTGCACCGGGGAATCCGATCACGCGAAGAATGGCGATCGGCCTATTCGGCACCTTTGAAATCGATAATTACGGCGATCTCCTATTTCCCGCCATTTTGGAGCGAATGTTGAGCCGGGACATCCGAGGGTTAGAAATTCGCCTCTTCTCTCCTTGTTCTGGAGTTTACAAGTTTAATGGGGCAGAAATCCGGGCGGTCACCGACCTGGAGTCCGTTGCCGACACACTGGATGGGTTTGTGCTCGGTGGCGGGGACATCCTCCGCTTCGACACGCCCCCTGCCTACGATCCCCGGGAGAGGCAATTTCCCCCTTACGCTCAATTGGCGATTCTGCCTGCTCTTCTGACCGGACTCACGGGTAAGCCCTTGGTCTGGAATGCTCCCGGCATCCCACACGCTCTGACGCCGGCTCAGCGAATGATCCTTAAAGGGGTTCAGTCTAGCAGTGCCTACGTTGCTGTCCGCGACGATCAGTCAAATGATCAACTAATGGTCGAGGACAAATCGGTTGCCGTGGTCCCCGATACCGGTTTCATGCTGGCGGAATGTTTTCCGAAGCGACAATTGACGTCTCTTCAAGAAAAGTTGAAGGAACGCTTAGGGCTGCCAGAGGCTTACGGAGTGCTGCACGTCTCGCAGGCCACGTCCGATCCTGACAAATTAGTATCTGCGGCTGGAATTCGTGCCCTCGCCGAAAATCTGCCCCTGATCCTGCTACCCCTAGGGCCAGTTCACGGGGAAATCGGGACACTGACTCGTTTACGCGAGTTCTTTCTGGACCCGTACCCGGGCCTCTTAGAGGGGCCTCACCAAAACCCGGCCGGTAATTGCCGAGTCATTTCGGATCGGTTGCATCCGCTTGAGATCGCCGCGTTGATAGCCCATAGCCGATGGTTCGTGGGCACCAGCTTGCACGGAAACATCACGGCTTTTGCATACGGCACCCCAGGTCTGGCGGTGAACACCAAGGGATTAGCGAAGCTAACCCAGTTTGGGAAACTCACCGGTCGGCGCGTTCTTAAGGCTTGGGATGAAGTGGGTCCTGCCTTTCAGGAGCTTATACGAGGCGAAGACCAGATTTCCCAGGAGGAAGGGAACCGCAGGAAGGAGATACAGGAAGACCTCCTGGCCCATTTCCGACGTATCAAGGACGCGCTTTGCGACCCGGAGACGTTTGCCGTTAGAGCAGGCTGCGGGATGTCGCCCTCCTCTCTCCAACTGATTCGTGGCCTCATTAGCGCCGAGCGAGAGATGAAGCCCATTGACCATCCCTCCTTCGTCGCCTTAGCAAAGACTGTCGCAGAACACAACCGATTCATTGCGGTCCAGCAGCAAATCATCGATGAGAAAAACCGGCTCATCGATGAAAGGCAGGCCATGATCGAGGACCTGAATCTCATTATCCAAACGGAGAAAAACAGCACGGCTGGAAGGGCTGTTGATTTCTTCCGATCCATTCGGGATTATTTGTGTCCGGCGGACACCTGGCGCAGACGGGCCTTTGTGGGCTTTCGCAAAGGGGCACAGCTCGTCCTTTCCGATTCCATCGCAGGACGCTTTCAGAATGAAGTCGGCAAGTGGTTAAGGAAACGCCATGGGCTGTATTGGGACGCGCGTCGCCGGGCCAAATTAAGAATGGAACTGGCCCATCTGGCCTACCAACCATTGATTAGCATCGTCACGCCGGTTTACAACGTGGCCGAGATTTGGCTCCGAAGGGCGATTGAATCCGCACGCGAACAGGTTTATCCCCATTGGGAGCTCTGCCTGGTAAACGACGCCTCCACTGCCGAGTGGATCAAGCCCACCCTAGAGAAATATGCCGCCTCCGACCCTAGAATCCGGGTGAAACACCTCGAAATTAATGAGGGCATCGCTGGGGCATCCAACCATGCCCTGGCCCTGGCCAACGGGGAGTTCGTGGGACTTTTGGATCACGATGACGAACTGACGGCTGACGCACTGGCCGAAGTCATCAAACGCTTGAACAAGGATCCGGCTCTCGATCTGATATACTCCGATGAGGACAAGTTCCGCGTAGAAGGAGTGGCAACAGATCCTTTCTTCAAGCCCGGTTGGAACCCGGACTTGTTGCTCTCTTGCAACTATATCACCCACTTCAGCCTATTTCGCCGCAGCCTTCTCCAAAAAATCGGCGGTTTTCAACTGGGGTTCGACGGCAGCCAGGACTACGATCTTCTCTTGCGGTTTACCGAGGAAACCAACCGCATCGCCCATATTCCTAAGATTCTCTATCATTGGCGGGCCATTCGGGGTTCGGCGGCTTCGTCGCCTACCGCCAAGCCATCCGCCTACACGGCGGCTCGGAGAGCCATCGGGCAAGCTGTACGGCGGCGAGGCCATGAAGCCAAGGTGGAAACTATTTCACCAGGCATCTACCGAGTTTGTTATGCTGTCCGAGACAATCCTCGCGTGTCCATTCTCATCCCAGCCGTATTTGGGCCCGGACTCCCACAACCCCATGGTTGCCATTCTGAGCGAAGCGAAGGATCTCGCTTAGGAGGGAGCGGAATCTTCACGGCGGTTAGAATGACAGAGGAGGGGAGCGGGGCCACGGGCGAAGGGATAGAAACCGATCTTCATCGGTGCATAACTAGCCTGATTCAGGTCAACAATTTTCCCAATTACGAGATCATTGTCCTGATCCAGGGAGCCTCCTGGGAATCACGGGAAGAACTAACGGTTCCGCCGGTAGGCCCCGCTAGGGGAGTGGGGCCGGTACGGCTCGGCTCGCCAGACCCACTAACTGGTTCTTGCGTGGCATATCACTTTGCATCCGAGTGCTCAATCGGTGAGGTGATGAACCTAGGGGCCCAAAGAGCCCAAGGGGATTACTTGGTGTTCTTGAATCCTGAATTGGAAATCATCCGGCCTGAATGGCTGGCGGCTATGCTCGAACAGGCGCAACGAAATGAAGTCGGCGCCGTGGGTGCCAAACTTTTAGGCGCGGATGGCCAACTCGTCCATTCGGGTATAGTTGTCGGTCCCCAGGGGCTGCTGTCCCGTTGGGATAAGAACCTGGTTCCCGATTCAATCCATCGCGTGGTTTACACCGAAGTGGTGCGCGATTGCAGCGCGGTGTCCGCGGACTGCCTGATGGTGGCGAAGCAGAAATTCGAGGAGGTCCATGGATTCGACAGCCGCTTTCGCCGCGACTATCATGATGTCGATCTCTGCCTTCGGCTGGGGCTTAAAGGATACTTGACCGTCTATACACCCCATGCCGCGGTTCAATTCACTTCCTTGAAAGCCGGCAAGCAGGCCCGGTTATTAGAAGACGAACGATTTTTTCAGCAAATCTGGGGAAATCACATCCACGATGGAGACCCCTATTTTCATCACCATCTGTTTGAGAAAATCCGCAAGGCTGGTTAACCTTGCCTGGCCCATCGGACCTCTTTCGCTATGCCGCTCCCATTCAGCACATGTGTGTCCGGACGGCCGAGTTTCTTGGGTGGTGCGGCCACGCCGGGTCGGCATGGTATCCCGTGCCGGCGCCTAACAGGCGCAGAGCGATGCTAAACAAAAGTGGTATTACCTTTGCCATAAACCTGGTTTGGCAAGGGCCGCTTAACTCGGGCAAAGCCGCCCGATCAGCTCCTGACAGACGACGACACCGTCTCTCGGAAACTATCTCCACACGAACCCCTCAGGTTTTCGCTGCGTAATTATCGTTCGCCGAGTTACGCTCAGTATGACCTTCTTTTGAAACCCCTTTAGGTTTTGCCGCGAGGTGTTCGCCGGGCCCAGGATGCGTATGTGAATATTCCTTATTCCGCACCTTTTCGTCTCTGGGAATCGCAAAATGTATTCCGACAAACCGCGAATAACCTCTTGAAGGTTGATATTAGAGTGATATCATAGTGAAAGCAGCAGCGAAAGGGACCTTACCATGCAAGACCGTGAGCTGAAACTGGTTTCGGGATGGGCGGCCGTCGTCGGAATTCTGATCGGGTTGGCCCTCAATATCGTTTTGGTCACCAGCATGATCATGACCGAATCGGTCATGTTGCTGTGGGTGACCGTACCGCTGATTTTGTGCTGGTTCTTCAGTTTGTTCGGCTTCGTCGTCAACGCACCGAATCACGCTCGGGTAATTACACTCCTTGGCCAGTACGTCGGGACGGTCCGGGAGGTGGGGTTCTTTTACGGGATTCCGCTGAATTGGCGGAAGAAGGTATCCCTGCGCATTCGCACGTTCGAGACCGGGATGAGCGCCACGAGTGAAGTGAGAGACGCCGGGGGCCGGGTCATCCAGGCGGCCTCGGAGCATCGCCAGCCTCTCAAGGTCAATGACAAGGACGGTACTCCCATCCACATCTCGGCGGTGGTCGTCTGGCGAGTCACCAACGCGGCCCAGGCGGTGTTC
>WNFF01005034.1_pt1 | contig 10789 bp, 10 predicted proteins | sample 5400441 | NCBI WGS metagenome assembly WNFF01 (sample SAMN13153345, study PRJNA577476) | soil metagenome | isolation source: 120 cm saprolite under Douglas fir tree site 2 hole 3 replicate 1 | place: USA:California | collected 2015-04-18
GATCTTGACCCTGGGCGCCGGCAGCGTATCCCAGCTAGGCCCCATGATCCTGACCAAGCTGCAGGAAAACGAGGCGGCTTCACCTCAACCCCGGGCGGCGGTCTCGGCTCCCTGAACGCTTTTTGATCAACCTGCTCACAAAACATCCCAGGCCTGATAACGACTCTTTCCCTGGCTCGTCTAATTGGGCAAAGGGAAATGCCATGGAATCCGAAAAAATTCTGTACTGGATGACGCTGGGAGTTCTTGCGATGGCCACGGTCACCGGAGTCGCGACTGAGCACCGGGGTTGGGGCGACCGCCTCGCTGACCGTTCAATCTCTTTGATGTCGCGGGCTTCTGAAAAAGCCGTGAACTATGCCGAAAAAGCGGAGATGGTGCTGGGAAGTGGCGAAAGAAATTCAACGCGTCCTCCGCGCGTGGTGGTCGGTGTTCCGAACTATGTTCAGACCGATGTCCAGAACTATGTTCAGGCCGATGTGCAGAACCGCTTGGCTTGTGTGCAACGTATCCTGGCGCGCCGTCAGGCTGAAATGGCCCGTGTGCAGGCCATGAGAGTGCAGATGCGGATGCTGGAACGCGCCCCTCGTACTATCGTTTGGCCAAATCCCAACATAGTCATCGACATTCCGCAGCCTCCGCAAGTGCAGGTCGGCACTTTCTAGCGGGCAAAGAATCGCGTGCCAAAGCTTGATCGACGCGATCCGCCCGGCCTGTGCAAAACCCGCCAAATTTTTCTATCTCTCTTGCTCAAAAGCAGTTATAGTATTTTTGCTCAGCGATTCCCTGACGACAACTGACCTGAGTTGATGGCGCGGAAATCCGGCCACACCATCTCGCAGGAAGAATTGTACCCACTGGCCGACGAGCCAGGGCGCGAAGAAGTCGATGACGCGCGCTTGCTCGACTTGGATGTGGAGCAGGAACCACCATTCCTGCGGGTGCAAAAGCGTGTCCCGGTTCGCCGCGGTTCACTCCCAAAGAAAACTGTTACTCGCCTGACCTGGGGTGCCGTAGCCCTCGGCATCGTCTTTCTGTGCGGGATTACGGTCGCTTCGCTATACCACTACGGAGAGCGTTCCTGGCGATTCCGAGTCGAGTCGAGCGACGACATCGAAATCAACGGCCTGCAGAACGTGGCCCGCTCGCAGGTCATGGAAGTTATGGGCGGTGACATCGGCCGAAATATTTTCTTCGTGCCTTTGGCGCAGCGGAAAGCGCAGCTGGAACAGATTCCGTGGGTCGAATCGGCCAGCGTGATGCGCTTCATTCCTAACCGGCTCAAGGTTGAAATTCACGAACGTACTCCGGTGGCGTTTGCGCGGGTAGGATCCAGGATTCTGGTGAGTGACGACGTCGGCACGCTGATGGAATTGCCGGGCAAGAAGAAATATTCCTTCCCCGTGATTGTGGGCATGAATCAGGGCGAGCCGCCATCCACGCGGGCGGCGCGCATGAAGATCTACAACGACGTGGTCCGCCAGCTCGATTCGGGCGGCGCTCACTACTCACAAGATCTGAGCGAAATCGATCTGTCTGATCCCGATGACGTGAAAGTCCTGGCCAACAATCGCGTCGGGGAAGTGCTGGTCCATCTGGGGTCGTCCAACTATCTGGAACGCTACAAGGTGTACGTCACGCATGTGCAGGAATGGCAGCAGCAGTTCGACAAACTGGAATCGGTGGACTTGCGCTACGACCGGCAGATCATTGTCAATCCGGATTTGCAAGGCGCGGCGAAGCAGCCACCGATGTCACCGGGCGCAGCCAAGAAAGCAATGGCCGCCGGAGTAAAGCCGGCGGCTCTCATTACTCGCATGACCGCCGTCCCCAAGCCGTCTGCAACTCTTACCGTGAGAAATGCTGGTCCGTCGCCGGCTAAGCCAATTCAGGGAAAGCCATCGCCGGGGAGGAAGGCCGCCACGACTGGGCATGGTAAAGCCAGCACGCGGAAGACCCGGGCCTCGGTCAGAGCCAAAGCGAAAGCAAAAGCAAAAGCCGGCGCAGCACAAGCGCCACGAACACAGGGAAAGACCAGGAAAAAGCCTGGAACTGTCCCAGCGGCCGCGGCCAGCGCGAATCCGGCTGCTTCGGAAGCTGCCACCAAGGCACCCGCGAAGCCGAGCCCGGCGATTGCCAAGGGAGAGGAAGCACAATAGGAATGGCGAATCAGCACGAGCATCTCCTGACCGCGATTGATGTTGGCAGCGCGAAGACTTGCGCGTTAGCAGTGGAAATTACCGACAACGGTTTGCGCTACCGCGGCCACGGCGTGGCCGAATCGCGAGGTTCGCGCAAGGGCGTCATCGTGGACCTGGATAAAGCCGTGAGCTCGATCCAGAAGGCGGTGGAGCAGGCGGAAGATGCCGCCGGAGCGCCCATCGAGCATGCCTGGCTGGGTGTTGCCGGGGCGCACGCTCGCGGCATCAACAGCCATGGGGGGCTGAGTTTCGGAGCGCGGGCGCGTGAAATTGGCCGCGAAGAGCTGCGCGCCGCGGTTGAGAAGGCTCGCGCCATTCCGCTCCCCGCCGATCGCGAAGTTCTTCACCTGTTGCCGCAAGAGTTCATTCTCGACGATCAAACTGGCGTGCACGATCCGCTGGGCATGATGGCGGCGCGGCTGGAGGTGCGCGTGCACATGGTGACAGTGGCTTCGAGCGCCATGCAGAACGTGATCACCGCGGTCAATCGCGCCGGCGTGCATGTGGACGATACCGTATTCGAGCCGCTGGCCTGCGCCGACGCCGCATTGCGTTCTGACGAGCGCGAACTAGGGGTCTGCCTGGCCGATCTGGGCGCGGGCTCTACCGGCCTGATCGTATTTCATGAAGGCGCGGTGGCCCACACCGCTGTGATTCCGATCGGCGGCGATCACTTCACCAGTGATCTTTCCGTGGGACTCTGCACTCCGGTTGCCGAGGCGGAAAAGATCAAGCGGCTTTACGGCAACGCCATCGTTACCCTGATCCCGGAGGGAAATGAAGTCGAGGTTCCTTCCGTCGGAGATCGTGCTTCGCGGCTGATTTCCCAGCGCATGGTAGCCGAAATCCTCGAGCCACGCGCCCGGGAACTGTTTGAAATGCTGCGTGACAACCTGCGCCACGCCGGAATGTTCGAGTTGTGCGCGGCCGGCGTCGTACTCACCGGAGGGGGATGCCGCTTGCCCGGGATTATTGACGTCGCTGAGTCCGTGCTCCGTCGGCCGATGCGATTGGCATGGCCGGCGCCATTGGCCAAGATGCCATCCACACTGGCTGCGCCCGAGTACGCGACTGTTCTGGGCATGGTGTTCTACGGACATCGCGCCCGCATCGCGCGGGGTATTCAAGGCGAACGCTGGAGTTCCAGGTTGAAGGCAATGTTTGTAGGGAAGGGTGCATAGCAAGACTTCGGCAGATCAAGCAAGGGATAACAGGCAAGCAAATTTAACTGAAGGCGGCGGACATGAAAAAAGAGAACGACATTCGCATCAGCTTTAACGAAGATTCCCGCAACGACGCCAAAATCAAGGTCATCGGCGTGGGTGGAGGCGGCAACAACGCAGTCAACCGCATGATCGACTCCGGCATGGAGGGGATCGAATTCGTAGTCGCCAACACCGACCTGCAGGCGCTGCGTATGTCGCGCGCCCCGATGAAGATCCAACTCGGGGTGAAGCTCACCAACGGACTGGGGGCGGGCGCAAATCCCGAAGTCGGACGCAAGGCGGCGCTCGAGGATTCCGACAAGATCATCGAAGCACTCGAAGGCGCCGACATGGTATTCGTCACCGCCGGCCTGGGCGGTGGCACCGGAACCGGCGCGGCGCCTATTATTGCGTCGCTCGCCAGCGAGATGGGGGCGCTCACGGTCGCCGTGGTCACCAAGCCGTTCGCTTTCGAGGGTAAACGCCGCATGCAGCAAGCGGAGCGCGGCATTTCGGAGCTCATGGATTCGGTGGATACTACTATCGTCATCCCTAACGAAAAGCTGCTGGCCGTCGCTCAGGACGCCGGCTTCTTTGAGTCATTCCGCGTCGCGGATGACATCCTGCGGCAAGGCGTGCAGGGCATCTCGGACATCATCACCATTCCGGGGATCATCAACCGCGACTTTGCTGACGTGAAAGCGATCATGGCGGGCATGGGTTACGCCGTCATGGGCACAGCCACCGCGAGCGGAGCCCATCGAGCCACCGACGCCGCACAAAAGGCAATCGCCTCGCCTCTGCTTGAAGCGGGGGCGATCGACGGCGCGCGCGGTATCCTCATCAACATTACGGGTTCCACGTCCCTCAAGCTGGCAGAGGTGCAGGAGGCCTGCAGCATTATCCAGGGTGCCGCCCACGAAGATGCCAACATCATCTTTGGCGCGGTGCTGGATGAAAAGGCCAAGGACGCGGTGAAGATCACCGTGATCGCCACTGGCTTCAAGGACTCCGATATGCGACGCCGTCAGGCCGAAACCCGGACGGGATTTGTAGTTTCGTCAGAACGACGGGAGCCCGAGCCTGACTTCGAACCGGAGGCTCCGCCCATGGTGATGGAGCAACACGAGCCTGTCCGGCACACGGCAGCGCCGACGCCGGCAATTGCGGTCGACACGCTGCGCGACGCCATGATCGCCAACTTCGAGAAAGAAGATCTCGATGTACCGGCATTCCTGCGCAAGCGGACCGAGATAAGCTAGGAAACGGTTGGAACAAGCATTGCCGGGATGACGGAGGCGGCCCCACTTCTCGCAAAGAGCGCGAGAAATGGGGCACCCCCGCCTTTCCTGTTTACTGACCACTGATCACTATCAGTGAGCACTCAGGCCCGTGCTGTCCTTTTGACTTCTCCCGTCGTCTAATCGAGTATTGATTCAGGACCGAGCACGTCTCACTCCAAAGTTGCAGGCTTAAGGGGCGAAAAATGGAACGACTTCTGCTGGCGTGCCTAACAATTGTTATGTGTCTAGGGTTTCAGCATGCTGCCGCCCCGGAGTCTGGCTCCGGCAAGCCGCAATACACTGCTGATAACCATCTTCTCCGTCCGGAGAACTACCGGGAATGGATCTACCTGTCCTCGGGCCTAGGCATGAATTACAGCCCCCAGGCTGCGGACCACCCCATGTTTACCAATGTGTTTGTGCCGCAGTGGGCTTACTCTGAGTTCTTGAAGAATGGGAAGTGGCCGGATAAGACCATCTTTGTGGTCGAGGACCGCGATTCGGAAACCAAAGGTTCAATCAACAAGGCCGGACATTTCCAAAGCGATTTGATGGGTGTGGGCGTCGAAGTGAAAGATGAAAGCCGCTTCCCGGACAAGTGGACGTATTTCAATTTCGACCAGAGCACTAAATCGGCGGAGGCCAATCCCAAGGCGGCTTGCTGGCAGTGTCATGAGGACCACGCGGCCGTCGAGCACACATTTGTGCAGTTTTATCCCACGCTTAAGCCGGTGGCAAAGAGGTTTGGGACTTACAAGCAGGCCGCGGAGAATCCGTAGACCGCAGCGACGCCCATGTGGGGCGGACACTCGTGTCCGCCCCTTTTGACTTTGACTTACTCATTCAAACCCATTTACGCTCTGCGTGGCCACGGAGCTATCTGAAAACAATCAACTTCATAATCGGTGGACCGACCACTAATCCAACCGGACCAGAAATACCTTCCCCTCAACCGTTTGGGTATCATGAGCGACTTCCTCGGCTCGCTTGCGGTCGTCTTTCAAGACCCGGACGCGTACCCACCAGTCGCCGACCGGGCTGCTGAAGCGCAAGACTTTGGCGGTCTTGTACCGCCGGGCTAGCCGGTCGGCAATCGCATTCGCCCCATCCTCGTCCTGGAAAGAGCCAATTTGCACCGCCCACCGGCCGCCACGATCGAACGGTACCGGCGTGCGCAGTACCTCTAGCCTGACCTCGGCTACCCCCGCCTGCCAGACATCCGCCTGCTTGGCTGCGGCCAGCGAGAGGTCCACAATTCGTCCTTCTACAAACGGTCCGCGATCGGTGATCCGCACCACGGTTGAATGGCCGGTCTTGAGGTTGGTTACCCGTACCGTAGAGCCCAGGGGAAGAGTGCGGTGAGCCGCGGTCAGGCTATTCATGTCATAGACTTCGCCATTCGAGGTGCGACGGTTGTGATACGGCGCTCCATACCAACTGGCTTGGCCGGTTTCGACGGAGAGCGGTTTTGCTCCGTCTGGAATGGTGATGGCGGCCTCGCCTGCTTTCTCCTGCTGCTTGGGCGCATTGTGCGCCGATGATTCGGGGGGATGCGAAGTGGGTGAGTTGGGCGCGGGAACGGTTGTGACTGAAGGCTCAGCCATTGGGGGAGCTGGTGGCGGAATAACCTTGGCCTGCTTCTTTCCGCCGCAGCCGGTTAGGCCAAGCGCTGCGAGTATCACAGTTAAAATGCCGACGGATAGGCGCCGGGTCAACGGCGCGGTGACTTGACCTCGTCCAGGTAGTCTGCCAGCTTGGACATCTTCTCGGCGGCGACCCGCAACGCCTTGGTAGAGTGTTGCCGGACCGCAGGCACGACCTCGTCGTTGAGATAGGTGATGAATTCTGCGGTCTCTTTCTCGATGCGTTCGGTGGCTTCGGCCACGGATTTGTTGACGCGTGCCGAGGCATCCTCCACCTTGCGGCTGAAGTCGTTCATGCTGACAGTGTAACTGTCAAAGCGCGAAAATGCCCGCCCATCGCCTGGCGCATGGCGAGCTTAGCTCATTATTCCCCCCGCCCTGTCCAGGGTCAACGGGGGAGCATTGCAAGTTACACCCCTAACATAGTCGTCAGTCGGTCTTCAGTCATCAGGACACCACCCCATGCCCAACGTCCTCTGGCCCCTCGAAGAAATGGTCTGGCACCACAAATCGCACGACCAGACCGGATGCCATCACGAGTCTCCTGTAAAATCGCCAGATGAAACATCGCCTGGCGGTCTTGATGCTTTCCGCGATCGTGCTGCTCGCCGGTTGCACCATGTGGCGCGAGCACCAGGTCAGCGATTTTAAGGATGCGACTGGCGGCGAAGGCCTGGAGCGCAGCTTCTGGAAGCAAGTGAAGACCAAACATTGGAACGCGGTGGAAGGGCACCTCGCCAGCAACTACGTTTCGGCCACACCCGAAGAAGGCCGTCTCGACCGGGCTGCCACACTCGCACATCTGCAGCAGTTGCAATTGGACGAGTACACCCTCGGCGATCTCCAAACCGAACTGAACACCGAGACGCTAGTGGTGACCTACGCTATCACCATGCGGGGCACGTTCGCCGGCCAGCCATTACCCTCAGAACCTGTCCGCATGATGACGGTCTGGCAAAATCAGAAAGCCGGCTGGGTGGCGATCGCCCATTCTGTCCTCGGTCCGCAGAATCAGGGCCCGCAAAATCAGGGTCCAGAAAAGAAGTAGTCAGCTCCAGGCCTGAAAGTCAGCCATGAATCCAGAAGGCACTCGGCAACTCGATGCGAATGGGCGGCGCCAGTGGCGTCAGCGACTGCTGGCGTGGTACGACGGCAACGCACGCGACCTGCCCTGGCGCCAGGATCGCGATCCCTACCGGGTCTGGCTCTCGGAAGTCATGCTGCAGCAGACCCGCGTCGGCGCAGTGCTGGAGCACTACCGCCGTTTCCTACAGCGCTTTCCGACGGTGCAGAGACTGGCTGCGGCGCGGGAGGCGTCCGTGCTGGCGGCGTGGAGCGGCCTGGGATACTACCGCCGTGCCCGCATGCTGCATGCCGCGGCGAAAGTAGTCGTGAAGAAGCACCAGGGAAGTTTTCCCGGCACAGCCGCCGGACTGCGCGATCTTCCCGGCATCGGCCGCTACACGGCTGCGGCCATCGCCAGCATCGCATTCAACGCGCCGACCGCGGTGGTTGACGGGAATGTCGAACGGGTGCTCGGGCGCGTGTTCGGTGACAACCTTCCGGAAGAAGACCTCTGGCAAGCGGCAAAAGATTTGCTAAGCCGCGCTCGTCCTGGAGATTTCAACCAGGCCATGATGGAGCTGGGTGCAACCGTATGCCTGCCCCGCCAACCTCGGTGTTCCATATGCCCCGTGCTTGAGCTGTGTGCGACTCGCGGAAGTCTCGACCGGCCCGCAAAGACAATCCGGCAAAAGCAAAAGAATATCTGCTACACGCTCGATAGCCGAGGGAGTTCGATTTTCCTGGTGCAGCGGCCGAAACATTCGTCTCTCATGCCGGGCATGTGGGAGTTGCCGGAAATACCGACAGACAGCGACGCGGATCGTGCGAGCCTTACTCTGCGACACTCCATCACGGTGACGGATTACACCGTCCGCGTGACCCAGGTTCCGGTGCAGAGCGGGACCGCTGGCCGATGGGTGCGGAAAGAACGCATCATACGGCTGCCGTTGACCGGATTGGCGCGAAAAATCCTCCGGCAGGCGCAGGTCATCTAAGGAGCCAGGGGTAGGTAGGCTGTGACGCTGTTGCGAAACATATCGTAAGAAGGACGGGAGAACGCACGATGGCGGCTTTGACCCTGGGAACTACAGCTCCAGATTTCGCTCTGCAAACCATGGATGGAAAGCGGTTCTCGCTGCGCGAGGCACTGGCCCACGGGCCGGTAGTAGCTGCATTTTTCAAAGTTTCCTGCCCTACCTGCCAATACGCGTTTCCCTTCCTGCAGCGTCTTTATGAGGCACACGGAAATAAGCGCGTTACCATCGTGGGCATTTCTCAGAACGAAAAGAAAGACACGGCAGCATTCATCAAGGAATACGGACTGACTTTCCCCGTACTGCTGGATGACACCAGGACCTACCCGGTTTCCAACGCCTACGGCCTCACCAACGTGCCCACGACCTTCTGGATTGCGCAGGACAGCGAGGTCGAGATCTCCAGTGTGGGCTGGATACGCAAGGAAATGGAAGAATTGAATCAGCGCGCCGCAGCGATCTCCGGAGTTGGCTCCAAGCCGCTATTTCACCCGAATGAGCAGGTCGCCGACTTTCGCGCTGGTTGAGGGTCGAAAAACTAGCCCCGCGGTCGCGGGCAATAAACGGACCTCGGACTTCAGACCTCAGACCTCGATCTACGAACTGACAGGCTCGATGATCCGGTGTCTGACGTCCGAGGTCTGACGCCCGACGTCCAGGTCTGACGCCCACCTTCCGGTACAATACAGAGTTCTCAGTTGACATCTCATTGCACGAGGAGCCTCGGAGCATGCGCAAGAGCCTGGTCGTCTTGTCCGTGGTTTTGCTGATGTGTGGCGTCTGGGCCCAATCGTCCCGGCGATCGGTGTCCGCGCCGGTGCACTTCCCACCTGCGGCGATTGCTGCTTTTCAGAAAATCGACGGCGAGCGCATTCGTGCTCATGTGCGCTTCCTGTCCCACGATCTGCTCGAAGGCCGCGGAACCGGACAGCGCGGCGGCGACATTGCCGCGGAGTACATTGCCACGCAATTCGCACTCTACGGACTGAAGCCTGCCGGCGACAACGGCACTTACATGCAGAAGGTTCCCATGGTCGGCGTTACACCGGGTGCGGAAACAACATTTTCTCTTGTCCCGGCCAGCGGCTCCGCCAGGGAATTGAAGCCGCTCTCCGAATATGTTGCCTACGATGAGACTCAGCAGCCGGATTCGACGGTGAACGCGGACATCGTCTTCGTGGGTTACGGGGTCGAGGCCCCAGAGTACAAGTGGGACGACTACAAGGGCGTTGATGTGAAGGGCAAAGTCCTGCTGATGCTGGTGAACGAGCCCACGTCCGACGATCCCAATTTCTTCAAAGGCAAGGCGCTGACCTACTACGGACGCTGGGTCTACAAGTTCGAAAAGGCCGCCCGCAAAGGCGCGGTGGGCGCGCTTTTGATCCATAAGACCGAGATGGCCAGTTATCCTTGGGAAGTAGTGCGCAACTCGAATTCCGGAGAAAAATCTTACCTGAAACTTGACGGCTCGCCCAAATTGAAAGTTGCTTCCTGGATTCATCTGAATGCTGCCAGGGAACTGGCAGGCGCAGCTGGCATGGATCTGGATAAGATGATGCACGATGCCGACTCCCGCGATTTCCGTCCGGTGCCGCTTCCTGTGAAGCTCCGGGCGCACATGGTCAGCAAAGTCCGGTCGTTTGAATCGAACAACGTGATCGCCATGCTGCCCGGCTCCGACGCAAAGTTGAAAACCGAGGCGGTGATGTACACCGCACACTACGATCACCTGGGCATTCGTCCCGATATGCCGGGGGACAACATCTACAATGGCGCTGACGACAATGCCACCGGCTGCGGCATTCTGCTCGAACTGGCGCACGCCTTCTCCGGAGCGGCGCAACAGCCGAAGCGTTCGATTCTGTTTGCGTCAGTAACCGCAGAGGAACAGGGCCTGCTGGGCTCCGAGTACCTGGGTAAGCATCCTCCGATACCTGCCGGAAAAATTACGCTGGACTTGAATTATGACGACATCCCGCCGCTCGGCTCTCCAGAAGAAGTGGAAGTATCAGGCTCGGAGCGCACAACGTTCTATCCCACGGTGCAAGCGCTGGCTGCGGAATTCCGGCTGGCGATTCGTCCCGACGCGCACCCCGAAGCCGGACACTACTATCGCTCCGATCATTTTAGCCTGGCCCGCGTAGGTATTCCCTCGTTTTCGATCAATGAAGGCATTAAGTACAAGGGGCACGATGCGGAATGGGGCATGCAGAAGGCGAAAGAATATACCGATACGCATTACCACCAACCCAGTGACGAATACCATCCTGACATGGATTTTACTGGCGACGCGGTGATGGCCCGTTTTGGCTTCGCATTGGGATGGCAGGCCGCCAGCGTGCCCAGTCTAATGGGATG
>WNFF01005037.1_pt1 | contig 10783 bp, 9 predicted proteins | sample 5400441 | NCBI WGS metagenome assembly WNFF01 (sample SAMN13153345, study PRJNA577476) | soil metagenome | isolation source: 120 cm saprolite under Douglas fir tree site 2 hole 3 replicate 1 | place: USA:California | collected 2015-04-18
TACCGCGGTGGTCTTTTCACGGGGAAAGCATACGGAAAAAAAAGAAGGGATGCCACTCTTGATCTTCTGCACCACTTGGGCCAGCCCGCTACTTTCGCGGCATATTGCTTGCTGCAAAGACCAATTCGCCAAAGGCTTCCGGAACGTGGAAATTAGGCGCTGGGGTTCGCGTCGGCTGCCAGGCGGAATAAAAGCGCGGTTCGGCAGATCCTTCGACGCGATAAAAATTCACTCTCCAGGTGGCCGCAGGATCGAAGCGATCGACGAGGCATTTCATGGGCAGCGCAAGCTCCGCGACCCACGTTTTGGCGGCTTCGTTCAACATAACTCGGCGCTGCAATCCACTCTTCAAGTCATGTTTTTCTCCCGGTGCGATGCCGAGATCGATCCAAAAGCCGTTCGGGCTGACTTCGAATTCTTTATAACGACGGAGATGCGTCGGGTCGGGCTGAAGGAAAACTTCCGCGACGTCGCGGTCCCAGAGCTGGTCGCGGCGGCCGTTGGGCGCGGCATCGGAGAAAATGGTGATGGCGCGGTATTTGGCGCGGAATTGCAGATACAGCGATTCCGGAGTCCAGAGTAGCCGCACCTCCGTCTCTCTTTCGGGATCAGCGTTCTTGCCTTGCCAGTCCGCGTTGAAGCGCTGAGCCGCTGAATGTTCCCACGAAGACGGGGTTGGGAATCCATCGGCATCAGGCAGTTCCGGCATTCGAACAGCCACAACAGTCCGTTCAGTGGACATAATGTCGTGTCGAAAGATCCCTCCGAATTTCTTCGAGTGCTCCTCGGCACTCTACTTTCGGGGCAGCTCACAGAATAATCATTGCACGGAGATCCACAAGGAAAAAAACGGACAACAGGGCGAGTGTCTTTCCATTGCAATAGCTTCGGCGCCTTTCGCCTAAACCCTGTCCCTCTGGCCTGCAAACTTTTTGCGCACCAGGCATTCCGCTCATCGTGGACAGCACAGAGCGCCGTGCTAGCATCAGATTTGGCTGCTTTCTATGATTTTCGCAAGTCAGAAGGGCAATGAAAGCCCAGGAGTGCGGGAAATGATTGAGCCTGTCAACACCGAGGATTTCACATCGCAGCCGGAACGGCGCAAACCGGAACAATTTGAGCATGTGAAGTTCCGCATCGATGCCGGCGTCGCGAGAATGACTCTCAACCGTCCGGAACATAATCTTCTCAATGAAGGCATGCTCCGCGAAATCGCCGGGGGTGTCACTCACGCCGGCGAGCGCGATGACGTCAAGTTGATCGTTCTCGATTCAGCCTGCAAAGTCTTTTGCGGCGGAATCGACATCGGCGAATACACCTCGCAGCGTGTTTTTCAGATGCTCGACGCGTTTCACGCAGCGTTCTCTGGAATGTTGGAAGTTGGCAAGCCCGTGATCTGCGTTGTGAACGGACCGGCGATCGGCGGCGGCGCAGAGCTGGCGGCCTTCGGCGATCTAGTGATTGCGACCCCGAAAGCCCGATTTGCTCAGCCGGAAATCAGCATCGGCATCTTTCCGCCGCTCGCGTCCACAATTCTGCCTTTCCTCGTCGGACCCAAGATCGCGCTTGAACTTGTACTGACCGGCGAACCGGTGACTGCGGAGCGCGCCTTGGAACTTGGCATGGTGAATCGCCTCGTGCCGGAGGCCCAACTCCAACAAGCGGTGAACGATCTCGTCGGCCGGATTAGCGGCCACTCTGGCCCGGTGCTGACCATGGCGAAGAAGGCGATTCTCGGCGGCATGGGCTTGTCGCTGCGCGAGGGCCTTAAGCATTCAATGAACATTTTCTTGAATGAGCTTTACCGTCTCGAGGATTCGCAGGAAGGCCTGCGCGCACTGGTAGAAAAGCGCAAGCCCAACTGGAAGAACCGGTGAACACCCTCGGGGCTTTTTCATTCGCACCATTTTCAGTGGTGTCATTCTCAGCCGTGCATTGACACTCCGGCGGCCGCGGCATACACTCGAATTTCAACTTGCAGGCAAGGGAAGCGGGGAAGGCCGTGCGAATCGGCCGCGGTCCCGCCACTGTGATCGGCTGAAAAGCCGTAAGCCAGGCCACCCTCCCGTGCCGCAGAAGGCCGCGCTCTTCGCGAGAGAGAGCGATGCCGCAAGCCCCAGAGTGTCTCGTGGGGCTTTTTTGTTCGTAAAATGAAATATCCACGTCAGGGGAGAATGGTGAAAGAATCCGCGCGCCAGCGCCTCCGATGCGTCATCGTCGCCGCGATCGCTGCCTTGCTGTCCTGCGCGGCGTTGTCGCGTGCGCAGAGCGCTTCTCCGATCTCTTCCGCATCCCCAGCCTTCCGGGAAGTCACGGATGAAGTCGGCCGCACGGTTCGTGTTCCCCAGCCGGTCCGCCGCATCGTGTCGCTCGCGCCGAGTTTGACGGAAACTATCTACGCGCTAGGTTTGCAGAATCATCTCGTTGGCGACACCGAATACTGCGATTACCCCCCCGACGCGCAGAAAAAGACCAAGGTGGGCGGAGGAATTAACCCAAGCTTGGAAATCATTGCGGCTTTGCATCCGGATATCGTTCTCGTTACCAAAGCTTTCAACCGGCTCGAGACTGTAAATTCCCTGGAAAGCTTGGGAATCTCTGCTTACGCCACTGATCCTCATACTGTCGACGAAATCATTGCTTCCTCGAAAAAACTCTCCGATATCCTCGGTGCTCCCGATGCGGGCTCATCCGTTGCCGGGGACATGCAGCACCGTCTTGGCGATCTGCAACTGCGCCTCGGAGCACAACCTCCCAAACGCGTTCTTTTCGTCGTCTGGACCCAGCCGCTCATCTCCATTGGAAAGAACACTTTTATCGCCGATGCGTTGCGCCGCGCAGGAGCCGTCTCAATCGTTGATTCCGAACAAGACTGGCCTCAAGTTAGCCTTGAAGAAGTCGCCCATTTGCAGCCCGACTTCCTGGTTTTCGCGGATTCCCATTCCGATTCTTCTTCCTCCACTGTTGAAGTGCTCGCCACGCTCCCCGGATGGAGCATTGTGGAAGCAATCAGCCGGCGCCATATTGCAGTGATCAGTGATGCTGTTAATCGGCCCGCCCCGCGGATCGTCTCGGCCATCGAAGATCTCGCCAGGCAGATTCATCCGGATGCCTTCGTTGAAAAACCAGACAACCGCAAAGAAAAAATCGAGAAGGAGAATCCTCCGCCAAGCCAACCGCCCGCACCCCATTCTTCTCTCTCGGCGGACACCCTGCAGGCCCGCATTCTTTTTCATAGAGGCTGCGCATGCGCCCGCTGACGCTTCGGCGCCTCCTGCTCCAATGTACGATCCTGGTGGTGATCTTATTCGTGGTCGTGGTGGTTGCCTTGAAGTTCGGCGCCGTGCCCGTTTCGCTCTATGCCCTAGGACGTGATTTGCTGCGTTTCCTCTTCGGGCAGAGCAGCCAAATCTCCACTGACTACGGCTTCATCATCTGGAATATCCGGGGGCCGCGCATTCTTCTCGCCATCATTGTTGGCGCGTCGCTTTCCGTCGCGGGCACCAGCTTCCAGGCTTTGCTGCGCAATCCACTCGCGGATCCCTACGTCCTTGGCGTGTCCAGCGGTGCCTCCGTAGGCGCCATTCTGGCTCTCATCGCCACACCGTATCTTTCCCTCCCGCCGGCTCTCTCCGCTCTACTCACGCCATTGGGAGCATTTCTCGGTGCCGCGGCGACGATCGCCGTCGTGTACTTTCTCGGCCGTCGCGATGGTCAGATCGACAGCACTACCCTCCTTCTCGGCGGTGTCATCACCGGCTCTTTCCTCTCCGCCGTCATCACCTTTCTCATGGGCACCGTTACTACCGGCAATACTCGCGGCATGGTTTTCTGGCTGATGGGCAATCTCTCCACTTCTTTTCAAAAAAGCGTTTACTGGTTTCTGGGTATGGGCTTCCTCGCCGCTGCCGGCGCGATTTACACCACTGCTTCCGACTTAAATTTGCTTCTGGCCGGCGAAAAGGAAGCCATGCATCTTGGCGTGGACGTGCCGCGCGTGCGGCTGGTCGTCTACATTGCTGCTTCGCTCCTCACCGGGTTGGCCGTCTCCGTGAGCGGCGCCATCGGCTACGTCGGCCTGATCGTGCCTCACGTGATGCGTCTCCTCTTCGGCTCAGACCATCGCACTTTGTTGCCGACCGCCGCGCTCGGCGGCGCCATTGCCGTCGTCTTCGCGGATACGCTGGCGCGTACCGTCGTCGCTCCAAACGAACTTGCCGTCGGCGCCGTGACCGCCGTTGTCGGCGCGCCGCTCTTCATCTATCTCCTGCGCAGGAGGCTGGCATGAGCGGCGGCTCGGCCCTCGCGCGCAATCCTGCCGAATCGGCTCGCCTGGCCACCGACGTCCGCCTCAGCGTTGAGCAGGTCAGTTACGCCCATTCCGCAAATCCCGCGCAAGCCCCGCTCTTCACGCTGGAAGCGACAAGTTTTCAGGCCAAGCCCGGCGAAATCGTCGCCATCCTTGGGCCAAACGCCAGCGGCAAATCCACCCTGTTGAAGTTGATCTCCGGCGCACTTGCGCCTCTTTCCGGACGGGTTCTGCTCAACGGATTCGTCACTCACTCGCTTACGCCGCGCACCCGCGCGCAGCGCATCGCCGTGGTCCAGCAGGAGAGCACTTTGCTCTTCCCGGCGCGCGCCTGGGAATTCGTCCTGCAAGGCCGCCATGCCCATCGGCACTCGCTGAGCTTCGAATCGGAAGACGATGTCATAATCGCGAAGAACGCACTCGCCCAGGTCGGTGCCGCTGATCTGAGCGACCGCTGGATGGGGCAAATTTCCGGTGGAGAAAAGCAACGCGTGATCCTCGCGCGCGCCTTGGCTCAACAGCCGCTGCTTCTGCTGCTCGATGAGCCCACTCTCCACTTGGATATCGCCGCGCAGATCGGTTTGCTGGATACTTTGCGGCGGCTCGCGGCGGAGAATCGCTACACCGTCGTTGTGGTGACGCACGAATTGAATCTCGCGGCGGAGTACGCCGATCAAGTCGTCTTGATGCAGCGCGGCCGGTGCTTGCGCGTCGGTCCCCCGGCAAACATTTATCAGCGCGAATTGCTCGAACAGGTTTTCCAGACGCCGCTCTCGGTGGAACTTGGTTCCTCCGGGCGGCCACGGGTCACCGTTTTGCCTGGAACATAAGTGTAGGGGCGAACTTTAGTTCGCCCCTCTTCTCGTTAACCCCAACCCTGCGGCCCCGCGCCGCAGATCACATTCACCGCGAACTTCGTGCTCGGGAAGACGGTTCGGCGATCCTAGTCTCTTCTGGATCGCCAGGATGGAAGCCGTCGCCGCCGCGCGACTGTAAGGCGGATTAAGTGTATGCGCAGGCCACTGTGGCCAGTCGCTCCATCGCTGGGCGACACCGCGGGAAGGCCCCGCAACGGTCCTGATTCGAACGGGCCGGAGCTACCGCCAAGCCAGGAGACCGGCGAAGTTCGCAGCCGTGCGATTCACTTTGATCGCACCGGACAACCTTCAACTCCCGCGCGAGAGGGAGCGGAGGATAAAATGAAAACGACTGTTTTTCGAACCGCCTTTCTCTTTTTCGCGGTTTCTCTAGCTGGTTTTTCCGCACAAGCACAGAACAACTCTTCGGATGCTCATCTGTACGGCAACTTGCTGGATTCCAGCGGCGCCGGCGTCGGGGGAGTGCACGTCACCGCGCAATTGGAAGGTGCCGCCGCTCCTCTCTGGAACGCAAATTCCTCTGCCGACGGCGCCTACGGTCTCACGATTCCACCCGGCCGTTATCATGTCTCATTCGACCGTTCCCCATTTGTTTCACGTGATTTCGTTCTTGATTTGACCCCGAATCAGCAGCGCAAGCTCGATCTGAGTCTCCGCCTGGAGCGCCTCTCCGCCCGTGTAATCGTCACCGCTCAGGCCGAACCCACGCTTGTGGACCAAACCACTGCTTCGGTTTCCGTGATTACAAAGGAAGAAATTGACGCGCGGCAATCGGTCTCTCTGCCCGACGCTCTTCTCTTTGCGCCAGGTATTGCCATCGGCCGCACCGGGTCCGAGGGTGGAACCGCTTCTGTATTTCTCAATGGCGGCAATTCAAACTTCACCAAAGTGCTTGTGGATGGTGCGCCCATCAATCCCCCTGGCGGCGGCGTGGATTTTTCCAATCTCACGCTCGACAACATCGATAAGGTGGAGATCGTTCGCGGCGCGGAAAGCGCCATCTACGGCACCGATGCCGTTTCCGGCGTCATCCAGCTTTTCACTCATCGCGGCTCCACGCGCATTCCGGAGTTCAGCGCCTTTGCCGAAGGCGGCAATTTCTCCTCCCGTCGCGGCGGCGCGCAAATCAGCGGATTACTCGGCGCGTTCGACTACTCCGCCGCCGCATCGTATCTGCAGACCGACGGCCAGGGGCCGAACGATGATTTTCTGAATCGCACGCTCTCCGGCAATTTCGGCTACAGTTTCAGCGATAACAATCAGCTTCGCCTCACGCTCCGCAACAACACCAGCATCGCCGGCATTCCCGGACAAACCGAATTCGAACCGCCCAGTCTCTACCAGCGTTATCTCGCTCACGTTTTCAGCTCCAGCGCCCGCTGGAATTTTTCCACCGGCAAACACTGGCGCCACGAAATCAGCGGCGGCGAATCCTACACTCGCCAGCACAGCTACAATCTCCTGCAAAGCTTTTTCGCCACCGATCCGAATGCCTTCTGCCAGCAGACCAATCCCACGGCCGTTCCGACCGCCGAATTCTGCGATTTCCCCAGCGACAGCCGCATTCAGTACAACCGCGCGAACGTCAGCGCTCAAACAAGCTATCTGCTCTCCAATTTCGGCGTTACCGCCGGCTATCAATACGAAGTCGAAAACGCGTCCCTTTCCTCCATTCAAGTCAGCCACGCTCGCCGCAACAATCAGGCCGGCTTTTTGGATTTCCGCTATCGTCCGCATCCGCGTCTTTCTCTCAATTTCGGCGGCCGCGCCGAAGCCAACGCCAATTTCGGCACGCGCGTTGTTCCGCGCGCCGGAGCATCTTTGGTTCTGCGCAACGGCAATGGAATTTGGGGAGACACCCTGTATCGCGTTTTCTACGGCCAGGGCATCAAGGAGCCGCGCTTCGACCAGATCTTCGGCGACAATTTCGGCGATCTCGGCAATCCATCGCTCAAACCGGAATCCAGCAAAACGTGGACCACCGGCATCGAGCAAAAGCTGCTCAACGACCGACTCCGTCTGTCCGCCGAATATTTTTCCAGCCGCTTCTACAACATCGTCAGCTTTGAGTTCTGCACGCTCTTCAACAACAACTGCGACCTCAACCTTCCAGGTTCACCGACGAACTTCGGATATTTTTTCAATACTGACCTCGCTCGCGCCCGAGGAATCAACCTCGCAGGGGAAACCAGATTTAGGCGCTGGCTGAACTTGGCGGGAAACTACACCTATGACGACAGCCGCGTCCTCGCCTCCCCCAACGCTTTCGATCTTTCGCAGCTTCCCGGAAACCACTTGGCCCGGCGTCCCGTCAATTCCGGCTCGCTCACTTTGAACGCCGCCTATCGCCGCTTCGGCATAACAGTAGGCGGCTATTTCACCGGCGTTCGCACCGACACGGATTTTCTCGGACTCGGCTTCACCAGCAATCCCGGCTACGCCCGCTTCGACATCGCCACCCACTACGACATTGGCCACGGCGTTTCGCTTTACGCCCGCGCCGCTAATCTCTTCGACAAGCATTATCAGGATGCTTTGGGCTACCCCGCTCTCGGCCGCGACGTGCGCGCCGGCATGAACTACCGTTTCAGCGGTAGGAACTGAACTCTTTCTTCGCAGGGGCGCAACATGTTGCGCCCCTTCTCGACAAGGTTTATAGCTCTTGGAGATTTTGTTGACGTCACTCGAACCTATCCTCTTCTGCTGGAGCGGCGGCAAGGACAGCGCCATGGCGCTGCACGCGCTGCTCCAACAGGAGCATTTCCGAGTCGTAGCGCTTCTCACCACCGTCACGGAAGGCTACGACCGCATCGCCATGCACGGTGTTCGCCGTGAACTTCTCCGGCGGCAGGCGGAATCACTCCGCTTGCCGCTGCACGAAGTCTGCATCCCGCCGCAATGCGTCAATCTAATTTACGAAGCGCGCATGGAAGAAGCTCTCCGTCTCTTCTACAACCAAGGTGTTCGCAAAGTCGCCTTCGGCGATATTTTCCTCGAAGACCTCCGCACCTACCGCGAGAAAAACCTCGCCCGCATCGGCATGACCGCGCTATTCCCCCTCTGGAAGCGCGATACTCGTGAACTCATCAAGTCTTTTCACCAGCAGCGCTTCCGCGCCATTGCCGCTTGCATCGACACCAAAGTTCTCGATCCCAGCTTCGCCGGCCGCGAACTGGACGATTCCTTCTTCCGCGATCTTCCGCCCCAAGCCGATCCTTGCGGCGAAAACGGCGAGTTCCACACCTTTGTCTTCGATGGCCCGATTTTTCAATCTCCCATCCCCGTTCGAACGGGAGACGTTGTGAACCGCGATGGTTTTGTGTTTTGTGATTTATTGCCGCAAATGGAGGAGGCAACAAAATGAACACCGAAATGTCTCAAAAAGAAAATCTGCTCTATCGCGCGCTGCTCGCTCTCGCCCTGATTGTGCTCGCCGCCGCTTTGCGCATCGCTCCGCATCCGTGGAATTTCACGCCCGTCGGTGCCATGGCGCTCTTCTCCGGTGCCGTTCTCAAGGACCGCCGCCTCGCGTTTTTCTTTCCCCTTCTCGCTCTCTTCCTCGGCGACATTTTCATCGGCTTCCACAAACTAATGTTCGTCGTCTATGCCAGCTTCCTCGTCAACGTGGCCATCGGCCTCTGGCTGCGCGATCGCCGCACCATCGCCCGCATCACCCTTGCCACTTTCCTCGGCGCCATCCAGTTTTTCATCGTGACGAATTTCGCCGTCTGGGCGCTCGGAAATTTCTATCCGCGCACCGTCGTCGGACTCGCAACCTGTTATGTCGCTGGCGTTCCGTTCTTTTGGAACACCCTCGCAGGCGACGCCTTCTACGTCGCCATGCTCTTCGGCAGCTATGCCTTTGCAGAGCGTATGGTTCCCGCCCTGCGCCCGCTTTCACTGAAAATTGACAACTGAGAACTGACAACCCCGCCGATGCTATAATTGTCACTCTTTATGGCGAAATCCACTCCAGTGGAAACCTCCATCGCCCCCGAAGTTCTGGCGAAATACGAGCCCGTCATCGGCCTGGAAGTCCACGTCCAGCTACTCACCAGAACGAAAATCTTCTGCGGTTGCTCGACGCGCTTCGGCGATCCGCCGAACACCAACGTATGCCCCGTCTGCCTCGGCTTGCCCGGAACTCTCCCCGTGCTCAACAAGCGCGCCGTCGAAATGGCCATGCGTGCCGCGCTCGCGTTGAATTGCACCGTCCACGGCCATTCGCGCTTCGCCCGGAAAAACTATTTCTACCCGGACCTCCCCAAGGGCTACCAAATCTCGCAATACGAATTGCCCCTTGCTACCGGCGGCTGGCTCGAGGTCGAAGTTGGCGGCGCCAAAAAACGCATCGGCATCACCCGCCTTCACCTCGAAGAAGACGCCGCGAAAAATCTTCACGAAGGCTTCGCACAATCCGCCCAGAAGGCTTACATCGACTACAACCGCTGCGGCACTCCGCTGAGCGAAATCGTCTCCGAGCCGGACATGCGTACGCCCGAAGAGGCCTACGCCTACCTCACCACGCTCCGCCAAATCATGCTTTATACCGGCGTCAGCGATTGCAACATGGAAGAAGGCTCGCTCCGCTGCGACGCCAACGTTAGCGTGCGCCCGCGCGGGTCAAAAGAATTCGGCACCAAGGTCGAAGTAAAAAACCTCAACTCCTTCCGCTTTCTGCAAAAAGCGCTCGAATACGAAATCGAGCGCCACATCGGCGTGCTCGAATCCGGCGGCCGCATCTCCCAGGAGACCCGCCTCTGGAACCAAGCCGAAGGCCACACCGTCTCCATGCGCTCCAAGGAAAAAGCCCACGACTACCGCTATTTCCCCGAGCCCGATCTTCTCCCCGTCCACGTCAGCGCCGCCTGGCGCGAAGAAGTTCTCCACACCCTCCCCGAACTCCCCGAAGCCAAGCGCGCCCGCTTCGTCAGCACCTATGGCATCACCCCCTACGACGTCGAACTCCTCACCGCGACCCGAACCTTAAGCCAATACTTTGAAGACGTTGTGGCAGCTGGCGCTCCAGGTAAAGCCGCTTCCAACTGGATCCTTAATGAACTTATCGGGCTGCTGAACGATAGAAAGAAGCCGTTTCACGACAGCCCACCTCCTGCAGCGCTGGCGGAGCTCCTAAAAATGATCGAGTCGAAGCAGATTACTGCCGGTATAGGCAAGAAAGTCTTCGCCACAATGTTTGAATCCGGCCGCACCGCCGCCGAAATCGTCGCCGCCGAAGGCCTCAGTGCACACGTAGGAGATACCGCCATCGAACAGGCCGCGCGCGAGATCATCTCCAAAGAACCCGCCAACGTCGCCAAATTCAAAGCCGGCAACGAAGGTGTCTTCAAGTTTTTCGTCGGCCAGGTCATGAAGGCCACCCGCGGACAGGCCAGCCCGCAGGCCGTCAACGATATCCTGCGCAAGCTGCTCTCCTGATTTTTTGGAGTGCGGCGGCTTGCCGCCGCTTTTGCGGTTGCACCAGCTACTCAAGCTGTTTAGGTAAGGTGATCAAATGCTGAAACCAGGCGCCAAAGCCCCCGATTTCCGTCTCAAGACGGACCAAGGCAAAGAACTCTCCTTGAAAGATTTCCAC
>WNFF01005040.1_pt1 | contig 10782 bp, 11 predicted proteins | sample 5400441 | NCBI WGS metagenome assembly WNFF01 (sample SAMN13153345, study PRJNA577476) | soil metagenome | isolation source: 120 cm saprolite under Douglas fir tree site 2 hole 3 replicate 1 | place: USA:California | collected 2015-04-18
GGCCTCGGGCTACTCGGAGCGGCATGGGCATGGACAAGTCGGCGTTGGGATTTCCAGCACTCGGCGCTTGCCTTCAGCGCCGCCGGCTGGGCGGTCGTGACGGCGATCCTATTGCCATTGTCCGGCGAGGGTTTCCTCGGCCTCGATGACGGCCCCACAACTCCGCTCATCTGGGCGGTACTGTTCGCGGTCTACGCGGTTGTCCTGCAGCTTGGCGCAGAATCCGCAGAACCCGCGGGCGCGGATCCCGGCCGCAGGCGCTTGCTCACTGCCGTTCCTTTGAGCATCGGGTTCATCAGCGTGGCGGGGCTCGCGCTGCGCTTGCTGCCAGGCTGGTACCAGGCGATATTCAACCCGCCCGAGGCCGGTCTGAGCGGAGCCTCGCCGGAGGTGACTCCCGTCCAGAACTTCTACCTCGTCTCCAAGAACTTCGGTGACCCGGTCGTCGAGTCCAGAGGCTGGAGCCTGAGCGTGGGCGGCCTTGTCGACCACTCTCTGAAACTATCGTTGTTGGACCTTCGCGGCCTGCCCAGCAGGACCGAGTACGTGACACTGGAATGCATCAGCAACGACGTCGGCGGCCCGCTGATGAGCACCGGCAGCTTCACCGGAGTGTCGCTGCGCGAGCTGCTCGCGATGGCCAACCCAAGGGTGGATGGAACATGGGCCGCATTCAAAGCTCGCGATGGTTATGCGGAGAGCCTCCCAATCACTCTGATTCGGGGGGCACCGGAGATCCTGGTCGCCTACGACCTCGACGGTTCGCCGCTGCCGGACAGTCACGGCTTCCCGGCCCGGATGCTCATCCCGGGCCACTACGGGATGAAGGGTCCGAAATGGCTGGACTCGATCGAGGTCGTGAACCACGAGAGCGGCGGCTATTGGGAACAGCAGGGGTGGGATCACAACGCGGTGGTCAAAACCACGGCACGCTTCGATGTCCCCCGCGAGGGCGACGTTGTGCAACTCGGCTTGGTGCCGCTGTCCGGAGTCGCGTTTTCAGGCACGCGCGGTATCAGCGCGGTGCAGTACAGCCCTGACAACGGGCGGAATTGGGTTCAGGCGGATTTCAAGCCCGCGCTGTCACCCCTGACGTGGGTGGTCTGGTCTGCGACGTGGACCCCAGGAGTCGAGGGAGCTTACACCCTGCTGGTCCGAGCAACAGATGGCGAGGGTTCGATTCAGGACTCGGCCTCGGCCCCCAGCTTTCCCGCCGGGGCGAGTGGATACCACACGATCCGAATCGCGGTCTCCCGCGGCTAGCGATTAAGCGAGGCGATTGTCGGCGGTGTGTGAGGGAGCCGGCTCCTCGTCGGGGTCACGAGCGACAGAGCGCTCGGCCTCACGAAGGCGCTGAATCTCGGCAATGATCGACGCCTGCTGCTTTTCGAGAGCTTGCAGCTGCTGGTGGAGCCCAGCGAGGTCGCCGGCAGGCCGGGGTGTCGTTGTCTGAGAGCCGTTGCCTCGCATCATCATCCACATCATCAGCCCCATGCCGATCGGACAAGCCAGCAAGAAAAGGTAGGTCCAGTTCACGGTTTCACACTACTAGCTCAGCATAGTAGCAGCATCGAGTGGACGCCGAGCGGTATGCAGGCACCGGCCAATGCCAGGATGGCGGAAGCCAGGACTACACCGGCTGCCGCCATCGAGAGGCGTGGGCCGATTGACGACTTGCGCGGCTCAGCCCGAAAAGGCAGAAGGAACTGTCTTCCCAGCACGTACGCCGCCACAGCTCCGATGAGCACCGCTCCGGGCGCCATGGCCGCTGAGGTGTAGAGCACCAAAACGAGAGCTGCAGCTCCAACCGCAAGGCAGAGAAGTGATTCCAGGAGCTGTGTGGGAATCCGACGAGCGCCCACGTTCCGATCCGAAGACCAGATGCCCCACCGCGAAGTTGTCGGCCGTCCGGCGCAGCACCCCGTGAAGAAGCAGCCCGGTCTACCCAGTGCCATACCTAAGAACAAGCCTGGGGCGGTGGCGTCCAGAAATGTGCCGATCGGGAGGTGAGCCAGAGGCAGGGCGATGGCCGCTGTGACCAGCGCGCCGGCAACGAAGCCCTGGATACACAGTCCCTCGGTGAACAGTCCGCCAAATGAGCGATTGAGCGCAAGAAACCATGCTTTGGCGCCAGCGAATCCGGCCAAGCTTGCGGCCAGAGAAACAAGAAGGGCAACTCGGACATCGACATGCACCCGGGTCAAAAGGACCGATTGCAATGCGAGTCCAACCAGCACGCCCGGCCCGACGAACCCCCACCATGCGCCAGGCCAGGTTCCCGGCCGCTTGGCGAATGGTGCCGGGCGCGTCTTGAGGGCGGTCGGGGAACCGATGGGGTTGGCCGGTTTCCGCCAGGACCACGGCGCCTTGGTCAGACTTCCCGCGCCATTTTGGGCGGGCCCGGCGTAGGTCTTGACAAAACGTCCCTGACTTTGGCGCACGATCGGCTCGGCGGTCACGATCCATTCGCCGGGATTGATGCCATTGACTCGAGTCGTTACTGAGACGGGCCCGGTTCCGGGAACCACGTTCTTGACCACCTCGACCTGATCAAAGCGGTCTTTCGGCTGCGGTTTTCCCGTCGGCCCCACACGCCGGCCGGCAAACCTGATGAGCGCTGTGTACGGCTCACCTCCAGTGCCCGGGTCAAACCAATAGGTCGCGGCGACGACCTCTTCGAGAACCTGCTCCTCTAAAGACTCGGCGCACCCCTTGTCATTCGGTGCAGGCTTGCCGCTGACCACGCGGCTGGTCGCACGATTGGGGCTTGCGACAGATGCCGGCTTGGCGACGCGTCTTGACGAAGCTCGCATCTACTAAATGGTGATAGTACCATCAGATTGGAGGCCACCGGACCTGCGCGTACCAGGCGAGCACAGGCGAGATGAGCGGCAGCCACCGATCGGTCACCAGCAGGAGACCCATCGCCACGAGAAGCAGGCCGGAGACCGGCTGCAGAGCCGCAGTCGCGCGACCAGCCCGCCGCAGCCAGACCCGCACGCGAACTACAGACAGGCTCAGGAGTAGGAAGGGCACCCCTAACCCGAGACTGTATGCGGTGAGCAAGGCGACCCCCTCGCGCAAGCTCGCGGTTGTGCCGGCGAGAGTGAGGACGGCGCCGAGCACCGGTCCGATGCAAGGGGTCCAGGTGATCGCAAATGCGGCGCCAAGCGGTGTCGCGGTCCAGAGCTTGCCGCCGCTGAGCCGGCGGCTCCAGTCCCCACCGCCGCTGAACCACGCGACGCGACCTTCCAGGATGAGGAATACGCCCATCACCGCGATGAAGATCCCTGCCACCCGGGCCACGGGCAACCGATAGACAAAGAGAAGCGCGCCCAGCTCGGAGGCGGTAGCCCCAAGAGCGATGAAGACGATTGAGAAGCCGAGCACAAATAGCGCCGCTGCCGCGAAGGTTCGCCGCCGATCGGCGCCCTGAACGTCGCCGGTGACGCCGCTCAGGTAGCTGAGGTACCCCGGCAGCAGGGGGAGGCAGCATGGCGAGGTGATCGAGACGACGCCCGCGACGAAAGCGAGGGCCAGGCTGAGCTCGCTCATCTAATCAGCATCAGAGTTGGCGTCAGGTCTGCCGGTCGTGCGCGACTCTCCGAGTGTCCGGCGAGTCGTGCGCAGGCTGCGCTTTCCTCTTCCCGGCCGACCCGCCAAGCGCCTGGCGTACAGCGAGCACGCCGAGTGCGGCCAGGATCCCGACCAGCGCGGCGGTGGTAACCCAACCAGGCACGCGGCCCAACCACACGAAGGCCAGATGCGCGTAGTGCTGCATGTCAGCGGAAAGAACGATCTGCCAGCCCGATGTCGGCATGACGTTGCCAGTGAACGCCACGTATACGACGACCAGGCCCATGGCGATCAGGATCAAGCCCGAGGCCAGCGCGGTCGAATGGACCGAGGCGCGCCAGCCCAGGAAGCGGACGTTCACATGCCATCCGCGCAGCAGGCGGTTGTCAGTCCAGTTGAAACGATCCCAAAGCAGCGAGATCACGAACAGCGGAAACACCATGCCGAAGACATATGCCGTGCCAAGCAGCACGGCTGCGCCGAGCGAGCCGCTGGCACCAGCGAGCGCGACCAGGCCCGCGAGCACAGGGGCGCAGCAGGAGCTTGCGACGCCGGAAAAAGCGCCGAGGGTCAGCACCGCCAGTGGTCCACGGCCGTGCACCGGGCGGAAGCCCGGCATCGGCAGTGCGAGCTCGCCTCCGACGAGCACGTAAATGCCGAGCCCGACCATGAGCACCCCGCCGACGAAATAGATCTCGAAGTGGTGAGAGATGATCAGGCCACCGAGGGCAGCCGCACCCAAAGAGATCGGCAGGATGATCAAACCGAGCCCGATGGCGAACACAAACGTCATGGCGACCAAGGCTCGCTTGGTGCCAAAACTCGAAGCGAAGTAGGCAGGCAGCATCACCGAGATGCAGCAGGGCGCGAAGAGCGCGACCATTCCCGCCAGAAAAGACGCGAGCATGGCGCCGCCAAGCAGTGCTGTCGTCAATCTGAGTTTCTAGCTGTTCGCTGCCAGGCCCTGCTTCAGGTCGCCGAGCAGCACGTCGGGCGGTAGGTACATGGTGTACTTCGGTGGACCGCCGTAATCGGCTCGCCAGCGTATGCGGCCGTCCGTGCCCACGAGGATGAATGTATGGCCGGGGTTCATTCCCATCATCATCCCGTAGCGCAGCGCCGTATACCTCATGCAAACCGATCCGTCCTCGTCGGCCAGAACTGGAATCGTCAGACCCATGTCCGACGCCTTCTGCTGGAGTTGTTGATAGGGGTCATTTGTGATGCTGACGATGGTGTCGATGCCGAGCGCATGGAACGCAGGCATGTCCTTCTGAATGGCGGTGATCTGGTCCCAGCATGGCTGACAGGTGAGGCCCTCCTGGAAATACAGGAGCACCTGCTTGCCGGTGTACGCCGACAGGTCGAAAGTTCCCCCGGAAGTCGACCTGAGCACGAAGGGCGGTGCAGCCACGCCAGGCCCGGGATCGCCAACCGCGTAGGGGTACTGAGAGGTCCCGTGATTGGCTGGGTTGGGAGGCGTCATATCCATGGCCATCGGGGGGCTCTTGGTCGCACTCGAGCCGATGATTGAGTCTGGCGTGAGGCCGGCGTAGTGGATCGCAAAACCGACGCCCACGATCAACGCGATCGCTGCCAGCGCGATTCCCCAGTTCCTCAGCTCGCGCTGTCCTTTGGTGAGCGGCTTGCGCCGCTTGGACTGAGCAAGCCGCTCCGCCCTGGCGGTCTTGCCGCTCATATCAGACGGCCATTGGTCCGATTAGCGAAAGGTGTCGGCACCACCGCGCATTTGGCAACCGGTCGCGGCATTACTAGCGTCCGATAGTACCATGCAGCGGCCGACTCACCATCGCGTCGGCACGCTCGCGACGGATTACTATCGAGAGCTAGTACATGCGGCTGCGAGTGATCGGATGGAGCGTCGGCGCGGCGGCGCTGGCAGTGGTGATCGCCTCTTTGGGGTGGGGCCTGACCCATCCCGCCAACAAGGCACCGGCGACGCTTGTCGGAGCGCCGGCGCCGGCGCTGGCGATCCGCACCTTCGACGGCGTGGAGTACGACCTCGGGCAGCTGCGGGGGACGCCGATCGTTATCAACTTCTGGGCCTCATGGTGTGTTGCCTGCCGGTTGGAGGCCCCAGTGCTAAGGGCGGCAGCCAATCGGTACGCCGGACGCATTCAGTTCCTGGGGATTGACATCCAGGACAGCGACCAGGCCGCGCTTGCGTTCGAAGCCGAGTTCCATGATCCCTACCCGGTCGGTCCGATCATCCGGGGCAGCTACCACGACTTCGGAGTCACAGCACCCCCGGAGACCTTCTTCATAGACCGCCGCGGAATCGTTATCTCCCAGTTTGGGGGACCACTGACTGACAAGCTGATGGGAATCTACATCTCGCAGCTGCAAACGTGACCAGGCGTCTGCGTCTCATTCAGGTGGTCGTGCTCGTGACTTTGGCGGTGATCGGAGCCATTTTGGCCGGGCGGCTATTGCTGACGCCGGTCGAGGGCAACCTTTTGCTGCTGCTGACGGCGAAGCAACCCGACCGGATTGCGATCACGTCCTTTGATCTGCATTCAAGTCAAGGATGGACAAACGTCGGGACTGTTTCGGCACGAGCGGTACCCAAGGCACCGGACACATCGGAGGCGGTGCTGACGAAAGTCCCGGTCGCCTACTACGACCGGGTACGGCTGGCTGGGTTGGCGGTCCCGATCGCGTTCACCGTACAGAAGGACATCCTGAACCCTCTCCTGGTCGGCATATCGGATGGCCGGCCGATGCCCGACGGAACCTACGGTGGGAATGAGGCTGTGAGCCTCGGCCTGAACGAGCTGTCCGGCCAGCTCAAGGCGATGCCGCAGTTCAGTTTGGTGGATCAGTTCGACCGGCCCTTCAACAACACGAGCATCGCGGGCCGCCTGGTTGTGCTGGCTGCATTCCACACAACCTGCCACGAGACATGTCCCCTCTATACGGGATTGTTCCTGCAGCTTCGCCGGCAGCTGCCCCCTGCCGTGATGCTTGTTGAAGCGACCACAGACCCTGTTCACGACACACCGGCAGTGCTGCGCGAGTTCGCCGGGCAGCACGGTGCGAGCTGGCTCTTCGTGACCGGAGCGCCGGCTGCGATGGCCGCGTTCTGGAAGCCTTTCGACGTCGAGTTGAACTCAACCGACGTCCACCGGTCGGAGCTCGCGGTGATCGACGCCCATGGGTACCTTCGCAGCTTCTACCTGGGTGCCCCGGACGTCGGCAATCAATTTCCTCCCGACCTTCTGACAATGCTCGACTCGGCGGGCCTCGCAGAGCTTGCCCGCCACGGTGACGGTTGGGGAGCGGCGCAGGTGATCGACACGTTGGAGGCGATTGGGGGCTCCGGCGGAGCAACGGTCGGACAGGGTTCGGCGCACGACTTCACGCTGCCGACTCTCGAGGGCGGCAGAGTCACCCTCTCCTCTCAACGCGGCCGTCCGGTACTGATCAACTTCTGGGCCTCGTGGTGCGTGCCCTGCCGCACAGAGATGCCGATGATCGAACGGGTCACGAAAACACATTCAGGACTGAAAGTCTTGCTCGTCAACGAGCGCGACGACCCGGGCGCTGCACGGGCCTTCGTCCAGCAACTGGGGATCCACGATCCGGTCCTGCTCGACCCTGATGGCAAGGTTGGCGACGTCTACGGCGTGAGCGGCCTCCCAACGACCTTCTTCATCCGGCCCGATGGCACCCTGGAGGGCGGCTACATCGGCCAGATGGACGAGACGATCCTGCGCACCCACCTCTCTTCGATCGCCAGTTGACGGCTCGAATGGGCCACAGTACTCGTCGATACAACATGGTGGGCGCCAAAACGTGGCCGGGCTCGCCGAGCAGCCTGCGTACCCCGTCGGCGACGATTGAGGCCGCCGGGACAAAGGATCGCACGCTGGCGGCGACCCTCGTGGGCATCGCGGTGCCCTGGCTCATCTACACCAGGCTGTACTTCTTCCTGCAGCCCCGCCACTTGACCTATGACGGCGGCGCGTGGATGTGGCTGTTCAACAAGCCGGACCCATCTTGTGGGCTCACCCGCACCTTCGCCTGGATGTGGCGCGGCGACCTCGGCCATGCAGTTGCGGTCTATCCGCTAGGTCCGCTCGTCTTTCTCGCGACCATCGCTCTGGCGCTGTACGGCCTGGCCGTACTGGTAACGGGTCGTGCAGTCCACCTCTACCTGCCGACGTTAGTTTGGCGTCGGCTCTTACTCGTCGGTCTGGTTTTGCTCGGACTCAACTGGATCGCCAAGCTGGCCTGGCTGGGCATGTAGGGGCCTACTGGATGGGCTGTACTACCCACTGCTAGTTGATCAGTGCGGCCGGTTGCATTAGCCTTGGCGCGATGGACGACTCGCTCGAACGGGCAGTCGCGGTCTTGGGGCCGCTCGAAGGCAGAATCATGCGAGCGATTTGGTCCGGCGACGTAGCGCAGCCCTTTGTGGTTCGCGACGTGCAGGCGAAGACGAGGGGCCTGGCCTACACCACCGTGATGACAACCCTCAACCGATTGGCGGAGAAAGGCCTGCTCACCGTGCGCGCAGTGCCCCACCAACGGGCGCACGAGTATCGATCCGCGGGATCCCCGACCAACTTCCTAACCACTGCGGGCCGCGACGAGGCAAAGCAGCTGGTTCAACGCTATGGTGACGCGGCCCTGGCAGCTTTCGCCGACCGTTTGGACCAGCTCACGCCGACGCAACGTGAAAGGCTTCAGCGTTTGGCGGGGCGATGACCGCCCGTAAGTTTGGTCTCGCCGTCATCGGTGTCGTTGGGGCGAGCCTGGCATGCTTCTTTTTCGTTGGCGCGTGCCCGCCGGCAGTAGCGTGTGTCCGCCCAACAGTAGAGCTTGGAGCCTCGATCGCTGTAAACGGCTGGATGCTTGGGGCCCTGGTTGGGATCGCATCAGTCGTATGGGGGTTCCGGACAGCCTCGTTGCTACGCGCAACCGAGCAGGGCGTGCGCCGTTTGGCAACGAAGGAGTCGCCGAACCGACTTCGCTGGGCCCAGGATCGGACCGGAGCTCGGCGACTTGTGTGCCTGGAAGGCGACAGCAATTCCGCTTTCTGCGCCGGACTTCGGCCATCGATTTTCATCGGCGAGGGCGTCGCCGATCGCTTGAGCGAGAAGGAATTGGACGCGGTTCTGCTCCATGAGATGGACCACGCGATTCGCGGCGAGCCCCTCCGGCGAGCGGGGCGCCAGGCAGCCGCGGATGTGTTCTTCTTTGCCCCGTTGGTCGGGTGGTGGGCGGGCCGGCGCATGGAGCAGGTTGAACTCATGGCCGATCGCGCGGCGCTGCGCAAGGTTGGTTCTCGTGCTGTCGCCGCCGCGCTCTGGACTCTGGGCACCTCGGCTCCGACCGGCACTGCCGCATTCTCGGGGCTGGCCGAACAGCGAGTTGCCCAGCTGCTGGGAGACCCGACTCCCTTGCCTCGACCTCCACTGAGGCTCATCGCAACGTCGGCGGCCGGACTCTATTTGGCGCTCCAACTGGTGGCTTGCATCGCGGCGCCTTTCCTGTCGTTGACGTAGCGCGAACGAATGGCCGGCTTGAGGCTTTGAGTGTTCGAGTTTCTCGGGTGAAAGCATGTTGCCCGGGCAGCCCACGCTAGCCGCGCCATTGGGCCACCGCCTCCGCAACCCGAATGCTCTCGAATTACTGACCCTCGCATATGCCCTGGGCGTCGTTGGAACCATCTGGGACTGGCGCGAGCATTTGATCGGAGCGGGCACCCAGCCACCGCATTTCGTCATTAACCTGGGTGGCCTGGTCGTCCTCTCGGTGCTGGCATTCAGCGGAAAAATTGACCTCCGTTCACGCGCGTTTGTCGCCTTGTACGTTCTGCTCGTCTTGGTGGCGCTGATTGCGTTTGGCCCGTTTGTGCTGATGATGGCCGCTCCACGAAGCGCCCTAATGGTCGGTCTCATGCAGTCGATGATGTCGAGCGGAGCGTTGCTGGCTTACGTGCCGCTAGTACTACTCGCGGCTTGGAGCGCATGGCGCTGGCTGTCGCAAGCCACCATCAATTGGTGGCGGCTGGCAGCAGCCCTCGGAATCGTGATTGTCGCAGTCGCGACTGTGTGGGACCTGTACTGGCACCAGACACATCCCATGGAGCTGCGGGCTTCGATGGCAGCCCTGCCGCCCCATCAGGCAATTTTCGCCGGGTTCTTGGTCGGCCTGGTCGGCGCCGCCTTTGGTGTGGTGATGAGCATCGGGAGGCCAGGTTCGGTTACCGCTGATCCTGTAACCACCGCTCCCGGTGGCGGGTCGGGCTGAGCAGGCCTAGCAGAACGCGTCTAGGCGACGCCCGTGTCGAGCCCATTGGCTCGAGCCCAATACTCGGTCAGGCAGCTGATGCAAGGGATCGAAATCGACGCGACTCGAATGATCGACGGTCAAAAGTCGAGCGGGCGTTCCTTTCGACGGATATTGTCAAGAACCGCCTGCTAGCCGTCGCAACTGCAGTCATCGAACGCGGCAACGGCCGTGACTCATGCTGATTCGAGTTCAAGCAGACCGCCTTCACGACCGTCGTCAGATCCTTAACAGCCGCCTGCTCTACCGTTGAGCTACTCCGGAACGGGTCCCCCGAATTCTAGGTGGTGAACTCGTTTGACCGCCCTCTACCACCTCGTGCCAGGGTGTTACACCGTAACTGTCGTCAACTGTCGCCAGCATTTGTCGTCAAAACTGTCGTCAAGCTGAGTGGCGCCTGCCGTTCATCGGCGCGGACCATTCCCTCGGGGGATGGGGTGGATTCCAACCCGAAGCTTGATCTACGTCAACAGTCTCTAGTCGGGCTGGCCGCTGGCTAGCTGGGCTTCTCGTCTTGGCGGCGCGCGTCATCAAGCAATCCGGGCGACCACCCTGGCTGCCTTCTTGTCCTCCGGGTTAGATGACTCGTTGTGGTTCAGCATCGCGCGCCGCAGGTTCTCCTCCGGGATACCGCGCCACCACCTCACTCGCCACCAAGCCCATTCCAGCGCGCGGGCCATTCGTTTCATCGCCGCGCAGCATCGCAACCGAACCTACCGTCAAGGTCGGATCGCGCCAGTTTTACTCTTGGCCCCGTTTAGCAGGGTAAAGGAGGTGATTTAAACCGTGAGTCGTGCATGGTCCCGCAGCCGTCAGCGCGGTCAGGGAATGGTCGAGTACGCCCTGATCCTGGTTCTGGTCTCGATTGTGGTCATCGTGATTCTCCTA
>WNFF01009015.1_pt1 | contig 10782 bp, 9 predicted proteins | sample 5400441 | NCBI WGS metagenome assembly WNFF01 (sample SAMN13153345, study PRJNA577476) | soil metagenome | isolation source: 120 cm saprolite under Douglas fir tree site 2 hole 3 replicate 1 | place: USA:California | collected 2015-04-18
ACACTTTCGTTGATCCCCGAGGTACTGCCCGGTCCGCGACAGTCCCCTTAAAATCCTCTGCTTCCTCCGTTTCCTCTGCGTTTTCAGGTTTTGTTTTTGCTTTTCCTGCGCATCCCTGCGTTCTCTGCGGCCCCTGCCGTAGGTTTTCACCGCCTGAGATACAATTCATCGATATTTTCCAGGGCGCCGCCGGCAAAACTGCGAATGAACGGAGATGAATCTGATGCCAGGGCACGAGCAGCTCATCGAAGCTTTACTGGGAGGGGACCCGCTCGCGGGAGAGAAGGCGCTGAAAGATCTGCTGGCCGCCGGAGATGACGGGGAGGAGGCGTTTTTCTCGCAGCCCATCGAATTCTCCAAGTCCGCGCAGATGCGCCGCCGGTGCCTGCGCTACGTTGCCTCCCGGCCGAAATCCGTGGCTGCCCGCCTTGTGGATAGGATGAAAAACGCCGGACATTTTTACGATCCGGCCGCCTTTCTCTTTGCCGGTTTCGAAGAGAATCGCGATCTCATCGAGGCGCTCTATTCGCAAATCAGCGGCGATTTTCCGCAGGGGATGCCGTCCGATGCGATGTTCAGCGACTACAGCCCGGTTTTCAGCCGATTCGCGGGGTGGGGTCACGCGGGCGGGTCCACCACCACCTTGTGGCACTACGTGCGCAAGAGCGGGTTCGCCTGGGAGAAGCTCAAGACCGCCGCCTTCCGCGCGAGCTGTGTTGCGACCGCGCGAATCAGGGCCGGCGATTGCTGGACGATCGAGCAGTTGATCACACACGAACTTGGCGAATACAGCGAGCTGGAGAAGATCGGCAATTCGCGGGACACGGTGATTTCCCACAAAGCAATCGAAGGGTCGGAACTGTGGGGAGCCGCCAACCATGAATTCGTCCTGTGGCGCCGCGGCGAGGTCGCCGACGAAATCCTGGGCCAGTGGTCCGGGCACGGGCACTGGAGGGTGCGTGATTTCGGCGCGCAGGTGATTGCGAGCCTGGGATTCCGCCGTACCACAACTCCGGTGGTCGAATGGCTTGGCAGGGAAACGGTCCCGAGGGTGCGGGCTTCTCTGCTGCACGCTCTGGAGCGAAATGAGACCGCCCACGGCGCCGATACTCTGATCGAACATTTCAACCGGTCCGATCGGGAGGGCCTGCCGTACCTGGCGAAGGCCGCGTGGCGCGCGAGCGATCGGGGCGCGGCCATCGCCGCGCTCAAGGTGATTATTGCGAGCGATAACGACAGCGCGGGCGCGGAGGCGATGGTCTCGCTGGCCCGTCTGGGCCAGTCTCATGCGCAGCTCAAGCCCGCGCTCGATTCCGGCGACAACTATCGCCGGCTGAACGCGGCGCTGGCCGTCGCCTATCTGGGCGACAAGAGTGTTCTCGGCCGGCTGACAGCCATGCGCAATGAAGCGGCCGGCCCCTTCGAGCGTGTCTGCCTCGCGGCGGCTCTGGCGATTCTGGGTATCCCGGAGGGCGCGCAGACACTGCATCGGGAAGTCGCTCAGGCGGCCGGAGCGCGTGAATTTGACCAGCGCGTGGACCTGTTCTTTATGCACCGCTATCTGCAGACCGCCGTCCTTGACGGCCTGGCGGCCGGAGGGGCGCAAACCAGCGACCTGTTGGAAGCCTGGCGAGCGGAGATGGAGCCGCTTGAGCCGGTCCCAAAACCCCTGGCAAAGCCAGAGCTCCTGGTGAAACCGGAGCTGGCGAAAGATGCCGTGTTGCCGGCGTCCCCTTCCGCAGTCTCGCAAATCCACGTGCAGGGTCCGCGGACGGCCCCGAAGGCCGAAGCGCTCAAGGTCTTCATCTCCTATAGCCACAGCGATGAAAAGATGCGCATGAAACTGGGCCAGCACCTGATGCCTCTGGTGGACGCAGGCCTGATTCGCATCTGGCACGACCGCGAGATCGAAGCGGGCGCGGACTGGGACAAGGAAATCAACCAGGAAATCGGCGGAGCGGACATCATCCTGCTGCTGGTGAGCGCATCGTTTCTCAATTCGCCGAGCGGAGCTGATGCGCGCGCTGGAACAGCGCAGCGCCGGCAAAGCCCGCCCGATACCCATCATCCTGCGCGCCTGCGACTGGATGAGCGTGTTCAATCGCGGCGATCGCAATATCCAGGCGCTGCCCCGCGACGACCGCCCGGTATCCGGCGGCAAATGGCCGAATCAGGATGCGGCCTTTGCGGTGATTGCGAAGGAGCTGCGAGGGATTATTGAGAAGATGCGGGGGAAGGGGTAGTGGCAGTGCTTTACGGTAGTCGATACCGATAAGGAAGCAAATTGGATTTACAGACCATTGAAAAAATGCCGGCACAGCCATAGAAGCGGGTAGCTTCAGCCGCCCAATGGAATGAAAAGGTCGAGGGCGTCAGCCTGATGTCACTTGTTTTTTGGGTTTTATAAAGGCCATTGTATTTGCCGGGACACCGGCAGAGCAGTATGCTGTTTGCCGGCATATGCGCGCTTTTATTACATGGATTTGGCTTGGAGGAATCGCTCTTCAGGTCGCACTGGCTGTAGTGATCGTGTCCAAAAAGGTCTGGGCCAGGTTTCCTTTCTTTGCCGCCTACCTGCTTACCAATCTGGGCTTTTAACGGGTTGTTGTACCTGGTCAATGCCTTGCATGCACCGCGGTACGTTTATTTTTATTGTTATTGGATCACCCAGGCCATAACACTGATGCTGGGGCTGGCAACGGTATTCGAGGTATTTACTTCTCTGCTGGTCTCATACCCCAGGCTGAGAAAACTGGCGTTGCGGGTTTGCCGGTACACGTTGCTTGCGCTGGGACTTTTTGGCGTACTGGTGATCATTTTTCGTCCTCAGGGTGAGACAACGCCCAACGCCCCTCTGTTTGCTCTGGAGGAGGCGGTGCGCATCGGGGAAGTCGGACTGGTCGTACTCCTGTTCGTATTTGCCGGCATCTTCCGCCTGCCCTGGAGACGGTCCGCGTTTGGAATTGCTCTCGGTATTGGACTTTATGCCGGTGTGCAACTGATTGCGGTGGCTTTGCAGTCATATGCCGGCCAGCGGGCTTCGTATATACCCTCCATAGCGAGCATGCTTGCCTTCGATCTGAGTTTGCTTATCTGGCTGGGCAGCCTGCTGTCGCGGGAGTACGCCGCCGGAAATGTCGAATTGCCCGAACGGGTTCATCCAGAAGACTGAGGAAGGAGGAAAGTAAAGATCCCGCCGCAGGATGGGCGTCGTAGATCTCAGCATCGGAAAGTGCTCCAAAAGCTCTCCTGGAAGGGCACCCAGCCTGGCCAGCAGTGCCGCCGTCGAGGATATTCTCGAAACCCCGGACCGGCCGGAGCCGTCGGTAATTGTGCAGACCAGTGGTTTGTATTCGCGGATCCAGCCAAATACTTTGAGTTCATGTCCGGGATGGCCGAGTACCAGAGCGCAGTGCCGGAAGCTGCTGAAACGCACGGATTGAGACGGCAATTGCCGGACTGCTGACATCTGAACCACCGAGGTGCGGGAAAGGACATTATCCTCTACCAGGACGCGCGTGCGGAAAATAAAGTGTGCTGGAAAGGCAAAAACAAAACCTGGAAACGCAACCGGCATAGCCGCAACCAAAACCCCTCACCGCAGAGACCGCAGGGGGCGCAGAGATACGCGGGAAAAACAAAGGCAGGCGATGGGTTTTCGACCAGAAATCGTCGCAAGCCGCAAAGATTTTGATGGTTAGTACCACAGAAGAGCAACTCTCAGGTATCTAAAAAAACGCCCTCAATCCGCGCAAACGCGACAAGCTACGCCAATCGGGGGAAATTCGGTTGCGGAAGACGTTGCGGATGGAAATTGCGTTGCGCAACGGACGGTTAAAAGGCGGCAAACAGCGCCCAAAGGCGCCGACGATGGGCGCGCCTGAGGTAGTGAGTCTTCGATCTCCCACCAGAACGGGCGGGACCATCGGGAGTGTTTTTCTCAAGTATGTCCGGGCGCTGCTCATACTCGACCAGCATGACAGTAAAGCAAGGGTTTGGGAAGAGGGTGCTGTTGAAGTGCCGCCAGAGTGCTGTCAGAGTGCTGTCGCCTTTCAAGCAGTTAACCTAAAGATCGACTTATCTACGCCCAAGGCAATTGCCGGTATTAAGTGTAAATCATTGATTTTTAAGACCCTAGCTTTTAATGAGTTAAGAAAATCAAGAATACTTAATGTTTCTGGGTGGCATAGGCTGCAGACCGCGCTTCCTGTGCCTGTTTGCTGCAGCCTGCCTGTGTAAGCGTGATCTTCATGACGATGGGCGCCGTGGCCGTCTGGTTCGGATCAAGATGAAGCACTTGGGCGCATCGGTCACTGGGCCAACTGCCCAAATGTGCCCATAGAAGGTAATCGAGTCCTTCGAAGCCCATCAACCGCACCCTACCCTCGGCATTCGCATCCGTGGCCCCACTACCGACAATGGGGGCCTGATTCGTCTGCGTCAAATAAGCATAAGCGCTGCTGGCCGGTTTGCCATTCGGTTCGAGCACCTGAACTTCGAAGAACCGAGGTGTGAGCGAGCGACGGATGTGAATGTTAACCGCCGTCAGTTCGGCGTAGTCGGTGACGATCAGGGTTGTTGCGTCACCTTCAGTTTCAGCCGACGGAAAGTACGTTGTCAGAACAGGGAGCTTATCAGATGCAGGGTTAGTCCGATTGATGACGACAAAGTACTTCCCTGGTTCCACATTCAGCGAATAGCTCCCGTCCTCGTTCGTCAGCATGCCCGGGTTACTAATCGGGATTTCGTCCTTTGCGGGAATCGCCTCCACCCACGCTGACTTGACCGGCTTCCCCAGCGCATCAGTTAGCCTGCCACGAATAGTTCCATGCGGGAAACGGACGGGTTCCCGGCTAAACTCAGCCCAATCATAGGAGATCTCTTCGGTAGCCACATCCTGAACGGAACTCAATACAAACCGAACGCGGTAGGCATTCAAGTGGCCGAACCCACGTCCATCCCTTCCGACATTGTCGACCCGGCCTGTCATCGTCGCCGTAACCTTGTAACGGTTTGGGTCGCTATTGAAAAATATCTCTTTGTTATCTCGCGGGTAGACGACGGCCTCACGTGCGTCATTAAAGCGCCTCATGTTCTCGTCTTCAACAAGAAAGACGGGGTGAAGCTGTTGCTGTTCGGCATCGTAGCTGTTACTACGAGGTCCCGGTTTCGGAGCGTATTGCAACCACGGGCCGTCGCAGGAGGGCCCATTTGCATCTACGATGGTGGATACTTCGAAATGGGACCGTACTGTTGCACGCAACTTCACCATCTGTCCCGCGAATGCGGCAGGATCTTGCATTACAGCGCAGACTGTGGTAAAAACAGGCTCTTGAGCACGAACCAACTGACTGCTGAAGACAGGGGGCAGAATCAGGAGACAGGCAAACACGGCGCGTTCAATTCGATAGGTTTTCACCGTCCGACCTCACGGCATAGAATAAACCATTCCCAAGGGTATCTCAACTGTTGAACTTTCAGAACTAACACTCATAATCCAATGTAACCCTGCCTGACGCATTCCGATAACAAGGTCTTTCAAGCCTTGTTCGGTCAGGGGGCGTTTTTCCAGCCACTTGAATATGCTGATACCAGTCAACGGTACGGGGCGAAACGTTTTGCAGGTAAATCCGCTCTTGAATGAACTGTTTGAAGTCAGGCATGGGTCAATCCTCTGTTTGGGATCGAGGAAATCCCCGTAAGTGATTGAATGGTCGGGGCGCGCGGATTTGAACCGCGGACCCCCTGCGCCCAAGGCAGGTGCGCTACCAGGCTGCGCTACGCCCCGACATGCATCGATTCTAAAACACTCCGTTGGAATCGGGAAATCGCAATTCAATCATTTGAACCGTGCACAGGTCTTCTCGAACTCGGCTTTGAGCACGCTGTTCGGCGCGCTGAGAGCGCCGACGACCTGCCTGGCCCACTCGAAATATTGGCGCCGGCGCTCCGCGCTCCAGTCGCTGGGAGGAGATTCCAGCAGGGCGCGCAGGTTTGAAATCTTGTCCGCCAGTTTGATGACCTGGGCGCGCGGGGTTTTCTTTGGGGCCGTTTGGATCTGAAGGGCCTTGCGGACTTCCCTGGGGAGAGACTTGTCATCCGTGACCTCCGCGACCAGGGAGGAGACGTCGGGGCCGAATTTTTTCTCCAGATCGGCGAAGGTTACGCCGACGTCTTCGACGGTGTCGTGAAGAAGACCGGCGATGACCAGGTTGGCATCGAGCAGGTCGCTGCTGCCTGAGATGAGTTCGGCGACTTCGAGCAGGTGGTTGATGTAGGGCTCTTCTGCGTCGCCTTTGCGCTTCTGATGGGCGTGTTTTTCGGCGGCGAAACGGGCTGCTTCGAGAATGCGATGGGTTGGTGCGGCGGGAATCCCAGGGTTGTCGTCATCGGTCATGCGGATATCTCCTTTATCACTATCCCTCAAGTTCACGTAATCCCGCAACGGGCAAAAGCATTAGCCGCGAATTTACGCGAATGAACGCGAATGGGAATACGAAGGAACCTGTCGGAATGCTTCGTGATACGCTTTCGGCGGGAAGGCCCGCGATGGAAAAGCCCTACACCGTCTTCGTCGACGACAACTTTCATTACATGGACGAAAGCGAACGCTACAAGCTGGCCGATTTCGACGACTGCGCGTCGGCGGTGGCCGCCTGCAAGCGCATTGTCGATGAGTTTCTCGATACCTGCGATCCGAACAATACCGCCGGCGAGATCTTCAAAATGTACACGATGTTCGGCGAAGACCCGTGGGTGAGCAGCCTCGACAAAGAGTGCCGGTTTTCCGCCTGGGACTATGCGCGGGAGCGGGTGAAGCAGATTGCGCGGATCGCGGAGAAGTAGGGGATTCTCGACAAAACCTTTGCACCACAGCGCGACGAAGCCGCAACTAAAACCCCTCACCGCAGAGACCGCAGAGACCGCAGAGGGCGCAGAGATACGCAGGAAAAGCAAAGGCAGGGATCAGATTTTCGTTGCAAAAAATCGTCGCAAGCCGCGAAGACTTTCATGATTAGCACCACAGAGGCCCCGAGACACGAAGAAAGCAAAAAATAAAATGGATTTGATTTCGGTCCGGCCACTGGCCGAATTCCAGGCATGACCCTGGCCAATGATTCCATTCCGGCACGCCTGATTCCCGCCAGGTGCCTAAGCGCGCCGGCATGTGATCTCCGGTTTTCCCGAATCGGAATTCCACAGGCCGCGAAGTTGTATACATGGCCTTCAGGCGATATGCTTCAGTCGCCGATGGAAGATCGGGGAATATAAGCGATCATGGGTTCAGGCGCTATCACCGGGCTTTGGCTGGCGGGAATCATTTTGCAGATGATTCTCGTCGGAATTCTTGCGTTCCGGGGTGTGTGGCGCAGGTTTCCGGTTTTTACCATTTATTTGGTGGCCAATATTCTGCTGACATCGGGTGTGTACGTGGTCCATCATGTGGCCGGCCAGGCTTCAACCTATTTTGATTTTTATTTTTACGGTCTCTCCAAAACCCTGGGCCTGACCCTGGGATTGGGGGCGATCTTCGAAGTCTTCTCTCTCCTGCTTACACCTTATCCAACGCTGAAAAAATCGGCCATGCTGGCCTGCAGTTGCGCGGTTCTGCTCCTCGTCGCCGTCGGCGCCCTGTTGGTTTACAGCCAGCCCTCGACCGATGCGGCCTTTCTGATGCTGCCGTTTCTGAAAGCCGAAGAGACCGTGCGGATTCTTCAGGTGGGCCTGGTGGTCTTTCTGTGTTTTTTTGCGGGGTTCTTTCGGCTGCACTGGCGCCAGACGGAGTTTGGCATCGCTCTGGGAATGGGGATTTTTGCGGCCATCGATCTGGTCGCGGTCGGTCTCGCCGCCTATTATGGGGTGGCTGCGAAGATGCCGACCTCCATGATGGCCCTGCTGGCCTATGATTCGGCTCTGGTGATCTGGCTCGCCTATCTCATACCGGCGCGGATTCCGCGGGGATGGTCGGAACAGGGCGCCTGATTTCGTCGGGATGCCCGGTCTTGTCGGCCGGCCGACGATCTCCCACACACCAACGTTCATGCACTAAAATGCGGCGCTTCATGTACCGATTCCTGTTTTTGCAAACCATAGAATCGGAATCCGCGGAAATTGCCGGCCCCGCAATCCGGAGCATTTTTCGGATGACAGAAAATGTCGTCCTGCAAAGCCAGAAACCTTCAGGCGCAGATCGCTCCGCCGATCAAAAGTTTTGAGCCGGATTTCTGTCGCAAATCGACTGTTTTCGAATCAAAATTCGATTGCTCGTGAATGTCTTCCGATCTCCGCACAAATTACAAAAGGAAACCCCCGGCATTGCGCCGCCTCCGCTGATCATTTTTGGCGCGGCGGAATGATTTCGATGTTGCTCGCTCGAAGCCGCATTTTTGCAGGCGATTTTTCAATATCGGGAAAACGAGCACAGCAATAAAATCCGACAGGTTCTCCTCGGCGCGCAAATATTTTTCTGCGGAAGTCGGCGGTTAACGATGAGCGGAATTTTTTCAGGAGGGCCCGAAGCCCAGGTTCGTCCCTCCCTGGGGAGCAGCCAGGAGCGTATCCCATTCTTAAATACGTATCCCATTCTTAAATAAAGGCTTGTGAGCGGGGGGAAAGGATTTACAGACCGCCTCTCGCTATGATAAATCAAATTCCCATTTTGGAACTACTGTCTGGACGGCACGAGCTATTTTTGTAAAATATTATCAAGTCCATTGTTTTGTGAGAGATAGAGGTTTTCAGGAGAACATTGGTAACAAGATACAGATTTTCAAATACTCCCAAAGGATTCGAGAATCAAATGAAGCTCACTTTCCGTTCACTCTTGTTTACGATGTGTGTCGCCTGTCTGTTCACCGGTCATGGATCAACCTTAGCCAATAAGTCCACGGTTTCCAATGGGTTGAGAGCCGACGGCAACCCGGCCCCCAATTGCGTTGAGAAGGCGTGTCGAGCGAATGTGAATTCAGATCGGGTATAAACAGCCCGGACAGGGAAATCCGAAGATTGAATCTGACCGACTCAGCGCAGTCTGATGAAGTCAACTGGGGTATTGCCTGGACACCTGCGGAGCGGTATGCTGTTTGCTGGCATATGCACGCTTTTATTACATCGGTATGGCTTGGAGGAATCGCTCTTCAGGTCGTCCTGGCGGCGGTGATTGTGTTCAGGAAGGTCTGGACGAGGTTTCCTTTGTTTGCCGCCTACCTGCTCACCAATCTGGGTGTCAGCGGATTGTTGTATCTGGTCCATGCGTGGAATATATCTGAGCGTGTTTATTTTTATTGTTACTGGACCACTCAGGCTATAACGCTGATGCTGGGGCTGGCCACGGTATTCGAGATATTTACCAGTCTTCTGGCCTCATATCCCGGGCTGAGAAAACTGGCGTTGCTGGTTTGCCGCTATACGGTGATTGCGCTGGGCGTCTTTGGCGCACTGGTGATCATTTTCCATCATCAGGGCGAGACAACACGCAACGGTCCTCTGTTTGTTTTAGAGTTGGTGGTGCGCATCGGGGAAGTCGGACTGGTCGTACTCCTGTTCGTGTTTGCCGGCATTTTTGGGCTGCCGTGGAGGCGGTCGGCGTTTGGAATTGCCCTCGGTATTGGAATATATGCCGGCGTGCAACTGGCTGCGGTGGCTGGGCAGTCGTATGCCGGCGGACGGCAGGCCATGTATGTAGCCGCTATCGCGAACATGCTTGCCTTCGATCTGAGTTTGTTTGTCTGGATGGGCAGCCTGCTGTCGCGGCAGTATGCCGCCAAAGAAGTCGAGTTGCCCAAACGAGCAGAGCTGGAACAATGGAATAAGGCATTGACGGAGCTTATTTACCAATGATCATTACACTGATTGTCGTTGCATTCGCGGTCTTGGCGCTGGTTGCCATTCTGGGATATGCCCTCTGGAGCCGCAGGGCGGAATCTTCCGTGCGTTCAGTCGATTTGCGCACGGTTCGCGTGCTGACCGACCGCGAGGATGAGACGTTCCTGCGGGAGAAGGTTCCGGCCAAAAAATTCAGAACTCTCAAGCGGCGGAGAATCGGCGTTACGCTGAAATATGTCGACAACATCGCCCGGTATGTCACGGTGACCCAGGCCGCGAAGCAGCAGTTCTGCGAGAGCGCGGACCCCGCGGAAGCCCACGAGGCCATGCAGATCATGGACCTGGCCGCTGAGATTCACAAGCAGTGCGTGGTGGCCAGGGTCAGGCTGACGCTGGAATTCATGTTCCCCTCGCTGCAGCTCGCTCCCGCCCTGCTGGTGCCGCGTTATCAGGCCTTCCGCGAGAGCGTGAATCGCCTGAATGCCATCCAGGCCCAGAGGCCGATGCCGATAGCGAGTTAACCGTCCAGAATCTTATTTTTCAACCTGGGGCCCCGCGGTGAGCGGGGCCTTTTGTTCGCAGGGCCCGTCGCGGGATTCTTCATTACGTTCGTAAGCTGTTGGAGCGCACTTAACTTTGCGCGTTGTGTTTCTCCTCATGAATTTGTGATTAAATGAGAGGCCATGCTGTTACAGGGAATATTTCCGGCCGTGACCACGCCGTTCTATCCGGATGGCGCGGTGTATTACAAGAAGATCGAGCACAACATCGACCGGTATTCCCGTACTCCGATTGCCGGGATGGTGGTGCTGGGTTCGACCGGCGAAGCGGTAATGCTCAGCGATGATGAGCGCCGCGAGGTGCTCAAGGTGACGGCGGAAGTGGCTTCCCCGGAAAAGGTGCTGATCGCCGGAACGGGGGCCGAATCCGTGGCGGAGACGCTGAAGCTCACCGAAT
>WNFF01035421.1_pt1 | contig 10777 bp, 9 predicted proteins | sample 5400441 | NCBI WGS metagenome assembly WNFF01 (sample SAMN13153345, study PRJNA577476) | soil metagenome | isolation source: 120 cm saprolite under Douglas fir tree site 2 hole 3 replicate 1 | place: USA:California | collected 2015-04-18
TGCGTGAGCGGTTGAAACGGGTGGTCTTGAAAACCACTGTACCGGAAACGGCACCGGGGGTTCGAATCCCTCTCCCTCCGCCACTTTGATTTTTCGTTTGACTGGCGCGGAAGCAAACCTTTCGCTGAGAAAGATCAACGAGAACCTGCTTGGGTCCGTCGAAAGCCATCAAGCGGCCAGGTGTGAGATCACGAGAAGGAAGCTGACCGACACCCATGTGGGATCTCGGTCAGCAGAAATCACCCGCCTCAGCAGGGTTCCGAACCGGTGCCTACTTCTTGTCTTCGTTCGCTTCCGCTATCTTGGCCTGTTGTCCTGCATTTGACACAGCCTTCATAAATGCTTCCGCACTTGTCGGGGTTGAGACCTTGCCCGAAAGGATATTGCGGAACATCATGTGCTTGCCGTAAATCGCGCGCGTGGAGTCGTCATCCTGCTCGATTACCGCGCCTTCCAACGTCAAGCCGGCGAACACGCCCTTGGAGCGCGAGTAGGTCAGCATTTCTGTGTTCATCTTCCAGTCGGTTCCGGCGGACGCATGACGGCCGACCGGGCCCGCCGCAACCGATCCTTCACCGGTAAGTGCGAACTTGCTGGAAAGCAAATGCTGGAAACCCTGGTCATTCATGACCAGCATAACTAGGTCAACGCCTTCGACGCCGATCTGCAATCCCCAACTCCCGCCGCCAACTGAGACGAACGCGGGTGCACTCCAACCTTCGGCCGTTCGGCAAGAGGCCACGCCACGTCCGTGCTTGCCACCAAAAATGAAGCCGCCCTTAATCAAATCTGGCACCACCAGGATGCACTTTGCATTGCTCAGTACTTCTTCCGGAATGCCTTTGTCCGGAGTCGCCATAACAGCGTGCAGAACTTCGACGGACGATTGCAGGCGCTTCACCGTGTCCTGGCGTGCCGTGCCCGCCGAGGCATACGTTCCCATCAGACACATAACGCCTATCGCGAGCAATGAAATTGTCTTTTTCATGAGCTGTTCCTTTCGGAGCTGCGGAACTAAGAAGAGAGAACTTCAGATGGGCTGACTTAGCTCAGAGGACCTGAAAGAGAGAGAGGAAGTGCTCGTCTCCAGCACTATGATCGCCCAGGCACCCAACAATAGCTGGTCTGAATTGCTCACTTGGTTGGGGGCAAACACGCGCCGGCTCGATTGTCCCCCTTCGGGATTCATGGTTTCTTTTGTAATTTGAGCAATCTTGCTCAACAATCGCTGCTCCTGATGTGTCATTGTGAGCCTGCGAAGATTGGGCGGCAAGTATCAGGAACCCAGATGCGAAGAAAACATACCGCAGGGATTTCGGGTCACAAAGGATGTGTCCGTTCTGCGGGCTAATTACTTCACGATCCAAACCATTCTGTTTGGAGTGTGGGAAGTCGTTGAGGAGCGCTCAACTGGGCAAAGCTGAAGGATGAGCAATAAGGCAAAGAATCTTGTTGGATGTTCGTTGATTTCCTGCTCTAGAGCGGGGTGAGTGTGACGTGGAAGTCCTAGTCGTGCAGCACTACATTAAGCAGTGAGCTGTGGACCTGTAGTCCACCCTCGACTCCTCCGGCATAGTGAATGAAGCCCAATTTCCTGAACCGGTTCATGAAAAAGCTTACCCGTGAACGAGTGGTTCCAACCATTTCGGCCAGGGTCTCCTGACTGATCTTAGGGACCACGGTTTCCGGAATGCCTTCCTTGCCGAAATGAGCGAGCAATAGAAGGACGCGGGCCAGTCTCTTCTCACTGGAATTAAACAGTTGGTCGACCAGGTCTTCTTCGTAACGGATGTTTCGCGCCAGCAAATACGCCACAAACAAATCGGAAAAGGCATGTTCGCGGTGAAGGGCAGTCATCATTGCCTTCTTGTCGACCCGCAGAAGCTCACAATCCGTCATCGCAGCCGCGGAGCCCATGCGCAGAAGCTGACCGGCCAGTGCGCCTTCGCCAAAAAAATTCCCCTCACTCAGGATGCCGATCGTCGCTTCCTTGCCGGCCGTGGATACGACGGTGAGCATCACTTTGCCTTTTTGGATATAGAAGACGGCGTCCGCTGCGTCCCCTTGCACAAATACCATTTCCTTTTTCGGAACAGCCAGGATCTTCCTGCCCTCCCCGATGGTCGCGAGGAAAGTCTTGGGATCGAACTCACGCTGCCGCTTGGCTAGGGCCAGCTTCATACAAGCAAATTATAGCGTACACATGGAAGAGGGAAGTCGGTGTGGGCAGCGCAGTATTTCAGGAGGAAATGAGATTTGTTGGGACAGGCTAGCTCGGTGTTACGGTTGGGCTACTTCGGTGCAGCCGCCAACCGCCGATCACGATGCGGGTCGGTGCGGGGCAGGCCGGTGTTTAGCTCACACTTCTCTCCCCGCTTGGCGCCGCAAGTGGGACAACGAACCGCCAGGGCTGCTTCTCGCTTGGGTTTCATAGCTACAGAATGCACCGTTGCCCGGCCACAAGATGTTCAATTGTGACCAACCCGCCCGTGTGGGGCGGACACTCTTGTCCGCCGCTCTTGAAGTTGATTTTCTTAGGATCGCAAGTCTGCCCAGGGGTGGCAACACAGGGCGGGAATGAGTTTCGAATAGATTAAAGTCAAAGTCAAAAACGGCGGACAAGAGTGTCCGCCCCACACGAGTCTTGCTCAGACCGCGTAGCCCTCGAATGCCTGCCAGATGCTACCTGCCACGAAAAGGTTGCATTTTTGTAGGTGCCCGAGGTAATATGCACAGTGGACGCAGCAGTAAGCGTCCAATCTCGTCGCTGTACGCCCTTTCTTCCAAACGGTTCAAAACGTGGCCAATAGTATGCGTGGGGTGACCCTAATCTCGCCTCGCAACAGGTTCGGAGAGACCTTATGGCGTGGTACGCTTATTGCATTACCGAGCAACAGACCCTAGCCAACGGTACGCGTTCTCGTCGTCCTTCCTTGCTGGAAGGGGTTCAAGGAGTGAACGGAGCTACTGTTCTGGCCTATCCCAGCGGAGAATTCAACATAGTTGTCAGCGAATATGCGCGTGATGACGCGCAGTTCGGGGAAAAGAACGTGCTGGAGCATGCGCGCGTCGTAAGCATGTGTTTCCGCAGTGGAACCGTGCTGCCGTTCCGCTTTGGGACGATCTTCGATACCGACGAGGCGCTGCGCCAGGCCGTGCGCACCAATCGCCGGACTTTTGGCCAGAGCGTTGCCCGGCTAAGGGGCAAGGCTGAGATGCATTTGAAGTTGCGGGTCAAGGACGGCTCCCTGCGCGAAGCCATGGCCGACGTGATCCTGCCAGACACGGTTGGCGGCGATTACCTTATAAAGCTGCGGGAAAAGGCCTCCCAAGACCGCGAGCGCCGGACCAAGGCGCGAGCACTCTCCGTACAGGTCCATAAGTTGTTCAATCCACTGGAAGAAGAGATCAGCTGCAAGCGAGTCGACTCCAACGGCATGCTGATCGACATCGCCCACTTGATTGACTCCAAATCGGTGGAAAAGTATCAAAACCGGTATAGCAGCGCCGCCAAGCAGTTGAAGAACTGCGAACTGGCGATCAGTGGACCCTGGCCCCCGTATCATTTCCTGCCAGGCAAGCTGAGGATGGTGGCGGGTAACTCTTAATCCGGACCTCGGGCATCAGACCTCGGACCTTCGACCTCAACCTCGAAGGTCCTTTCCATTTTTCGCTCCTAGTCGCTGTCGGGTCTGGGGCCCGAAGTACAGGTGGTGGCCGAAGTCTGACGGCTGACGTCCGACGCCCGGGTTTGCAGCCAATGTGCAGGATTCTGCATTTCATCAACGGGCAAACCCTGCCGTAATTTCCTCGTTTACTCTCTTCGATCTCAACTAAGTGCATTATTTACAGTGGCGTGCGAGCCTGTGGCTGGTAGGTGCGGGAGGTTCGCCGCTTTGGTTGAGCAAGTGCTTCGTAAAGAGCAACAAAAGAGGCCGCTGACAAGAAATGACCTTCACTCGCTGTTCTCGAAATCTCTCTTTTTGCCGTTCCGGTTGGCGGAGCGGCTCTCTGCGTCGCCATTCCTGAATCAACCCTCCATCTAGCCTCTTTTAACAGTGGCCCCAGAAATGGGGCCACTTTTTTGGTCCGTCTGCGGTTCCCGCAGCTTGCCGGCAGGGACGCGATCTCATTGAGCTCGACTCCTTCGCCGCGACTGACGGCTGAAGTCCGAGGTTGGAGACCCGACGACCGGCGCCCGAACGCGTCTAACAAGTTATTACCCGCGGAACCGTGAGTTGGTTAAACTTGTCTACCTCTCTTATGAAAACTTTCTTGCGCGGCCTGGCCTTGGGCCTGGTGTTGCCGCTCTGCTGTATTTCCTGGCGTACTCCGATGGTCTGGGGCGCAGGTCGTAACCCGGCCCGGACCTCCGACAACAAGGCTGACGAGAAAAAGACAGGCGACGTTCTGCTCTCTACCATGCAGCGCGAGCTGCGGCGTGCCACTGCCGACCTGGGACACCTGGATCCGGCGCCCTACTTTGTCAGTTATTCGGTGTATGACCAGGAGGGAACTGTCGTGGTGGGCGGCCTAGGCAGCCTGCTGAATTCCACCGAATTCCGCCGCCGCACTGGCGAGGTCACCATGCGGGTGGGTAGCGCCGCGCTCGACAATACTCACCAGGAAAATCGCTATTCGGGGATGAATTCCGGGCTGATCCCTTTGCAGGATGATCCCGCCGCTGCGGCGCGGGTGTTGTGGCAGCTCACTCACGAGGAATACCGCCAGGCGGCCCAGAGCTACATGAACGTCAAGACGGCCGCCGCCGTCCGTACCAAGGAAGAAGATACTTCTCCCGACTTCGCCGACGAAAAGCCGCAGACGCACCTGGATTACGCCATGCCGACGTTCCACCTCGACCGGAAGGATTGGGAGGACCGGGTACGCCGCTATTCCGGCTATTTCCGAAAGTATCCCGAGATTTACTCATCCGCAGTGATGGTGCTGGGGGAGAAAACGCAGGTGCGCTTTGTCTCAAGCGACGGCGGTCAGCTGGCTACTCCAGGCACGATCGTACGATTGATGATCGAAGCTGAGACCCGCGCCGACGATGGAATGGAACTGCTGCGGGTGGAAACTTTTCAGGCGGCTACACCCGACCGCCTTCCCAGTGAGGCGGAAATTGCCGGCAAGATTGAAAAGATGGCGTCCGACCTGAAGGCCTTGCGGGCAGCTCCCCTAGCGGAACCCTTCGATGGCCCGGCTCTACTGTCCGGCAGAGCGGCTGCGGTCTTCTTTCATGAAGTGCTCGGCCACCGCCTGGAAGGTCACCGGCAGCGCGGCGAGCAGGAAGGGCAGACCTTCACCAAGAAGGTCAACCAGCAAGTGCTGCCCCAGTTTCTCAGCGTGATTGATGACCCCACGCGGCACAGCTTGAACGGATTGGACCTGGGCGGCTCGTATCAATTCGATGACGGCATTCTCAAGAATTTTCTGATGTCACGCATGCCAGTGAGGGGCTTCGATCAGTCGAACGGACACGGCCGGGCGCAAGCCGGGTTGATGGCAACGGGCAGGCAAGGCAATCTGATCGTCAGCTCCTCGCACATGGTGAAGGATTCGGAGCTGCGCCAGCAGCTGATCGACGAAGTCAAAAAGCAGGGTAAGCCCTACGGTCTCTACTTTGAGGACATCGAAGGCGGATTCACGCTCACCACGCGCTCGCTGCCGCAGTCGTTCCAGGTCCTGCCCGTGCTGGTGTGGAAGGTTTATCCCGATGGCCGTGCGGATGAGCTGGTGCGCGGCGTGGATATTGTAGGCACGCCACTGGCGGCGCTGAACCGGATCGAGGTCACCGGCGAGAAAACTGAAGTCTTCAATGGCGTCTGCGGAGCGGAGTCGGGCAGCGTGCCGGTCTCAGCCGCCGCGCCTGCGATGCTGTTCTCTGAGTTGGAAGTTCAGAAGCGGGCGCATTCAAGAAACCGTCCGCCTATCCTGCCCCCGCCGGCGTGGGACGGCGCCGACGCGAAGACATCCACCAAGAGCGGGGGCGGGCAATGATGCGCTCCGCTTACAAGCTGGCGCCGCTGCTCGCATGGCTGCTTATGGGGGCGGGCATTCTCAACGCCCAAATCGCGAACGGAAAGTCGGCAGCAAGCGAAGATCCCGTGTTGCGCGCCATGCTGGCGGAGTTGCAGCGCTCGAAGACCCAGCTCAAGCTCGAGGATACGCAATCACCGTACTACGTCGACTACCGGCTAATGGACGTTGACCAATTCGTGGCCGAGGCTGCCTTCGGCGCTCTGCGTACGTCCATGCGAACCCGCATCCGCATGTTGCGCATTGTCGTACGCGTGGGAGACTACAAACACGACAGTTATTTCGGTCCGGGACAGGGCGTGGTTGATGTCGGTCCGCTGGATGACGATGAAGCCAGCCTGCGGCACCAGCTCTGGCTGGGAACAGACCGCGCATACAAGGCGGCGGCCGAGGCCTTCACCGCCAAACAGGCGGAACTCAAGAAATACACCGTGGACCAGCCCGTGGACGACTTCGCCCACGCATCCCCGGTCCAGTTCACCGGGCCACTGGTTCACCTCGATCTTGCTCCTCAACCCTGGCTCACAACCTTGGAAGAAGCGTCTGCACTCTACAAGACCGACCCTGCAGTGCAGTCGCTGAACGCTTCACTACGGTTCATCGCCACCAACCGGTATTTCGTGAGCTCCGAAGGGACAGTGGTGCGCAGTGGCGACAGCTTCTACCAGGTTTACGTTGGTGGCTACACTCAGGCCGCGGATGGCATGCGACTCGATCGCTCGCACGGATACCAGGTGCGCCTGCCGAACGAGTTACCAACCAAGGAAGAGGTGTTGTCGCGCACCCGACAGCTGTTGACGACTTTGAAGCAGCTACGCGAGGCGCCGGTCAGCGAAGAGGAATATCGCGGCCCGGTGTTGTTTTCCGCAGACGCCGCCTCCGGCATCATGTCCGAATTGGTGGGCCCGAACGTGCTGGGCCGGCGTCCGATGCTCGGTCAGAATGCGCGCACCATCGGAGACTGGGCTAACAACTACAAGAGCCGGGTGCTGCCCGACCTCCTCTCCGTCGTGGACGATCCGACGGTCACAGCTTATGAGGGGCACCGTTTGCTGGGCAGTTACATGGTGGATGACGAAGGCATCAAACCCAGCCGGGTTTTGGTGATCGAGAAAGGTCAGCTGGTAAATTACCTGCTAGATCGCGAGCCCATCCGCGATTTCCCCAACTCCAACGGCCACGGCAGGGCGGCAGTGACCGGACCACCCCTGCCGAGTCTGGGAAATCTGATTGTCCAGGCCGCCGATCCCATCAGCAGCGATGAGCTCAAGAAGAAGTTGATTGAAATCTGCAAGCAGCGGAATTTGCCCTACGGCTATTTCGTGGAGACCTTGGGCCCGCGCCTTACCCCGCGCCTGCTGTACCGTATCTCGACCCAGGACGGTCACGAAGAACTGGTGCGTGGGGCAGTTTTCGGTGACCTCGACACACGAGCTCTGCGCAACAACATCGTCGCGGCAGGCAAAGAGGTAGATTCGGAAGATCAGCTCGATCCCATAGCGCAGAGCGTGGTGAGTCCTGGGTTGCTGTTCGATGAACTGGAAGTGAAGCGCGGCGACACTGCAAAACAGAAGCTGCCGGATTATCCGCCGCCAGACGGAGCGCAGTGACAAGGATGTGAGGTGGTGTGGGGCGGACACTCTTTGTCCGCCGCTTTTGACTTGAACTGTGGGCATTCCAAAAACCAACCCAACCTCTCTGTAGCCAGGCAGCAACCAAACCTCCCACAAAGAATCAACTTCAAAGACGGCGGACAAGAGTGTCCGCCCCACACCACCCACGAATGGCCGCAGCGTTTGTGGCTGCAATCGCTCGCCATCAGATGGATTCCGACTTCGGCGACGGAAAACCTCGATTGTAAAAATGGCAACCCGCCAGAAACAGGGCAGCGGCAGCATAGCTGATGGCGAATTCCGGAGCGACAAAGAAGCCCAACTTGTTCACGATTCCCGCAGCACTCAAATCGTAAGCGTGGATCACTCCAAAAGAAGAGAGCACGGCTCCTGCCAGCAACCATCCCGCCGCGTGAAGGAAGCGCCGGTCGAGCATGTACGCGAGGGCCGCTGCCCATACCATCGAAACAAGTAGCGCGCCCTGGCTGAGCGCAATCAGGCCATAGATCGCGAGCTCCTCCCCAAACTTCGGTGCGGCTTGAAGCAGACTCGATCCGCCTTTACGCAGTGCTAGATCGACCAGTTGCAATCCCCACGAGGCCAGCATCGGAAGCAAGCCAAATGCGACCGCGATGCAGTGTGATTTAGGGACTTCTTGAAACGCCTGCGCCACCATCACCAGGCCAAACCACACGATCACGATGGCAACCACTTCGAGCGGCACGAAATGAAGAATCGGAGAGATCAATCCTGTCACACAGATCAATAACGTGACCACTCCATTGAGGATGGAATATCCCACGCGCGCCCCATACGCTTTGTGGGCCATGTGCCCAAAATAAAGCGTGGTTGGAAATGGACTGCCGAACGCCGCCGCGACCAGCGTCGCCAGTCCATTCACCAGCAGCGATGGACGGGTCGCGTAGTCGTCTCCCGCCACCTTGACGCTCTCCAGAATCTGCAGCGAGACAATCGTGTCCAGCGCGCTCATCGGCAGAATGATGGAAAGATATCCCCAGCCTTCGCCGTGACGCAGGAATTCGAAAATATTGACCGGCTTCGGCAGGTGAATTCCCAGAGGTACCAATGCTGGAGGCGCCGGCAGATGATAGAGGTGGAGCGCCTTCAGAAGTGCGACAAGAATTACGCCGGCGAGTATGCAGAGCAGACCGCCAGGCATGCGGAACGGCAAACGAATTCGTGATCCATAAACAGCTAGAATAATCACCGTCGGCAAAAGCCGCCGTTTGCACGATGCCGCTCAAAAAGCATGCAAACACGCCCAGATGCCAGGCCAGTTGCGAGTCGCCAGTCCTCTGGTAGACGGGCAGCATGATCAGGAACACATAGGCAAAGATGGTCGGAGTATTGACGCCGAAGGGAATCGCGGTCACGTCAGTTCGGTTGGTTCTCAGCGCCAGACGGTGCGCTTGCCATGCGTAGAAAAGATTTCCGCCAAGAATCGACAGCGCCACAGCTGGCAGGATGCGGCTGGCCACGAGTTCCATGGGAAAGCCGCAGAGAGGCGCCAGTCCGGCGATAAGCAGCAAATCGGGGAAGCCGCTAAAGAACAACCCGAAGAAACCGTCCAAATCGCCAGGGACGAACCATCGCCCCGGCTCGGGTGAAACAGAAGTTGCGAGGCTGCCATCGGCGCTCACGCAGTACCGTATTTCAATCCGATTTTTGTGAGCCATTTCCGGTAGGCGATGGCAGTGCGATCCGAACGCAAATGCAATTCGGACTGCAAATCCAGTGGCAGCAATTCCGGACGCTGGGACTCCACGATAGGAATATCCTGACCGCTTACGGCGTCCTGATAGCTTCGCAGCTGGTCGTCGGTTGTGCCGGACGCGTAGTTGAGCGCCATCAGCATCCACGAGATACTTTCATGCTCATCCGCCGGCGTCACGCAATTGAGGATGGAGAATTTCTGGTTCTTATGAGTTTTCTGAAAGTATGCAGTCAATGGCCGCAGCACCCGGTATGTGTACTTCACTTGAGCTGACTGCCCGGTGCCGTCCGGGTCCGGCTGCCAGACTCCGATATCCCGGGCCACAATGCCATCCGCCGTCGTCTCAACCTCGTAGTCGCCAACTTCCGTATGGCTGGGATCACCGAGGAACCCCGCATGCACAAAGGGAAAATGCCCCACGTCCAAAAAATTCTCGATTATGCGTGGCCCCTGGGCTTTGAAAAGATAAGGACCTGCATCTACTTTTCTAAATGAAGCGTCATCCCATTCGGGGAAATCGGACACTTCTCGCACCGGTGTGCCGAGACATACCCAAACCAAACCATATTTTTCAGTAACCTGGTACACAGTGGCCTGCGCGCGCGTTGGCGGAAGCTGCGAAGGATGCGCGGGGATTTTCACGCATCGGCCCGAGGCATCGTAATTCCACCCATGGTAAGGGCAAACCAGGCACTCATCCTGGATGCGGCCGCCGGAAAGCTTCGCGCCACGATGGACGCACAGATCCCGCCACACGGACAGGCTGGTATTCGTGTTGCTGCGCCAGAGCACAATATCTTGTCCGAGGAGTCGCGCCGCCAGGACTTTTCCTGCCCCCGCGTCCGAAGAGCGGGCGACCACGTGCCAATCGTTTATCAGAACCGGATCATCGATCATGCCGATTGGCGCCCTGCGTTGGCTGCTTCCTCTCTGGGAAATGTCCTGGAGAATATCACGGGCGAATCTCTCAATCGGGGATAACATGTTGGAAACGGCCTGCTAAGATTCTTGGTTCTAGATTGAGGTAATCTTTTGGTACGAATGCGAAACCTAAGCTTACTTCTACTCCTAGCTTTGATCTCTGAAGGGCTCGTTGCCCAGAAACAAGATGCCGCTGTCCCATCCGACTACGAACGTCGGGAGCCGCGAGCGGCGCCAGCTTCTCTTCCGCCAGCGCTAATTCAGGAACTGACGGCGATTCGCGATGCCGGATTGACCGACGACTACGCCTACCGGCGAGTTGCCCACCTCACCGAGAATATCGGACCACGTCCAGTAGGCTCGCCGCAGGCGCAAGCCGCGATCGAGTATGTTGCCGCCGAACTGCGCAAGCTTGGCCTGGACGTTCATCTGGAACCGGTGCAAGCGCGCCACTGGATATGCGGAG
>WNFF01012775.1_pt1 | contig 10774 bp, 8 predicted proteins | sample 5400441 | NCBI WGS metagenome assembly WNFF01 (sample SAMN13153345, study PRJNA577476) | soil metagenome | isolation source: 120 cm saprolite under Douglas fir tree site 2 hole 3 replicate 1 | place: USA:California | collected 2015-04-18
GCGAAGCCGGCGGCCGCGATCTCCTCCGCGGCCCGCACCACCGCCCGCCGCCGCCACCGCCCGATCTGCATGATGTCGACCTCGGGTCGCACCGCCGCGGGCATCGGCATCGTGGCGGCCAGATGGTGGAACAGCTCGTGCGCCAGCACGATCTCGCGCACCGTCACGCGGTGGAGCCGGACGCGGAGGCCGCTCGCGTCGAGGTGCCGGTCGAGGGCGCCCAGCGTCCGCGTGAAGAGCGTCACCCGGGGCGGGGGCGCGGTGTAGAGCGCGTGATGGACGAACGGCCCGGCGGCGGCCTCCCCGGCGCTCTCGTGGATGGCGACGCCCTCGCTCCGCAGCGCGGCCTCCGCGCTGACCCACCCGCGCCCCCGCGCCCAGGCCGCGATCGTCGCGCCCGCCTGCCGGGCCGCGCACGCGAGCGCGGGGCGCGCGCCGAGCGCGATGCGCCGGGCGAGCGGATCCTGCGCGATCCGACCGAGCGCCGGCGCCATCCAGCCGTATTCGCTCATACGCTGGAGGCCACCGAGAGCGCGTGGTCGAGCGCCATCATGCCGGAGAGATCCACGACCTGGCCGCCCAGCACCAGGTAGGCGTCGGGCGGCAGCACGCCGTTGCCGTCGTACCCGGTGGCCATGCCCCACAGGCGCCTGAGCTCGTCCAGCGCCTGGGCCGCGGAGGTCTGGCTCACCAGCGCGTCGGCGCGCTGCACCTTGATGAAGCCGCCCCGGTCGACCACCCGCACCGGGTGCCGCGTGGTGTGGAAGACCCAGAAGCTCTTCTCCACCACGTCGGTGCTGAAGACGTAGTGCCCGCTCGTCTGGCCGGCCAGCCGCACCGCGGCCGGGTCCATCCTGAGCGACGTGGCGGCGATCGCGCGCGCCTCGTCCTCGCCCAGGCTCTGCCGGAGGTCGCGCGCCCGCATCTCGGTGGCGCCCCACGCGGTGGCGCGCACCCGCTGGGTCTGCGGATTGACCTCGATGTGCACCTGCACCGTGCCCGGGTGCGCGCCGGCGCGGATCGCCGCCTCGCGCGCCTCCGCGCGGATGGCCAGCAGGTCCTCCGGCCTCGGGTTCGGCATCACCCGCTCGACGCTGTCCCGCACCATGGCCAGGGCCACCCCGATCGAGGAGATGACCTCCGCGTTCTGGGCGATGCGGTACTCGAGCCCGAGCCGCGCCGCCGCGTGCGGGATCAGCGCGGAGGCCCCGCCCCCGCCGCCCACCAGCGTGATCTGCTCGCGCTCGAGCCCGTACTCCTCGATCAGCCGCTCGATGGTGGGGATGATCTTGCCGACCGCCACGTCCAGGATGCGGCGCGCGGTGTCCTCCACCGAGAGCCCCACCCGCGCGGCGAGCGGGGCCATCGCGCGGCGGGCCGCCTCCGGGTCGCCGTGGGAGTAGTCGCCCGCCTTCACCCGGCCGAGCACGTTGGCCGCGTCGGTGGTGGTGATGGCCACCCGCCGGCCGTCGCCCAGGCGGATCGCCACGTAGCCCGCGGGGTCGTCCGCCTTCGGCTGGATCAGCTCGACCGCGGGGTCGACGATGGACGCGGCGGGCTGGAAGGCCGCGTAGGGCAGCCCCGCGATGTGGGCGCTGCGGGGGCCCACGTCCACGATGCGGTCGCCCTCGAGCCGCACCATGCTGCCGCCCGCGATGCCGAGCACGCGCACGTCCAGCGAGCTGATGTAGGTGCGGTGCCCCCCCACCTCCGCGAACGCGACGGTCGGCTGGCCTCCGCGGATGACCCCGATGTTGGTGCTGGTGCCCCCCACCTCGAAGAAGATGCCGTCGGAGACGCGCAGGTACATGAGCGCGCCGGCCACGCTGGCCGCCGGGCCGGAGAGCATGGTCAGCACCGGGCGCTTCTGCACCTCGCCGAGGTCCATCACCCCCCCGTCGCCGCGCATGATCATGAGCGGGGCGGCGATGCCGGCCTGGCGCACCGCCTCCTGGGTGAGCTGGGCGGTCTCGATCATCTTGGGCAGGATGCTCGCGTTGATCACCGCGGTGCGGGTGCGGATGGTGAGCCCGTAGAGCTTGCTGATCTCGTGCCCGCCGGTGGCGGGCAGGCCGGCCTCGACCGCGGCGGCCATCACCTGCTCCTCCGCGCGCGCGTCGTCCACGCTGAACGCGTCGCTCGCTACCACCACCCGCGCGCCCTGGGCCCGCACCGCCGCCACCGCGGCGCGCACCGCGTCGGCCCCCGCCTCGTCGCTCCGCATGAAGGTGTGGGTCGAGGAGATGACGCGCCCCGCGGCCAGCTCGATGTCGCCGATCACGGTCTGGCTCCGGGCCAGACGCGACTCCACCGCCCCGCGGCCCATCCCGATCACCCCCACCCGCGCCACGTCGCCTTCGAGGAGGGCGTTGGTGGCCTGGGTGGTGGAGTGCGCGATGAACACCACGTCGGCGGCGGTGATGCCCGCCGCCCCCAGCGCGCGGCGGAAGGCGTCGATCACCCCCTCGGCCACGCCCGCCTCGGCCCGGTGGGTGGTCGGGACCACCACCTGGCCGATGATCTCGTGGCTGTCGTTGTCGAGCAGCACCGCCTTGGTGAAGGTCCCGCCCACGTCGATGCCGATGCGGACGAGCCGTCCCACCGGTCGCCGACTCCTAGTTGGCGAACATCGAGCCGAACATGAAGTAGGCGATGAACGCGTTGATCGCGACCATCAGCCAGCCCCACGGCAGGGCGGTCTTGAGGAACTCGGCGTGGGAGATCTTGGTATAGCCGATGGTCCACAAGGTCCAGGAGTTGGTCGGATCCTGGCTGCCCTGCAGGCAGAGCGGCCCGCGCCAGCAGAGGTACAGGAAGATCGGGGAGACGTAGTTGGCGTTGAGCATCACCGCGAGCAGCGCGGCGCCGGTGCCGACCACGCTGAACGGCCCGCGGTAGATGGCGAGCGGGGCCAGCAGCGCGAAGAAGACCGCGGCTCCGAACGGGCCGTGGGGGATGAACGGCGAGAACACCGGGTTCAGCACCGCCTTCACCGCGTCGAGCTGGCCGGCGACGATGAGCATGCCGCAGATGATCCACAGCGCGGCGATGGTCGCGATGTCCGGGAAGGCGTCGTAGAACGCCTTGTGAAAGACCGCCACCGAGTCCCGGAGCGAGCGGCCGCCCTGGGTGGTGACGAGGGCGAACACGATCGCGAGGAGGAACGCCGGGATCAGCGGCCACTTGAACGCGATGATGACCACCACCGGGATCGCGGGCGCCAGGTACGAGATCCACGGCACCCGCACCCGCGGCGCGGCGGCCACCCCCACCGCGGAGGCCCGGCGCACCTGGACTCCGCGCAGGTTCCAGGCCGACATCGCGAGCGCGCACGCGAGGTAGACCGCGAAGCCGATCAGGTAGAACGTGAAGTAGGGCGGCCCGTACTCGATGCCCTTGAAGAAGTTCTTGAAGATGCCGAACTCGACGGGGTTCAGGTAGTTGCCGGCCCCGATGGCCATGGTGAACGCGGGGGCCGCGACCTTCGGCGGGATGCCGAGCGAGAGCATGATCGGGATCGCGATGACCCCGATCGAGATGGCGGCGCCGACCCCGTAGATCGAGGTGAAGAGCAGCGCGGTGATGATCGAGACCGCCCACGCCACCGCGACGGGCCGGTCGCCGGCCAGCTCGACCGCGGTGCGGATCATGCTCTCCGCGATGCCGGTCTGCACCAGCACCTGGCCGAACCAGGCCCCGAAGACGATGATCACGATGGTGCTCGCGTACTGCTCGCCGCCCTTCTGGAGGACGTTGGTCAGGAGGTCCCAGAAAGACGAGCCGGCCAGCAGCGGCCACGCGATGGCCAGCAGGAGCAGCACGATGATGGGGCTGACACCCCGGAAGATGACGAACACCGCGATGAGGAAGGCCAGCAGCATGACGACGCCCAGGAACACGCTCATAGTTGCCTCCTAGTTGAGGCCGAGCACCGCACGGACCACCTCGCCTTTCGTCATGGCGGCGAAGCCGTCGTTGACCTGCGCCAGCGGGAGCCGCTGGGTGATGAGCTCGTCGAGCTTGAGCTGGCCTTCCAGGTAGAGGCGGGCGAGCCAGGGGAAGTCGCGCCGCGGGCGGGCGCCGCCGTAGCTGGAGCGCACGATGCGCTTCTCGCCCATCAGGGAGCCCCAGCGGAAGGAGACGGGCTGGTCCACGTTGACCTTGCCCAGGAACACCACCGTGCCGCCGGGCCGCACCGCCTCGACCGCGAGCCGGAAGGTCGCCTCGCGCCCGCCCGCCTCGATCGCGTAGTCCGCGCCGCGGCCGCCGGTGAGCGCGCGCACCGCGGCCGCCGCGTCCTCTCGGGCGCCGTTGACGCCGTGGGTGGCGCCGAAGACGCGCGCGAGCGCGAGCTTGCGGTCGTCCACGTCCGCCGCCACGATGACCTCGGCGCTCGCGAGCCGCGCCCCCTGCACCGCGTTCAGGCCGACCGCCCCCGCGCCGATCACCAGCACCGAGGAGCCGGGCGACACCGCGGCCACCCGGGTGGCCGCGCCGACCCCGGTCATGACCCCGCAGCCGATCAGGCAGGCGCGGTCGAACGGGATCTCGTCCGGGACGACCACCGCGCTGGACTCGTGCACCACGCAGCACTCCGCGTGGGAGGACATGGCGGAGAAGTGGTGGACCGGGCGGCCGCCGAGCGACAGCCGCGAAGCCCCGTCGAGGAGAAAGCCCTTCGGCTGGGTGCGGGTGAAGACCTCGCAGAGGATGGGCTGGCCGCGGTCGCAGTAGAAGCAGTGGCCGCAGGAGGGGTTCCAGGAGCACACCACGTGATCGCCGCGCCGGGCGAGCGTCACCTCGGCGCCCACCGCCTCGACCACCCCGGCGCCCTCGTGGCCCAGCACGATCGGCAGCGGATAGGCGAGCGAGCCCTCGATCACCTCCAGATCGGTGTGACAGAGCCCGCTCGCGTGCAGGCGGACCAGCACGTCGTGGGGGCCGAGGGGCCCGAGCGTCACGCGCTCGACGACGAGCGGTCGGCCGACCTCGTGCAGGACCGCGGCGCGGAAGTCCACGCGTGCGGCCGGGCTATCTGAACCGCTCGGTCGTGGTACCCCGGTAGAGGATCTCGCCCTGCCGCTTCATGATCGCGGCGTGGCGCTCCCGCGCGGCGGGATCGAGATCGGCGGCGGGCGCCTCCTCGTGGTCGAAGTAGTGGTAGTCGTCCACTCCGCGCACGAGGGTCGCGGTGTCCCGCACGTCCGAGAGCTGCCGGACGTGAGTCGGGATGTAGCGGATCGCGTAACCGATGCGGCGGTCGGCGGAGCGGTTCGGGGGCGAGCCGTGGAACATGCGCACGTGGTGCAGCGACATCTCGCCCGGGTGGATCACGATGTCCACCGCGCGCGCCTCGTCCACCTCCACCATGATCTCCTGGCCGCGCGAGAGCAGGTTCTCGGGCGCGAACGTGTCGCGGTGGGGCACCTGCTCCCGGTGGGTGCCCGGCACCATCCGCATCGCTCCGCTCTCGATCGAGCTCTCCGAGAAGGCCACCCAGGCGGTCACCACGTCGGGCTCGCTGAGGCCCCAGTAGGTCGAGTCCTGGTGCCAGGACACGAAGGCCGGATCGCGCGCCTCCTTGATGAAGAAGCTCGAGCTCCAGCAGAGGAGGTTCGGCCCGAGGACGTCCTCCACCGCGTCCACGATGCGCGGGTGCCGGATCAGCTCGTCGAGCCACGTGAACAGCAGGTGGCTCTTGTGCCGCAGCTCGCCGCCCAGCGGTCCGCCGTGCGCGCGCTCCACCGTCTCGAGGCGGGTCCGGTAGCCGGCGGCCTCAGCGGGCGAGAGCACCCGGATGGGGAAGTAGAATCCGTCACGACGGAAATGGGCCACGGCTAGGGCGGTGAGGGTTTTCATGGGCCAAGGTGTAAGCGTACGCGTGAGGCTTGTCAAGCTGCCGGACCTCCGCTAGGCTGCCGCCATGAACGAGACCGAGGTCCGGACCCGCCACTTCAGCCGGGTGGAGTACGAGCGCCTGGTCGACGGCGGCACCCTGGGGCCGGACGAGCGGTTCGAGCTGATCGGCGGACACCTGATCGCGCGCGCCCCGCAGCGCGACACCCACGCCACCAGCGCCGATCTGGCCGCCGCCGCGCTCCAGAAGGCCTTCGGCTTCGGCTATCGGGTGCGGGTGCAGCTGCCGCTGGCGCTCGACGACGACTCCGAGCCCGAGCCCGACGTCTCGGTGGTGCGCGGCAGCCTCGCGCAGGCCGATCGCACCCTGCCGTCGCGCCCGGACCTGGTGGTGGAGGTCGCGGAGTCGAGCCTCACCTTCGATCGCCGCGAGAAGGCGAGCCTCTACGCCCGGGCCCGCGTGGAGGACTACTGGATCGTCAACCTGGTCTCGCGCGTGCTCGAGGTCCTCCGCGATCCGGTCGCCGACCCCACCGCGCCCTACGGCTGGCGCTACTCCCGCACGCGCACCCTCACCGGAGCCGACGTGGTGTTCCCGGTCGGGGCGCCGCTCTCCCGCATCCCGATCGCCGCTCTCCTGCCCTGACCGAGCGGGCGGGCCCGGCCGCGGGCGCGGCGCGCTCGCCCGGCCCCGCCGAGTCTGCTACCGTAGGCGCCCATGACCATGGAGGGAATCGCGGGGGAGCGAATCGCGGGGGAGCGAATCGCGGGCTTCTGCGCGCTGTGCCGCTCGCGCTGCGGCTGCGTCTCGGTGGTGGAGGACGGCCGGCTGGTCGCGGTCGAGCCGGACCCGTCGCATCCCACCGGTCGGCACCTGTGCGTGAAGGGCCGCGCGGCGCCGGAGCTGGTCTACGCGCCGGACCGGCTGCTCCACCCGATGCGCCGCACGCGGCCCCGCAACGATCCGGACCCGGGCTGGGTGCGCATCACGTGGGACGAGGCGCTCGACTGGACCGCCGGGCGCATGCGCGCGCTCGCCGATCGCGAGGGGCCGGAGGCGGTGGCCTTCGCGGTCACCACCCCGGCGGGCACCGCGGTCTCCGACGGCTTCCCGTGGATCAACCGGCTCATCCGCACCTTCGGCAGCCCCAACATGGTGTGGGGCGAGGAGCTGTGCGCGTGGCACCGCGACTACGCCACCGCGTTCACCTTCGGCACCGACATCGGCACGCCGGACTTCGAGCGCACCGGCTGCCTGCTCCTCTGGGGCCACAACCCGTCGAGCACCTACCTGGCCCAGGCCACCGCGGTCACGGAGGCCGCCGCGCGGGGCACGGCTCTGATCGTCGTGGACCCGCGGCGCGCGGGGCCGGCCGCGCGCGCCGACCAGTGGCTGCGGGTGCGGCCCGGCACCGACGGGGCGCTCGCCCTCGGCCTCGCCTCGGTGATGATCGCACCAACGGCCCGCTGCTGATGCGCGAGGACACCGGCCGCCTGCTGGCCGCATCCGACCTCTCGCCCGACGGCCACCCCGGCCACCACGTGGCGTGGGACCGCGGCACGGCCCGACCGGTCGCGTACGATCCCGTCGCCGGCCGATTCGGGGAGCGCGTCGTGGAGCCCGCGCTCACCGGCCCCGTCACCTGCCCGACGCGCGGCGGAGCCGCCATCGCCTGCGTTCCCGCGTTCGAGGCGTACGCCGCCCTCTGTCGCCGCTACCCGCCCGAGCGCGTCGAGGGGATCACCGGAGTTCCCGCCGCGCAGATCGCAGAGACCGCGCGGCTGCTCTGGGAGCGACGGCCGGTGGCCTACTTCCACTGGACCGGTCTCGAGCAGCACACCAACGCGACCCAGACGGTGCGCGCGCTCTCGCTGCTCTACGCGCTGACCGGCTGCTGGGACGCCCCCGGCGGCAACGTCCGTCCCGCGCGCCCGGCGGTCAACGACCTGGGACCGCTCTCCCTGCTCTCCGACAAGCAGCGCGCGAAGGCCATCGGCCTGGTCGAGCGGCCGCTCGGGCCCGCGCGGCAAGGCTGGGTGACCGCGGCCGATCTCTACCGCGCCATCCTCCACGGCACGCCCTACCCGGTGCGCGGTGTGGTCGGCTTCGGGGCGAATCTGCTCCTCTCGCAGCCGGGGGCAACGGTGGCCCGCGCCGCGCTCGACCGCCTCGACTTCCTCGTCTACGCCGATCTCTTCCTCACCCCGACCGCGGCCATGGCCGACGTGGTGCTGCCGGTCTCCTCGGCGTGGGAGCGCGAGGGGCTGCGCGTCGGCTTCGGCCCCACCCAGGCGGGCGAGAGCTTCGCGCAGCTGCGCCGGCCCGTGATCGCGCCGCTCGGCGAGGCGCGCTCGGATACCTGGATCGTCTGCGAGCTGGCCCGCCGCCTCGGCCTCGGCAAGAGCTTCTTCGACGGCAGCGAGGACGCCGGGCATCGCTTCGCGCTCGAGCCCTCGGGGGTCACGCTCGAGCAGCTCCGCGCGCATCCCGGCGGGGTGCGGGTACCGGTCGAGACGCGCTTCAAGCGCTACACCGCGCCGGGACCGGACGGCCGCTCGGCTGGCTTCGCGACCCCGAGCCGCCGCGTGGAGATCTTCTCGGCCCAGCTCGCCCTGCACGGCCAGAGCCCGCTGCCCGACTACGTCGAGCCGGCCGCGAGCCCGGTGAGCCGGCCCGACCTGGCCGCGCGCTTCCCGCTCCGTCTCACCTCGGCCAAGGTCGTGCAGTTCTGCCACAGCCAGCAGCGAAGCCTGCCGCGTCTGCGACGGCACAGTCCCGATCCGCAGGCCGAGATGCACCCCGAGGCCGCGAAGGCTCGTGGCATCGCCGCCGATGACTGGATCGTGGTCGAGACCCCGCACGGCACCATGCGCGCGCGGGCCGGCCTGAACAGCAGCCTCGATCCCGGGGTGGTGTGCGCGCAGTTCGGCTGGTGGCAGGCGTGCCCGCCGCTCGACCTGCCCGGGTACGACACCGACGGCCCCGGAAGCGCCAACTACAACGCCCTCATCGATCCGGAGGCGGCCGACCCGATCAGCGGAACGGTCGCGCTCCGCTCGTACCTCTGCGAGGTACGCCGAGGAGACCCGTGAGCATCGACCAAGCGATCGACGCGTTCTGGCAGTGCGCCCGGCAGCGGACCGCCCCCGGTCCCGAGTGGATGAAGCGCCTGAGCCGCGAGGAGGCGTACCAAGTGCAGCTGGGCGTCCTCGCCCGGTACACCGCGGCGGGCGAGCGCCAGGCGGGCTGGAAGGTGGGCCTCACCTCGAAGGCGATGCAGGCCCAGCAGGGCGTGCACGAGCCGGTGCTGGGCTTTCTCCTGCAGAGCGGCGAGCAGCCGAGCGGCACGCGCTTCCGCTACGCGGACCTGATCCGCCCCGGCTTCGAGAACGAGCTGTGCCTCACCGTCGGCACCACCCTGCGCGGCCCCGGGGTGACCACCGAGCGGGCCGCCGCCGCGCTCGCCGCGATGGCGCCCGCCTTCGAGATCGTCGAGCGGCGCGGCGACTTCGCGGCCGACCTCAACGTGAGCCTCGCCGACAACGCCCAGCAGCGCGCCTACGTCACCGGCGCGCCGGTCCCGGTGCCGCCCGGCTTCGACCTCTCGACGGTGGCGCTGGAGCTCTCCGTGAACGGCGCGGCGGCCGAGCGCGCCCTCGGCAGCGAGGTACTCGGCACTCCGGCGGCCTCGATCGCCTGGCTCGCCAACAAGCTGGCCGAGTTCGGCCTGGCCCTCGAGGCCGGCATGAAGGTCATGTCGGGCTCGTTCACCCGCCAGTACCTCCTCAACGCGGGCGACCGCATCGACGCCACCTTCACCCCGGTCGGCCGAGTCCGCGCCGAGTTTATCTAGCATCTGAGGCGGCTCAAAAGGGTCCAGATGCGAGGCGGGCCCCGCAGATGGGCCCTTTTCAGCCGCCTCAGGGGATCAGCACGACTTTGCCGTGGTGGCCGGCCTCCATCACCGCCTCGTGGCTCCGGGCCGCCTGGGCGAGCGGTAGCTCCTGCGCGATGACCGGCCGCAGCGAGCCGTTGCGCAGGCCCTCCACCAGCGCGGCGTGGATGCCCGCGAGCTGGGCGGGCGTGGCGTGGTTGAGCGCCATGCCGAGGATGGCCGCGTCCTTGTTCATCGCGATCCGCGCGTTGATCTCCACCGTGCCCCGGTTGCCGATCACCACGATGCGGCCGCGGGTGGCGATGGCGCCCAGGTCCTTCTGGAGGTTCGCGTTGGCCAGCATCTCCACGATGATGTCGGGCCCCCGCCCGCCGGTGAGCTTCACGCACTCCTCGAGGTAGCCGGCCGCGGTGTGGTCGAGCGCGTGGTGCGCGCCCTGCTCCAGCACCATGCGCCGGCCCTTCTCGGTGCCGGCGGTGCCGATGACGGTGAGCCCACGCGCCCGCGCCAGCTGCACCGCCCCGATGCCCACCCCGCCGCTCGCGCCGTGCACCAGCACCGTCTCGCCCGCCTCGCCGCGCGCTCGATTGAAGAGCGCGTGATAGGCGGTGGCGTAGGGGACGTTCATGGCCGCGCCCTGCGCGTAGCTCGCGTTGGCCGGCAGCGGGTGCACCTGTCCCTGCTCGCACACCGCCAGCTCGGCGTAGGCGCCGGTCACGGTGCCGCCCACGTAGACGCGATCCCCCGGCTTCACGGCGGTCACGCCCGCGCCCACCGCCTCGATGACGCCCCCCGCGTCCTCGGTCGACCCGATTTATATCGCCCCGAGGTCTGCGGCTAACCTTTCGAAATCTTTCGAGATCCCCTTCCGCGGCACCGTCGCTGAGCCGTCTACGCACCCGGCGCGCGCCCCGAAGGCGCCCCGGCGCCGGACGGGCCGCCGTAGACCCGCCCTGCCGGGCGCCGCGCAGAAGCGGTCCCCGCGGGCGAAGGCCGCGCCGTGATCGTGCTCTGCGCCTGGT
>WNFF01005660.1_pt1 | contig 10773 bp, 8 predicted proteins | sample 5400441 | NCBI WGS metagenome assembly WNFF01 (sample SAMN13153345, study PRJNA577476) | soil metagenome | isolation source: 120 cm saprolite under Douglas fir tree site 2 hole 3 replicate 1 | place: USA:California | collected 2015-04-18
CCAAGGACGGCTACATGAACATCGCCGCCACGGGCGAAGGCATGTGGCGGCGGGTATGCCAGGGAATGGGACGCGAAGACCTGCTCGAGCGCGAGGAATTCAAGGGCGAGCAGAACCGCTCGAAGAACCGCGTCGCGCTTAACGCCGAGATCAACAAGGCGCTCGCGGCGCGCAGCACCGCGGAGTGGATCGAGATTCTCACCAAGGGCGAAGTCCCCTGCGGCCCGATCTACGCCATCGACCAGATGTTCGCCGACCCGCAGGTGAAGCACATCGGCGCCGCGGTCAGCGTGAAGAGCGCGAAGCTCGGCGAGATCCGCATCGTCAACCAGGCGGTGAAGCTCTCGCGTACGCCGGCGACCCTCGCGACCGCGCCGCCGGAGCTGGGGGAGCACACCGCGGAAGTTCTTGCTGCGCTGGGCTACAACGAGACCCAGATCGAGGAGCTGCGGAAGAAGAAGGTCGTATAGCAGAATTCCAGCGTTGTCACTTTGCCGCGACCCGCGCTGCACGCCCCGTGAGCCGGATGATGTGCAGTCCGGTGCCCGCCCGGTCGGCGCTGTAGATGAGGCCGCGATCGTCGACCTCGACGTTGTTGGTCTGAATCACCTTGGTGCACGCGGGAGTGATCTTCGGATCGCCATCCGGATGGCTGACTCCATCGGCGCAGAAAGCCATCGTGTTCTTGTTCGGCGCGGGAATGAAATAGGCGACCTCCTCGACGGCAAAAGGGTTGCGAATATCGAAGACGCGAGTGCCCGCGTTGAACCAAGAGAAGATGGCGAGCTTCCCGTAGTAGGGGGGATAGAACGACTCGGTGCCTGCATGGTTGCCGAAGCGCCCGCCTCGGCCGCAGAAATCTCCCGGGTTTTCGGCCACGTGGAATGTCGCAAGAGGCCACGGGGTCGGTTCATTGGTGATGTCCAGCAGGAAGCCGAAGTGCGGAGCGGGACGGTTGGGGCCTGCCCTGCAGTGCTCCCCTCGCCCCTGTTCCGAAGCAACCACCAGGAGATCGCGAGTTTTCAGCACCGAATGGCCCTGGAATCCGGGAATCGGCACGCCGTACATCGGCATCGCGGTGTGCGCACCCTGGTCGGGCGACATGACGATGGTTCCCACCTGCGGCGCGAGCATTTCCTCCGTTGTCGGCTTGAGGGGGTTGGTGAAAGCGGTCAGCAATTTATTTCGGTCGAGAATCTGGATAACACCGTCCGCTCCTGTGCCGTAGGCCGCGTAAACGCGGTTCTTGGCGACTCCGGCCGAAATGGGTCCATGGATTTGAATACCTGCCCGCACACCCTGGAATGACGTCGCGCCGGGTTGTTGACCGAGCAGTCCAAAGTCCCGAATGTAGACGGGCTTCAGGGGGTCGCTGAGATCGTAGACCTTCAGGTGATTGCCCTTCCATCCTTCGGCGGATTTGTTCGCGACCAGGTAGGCAATCCCCGTATCGCATTCCCACCAGCTCTTGTGCGTGCCGCTAAGGCCATCGACGATGGTTGTCAGGCGGGTCGGATGGGCCTTGTCGGTAACGTCGTATATCTCGTGCGCCTCTGAACCGAGCGATCGCAGGAGGTACCACTTGCCTTTGACCCCATGCGGCAGGACGCTTCCGCTGCACACGCGCACCATCTGGGCGCCGCCGGCTTCTTCTCCTCCCTCGGTTGGGCCCGGGATATGAGCGAGGTACCTGGTCTTCGCCGGGTCGGTGACATCGACAATCGAAGTTCCGTTGCCTTCGACTACGCGCGTGAGCGGATTCGGCATTTTGCCCGTGTGGTGACCGACGTAGGCGATCTCGCGCCCGTTTTCGTTGATGATGATGGGTTGGTACGCCGAACGTCCCTGCAGATCGCTGTGGCCGGCCAGTTCCGTGTTCCATGCGGATTGCTGATCCGCAGGCTTGGGAGCCGGTTGCCGATTCGGCGGGCCTCCGTTCAAGGTCACGGCCGGGATGGCCGATGCATTGGGCGGGTAGCTCTGAGCCGTACCGGTCGAGCTCGTTCCGAAGGCGACGGCAAGCGCACAGGTGACAAGCAGTGTCTTCATGCTTACTTTGCTTTGAACAGCGGCTTCTGCTTGGCGAGAAACGCCTTCACCCCGATCTTGAAGTCCTCGGTGTCGTAGCAGGCGTAGGCTTCGTCGCGCTCGCTCTTCGCGATGGGGCGCGGATTCGAGAGGCGCCGCGCGAATTTCTTGTGCCAGCGCGCGACCAGCGGCGCACCCTCGGCGACGCGGCGCGCCGCCGCCAGCGATTCTTCCTCGACCTTGTCGTCGGGCACGACGCGGTTCACCAGGCCCTTGTCTTTCGCCTCCTCGGCGCCGAACACGCGGCCCTCGAGCAGGATCTCGAGCGCGACGGCGCGCCCGACGAGATCGACGAGCGCCTTCATCTCGCCGTAGCCGACCACCAGCCCGAGCTTCGCGATCGGGATGCCGAAACGGCTCGAGGTTCCGCAGATGCGCAGGTCGCACTGCGAGATGACTTCCAGCCCCCCGCCGACGCACACGCCGTGGATCATCGCCACGATCGGGTGCCTGCATCGCGCGATCGCGGCCATCGTCGCCTCGAGCACCGCGCCGTATTTCTTCGCGAGCCTGGCGTTCCTGCGCGTCGTTTCGAACTCGGAGATGTCGGCGCCTGCGGCGAAGGCCTTGTCGCCCGCGCCCCGTATCACGATGCAGCGCAAGCCCTTGTCGGCGTCGAGCTCGCGCATCGCCTCGCCCAGGCGTTTCCACGAACCCAGGCCGAGCGCGTTGAGCTTCTCCGGGTTGCTCAGCGTGACGGTCGCGACGTCGCCGCTGCGGGCGAGAAGGATTTCCCCGGACATGATCTTTTCCTATGCTGGTTTCTTGACGAACGCGCTCCGCATCCGGGCGAACGCGCCGCCGATCAGCGGCCAGAAGAGCAGCACGAGCGCGAGCGTGGTGATCGAGCCGACCAGGCTGTTCGACCAGAATACGCGCATGTCACCCCCAGCGCCGATCATCGAGAGGCGAAAGGAGTCCTCGGCGCGGTTGCCGAGCACCAGCGCGAGCGTGAACGGAGCGAGCGGGATGCCGATCTTCTTGAACACGTAGCCGACGACGCCGAAGAGGAGCATCAGCCAGATGTCGAACATGGCGTTCTGGATCGCGAAGGCGCCGATGGCGCAGGACACCACGATCATCGGCGCGATCGCCGAGAACGGCACGCGCAGGACGGCGGCGAAGAGCGGCACGGTGGTGAGCACGAGGACGAGGCCGACCACGTTGCCGAGATACATCGACGCGATCAGGCCCCAGACGAAGCTTTTGTGCTCGACGAAGAGGAGCGGCCCCGGATTCAAGCCCCACACCATCAGGCCCCCGAGCAGGATCGCCGCCGTGCCCGAGCCCGGGATGCCGAGCGCGAGCATCGGCAGCAAGGCGGAAGTGCCGGAGGCATGCGCCGCCGTCTCCGGAGCGAACACGCCTTCGATGCGGCCTTTACCGAACGAGTCCTTGTCCTTGGAGAAGCGCTTGGCGAGGTTGTAGCTCATGAAGGAGGCGGCGATCGCTCCGCCGGGCGTGATGCCGAGCCAGCAGCCGATGGCCGAGGAGCGCAGCAGCGTCACCCAGTAGCGCGGCATTTCCTTCCATACCTTGAGCACCGTGCGCAGGCTGATGCTGGCGGCGTGGCCGCGGAGCGCGAGCCGCTCCTCCATCGTCAGCAGGATCTCGCTGATGCCGAACAGGCCGATCACCGCGACCAGAAAATTGATGCCGCGCAGGAGATCGCTCGAACCGAAGGTCATGCGCAGCTGTCCGGAGACCGTGTCCATGCCGACGCCCGTGAGCAGGAGCCCCAGCGCCATGGAGATGACGGTCTTGTGTTTCTCCTCTCGCCCCAGGCCGACGAAGGAACAGAAGGTGAGGAGATAGACCGCGAAAAATTCCGGCGGCCCGAACCTCAATGCAAAGGAGGCGATTCCGGGCGCGAGGAAGGTGATCAGCAGCACCGCCACGAGCGAGCCGATAAAGGACGACGTGAACGCGGCCGTGAGCGCCTCCGCCGCCTTGCCCTGCTGCGCCATCGGGTAGCCGTCGAAGGTGGTGGCCACCGACCAGGCCTCGCCGGGAATGTTGAAGAGAATCGAAGTGATCGCGCCGCCGAAAAGCGCTCCCCAGTAGATGCAGGAGAGCATCACGATCGCCGAGGTCGGATCCATCGTGAAAGTGAGCGGCAAGAGGATCGCGACCCCGTTGGGACCTCCGAGGCCCGGCAGCACGCCGACGAAAATGCCGAGCACCAGGCCCACCATCATCAGGGCGAGGATCTTCCAGGTCAGCAGGACGCTGAAGCCGTAGACGAGAAGTCCGAAAGCCTCCATCTCGCGCTAGTGTCCGAACAGGGATTCGATCGGTCCCTTGGGCATGATGACGTCGAAGGCGATCTCGAAGGTGACGAACATGACGAGCGAGAAGAGGAACGCCGTGAGCAGCGATTTCCACACGGCGAGGCGTCCGACGAACACCATAAAGCCGGCGATGAGCAGGAAGCTCGCCACGTAGAGCCCGAGCCATTGCATCAGGAAGCAGAACAACAAAGTCGGGACGAATACCTGCAGCACGCGGCGCAGCTGCGCACGCGTCACGAAGGTTTCGGCTGCTGCCTTTCGCGCGAGGAACTCCTTGGCGAGGCCCCAGAAACAGGCGCCGGCGAGGATCACCGAGAGATAGAACGGAAAGTAGCCGGCTTGCGGGCCGGTCGCATCCCACCCGGCGCCGGTGCGCCAGTTGTCGTAAGCCAGCAGCGCGGCGAACGCGAGAAGCAGGAGCGAGACGACGACGTCGGCGGTGCGGTTGGTGGTCACCGCCGGCGAATCGCCCGCCGGCGCCGCCGGGTCCTCGACGACGATTTCGGTTTCAGGTCTTGGCATCTAGAGCGCGTCGTGAAGCGAGGCTGTCATTCTGAGGGCGCAGCCCGAAGAATCTGCTTTCTCGAAAATGCAAAAGCAAATCCTTCGCTGCGCTCAGGATGACAGCCAGTTTGCAGCAGACATCTAATTGGCGACGAATCCCGCTTCGGTCATCAGGTTCTTGTTGAGCGTGTCGTCCTCTTCCAGGAAATCGAGCATGCTCTTCCCGGTGAGGAAGACGGGCTTCAAGGCCTGCTTCTCCATGTAGTCCTTGTATTCGGCCGTCTTCGTCAGCTTCTCGAACAGATCGATGTAGAACGCGGTCTGGTCGGGCGCCACCTTGCCCGGGAGGAACATGGCGCGCAGCATCAGGTACTGCACGTCGACGCCTTCGTCCTTGCAGGTCGGGATGTCGTTCCAGGACTGCGTGTCCGTGACCTTGGTCTTGTACTGGATGCGCTCCTTGTCGAACACGCACAGCGCGCGCACCTGGCCGGCGCGCCAGACTTCGAGATTCTCCGAAGGGTTGTTGACGTTCGACTGGGTGTGGTTGCCGACGAGCTGCGTCGCCGCTTCACCGCCCGACCGGTACGGCAAGTAGGCGAACTTCGCCCCGGTCCTCTTCTCGAGGAACACGGTGAGGATGTGGTCCTCGCGCTTGGAGCCGGTGCCGCCCATCTTGAACGGCGGATTCGCGGCTTTAGCCGCGGCGATAAACTCCTTCACGTTCTTGTGGGGCAGCGTGGTGTTGTCCCACAGCACGAACTGGTCGAGCGCGATGATGGAAACCGGAGTGAGCTCGCGCCAGTTGAACGGGATCTTGGCCGACAGCGGCAGCATGTAGATGAGCGAGTAGGCGATCAGCACCTTGTGGGGGTCGCCGGCGCCGGTCTTCATGTAGATCAGCGCCTCCGCGCCCGACGCCCCGCCCTTCAGCGACACCACCATTGGTTGCTTCATCAACCCGTTCTTCTGGATGGCGGCCTGCATCATCCTCGCCATCTGGTCGGAGGCGCCGCCCGCGCCGGCCGCAACCACGATCTCGACCGGCTTGGAAGGCTCCCAGGCGACGGCGGGCGCGGCCGTCAGCGCAAACAAGGCAAGCGTGCTGCACTTGGCGAATCTCATGACTCCTCCTAGAAAAAGCCCCGCCGCCTTTAGTTTGACAGGTTCCGCGGATGCAAAAACGGTCAGGCCGCCTTGCGCGGGGCCGCCCGTGCGCTCTCGGCAAGGTGATCGAGCGCCGCCAGCACGCCGCCTTTTTTGTGCGGCACGCCGGCGAGCGCAAACCCCATTTCAACGCCGGCGAGCGTGCCGGCGAGCGTCAGATCGTTGAAGTCTCCGAGGTGCCCGATCCGGAAAACCTTTCCCGCGAGTTTTCCGAGCCCGGTCCCGAGCGACATATCGTAGGCTTCGAGAATGATCTTGCGCAGCGCGTCGGCGTCGTGGCCGGCGGGCATCATCACCGCGGTGAGCGAGTTCGAATACTCCTCGGGCACCGCGCACAGGACTTCCAGCCCCCAGGCGCGCACCGCGCGCCGCGTGGCTTCCGCGTGGCGCGCGTGGCGGGCGAAGACGTTTTGCAGGCCTTCCTCCTTTAGCATCGCGAGCGATTCGCGCAGGCCGTAGAGCAGGTTGGTCGCCGGCGTATAGGGGAAATACCCCGTCTTGTTGTTGGATAGCATCTCGTCCCAGGCCCAGTACGAGCGCGGAAGTTTCGCCGATTGCGAGGCCTTGCGCGCCTTTTCGCTCACGGCGTTGAACGACAGGCCGGGCGGCAGCATCAGTCCCTTTTGCGATCCGGCGACGGTGACGTCCACGCCCCACTCGTCGTGGCGGTAGTCGATCGACGCAAGCGAGGAGATCGTGTCCACCATGTAGAGCGCGGGGTGCTTTGCCGCGTCGATCGCCCTGCGTATCGCAGCGATGCGGCAAGTGACTCCGGTCGAAGTCTCGTTGTGCACCACGCACACGGCCTTGATCCGGTGCTCGCGGTCTTCCTTCAGCTTCGCCTCGACCGCCGCCGGATCGACGCCGCGGCGCCAGTCGGTGGGAACGAGGTCGACGGAGATGCCGAGCTTCGCTGCCATCTTGTTCCACAGACTCGCGAAGTGCCCGGTCTCGAACATGAGCACGCGATCCCCGGGCGAAAGCGTATTGACGAGTGCGGCCTCCCAGGCGCCGGTGCCCGAGGCGGGATAGATCACGACGGGCGCCTGCGTCTGGAACACCGCCTTGAGCCCCTCGAGGATTTCCAGGCCCATCTTTCCGAACTCGGGGCCGCGGTGATCCATCGTCGCCTTGTCGATCGCGCGCAGGACCCGGTCGGGGACGTTGGTCGGCCCGGGGATCTGCAGGAAATGACGTCCGCTGCGATAAGGCATGGGGTGGTCGTTCGTCCAGGCGGAAGGCGATAAGTTAATCGAAAAGTGCGGCGCCTACAACGGATTTCGATCCGTTTTTCACGATGCGGAATGATGATGGACCGCGGCTGCAGTGGCGTATCATTTGTACTGCGATCACTCGCGCCGCACCTCTTGCAGGGAGCTTCACGATGCCTCTTGCCATCGACATCATCTCCGACGTCGTCTGCCCCTGGTGCTTCATCGGGAAGCGGAGACTCGAGTCGGCGCTCGAGCTCTATCGCGAGCGCAATCCGGGCTCCGCTGAACCGAAAGTCACCTGGCATCCGTTCCAGCTGAATCCCGATATGCCCGCAGCGGGAATCGACCGGGACGCGTACGTGAAGGGCAAGTTCGGCGCCGATCGCGCCGGGCAGATCTACGGCCGCATCACTTCGATCGGCAGAGAGGTCGGCATTCCCTTCGATTTCACCAGGGTGACGCGCCAGCCCAATACGCTCGCCGCGCACAGCCTGATCGCGCTCGCGATCGACGCGGGAAAGCAGGACGCGGTGGTGGAGGCCTTGTTCCGCGCGTTCTTCCTGGAGGGCAAGGATCTGACTTCCGCCGATACGCTCGCCGAAGTCGCGGCCGGCGCGGGTCTGGACGCGGACGACGTGAAAGCGTTCCTGGCGAGCGAGAACGCGCGCGCGCATATCCGGGCCGAGGACAAAGAGGCGCGCAAGATCGGCGTCGAAGGCGTGCCTTTCTTCATCTTCAACAAACGCATCGCCGTCTCGGGCGCGCAAGAGCCCGCGGTGCTCCTCGAAGCCATGCTCGAAGCGGAGAAGGAACCCGCGCCTTCCGCGGCGCGGTGAAACCGCGCTTCCGATGGATCGCCCGCCGGCCAAGGTCTTCACGGTTTCGTTCCATCCGCGAGCAGGCGAGCCCGCGCTCGCGCGGCGCCTTGCGCGCGAGATCGAAGGCGAAGTCCTCTTCGATGCACCCAGCCGCGGCCGCTATTCGACCGACGCCTCGATCTACCAGATCGACCCGGTGGGCGTGGTCGTTCCGAAGACCGAGCGGGACGCGAGAATCGCGCTGCAGATCGCCGCGGAAGAAGGCGTGCCCATTCTTGCGCGGGGTGCGGGCAGCTCGCAATGCGGCCAGGCGGTCGGCGCGGCCCTGGTGATCGACAACTCGAAATACCTCAACCGCATCGTCTCGTTCGACAAGGAGAACGCCACCGCGGTCGTCCAGCCGGGCGTGGTGCTCGACGCGCTGAATGCGCATCTCAGGCCCCACGGCCTGTGGTTTCCGGTGGACGTTTCGACCAGCGCGCAGGCGACCCTCGGCGGCATGGCGGGCAACAACTCCTGCGGTTCGCGCTCGATCCGTTACGGCAACATGGTGCACAACGTGCTCGGCATCGACGCCGTGCTTGCCGACGGGAGCGAGCACCACTTCGGCGCGGTGCCGGCCGATATTTCGCGGCTGCCAGGTGAGGCGCGCTACGTCGAGCTCGCGAAGAAAGTGCGCGCCATCGCCGAGCGCGAAGCGGCCGAAATCGAGGCGCGCTGGCCGAAAGTGCTGCGCCGCGTGCAGGGATACAACCTGGATTTCGTGAAGCCCCGAGGCGAGTGGAACTTCGCGCAACTCCTGGTCGGTTCCGAAGGCACCCTCGCGTATTCCAGGCAGATCCATCTGAAGCTCTCGCCCCTGCCCCGGTTCAGGGCGCTGGGCGTGTGCCATTTCAGGGCGTTTCGTCGCGCGATGGAAGCGCCGCAGCACATCGTCGATCTGTCGCCGACCGCGGTGGAGCTGGTGGATAGGACGATGATCGGCCTGGCGCGCGGCAACCCGGCCTATCGCGCAGTGGTGGAGAAATTCATCCGCGGCGATCCCGAAGCGATCCTGCTGGTCGAGTTCGTCGGAGACGATCGCGACGGGCCGGCGGACAAGCTCGAGCGGCTCTCCGCGCTTATGGCCGATCTCGGCCATCCGGACAGCGTGATCCGGATCACCGACGCGGTGCTGCAGCGCGAGGTTTGGGAAGTGAGAAAGGCCGGCCTCAACATCATGATGTCGATGAAAGGCGACGGCAAGCCCGTCTCCTTCATCGAGGATTGCGCCGTGCCGCTCGAAGACCTCGCCGAGTACACCGATTCCCTGACGCAGGTGTTCCACAAGTACGGCACCGAAGGCACGTGGTATGCGCACGCTTCGGTGGGCACGCTGCATGTGCGGCCGATCCTGAACATGAAGTCGGATGGTGCGAAGAAAATGCGCGCGATCGCCGAGGAAGCGTGCGCGTTGGTGAAGAAATACAAGGGCGCCGCCTACTCGGGCGAGCACGGCGACGGGCTGGTGCGCTCGGAGTGGATCGAGCCGATCATCGGCTCGCGCCTTGTCGCGGCGCTCGCCGAGATCAAGGACCTTTTCGATCCCAAGGGACTGATGAATCCGGGCAAGATCGTGCACCCGTCCAAGCAGGACGACAGGAGGCTGTTTCGCTTCAAGCCCGACTACGCGGTCCCGAAGTTCGACGCGGTGCTCGACTGGAGCGAGTGGAGCGTGCCGGGCGCGGCGAGCCAGGGTTTCGCGGCCGCGGTCGAGATGTGCAACAACAACGGGCACTGCCGCAAGTTCGACGCGGGTACGATGTGCCCGTCGTTCCGCGCAACCGGCGATGAGAAGCACGTCACGCGCGGGCGCGCGAATACGCTGCGGCTCGCGCTATCGGGGCAGTTGGGGCCCGAGGCCTTCACGTCCGACGAAATGTTCGAGACGCTCGACCTGTGCGTGTCGTGCAAGGGCTGCAGGCGCGAATGCCCCACCGGCGTGGACATGGCCAAGATGAAAATCGAGTTCCTGCATCACTATCACGCCCGCCACGGCTATTCGCTGAAGGACAGGCTGATCGCCTACCTTCCGCGCTACGGTCCTCTGGCCTCGCGCTTCCCGCGGACGGCGAACGCGGTCCAGAGGATGGGCAAGCGCGAACTACTTCGAGCCGGAAAACGCACGCGCCGCTCTCGCCGTGCTCGACCGGGCGGGCTACGGCGTGCATGTCGCTAGAGCGAGCGACGGCTCGCGGCCGCTGTGCTGCGGCCGCACTTTCCTCGCGGCGGGAATGGTCGAGCAGGCGAAGGTCGAGGCGCAACGGGTGCTGGCCGCGCTCGAGCCTTACGTGGGACGCGGAGTCGATGTCGTCGGCCTCGAGCCTTCCTGCCTTCTGACCCTGCGCGACGAATTCAAGGCGATGCTCCCGGGCGGCGAGACCGACGCGCTCGCCGCGCAGGCGCTGCTCTTCGAGGAATTCCTCGCGCTCGAGCACGAAGCCGGCCGCCTCGCGCTCGAGCTCAAGCCGCTCGCCGAAAAGCGCGCGCTCGTGCACGGCCACTGCCACCAGAAGGCTTTCGGCGCGATGAGCGCCGTGCAGCGGACGCTGTCGCTCGTTCCTGAGCTGAAGGTCGAGACGATCGAGTCCTCCTGCTGCGGCATGGCCGGCAGCTTCGGCTACGAGGCCGCGCATCACGACATCTCGATGA
>WNFF01006203.1_pt1 | contig 10769 bp, 12 predicted proteins | sample 5400441 | NCBI WGS metagenome assembly WNFF01 (sample SAMN13153345, study PRJNA577476) | soil metagenome | isolation source: 120 cm saprolite under Douglas fir tree site 2 hole 3 replicate 1 | place: USA:California | collected 2015-04-18
TATGCAGGTGACGGAGTTTGCCGAATGTCTTCATCCAGGGCTTGCTGTCTCTATCGCCTTGGGCGCGTAGTTTGTCCGCCAGGGCCTCGGAGACAAGCGCTCGAAAAGGAATTCCGCGCGCGGCCGCTACCGTCTTGGCACGACGAAAGATGGCATCGGGGATTTCCAACGTAGTCTTCATGAAGTCATTGTCCCATATTTATGGGATGTGGTCAATAATCCGGCGGGCGTCGGTCTCGCGAGGGGAAGCTCGCGTAGCCTCGGCCCGCCCGACGGTTAGGCTGCTTTCTTTATCTGTCTGATCTTGGCCCAACGTGCTTTCTGGGCAAGAGAAATTCTCCGGCGCCCTGCCGCGGAGAGAACGCGCTTGGCGCGATGTGGCGCCCCCGCGTGCCCTGTTGCGCCCGAGCCTCGGGTAAGCTTTTCGAGAACCGAAATAGCCTCCCCAAGCTTTTGGACTTGGTTCTGAGCGTCCCGGCGTTCCTCGCGGAGCCGGACTATTGCCTTAGCGATGTTTGTCATCAATACCCCCTCGGGTAACTTCCGTCGGCCATTGTATTACTAAGTCCGCGATTCTGTCAGAATTTATTACAGCCGGATGAGAATTACCTGGAGCCGCGATTCCCGCAGACGATGACACTACCATGATGACCCGGGGATAACTATTCCGCGTCCAGACGGCCCGCCCACAGCCTCATCCCAATGGTGGGAGAAGCCCCGCCGAACCGAACAGGAAGAAGGCGCCAACCGCCAGGCTATAGATCGCCGTCAGCGCCGTAACCACAAACTGAATGCGCGGCAGCCGCGAACTGAAGCCGAAAAGTCCTACTGCCGACGCCGTCATCACCGTATTCATCACTAGCAGGCCCGCGATAAACATCGTCAGGCCGACAAAGCCCTTGCCGATTCCGCCAAGATTCGCTGCCAGTAAGAAGATCGTCAGTTGGCTCGGCGTCTCCGCACCGAGCCCGTGCACAACGCCGATCATGAGTACCGATTTCGAACTGTAATTCCATGCCTTGTCCGTGGGAGGCGGGACATTGTGATCGTGCCAGTAGCCTTTCATCTTCCAATGGACCCAGCGCAGTGCTCCGGCCATAAGGTGAAAGCGGCTGCGAGGCGCGGGGTTCCCGTTGAACAGCGATCCCAGAACATAGACCCCCAGGACGAGCAAAGTCAGTGGCTGCCCAGTACGGCAACCATGGCCGCGTGTCCAAGGGCATAAAGCAAACCAAGCCGCATGCCGCGCCCGCGACTGGTCTGCACACTGGTGATGTCGGAGATGGCGGCAATGTGGTCGTAATCGAACCCGTGACGGAACCCAAGGACCGCCGCCGACAGGAGCGCAAGTTGAAGGCTGTTGGTTGTGGCGGTCATGGATGCATGCGGGCCCAGCTCGGAGCCATCATTGTTCCACAGGGCGCCAGGAATCGGAAATCTACAGGGCAATTTGGTAGTGGGTCAATTTGCGAAACCGTTAACCACAAAGGCCACGAAGGTCCACGAAGGAAACGCCTGAGACGAAAAGCCTTCGTGATACTTCGTGTCCTTGGTGGTTCAGGGTTTTGTTGGTTGCATCGTGAAACCGACCCAGTACCGAAAATTTCGCATGAATCACAAGACTTCACCCTCGACCTCCTGCGCTTGCGGTTCGGTTCGACTCTTCTGCAACGGATTGCAACCGCGATGAGAATCCCGGAAGGGATCTTGAAGGTAACTCACTGACGGTAAACAAGGTTAACTTTCGCTGAGCTGGAAGGTGAATTGCCGCATTCCAGCCTGATGCAGTGTCTCTGGCCGAGCACGAAAACCACGAAAACAACGAGAAGGGAAGCGAAGACACTAGCAACGACGATCGGGAAAGCCCTCGCGGCGGCCCTGTCCGTGGCCGGCCTCTGCGGCGTTCTCGCCTGGGCAGTTGCATCTGCGCCGCTCGCGGCTCCGCATCGCATCCCGCTCACGCAATTAGAAACGACCCTGCGCCGCGTACCCGCGCACATCTCCGAATTCTCTCCCATGTCTGAACCGCTGGCCCTGGCGAAATGTGGAAACGTACGTCCGCCCGAAGCCTTGCTCACCCCAGACCCGCTGCTGCAAGTTCAAGATGACAATCTGGACGTGCGCGTCAGCTTTGTTGTTGGATCCGATGGACACGTGTATAGCGCCTTCGTCCTTAACAGCGGCGGTCCCCGCGAGGACCAGATTGTGCTGCGCGCAGTCCGCTTCTGGCGCTATCGTCCCGCGCTCTGCAACGGTGTTCCCACCGATTCCGAAGCGCGTGTAAGATTCAGCATCCGCTAGCGCACGAATTCTCCTACAATGTCAACGATAACGATGAGGTTGCCGTGACCGCATACAAACCGAATCCTCCGGATCCAGAGCCCGATCCAGAGAAGGACCAGCCCGTCGAAGGCAAGGAGCTAGAAGATTTGTTTCAACGGCTCCCCGGCACCTTCCGCTGGCCGAAGCCGAATGCCGAGGCCGTGGCCGCGGCAGTCGAAGCCATCCAGCGCATGTCGGGCAGCGCGGCTGCGCAGGACCTGGCGGCGGCCGGTGACGCGGACGAAGCAGGCGACACCTGCTCAGGATGCGGAGGTGCCCTCCCGGCGAACGCTCGCTTCTGTGTGTGGTGCGGAATCCCCAACCGGCCCGTCGCCGGCGATGTCACTGCTCAACCTCAATCCGGTATCGGCCAACACCACATTCACCACCACTATCATCATCTTGTCCCCAGTCATGTTCCCAGCCACGGAACGTCATCTGGCGCGCCCTCTGCCGAGTCCGAGCCCTCCGCTCCTCGCGGCCGCGCTCCCGGTTCCGCCGGTACTTCCTCGGGCGGCCGCGCCGAAGCTGGCGCCCGTCAGGTCGTCCAGGACTGGGCGCAGGCCTGTAACACCAGACACATCGACGACCTGCTTGAACTCTACGCTGCCGACGCTACTCTTATTCGCTCCAGTGTCCCGCCGGTTCGCAGCCTGCCCGCGATCCGGGAGTTTCTCATCTCGCTGCTCGAAGCCGGATTGGGCGACGTAGAGATGGAATCGCTGCGCGTCGAAATGCTGGGTGATATTGCGCTCGATCTCGGCCGGTGCAAAATGCTCGTGCCCGTCGTCATGGGTAAGCGCCGTGAAGAGCGCGGAAAATACCTGATCGTCCTCGTGCGACAGCCCGCCGGCACATGGAAGATTCTTACAGATTTCTGGTCCGCCGATCTGGCAGTCAGCGCCCCGACGCCGTCCGACACCGCTGCCCAAAAGGGAAGCGAAGCAATTCCGCCCCGCAAGCCCCGCTGAAATCAAAAGGCGCGGGAACGGCCAGTCGGTGGTCGCTCGTCGTCGGTCGTTCGCGGTTCGACTCGGGTTTCTCGCTGGAGAAAACCACGAACATAAAGGCTCTTGCTTGCCAACGACTAACGACTAACGACCAACGACTGGACGCGACAACTAGTGGCTGTACACCGTAGTCCGCGGATTGTAATTCTTCCAGTCGAACCAGTAGTCCTTCAAAAAATTGATCTTTTCCAAACACTGGCCCGCCGCCGGCCCGCTCGTCGCGCATCCCGAGAAATTCCACGTGTTCCCCTGGGAATCGAGCAGCCGCCACTCCGGACTTTGTCCCTCACTCTGCGCATCGCGGAAGAGTTCGATGTCCAATCCATTCCACTGCGAGCGGAATACGCGCACCGACTCGCCGTCCGGCCCGGTCACGAGCGCCACCGGAACGCCGCCAACCTTGTCCTCGACCGGATTCGGTCCGCGCACCTTCGCCAACGGAAAAGCCCGCGCCTGCCCGCCCATCTCGATGCCCAAAATCACGTCGCGATCCGCTAGTCCCTGCCCAGGAAAAGTCAGCGGCACCGGATACTTCGCAACTTCCTTCTCCCACTCCTTGTCATAATCTTTTTCGTGTCCGGCAACCGGCGCCGGCACCAATCCCAGCGGCGACTCGGACTTCCATAACGCGAACGTGAGTTCGTCGTTCGGCATCAATTCCAGCGCGCTGCCCGCCAGTTCGCCCGCGATGGCACGCCCTGTGACCTGTTGCCACCACGATCCCGTCTCGCGGTCGCGCATGAGAAAATTCTGGTTGTTAATCCCCGCCAGATAGAAATGCAGCTCGCGTCCCCGCGCCGTTCTCTTCCACACCAGACCGGTGTGACAGAGCGTTCAATAGGTAACGACAATCGGCTCGTTTGCCACCGTGTCGTTCAGGATGTGATGATAGGCCATCTGCACGATCGGGTAAGCGCGCGCTTCCCGCCCGATTCGCACCGCCATTACCATTTCCTTGTCGCTGAGGTGGGCATCGCCAGCCGAGACGAACCCGGCGGCCGTGATCGGATGGAACATCCATTCAAAATAATTCTGCCGCACCATCACCGCCGCCGCCGCGCTCAGCACCAGCGCCGCCACGATTCCAGTCCGCAACGATTTCGACGAGCCGCGCCACAGACGCGCACCCATCCCCAGCACGCCGACCAGGGCGACCGCCGTGAGCACGGGTGCAATCCGCTTTACCGCGATCGCCAGTCCCAGCGCGCTCTCCGACTGATGACGGAATGGTCGGATGACAAACGCCGGAATCACAAACAGGCTGAGCGAAAACATTGCCAGCAGCCCTAGCAGCAGCCATAGCCCCCGATTCTCAGATCGATTCATCACCCGAATCATCCCCTCTATTGCCACGCGAATGGTAACCCGAAGAAAATGAGGATACCACCTTCAGAAACCGCGAACGGCATGCTCGGCGTAACTGCAGCAGGCGGCAGGCAACCGGACCGCCAAACGGCCCCACCAGCACGGTGACACAGGTAACTTGTGGTCGGCAGCGGCCGTCTCTTACCATGTGAATACTTATGGATCTTCGCGCCCTCGTGGTGTGCCCGGATCAGGACTCCGCCAGCCTGCTCGCCCTCATCCTGTCCGAGATGGGGATGGCGGCCGAGCATACGCCATCGATCTCCCGCGGGTTAGAACTGCTCGACAGCCAGCGCTTCGACGCCATCGTCCTCGACTATCGCGCTGACCAGAGTTCCGAGCAATTCCTGGCGCGCTTGCGTCAGTCGGCCAAGAACCGCACCAGTATGCTGATTGCGATTGTCGATGGGGAGTTCAACGCCCGCCCGGTATTCGGGCTCGGGGCCAACTTTGTGCTGTATCGCCCGCTCTCTTCCGAGCGCACCGGCATCAGTCTGCGCGCCGCCCGTGGCCTCATGCGCCGCGAACGCCGCCGCGCTCCCCGCAAGCCCGTCAGTTCAGCGGCGAACGTCGCCTATCCCGGAGCGCCCGAACTGAAAGCCGATTTGATCGATCTGAGCGACGGCGGAACTTCGATCCACACCGCCAACCGAATTCCGCCCGCATGCAAGGTTTATTTCGAGTTCGCTCTTCCCGGTCAGCAGCAACTGGTCCGCTTGTCGGGTGAGGTCGCCTGGCAAGACGCCAGCGGCCGCACCGGAATTCGTTTCCTCGACGTGCCCCAGTCGTCGCGCCGCCTCATGCAGACTTGGCTCCAACAGCATAATGCTCAACCCGCTCAGCCACCGGCAGGCAAGTCTTCCGCGCCGCAGTCGTTCGCCGCCCAGTCTCTCCCCAAACACGAGAAAACGCCCGAGACAAAAGACGCCACTCTCCTGTCTAATGCCGGCAACCGCCGTGGAGAGCAGCGTTTCGCCTGCAAACTGGGGGCGGAAGTCTACCGCCTCGGCACCAGCGTGCCCAATCGCTGCACCCTGTCCGATATCAGCGAGGGCGGTTGCTACGTCGAAATACCGTCGCCATTCTCCAAACAGTCAGGCGTGGAAATTCTGGTCCGCACCGCCGACACGAAATTGAGAATCAGGGGTCAGGTGCTGGCAGCTCATCCCGGTTTCGGCATGGGTGTGCGCTTCATATTCCGCGATGCCGTCGAGCGCGAAGAAATTCTCCGCCTGCTCGCCGTCCTCTCCACCGGTCCGTCGCTGGACGAACAACACCGCTGAAAAACTCGAGGTCGCTTGATGTTGGGGGCACACCCTTCAGCGCTGCGGTTACTGCACGGTCTTGAATTCGGTTTTACAGGCTGCGGAAAAACTCAGGGTGGTTCGACTTGCTTTGATGGGGCGCGCCTTCAGCCGCGCCGTAAGTGCCGCAAAATTAATGGCGGCTTTTTAGCCGCTGAGGCCAGCCCGCTACGCCAACTGCTCTCTCTCCGCCACTGCCCGCCGAAAATATTCCAGCGAAAGCTTCAGCCCGCTTTCCAGTTCCACTTTCGGTTCCCATCCGAGCAACCGCTTCGCTTTCGAAATATCCGGACACCGCTGCTTCGGATCGTCCTGCGGCAGCGCTTCGAACTTGATCTGGCTCGCTGACCCCGTCGTCGCAATCACTTTCTGCGCGCACTCCAGAATCGTGAATTCCGCCGGATTCCCAATATTCACCGGTTCATGCTCCGCGGATCGCGCCAGGCGCAGAATCCCATCCACCTCATCGGTCACGTAGCAGAAGCTGCGCGTCTGGCTGCCGTCACCATACACCGTAAGATTCTCTCCCCGCAGCGCCTGCCACATAAAATTCGGAATCACCCGCCCGTCGTTAACCTGCATCCGCGGCCCGTACGTATTGAAGATGCGCAGAATCCGCGTGTCCACCTGGTGATAGCGGTGATACGCCATCGTCGCCGCCTCCGAAAACCGCTTCGCCTCGTCGTACACCGACCGCGGCCCCACCGGATTCACATTCCCCCAATACGTCTCGGTCTGCGGATGCACCATCGGATCCCCGTAGCACTCCGACGTCGATGCCATCATGAACTTCGCGCCGCTGCGCCGCGCCGTTTCCAGCGCTTCAAACGTCCCATACGATCCCACCCGCAGGGTTGCGATTCCGTGCGCGGCATAGTCCACCGGGCTCGCCGGACTTGCGAAGTGAAACACATAATCCAGTGCGCCCCACTCGCCGGGCTGGCAAACATCTTTCTCCACAAACTCAAATCGCGAATCGTTCCGCAGATGCTCAATGTTCCCGAGGCGCCCGGTCAGCAGATTGTCCGCCGCCACCACCGCATAGCCCTCGCCCAGCAGTCCATCGCACAAATGCGATCCCAGAAAGCCTGCTCCTCCCGTCACCAGCGCACGTCGCGTGTTCATGGCTCGTGTGCTCATCGATTCAGGCGCGCTCCTTTTTCTTCGCCAGTGTCCGTGCCGTCGTCTCCTCCGTCAACGCCGCCGCCCGCCCCACGCTGTAATAAGAGAATCCGTGCTCCACCATTACCGCCGGATCATACAGATTGCGCCCATCCAGCACGATCGGATACTTCACCAGCGTGCGCAGACGCTCCAGATCAAGCGCTGCGAATTCTTCCCACTCCGTCAGGATCAACAGCGCATCCGCGCCCGTAGCCGCCTCATACGCATCCGCCGCGAACTCGACGCCCGACTTCAGCACCTCCTTCGCCCGCTCCATCGCCGCCGGATCGTAAGCGCAAATGTGGCAGCCCTCGCGCAACAGTTCCTGCACCAGCAGCAGCGCCGGAGACTCCCGAATATCGTCAGTCCCGCCCTTGAACGCCAGCCCCAGCACGCCCAGCCGCTTGCCGCGGAAAGTCCACAACACGCTCCGCACTTTGCGCAGGAACCGGTGCCGCTGCTCTTCATTAATACGAATCACTTCTTCCAGCAGCCGGAAGTCGTATCCGCTTTCCTTCGCGACCGCCCGAAACGCCATCAGGTCTTTGGGAAAGCACGACCCGCCGTACCCGATCCCCGGATTCATAAATCGCGACCCGATCCGCGAATCCGTCCCGATCCCGTCGCTCACCTGCTCCACATTCGCTCCCACCGACTCGCAGATCGACGCCACCGCATTGATAAAGGAAATCTTCATCGCCAGAAACGCATTGGAAGCGTGCTTGATCAGCTCCGCGCTCTTCGTGCTAGTGACGATCAACCGCGGCGGTGTCTTGGCCGCTTCCGGACGCGGAATCGCCTCCCCCCGCCCGTAATACCACCCGCTCGTCAGCGGCCCGTAGAGCTGGCGCATGACCTCCGCGGCCCGCTCGCTCTCCACTCCCACCACGATGCGGTCGGGATAGAGAAAATCTGTAACCGCCGTCCCTTCTCGCAGAAATTCCGGATTCGAAGCCACATCGAACAGCGCCGGATCGGCTCCGTCCCTAATAATGATGGTGCGGATCCACTGGCTCGTGTACACCGGAACCGTGCTCTTCTCCACCACCACCTTGTACTCGTCCACGCCCCCGGAAATTTCCCGCGCCACCGACTCCACATACGACAGATCCGCGTCGCCGCTTTCGGTCGGCGGCGTCCCCACCGCGATGAACACCACCTCGCTCTCCCGCGTGGCCGCCTGCAAGTCGGCGGAAAACTTGATACGCTGTCCCCGATGCCGCGCCAACAACTCGGGCAGAAATCGTTCGTGAATCGGCACCTCGCCGTTCCTAAGTGCCACGATTTTTTTCTCGTCGTTATCGACCAGGACAACCTCGTGCCCCAGGTCCGCAAAACACGCGCCCGTCACCAACCCCACGTAACCGGAACCGACCACGGCGATCCGCATAGCGAGCCTTCTCCTTGAGTTTCCATTTGCACCTCCGGCTCGTCGGTGTGCAGATTCTTACTGTAGCAGTCTTTCCCGCCCGGACCATGTCCCCGTCGTCATCGCCGCGTTCACCGGCCCAGGAATGGGAATTCGAATCTCACAAAAAACGGTGACCGCCATCACAGTTCGTGTGGGGACGGGCGTCTCGCCCGTCCAGGGGTGCGTAGGGACAGCCGCCCCCGGCTGTCCAAACCGAGGGCAACTCGGTCGCGAGTCTGCCTGGACGGCCAACATTCTGCCGCCGCTGTTCCTTAATGCGCTCATCTTTCCTTCACCATGATCTCTCGTACTAGGGAATTGGCCCTCGTCTGATAGCCTCTGCGCTGCTTGCGTAGCCAAGCAAGCACATCCGCATCGAGGCGAAGTGTTACCTGCTTCTTGATGGCCGGTAGAATGGCTTTCCCAACACCATTTATGAGATAGCTTCCAAAAAAGCTTGCGGGGACGAGGCATCCCCGCCTGTCAAAGCCCCAAAACCTCTTCTGCTGCACTTCAGCGGCTATTGATATGCTCATACCGTAGGGAGTACTCTCAACATGGAGATTATTGCCAGTTCGCGCCGCCCAAAACGCGCTGGAGCAGAGTTAACATGAGAGTTCTCGACCTCGGCTGCGGCGACGGCTTAACTCCCCATAAACTCAGCCTTCCTTCCAGTTGGCAAATTATTGGTCTCGACGTTAAGTTCGCGGCCCTGTCCAAAGCACATATCAATTTTCCGCATAGAGCCTTCGTCTGTTCGGCGGCGGAAAGGTTGCCCTTTCCGGCTTCGAGCTTCGATCGTGTGATCTCGAATGTCGCGCTGCCGTACATGGACATCCCCAAGGCCCTCACGGAGATCTACCGCGTCTTGGCTCCTGGCGGGACGTTGCTCGCCAGCCTGCACCCCTTGAGCTTTACCCTCGCAGAGCTCCGCAAAGCTTTGCCGAAACCCAAGGCTGCGCTCTACCGAGTTTGGGTTCTGTCCAATGGGATCGTGTTCCACGTCGCGGGACGCAATTTCGGAGAGGCTTTTCAGACCGAGAGGGGAATAAGAATTGCACTTCAGCGCGCCAACTTCGCCGGTGTTTCCTTCCGGCACGATTCGAAGCGATGGTTCGTGGAAGCTTCTAAGCAGTTAGAAACTCGCCCTTCCACGATGAGAGACTCGAATTTCGCTGCTGCGTCCTGAGTTTTCAGCCGCGCCGCAACCTGCATGAAAGGGCAAGCTCCCTGAACAAAAAAGCGCAAAATGTGCAAGACTTTGCGCCCACCCCTTAGGTGGGATTGCGATTCCGCCGCCTTCCGGTGTATAAAGTCCCATACGATTGATACAGTTTCATTAAAGGGTTTGCTTTCCACAGCAAGCTCCTTCCCCGGTGTTCCAAGTGCTAACTAACAGGATGAAAACCCCTGGCATGTATTTTGGAGGGAGCAAGGCCATGCGACACTTTTTGTCACACCACGTTGCAAACGTCGGTTCCGGTGAGTCTTTCCGGTCCACTAATCATTTGACGTTCCGCCCGGCACCCTACCGCAATCTTGGCGTGATTCTGCTCGTTGTCTGCATTGCTCTTCTGTCGTCTTCCTTCGCGCAGCATCCCTTTGCAACCAGCCACGGTGATAGCGCTCGCAGCGCCGCCAACATCAATGAGACTCTGCTCGCCCCATCCAACGTCAACAAGAACAGCTTTGGCCGCCTCTTCAGCTTTCCCGTCGACTATGTCGTGATGGCCCAGCCCCTCTACATGCCCAACGTGAACATTCCCGGTCAGGGCACCCACAACGTCATGTACGTTGTCACCCAGGCGGATTCGGTGTATGCCATTGACGCCGATACCGGCACCCAGCTCTGGTACGCCAGCATGCTCAACGTGGGTGGGACTACCGCCAGCGGTGCATATCTCCCCTGCGGCACCGCTCCCGGTTTTTACCAGGAAGGCATCGTCGGAACCCCCGTCATCGATCCCACCACCAACACCATGTATCTGGTCGCGAAGACTCTTCTCAACACCACCGTCCGTCACCATCTCCACGCCCTCGATATCACTACCGGCAATGAGCAACCGGGCAGCCCCGTCCGGATCACCGCCACCAGCACCAGCAACAAGGGACACGTCACCGTCTTCAACAGCCTCCACCAGAAAAACCGCCCCGGACTCTTGTTACTCAACGGTGTCCTCTACCTGGGCTTCG
>WNFF01013079.1_pt1 | contig 10768 bp, 8 predicted proteins | sample 5400441 | NCBI WGS metagenome assembly WNFF01 (sample SAMN13153345, study PRJNA577476) | soil metagenome | isolation source: 120 cm saprolite under Douglas fir tree site 2 hole 3 replicate 1 | place: USA:California | collected 2015-04-18
AAGAACTAGGGCAACAAACCGAAGACGGCGACGCTGGTCTGCGTGCCCACGTAAACTTTGCCGTTGACGACCATTGGCGTAATGAACTTGTTGCCGCTGAAGTGGTCGCGATTATTGGCGGCTTGATTGGAGTTGTAGAGTTCCGTGGTGAGGTCGGTGGCGTCGTAGGCGTAAAGAACGGCGCCATTGTTTTCGATGGCCCAAACTATGCCGTTTGTGGTGCCGTTGGCGGAAACGCTCGGCGTCGTCCCGGGATATCCGAAATTATGCGTGGATTGTGACGAAGGAGTGAGTGCGAGTTTCGCGTTGGTAACAGGAAATGCCTTCAGTGCGTCGCCAACCGCTCCGTAGTACACGGTGTTATTGAAAAACGCAGGCATGGAGTAAACGCCGCCGCCCAACTGGCCGGAAATCTCCTGATAGATCTGGTCCGTGCTCGCGTTGAACTTGCCCATGGCATCGCGATCCACAATGTAAATGATGGAGTCCTTACCGGCACCTACGGAGAGATGTTTGGTGTTGCCGCCAGAGTCCTTCACGTCGGGAAGCACAAATTGAGCGGCGTGAAATAATCGGCCAGAGCGAGCCCGCTGCCAGTGGAGAGCTTTACAAAACAATTTCCGCAATCCTTGTTGGCCGGAAATCCTTGAGCGTTCAGCGTAGGGTCAAACGTGCCGTTACCGACGAGAAAGAAAATATTGCCAGCTGCATCCGCAGCCGGAGCTGCGCCCGACATCCAAATACCGCCGTCGCTGCCGTTCGGGACTAAATTCAAGACGCTAGTTTGCGCGAGTGTATCCGCATTAAAGGCCATAACCCACGAGGTGTAGGGGCTAATGTCGCAGTGGGAAGACCACGTCGTGTAAATCGTTCCGTTGATCTGCAGAAGACCAGGGCGTTCCTTGTATTGCTTCGGATCAAAAATGACATTCCCACCGGAGCTGTTGGCGCCCGTACCGGGATAAGTTGCGCTGATGGTCGTTGGGCCGCCAAAGAGCTCTGCGCCGGTGGACAAGTTCAGCGCATGCAAGCGTTGGAAATAGGTAGGGCTGGCGTTTTTTGACATGGCAACAACGTAGATGGCGTTTCGTGAGCGATCAATGACCGGCGTCGCGGTGATGCCGATCTCCGGTGACACCTGGCTGCAGCCGCGATTATCGCTGGTGGTTTCGCCGCTGCCGAGCGTGGTGACCTTCCAGAGAAACGTGGAAGTGTTTCCGTTGACGGAGTCGGCGTCAAAGGCATAGATCGAGCCGTGTTCGGTCGCGACATAAAGAACATTTTTCTTTTGTCCGCCGATCGTGACTTGCGAAAGATAAAGCGGATGAGCATCTACTTTGCCATCGACGGTAAATTCACCCTTCTTCCCGAACTGCGTGGAATTCACATTCGCGGGAGTGAGAGTCGTTTCATTGAGGTTCATGCCGGTGGTGGTGACTGGAGTTGAGTAACTCGATGACGCAGCGTTAGCAATGTCGGCGCCGTTTTTCTGCCACTGGTAAGTGAGCGGCGCGGTTCCGCTGGCCGAGACACTGAACGTAGCGGTCTGCCCGGCGGTGACCGTGACACTCCCAGGCTGAACCGTCAGCGACGGTGCTACGGGATTGGTTCCTCCGACGGAATTTGGAAGCCCAGTGCAACCCGCCAGGAAAAATGCGGTCCAGGCAGCCATCAGTTGAAGAACCAGAATCGGTCGGCGCAAGTGCTACACCCCTCAGTTCCAATTCGAGCGGCCGGACTCGGGGAGGCCGCAACTGCAGTAAGGGGCAAACCAGGCGCCGGTAGTGCCGGCGCTGCGGTTACCCGGTTATCTATAGAGGTTACTCACAGCAGAATAGATTTGCACCTGAACTAACGGACAGTTGTTGGCCAGCAGACAATACCGCTCGCACTGGAAATTCGAGGCTTGCAGCTTGCCTCCTTATCTAGTTCACTTTATCCTCGATTTCTCTATGGAACTCCAAGATCGCGTTGCCCTGATTACGGGCTCGGGCCGAGGAATCGGCCGGTCCATCGCTCAACTCTTTGCGAAGGAGGGGGCGGCGGTGTTTCTTACGGCGCGCACGGAAAAGGAACTCGCCTCCACAGCAGCGGCGATAGCGAGTGCCGGGGGACGAGCCGGTTACGTCCCGGCGGATTTATCGCGGGAAACCCATTGCACGCAGACCGTTGCGGCGACACGAGCAAAATTCGGCCGGATCGACATTCTGGTGAACAATGCGGGGCATTACGGCCCTGTGGTTCCGGTGGAAGAGTATCCGCTCGCGGAATTTGACAACGTGATTGCTGTTCATCTTCGCGCGGCGTTTCTGCTGTCGAAACTCGTGTTGCCGGAGATGTACGCGCGGCAGTCCGGGGTGATCCTGAATATCTCCAGCCTGTCAGCGAAAGCCGCCTACGTGTGGGGCTCGGCCTATGCCGCGGCGAAAGCGGGAATGCTGGGGTTGACGCGGGTCATGGCGGCGGAAGGAGCGCGCAAAGGCGTCCGCGTGAACGCCATCTGCCCGGGACCGGTGACGGAAACGCAGATGTCCAAGGAACTGGGCGCCGTGCTCGCGAAGAAAATGGGTGTTAGCGAAGACGAGCAGTTAGCCGGCTTTCTCAATGGGCTGCTGCAAGGCCGCGCACAGACAGCCGAGGAAATTGCGCGCGCGGCGCTTTTTCTTTGTTCCGATCAATCCAGCGCCATGACCGGCCAATCCCTCAACGTCGATGGCGGCGTCGCGTTCTATTGAACGCGCCAGCGGCAGGCTGCCAAGTTTCGCAATCGATCGATTTGCCTTGCCGAATGAGCACGCTCATCGGTGAGCCTCGCGAGGCGTGGCTCTGAATACCACTCTTCTATATTCCTGAAAATATGGCGACGGCCGGAATGGAAGACCGTGGACCGCAAAGACTTCCCGCGCGTTCGTTGACTTGCCTGGGTGAAGCACCTAGAATCAGCGCCAGACCCTCCCAGCCGTATGGTCGGCCAAACCATCTCGCATTACAAAATCACCGACAAACTAGGCGCCGGTGGCATGGGTGTGGTGTATAAGGCGCTCGACCTGAAGCTGGAGCGTACCGTGGCCCTGAAATTCCTGCCCACCGATGTCGCCGTCAGCGACCGGGATAAGCAAAGCCTGCTGCGCGAGGCTCGCGCCGCTTCCGCCCTGGATCACCCAAACATCGGTGTCATTCATGGAATCGAGGAGTCCGAAGACCATCAGCTTTTCATCGTGATGGGTTATTACGAGGGAGAAACTCTGGCGCAGAAATTGAAGCGCAGCGTGATCCCGGTCCGCGAATCGCTCGACCTGGCCATCCAAATCGCAAAAGGGCTGAGCGCGGCTCACGCGCGCAACCTCGTGCATCGCGACGTCAAGCCTTCGAACATCATTATCACCAATGATAAGCTGGTCAAAATTGTTGACTTCGGCCTCGCTCGCTTCGTAGCCACAGCCAGCGCCACGCAAAGCATCTCTTCCACCGGAACGCTCCCGTACATGGCTCCCGAGCAAATTCTTGGCGAAGCCATCGACCAGCGGTGCGATCTCTGGGCATTAGGGGTAATCCTCGTTCAAACGATTACGGGAAGTCATCCGTTCCTCCGGCCGAATCAGGGAGCGATGACATTTGCAATTCTCAATCAACCTCCCGCGGGGCTCGAAATCATTCCAGAGGCCGTGCGTTCTGTCGCTTATCGGGCGCTCTCCAAGAACCCCGAGCGCCGTTATGCCGGCGCCGATGAAATGCTCGGCGATTTGGAAGCTGCGCTCAGCGAAATCATGTCAAGCCCATCGCCCGCCGAGGAACCGACTCTCACGCACTCCGTCGATGCACGCGAGCTCAGACAATATATGGAGAATGCGTCCACGCCGCGCTGGGCCGTGGGCAATTCCGGGAAAGCCCGGCGTTTCCTGCTTGCCTCCATTGGAGTGGTACTAGCCGCTATCGTGGTGTCGTTTCTCCCTCTGGTGCGCGAACGCTCGCTTATGCGGGAAGCGAAAAACACATCGCGGTGCTCCCGTTCACCAACACTGGCAACAAACCCGAATACGAGCCGGTGGCGGAAGGCCTGATGGATTCAATGACCAACGAGCTCTCGAATCTCGAGGCCGCTCAGAAATCGCTGTGGGTAGTGCCTGCCAGTGTCGTACGCAGCCGCAAGGTGAGCGATCCGGCCGCGGCCTTCCGCGACTTGGGCGCCACCATGGTTGTACAAGGCGCTATCGAGCGCAAAGGCTCGGATGTTTCCTTGACCATAGTTTTGATCGATTCCAAGCGCCTGCGCCAGATCGGTTCGGCAAGACTGGAAGATCCATCCGGTGACCTAGCCGCGCTCCAGAGCCAAGCCGTTGTCCACCTGGCTCGCATGATGAAAGTCAAAGTGCCGGAGGGGACCAGTGCGCCGGCTGGGAGCGTGGCGGCGAGCGCGTATGAGTCTTACCTCAAAGCGCTCGGCTACCTGCAGCGGTACGACCTGCCCGGCAATCCGGATCTGGCCATTTCCGCGCTGAATTCCGAAGTGGAGAAAGACCATCGTTTTGCTCTGGGCTACGCGACCCTCGGGGAAGCGTACCGCCTGAAATTCCTGATGGTTCATGACCCGGCTTCGGTCGAGCAGGCCTTCGCAAATTGCCGCAAGGCGCTGGAAATCGATGATCGTCTTCCCGCCGTACACGTTACTTTGGGTAAACTCCAAACGACTCTTGGCAAGAACGAACTCGCGCTCCAGGAATTTCAAAAGGCTCTGGACATAAATCCGCGCGATGCCGGCGCCTTGATGGGCCTGGCTGGCGTCTACGAGCGCATGGGCCGCATTCCGGACGCCGAAGCCAATTACCAGCGCGCTATTGCTCTTCGGCCGGACTACTGGGAAGGATACCTCGCGCTCGGAGAGTTCTACAGCCGCCAGAAGCGCGCGCGGGACTCCATCGCGCAGTACCGTCGCGTCATCGAACTCACGCCTGACAACCCCGAGGCGTACAGCGATCTCGGTGTCGAGTATATGGAGCTCAAGGAATCCGGGTCCTCTGCCGCGGCGGAAGCGGCGCTGCAGAAATCCATTCAGCTCGCGCCCAACTATCAGGCCTACGCCAACCTCGGTTGGTTGTATATGGAGCAAAAAAGATATTCCGAAGCAGCCGCGGCCGCGCGTAAAGCCGTTGAGCTCAATGACAAGGATTGGCGCGTGTGGTCGAATTTGCAGCTCGCCTACACCTGGCTTAAGGATGACGAAAACATGCGTGCCGCTCGGGCAAAGACGCTGAGCCTTCTGGAGGAATACGCCTCACTGAATTCCCAGGAAGCTCCTGTTCAGTCCATGCTCAGCATGCTCTACGCAGAGGACAAGCTGCGCGAAAAAGCCATCACGCGCGCGAATGCGGCCCTCGCCCTGGCGCCCAAGGATCCCTGGATTCTCGCCGATATCGCGGAAACGTATGACGACCTCGGCGACCGCAAGCGCGCCATCCAATACGCGCGGGATAGCCTCAAGAACGGCTATACTCTGGCGGACCTTCAGGAGCGGCCCGCCCTCGCCGGGCTGCTCGCAGACCCAAGTTTCCGGCCCCGCGGAAAGCAGTAAGCTTCGAAAGGAGACTCACCGTGGCTACAACAGGAGCAGCAAGAGCAAAAGAAACGGCTTTGCCCCGTTCCGCAACCATCACCATCCGCAATCAAAAACCGCACCCCTACGGCAAGGTTGAGGTAGCGCCATGGACCGGAAGAGTCCATCTCGCGAACAAGGATAAGAAGGATTATCGCCTTCGTTTTTGGAGGCTGGACACCGATCCCTTTTCCGGCATCGACATATTGCTCCCCGCCGGTGGACGGATCACCTTGTTGATCAAGAAAGGGGATCAATTTATGTACGGCGTGCTTGACGTCGATGACAAAGCCGCTACGGGCAAGGGCCCCGGCCCCATCGTCAACTGATTCCACAGCTCTTGAAGCGATGGGGATACCCTCGGCGCGCGGCTGTATCGACGTCACCGCATCCCGCAAGTAATTGCCGGCCTCGTTGCTTGACGGCGCGGCGCACTTTGGCTTGCTCGCGATGAAGGATGTTTACAAGGGTTTGGCACTCCTGTGACGCGGGACCCGCCATGGAAACATCGACAACAGAACGACGTTCAGTTAACATCTGCCGCGTGGATTCCGCGAGAGGCACACTCTGCACAAACCTGGTGGAAAGTGCCGCACGGAAGCGCCTGTGCATTCGCGCGGAAAAAACTGTCTCAGCCGGACAACTCGGAAATAGGATCTGCACCATTTTGGAGCAGACGTGAGCCAATCGCCTCTGATTAGTCCTCCGGATCGTTCCGTGGGGGAAGATGCGCGTCGCAGCACGCGCATCGAGCGGTCTGTCCCGTTGATTGTCTTCGGTCAGAACCGCCTGGGCGAGCCGTTCGTGGAAAGAACCGTCTCAACCAGCCTGAATCTGCATGGATGCCGGTACCCTTCGCGGCACGACTACGGCGTCGGATCGTGGGTGACCTTGCAAGCCGTGGGATTGAATGTGGAGCCCAAGCCACCAGCGGCGCGCGCAAGGGTTTGTTCCGTCCACACCTCGCAGAGTTCGCGGGAACTGCAGCAAGTCGGCGTGGAGTTGGAATACCCCGGAAATGTCTGGGGAATCGTCACGCCGCCCCAGGATTGGATGACCGCCGGAGGAACGAGCGCGAGCCTGGCGCAATTTGCCACTGCGGTCGCGCCCGCTTTGGATCTCCCTCCCGTGACCGTGAACCTCGAAGAGCCGCCGGTAAACGCGGAGCACAAGATGGCCGAGGTGGCCACATTCCCTTCCCCCTCGCCCGTTGCTTCTGCGAAGCCGCAAACCCCAAAACTGGCTGAGGCCCCCAAACCGCAACGCGTCGTCATCACGCCGGACGGACTCATCGCCGCACTGCAAGGAAAGCTGCAGCAAGCCGCCGAGAAAGCCGCGCAAGCGGCGGTAGCCAAAAAAGTTGATGAAGCGGTGCGCGAAGCCCTCAACTCGATTGATGAGGTACGCAATTCCAGCGTGCGTGAAATTGAGGAACTTTTCCCCACTCGCGTCGAGGCGATGAGACTTTCCTCGAAAGAAGATTCCTCAAGCGAGATCGCCACGCACTGGAAAGAACAAATGGAGAAGTACCGCGGCCAGGCCGAGGAAATGGCGCAGCGATTGGAGAAACAAGCTGGGGAGTTGCGGCGCGAACTGGCGAAGTCGCAGGAATTCTTGGAACGAATGCAGCGCGAAGGGGAGCCGCAGCTCCACGCGCGCCTGAGTGAAGCGCTGGCGCGCGCGACCTCGGATTTCGAGGGAGCCACCGCTCGCACCGCGCACCGCCGCTACGAACTCATGCTGGAAAATACCCAGGCCGTGACGCAGGAAGCTCTTATGAAAATTGATGCGCGCTCCGCGGAAGTCCAGGCGCTGGTGCAAAGCGCGGTGAATTCCGCTTTGGGAGCATTTCAACGGCAGACGGACCTGCAAGTGAATGCGGTCTTGGCCGAGACCACGGAGCGCGCGGTCTCCGCTCTTTCCTCACTCGATGCCGAGAGTCGCGCTGCCTGCGAAGCGCGGCGCCTGGCATTGGAGACCGAAGTGGCCCGCGCCGCCGAGCGTTCCACGGATCAATTCCGCAAAGGAATGAAAGCTTTTCTCTACTCCTGCCTGGTGGCCGCTGTCAGCGCAGTGGATGAACATTCGAAATCGACCCTGGACGGCCTCGTCAAAGACAATGGGAAAACCCTGTTTGAAGCGGAGAGCGATTCGCGTGCGAAGGATGATCCGGAAATTCTTCCTGACACCGACATCGATCCACTCACGCATTGAAAAAGATTGACGCGGGGCGAAGCCACAGAGGGGCGCAATGGCTGGCACGCGAAATTCCCTGTCGCACAAAAGAAAAAAGCCAGCCGTTCTCTCAGGACGGCTGGCTTTTTTCTTCGTTCCTATTGCCGCGGAGACTGTGTCAGTCCTAACAGGATGACAAGCTCTGCGTGTACTCTGGCCGGAGCCAGAAAATCGTAAATTCAGTTAGCGCGCTGCCGCTGAACCTGGACGCCGGAACGGCCGGCGCGCCGCGTCTTCGATCGCGTAGACGCCCTGCCGCGCCACCACCATGACCGGATGCTGGCTATCGGCCATGCGTTCTACAGTCAATGCCCAGAAGCGGTGCAGCATGTACAAGCTTCCCACCACGGAAGCGACAGCCGCAAATCCCAGTGCAAACAGCGCAAATACCGCCAGCAGCTCCCAAACAAAATACATCTGCAGCGAAACCAGCGTCGCCAGGAACATCCACATCCACTTCCGGCTCTTGTCCTTGGTCTTCATCTTTCCTCTATCCCTCATTCACTACCCCTTCAACACCGGCAGCGACTGCATGTTTCGCTTGCTGTTCTTTGTTCACTGACTTAGATCCAACGGCCTGTCCAGAAGGTCCGTTAATCCCCCTACCTGTACCATTTGACACCTTCTCGGCCGCGAAAGCGATGGTACCCAAGTCACATTTTGCCAAGTAAACGAATCTCCTAGTACGGCCATATCCAGAATGGGAACTTCCTAAGCGACACAAAACAAACATGTTAATAGGCGGTCGACTTTCGCCTCAATTTTCGCCTCTTTTTCCCTGTACCACCTGTGGAAAACCTGTACTTCCGTACAGGGGTTCCCGGGGACTGCCAGTTAGTGTCTCTCGCTGGTCAAATCGTTTCAAACTGTGGGCTAGTATCGCCACCAGAGGTTGCTATATTTCGCTTTTTGTTCGCTTATGTCAAGAAAAAAATGCGCCGGGCAAGAGTCAGAACTGCTGCCCACCCAGGGATCGCCGATTGTTCGGATTACCTAAGTATGCTCTAATTCGTCCGTCCCAAGTCTCCCACCTCCAATATGGAACTACTTGCCGTCCTCGCAATCATCTGGATCGTAATCACTCCGATTCTCGCCATCGCCGCGTTTGTTCGCGTTCAGAGAATCGGGGAACAATTGCGCGGCGGCTCTCTGCTCACTCTTGGGGACCGGCTATCCAACCTGGAACGGCGTCTTCAAACGCTCGAGAAGTCGCTCTCCTCCCAGGAGTCCGGCAGCTCCCAGGAATCGAAACAAGCGCCTGCCCAAGCGGTTCCCACGCCTCCGCCCCAGCCCCCAACGGCTGCCACTGTGCCAACCTCACCGCCACCTCCGCCCTCTCTTCCACGGCCCTCCCAGCCGCGCGAAGTTTTTCCCCCGCCGCCGGTCAATATGTTCGCTGCGCCGCCGCTTCACAGTTCGAAACCAAAGTCCTCGTCCAGTCTCGATCTGGAAACCTTGATTGGCGGGCGCTGGCTGAATCGCATCGGCATTGTCGCGATCATCGGCGCGGTCACGTTCTTCCTGAAATATGCGTTTGACAATAATTGGATCGGCCCCAGCGGCCGCGTGGCCATCGGAATCCTGCTCGGCGCCGCGATGCTCCCTTGGAGCCAGTGGCTTCTGAAGCGTGGCTATTCCTATTTTTCGGAAGGCATCGCCGGCCTCGGCGCCGCCGTGATGTACCTTTCGATCTGGGCCGGTTGCCAGTACTACAAACTCTTCAGCTTGGATGTGGGCTTCTACGCCATGATTGTCGTCACTGCGGGCATGGGCGCAGTGGCTCTGGGCCGCAATTCGCAGCGCATTGCCCTGCTCTCTCTCTTTGGAGGTTTTCTCACACCGATTCTCGTCAGTGAGGGCAAGGACGCGCAAGTCGTTCTCTTCACCTACCTCTTGATTCTCGGCGCCAGCCTTCTGGTCATCGAACTGCGTCGCGACTGGCGCTGGCTCACTCCCATTTCCTTCCTTCTCAGCCAATTCTATTTCTGGGGCTGGTACTCGCAGTTTTATCGTCCAGACAAACTCGAGCGCACGGTGATTTTTGCCACGCTCTTCTTTTTTCTCTACGCCGCGCTGCCCGTCATCCGCACCCTCCGGTTTTCTGGCCTGCGTGAGTTGGATATCCTGGTGGTCCTCGCGAACTCCTTCGCGTACTTCGGTGCACTCTACACCATGCTCTGGCCGCAGGACCGCTGGCCGCTCACGCTCTTGGTCCTGGCTTTGTCCGCCGCGCATGTACTCGTCGCGCGTCTCGTTCCGCCTCCGAAAGCCGGCGAATCGCCGCTGACGCGATTGCTCTTCGCCGGCCTGGCGTTGACCTTTGCTACCTTGGCGATTCCCATCCGCCTCGACGGCAAATGGATCACGTTGGCCTTCGCCGTCGAAGGCGCCATTCTCGTCTGGACCGGCTTCCGCTCGATGACCGGCCTCCTGCGCGCCGGAGGTTATTTCCTTCTCGCGCTCGCTGCTGCTCGGCTCCTCATTTTTCCTTTGCCTGCGCAGCAATTTCTGTTCAATCAGCGCTTCGCCGCTTATGCCGTGCTGATCGTCTGCTTTGGCGTTGTCGTTTACGCCGCGCGCGAGCACGCCTCTTCTGTGAGCGGCGAGGAACTCGGCGCTCTCGGTGTGTTCGCCGTCGCCATCAATGTGTTCGCGCTGCTCGCCCTCTCGCTCGAACTCTGGGATCACTTCGGCTCCCATGCAGGGCTGGGTATTGACTCTGGCCTCGCTCAGCACCTGGCGCTTTCTCTTCTCTGGACCGCCTACGCTTCCGGGCTAATCGCGCTTGGCGTCAAGCGGGAATCCGCGCTGCTGCGCTGGCAAGCGCTGGTGCTCTTCGGCTTAGTGGTCGTCAAGGTCTTCATCTACGACAGTTCGTTTCTCGAACGCTTCTACCGCATCGTCTCGTTCGCTATCCTCGGCCTTGTTCTGCTCGTTGTTTCC
>WNFF01011698.1_pt1 | contig 10766 bp, 10 predicted proteins | sample 5400441 | NCBI WGS metagenome assembly WNFF01 (sample SAMN13153345, study PRJNA577476) | soil metagenome | isolation source: 120 cm saprolite under Douglas fir tree site 2 hole 3 replicate 1 | place: USA:California | collected 2015-04-18
ATCAGCATTCGCCATGGCGAACCTCGGGCTGGACGCCGGTGGGCCGGCGGCAGCGGCTGTTCACGTTCCGGCACGCCCACGAGGCCGAGCAAGAGGTGAGCCTGCAATACGGCAACGGCCCCGCGATGCTGTCGATCGGCGGGCGCGATTTTGTCTTCACGTTCTCCTCCACGGAGGATGGCGGGTTCGATCTCACGCTCGACGGCATGAAAACCCACATCGTCGCTGTGATCGAAGGCCGCGAACTATATCTGCGAACCCGCCATGGCCGGTTCGACCTGCACTGGGTCGATCCGTTCGGCGGCGACGACGAGGAGCAGGTCGGCGAAGACAAGATCGTAGCCCCGCTCCCCGGTACCGTGGTGGCGTTGCTGGCCGAAGTGGGCGCAACGCTGGAGAAGGGCGCCCCGATCCTCACCCTTGAAGTCATGAAGATGGAGCAGACCCTGCGCGCACCATTCGCCGGCGTCCTGAAAGTGATAAAATGCAAGGTCGGCGATATCGTGCAGGAGGGCGTCGAACTCGCCGAGATCGAGCCGACAGGTCAGTGAGACCAGCATGAGCGATTCCGTGCGCATCGTTGAGGTCGGCCCGCGCGACGGCCTGCAAAACGAAAAGACGCCGGTCAGCGTCGCGGACCGCATTGCGTTCATCGAAGCGCTGGTCGACGCGGGGCTGCACACCGTCGAGGTCGGGGCCTTTGTGTCGCCGAAAGCGATCCCGCAGATGGTGAATTCGGATTCTGTGCTGCGCGGTGTCAACCATCACCCGGACAGCGAATTCCATGTGCTGGTGCCGAATGAAAAAGGCTACGAGGCCGCGCGCGAGGCCGGCGCCAGGGTGATCGCGGTGTTTGCTTCGGCCTCGGAAGGCTTTTCGCGCGCCAATATCAATTGCTCGGTCGCCGAGTCGATCGAACGCTTCAAGCCAGTGGTCAACAGAGCCAGGGCCGACGGCGTCAAGGTGCGCGGCTATATCTCTTGCGTGCTCGGTTGCCCCTTTGACGGCGAGGTGAAGCCGCAAGCGGTGGTCGAAGTGGCGCAAAAGTTATGGGAGCTCGGCTGCTACGAAGTCTCGCTCGGCGATACCATCGGCGTCGGTACGCCCGTCAAGGCGCGGCAGTTGCTGCGCGCCGTGGCTGGCGCGGTGCCGATGGCCCATCTCGCGATGCATTTTCACGACACCTACGGTCAGGCGCTGGCCAATCTCTACGCCGGGATGGAGGAGGGCGCGCGGGTGATCGATTCCGCGGCCGGCGGCCTCGGCGGCTGCCCCTACGCGCCCGGTGCAACCGGCAACGTCGCCACCGAGGATGTGGTCTACATGCTGGAGGGCATGGGAATCGCGACCGGGGTCGATATGCCGAAACTCGTGGCGGCTACCAACGAGGTCAGCAAACTGATCGGCCGGGCGCCGGTGAGCCGCGTGGCGTCGGCGATCAATGCGAAGCGGGCGGCGAAGTAGATCCTCATGGTGAGGAGGCGCCCTTACGCCGTCTCGAACCATGAGTGGCCATCCCCCGGGGCTTCGCGATGAAGACGAACTTCACGTCGATTGCTTCGCGAAGTAAGCCGCGGGTTTTCAGGATATCCCGCTCGGCCTTGAGCTTGGCCACTTCGCGCCTGAGCCGCGCGATCTCTAACTGCCCTGGTTTCATCTGGCCTTCGCCAGGAAATGCATATTGCGGATCGTCCGCAAACTTCTTCACCCAATCGCGCAACTGCGTCGGATGATCGGAAGCCGGGTGCGGGAAGGCATGTTTGCATCTGTAGATATACAGCGGCGTTTTGCCTTAAAGAAAATTGTTTACAATTCAAAAAAAAAGGAGATTTAATGTTGACTTGTTGTGCGGGCTGTGAAGCGAGACCGCTTTAGACCGGACTGGCATCGCAGGCCCAAGTAGGCGTGATGGTGTCATGTGTGAAAATTGCGTACCAGAAATTTCGACCAGGCCGGAGCGCTGAGCAGCGTCTCCGGCATTTTTGTTTTCAGTCAGCCGTAATGCAAGGGAGTCAATCGCGAAACGTCCTTGATGGATGAACCCATTCCGTCTGGACCCAAAAGCGCTCGCAGAAGCGTTTATTGCGATAGACCCCAGGAGGGTAACGCCATGACCGCATACGAATAAGATCTCTCAGCCGGTCAATTTTTTAGACGACCGATCAATCATTCGACACCGCCATCGACGAGTTGCTGCTGTCCGGGACCTCGCGTTCACGGACATCGCGTCGCCTGTTTCGACGACTGTCGGAACGATGATGCCGTCACTCTCGATATCTCCGGGGCCTGTCATGGACCAAGGTTGCTGACGGCCCGACCGGGATTTCGATCTGAGGTTAGACAAATTAGAGCTGGGGCATGCCATGGCCAGACTGGTAATTATCTCCAACGATGAAATTTTCGTCGCAGGACTCAAGTCCCTGCTGGGAGGCGCAGGGCACGACGTCGTTTCCGCCTGCGACGGCGCCGATGGATTCCTTGCCATGGCAAGATCCCTGGAACCCGAAATTATAATTTTATCGCAGTGTTCCAGCCCGGCAGGCTCGCTTGTCGAGACCGTCGCGCGTCTGCAACGCCTTGGCAAAGCTGCAAAGGTGGTGCTCTTGCTCGAGCGTCCGACGGACGCTGGGGAGATTGCCAAGCTCAACATCGACGGCATCGTCGTTTCCAATGCTCAGGTGCGCCAGTTCCTCGAGTGCATTGAAAGTGTCGCGGGCGGACGACGCTGGGTGGATCCGGACGTTTTGTCCCTTGTCTTCGCGCCGCAAAGGACAAGTCAGGATTCCATCACCTCGCGGGAACGGCAGATCGTCGAAGGCGTAGTTCGTGGCTTGCGCAACAAAGAGATCGCGCGCGAGATGAACATACGTGAAGGCACCGTTAAAATGCACCTTCATCACATTTTCGACAAGTTGGAGCTCGAGAGCCGCGCTCAACTCATGCTGGCATTCTCGAAAACGAAAGGTCCGGAATTCCGGCCCCGCGCCAGCACCAACCCTGTGCTTTCTAACGATGCAAATTATGTCCGGATCGCTGGCTCCAAGTCCGGCTTTGGCCATTTAGGCGGCGTAGCAAGCGACGTTTATCAAGCTGTTCAAGGCGGTGTTGGACGTTTTGAGGAAGTCCGAGAGGGCGCGGAGATGCGTAAATCGTCGGGAGAGACTCGCCGCAACCAAGTCGGCCGTCGCCAGCGCAATCACCTTCGATTCAACGGCTCGACGCCATTCGATCGCTCCGGATAAACCTCGCACTATCGTGCTCGCGCAGCTTGCGAGGTCCAACTTCCGTGGTCCCTTGAGATCGAACCGGGCGTCCTGGCTCGGTTAGATAGTGTTAGGCGTTAAGGTTCCTGACAACGGGCCGATTCTGTTACCTGTTAAACTCGGACATGGTTTTCAGTACACACAGCCCAGCGACAGCAAATCGTCACTATTCAGTTAGTGCTTCGGCAGGGTCCAAGCGGGCTGCCTTCCGCGACGGATAGATCCCGGAAGCTATGGTGATCAGCGTGGCTGCTAGAACGGCGGCGAACATCGCCAGCCCGGTCTCTGGACGCATAATGGCTGGCCAGGCGCCGAGCGCGACCGCCCCTACTAGAGCCACTGCCAGGCCGGCAGCCGAGCCTAGTCCTGCGAGCAGTCCGGCTTCGATCAAGAATTGCCGGCTGATATCGCGGCGGCGGGCGCCAACGGCCATGCGCAGGCCAATTTCCTGCCGTCGCTCACTCACCGATACGAGCATGATATTCATGATGCCAATTCCGCCGACGAAGAGCGACACGGCGGCTGCTCCTGCAAGCATTACAGTCAGCAGCAAGGCCGAGCGCGCCTGCGCACGTTGCGCCGATGCGACATCACGCAGGACGAAGCCGTCGGGGCTATTGGATGCCAAGCGGTGGCGCTCGCGCAATAAGCTTCGAATGGCCTCGCTCGCGCGCTCCATCTGAGCCGCATCACTAATGCGGACTGTGATTCCGCCGACAGCGGTCGGGTGCCCGCGGAAGAATCCTAAGATGCGCTTTCGCGCAGTCGTGAGGGGGATGAGGACCTGATCGTCGGCGTCATCTCCATCCAGGCTGTGCCCCTTCTCCTCAAGCACGCCAATGACGGTGAACGGAACCTGCTTGATCCGGATGATCTGTCCCGTCGGATCCTGATCGTCGAAGAGAGTCTTGGCGATCCCATCCCCCAGAAGGGCGACCTTCGCGGAGCGGCGCACATCTTCCGCGGCCAGCGGCCGCCCCGTTGTCACCGGCCAGGGGCGCGCCTCGAACAGGTCGGGCGTGTCCCCCCGTACTGTGGTGGCGCGGTTGCGATTGCCGTAAACGACCTGCGCAGAGCCCCGCAGCATTGGGGCAGCTGCTACGATCCCTGGCAATTCCGCGGCGATTGCGGGAGCGTCTGACTCATCGACTGTCGGCTTACCGCCCGTCGCGCTCCAGGCGCCTTTATTCATCGCTGGTCCTGGCAGGACGAGCAGCACGTTGGCCCCGAGTTCTCTGATTTCGGCATCAAGCCCGACGCGAGTAGCCGCGCCTAAAACCACGATGAGGACGACCGCCGCTACCCCAAAGCAGATGCCGAGCAGCGCCAGTCCGGTCCGAAGCCGATGAACCCTCAGGGCGTGGAGAGCGGGGACTATCGTTGTCGCGGGCCTCATGCTGCGGCCATCTCCTGCATCTCCAGTCGGCCGAGACGAAACCGCAGCACGTGTCGGGCCTGGGCCGCTACGGACGGGTCATGCGTCACCAGGACAATGGTCACCCCCGACCGATTGAGTTGGGCGAACAGGTTCATGACATCGCTGGCCGAACCGCTGTCGAGGGCGCCCGTCGGCTCATCCGCAAGCAGCAGCTTGGGGCAGTTAACAACGGCCCGTGCGAGCGCGACGCGTTGCTGCTCGCCGCCGGACAAACGCCCGGGGCGGTGGTCCTCACGATCAGCCAAGCCAACCTTTGCCAGGGCTTCCCGTGCCCGCCGGCGCCGGTCGGCCCTAGGTACGCCCGCATAGGCGAGCGGCATTTCGACGTTCTCCAACGCGGTGCTCTGGGGAAGCAGCAGAAAGGACTGGAACAGGAAGCCGATGATGCGGTTGCGGACCTCTGCCATGCGGTCCCCACTCAGGCCACCGACATCGATCCCGCCAAGCCGATACCGTCCGCGGCTGGGACGCTCCAGGCAGCCCAGGATTTTCATCAGGGTCGTCTTGCCGGAACCGGAAGGCCCGGTAACGGCCACGTAGTCTCCCTCCTCGACGAGAAGCGAAACCTCATCGAGGGCGGTCACGGTGCGGCCCCCCAAGCGGTAATGCTTGCTCAGGCCTTCCGTCGCGATCAACTGCCTAGGCACACCGGTGCTCCCTTAGCGCTTGGCTAGCTCGGCAAGTGCACTATGCGCCTGTGATGCCCAGCCCGCGAGCGACTCCAGCCTTGCTCTTGCAATTCCATGAGCCGGACGACTCCGGCTTTGACGACCTTCGCCTGCGAGATGATAGGGATATCTTTCGCCTCAGCTCTTGTCATATTTTCGCGAGTATTCCCACATGCAGAAAAGGCGACTGCTGGGCGATTGAGGTTCCTGTAGGGCGATCGCCCGGGCGGGATTGCCTCCAGATCTCCTCCTAACCCATTGCTTTCTTTCTGAGATCCGACTTGGGTTCGTTCTGCCAATTTTTGGGGAATACAACTGGTAAGTGCGTTTTAATTTAATACATCTCGTTGGATCGGACCCATAATCCTCCAGACATCCGACTCCGCTGAAGCTACATGTTGCGAGCGATCGTTATCTCGCGGCTTTGCTCAAAAGAGATACCTCTTCAGCTTTGAATGGGAGCGCTGTGAGTAGCGTTCGAGCGCCGCGAGCCGTCGAACAGCCTCATGGAGTTTACCGAGGTTCTGGGATTTCGAGAAATTATGAACGTCGTTGAGAACCTTGACACGTTCAACTTCTATTTGGCGGAATCGCTGATACATCGCATCCACGCAGGAATCGTCGGAGGATGCGTTGTCGTCACCGGTGCCGGTGGAGGTATTGATCGACACCGCGGCCAGGCCGTGGCGAAGCGCGTTCATTCGGGAACGCGCCTTGCCTTCTTGACTGCAGGGACCGCGGCTTTTCGTGCCGTTGCGCTGGTTCGGGGCCGTCGAACAGCTGGATGAATTCCTCCTTGTTTTCGTGGGGGGAGAAGGTGCGGGGTGTCGAGAAGACGCTTCAATATATCGAAGGGAAAGGTCTTGTTTTTCGAAGATTTATGCTCGCTCACGCTTGAGCACCTCTATGCCGGCACGGAATTGTGCTGGGTGTCGAGGAACAGGAGCGGAAAGGATTCTGCGAGCGTCGAGTTGTGGGAACAATAGGGTAGGGCCGACCTCGGGAAATTGTCGGTCACGACCCTGACGATCTTTGCGACCGTCACCGGCGCGAGTCCTCGGTCACGGAGATGGCGCGGCAGCGGCTTCAAAACGAGCTCGAGAAAATTGTAGTAAGGACCGCCGCCTTCAACATACACCGGTAGACCACGAGTATCTAGCAGCAGTCAGCCGGATCTCCCAGTGGTCGAACGTAGTACGCGAAGGCGCGCGGTGTGCACAGCGGGATATTTTTCCATATTTTTTCTGAATGCGACTAATGGCGAATGGATCATCCATAGCGGAAATGACGGCGCTGTGCGTATCAGGGTCCGGTCCGTGGCTGGCGCGATAGCATTCGGGCGCGTTTGATACTCCCGGACGAAATCTAGTGGATTGACCTTGGCTGGACCCGTTGCACAAACGGGCGATGACAGAAGTATCAAATTCTCAAACACCCCTGAGAGCGTCGTTCCGAAATTATATTGAATGGTGAGCCCGTTGCGATTGAGACGATCGGCCAAGCTTACCGGTTTATAACCAGTCTCAGTACGGTCGAGTAGATGGAGTTTCAATCGCTGCACCACGACGCAAAAGCTGCCCTTGAGGCGGCAGCTGAAAATGCGATGCTGAGCGTGCGGGCGACAAACGCATTGCGCGCGCTGTTCGTGCACGCGAAGCTTCTCTGAAAAGGCGAGATCGCCGAGAGGCGAACTCTCATCGCTCGTTCAAATCGCGGATAGTGGTCAACCATCGAGTAAACGCAGCAAACGCACAACAACTGCGACGGCGACCATCTCAACTGGGTCAATTCTGGAACCAGCGTTTGGCTCGTTCGAGATGAAGGATTGCTCGCCCAGCCACGATGCCTGCGGCACCGCCCGCGATTTTTTCGATCGCATCCGGAATTCGGCCGTGACGATCAGGAGTCAATTGCTGCACGAGTTCCAACACCACGGCGCTGCCGAGAACAATCAGGCACACAAACGCGATGTGCCGAGGATAAGCTAAGTAAAACAACGCGCCGAAAACCGCAAACGCGGCGAGATGTTGAAAGCTGGATGAGATGGGCAGGGTTGGCCTGTATTGGATCGGCGAGATCGTCGCAAAAGCGATGAGAACTAGAAGAGCCCACGCAGCGACGGCTATGAGTTTGTGAAACATGTGAACATCGTACCCGACCGGATCGCGTCGCGATACCTCGTCAATCTTCAAACAAAAAGATCGCCCGAAGGCCGGTCTCTCTCAACATCAAGCGAGCGTGAGACGTGAGGCAGTTCGCAAATGCTCTACGGCTCTCCGGGTTCAAAATCGATTGCTTAATAATGTACCCCGCCCCGGTCGCTGCTCGCCCGCACCGACGAGGTGATCGAGTGAGCCGCGGGATCGTGGGAAACCGCGAGGAGTGATGGCGCCCCCTCAGGGCGCCGCGTCCGTATCGCTACGCTCCCCCAGCCACTGGATGATCTGCGCCGACGATATCACACGTTTTGGCAGATGAGGATTGAGCGTGCCAGCGCTGACATTTTGGCTTTCGGCCAGTTTCTGTTTCGCAAATTCCTTCGCCTCGAGCTCGCTACGAAATGTTTCGGTTGCTCGAGAGAAAGGTCGTTTCCCTGGTCGCAACTTTTTGGGCTCAAATGAAACGAACCAAGTATCCTGACGCCTAACAACCATGGGGATGTTCTCGCGGGCAATCAGACAGGTTTGGCGCTTCAGCCTGCAAACAATTTTATTTGCTCGGCGAGACTTGCTTCGACGGTTCGGCGCTTGCCTCTGTTAGTCGAGGCTTCAATCGCGCTTCGAAGGCGTCGAGCTGTAAATCGAACGGCGCCAGCGCCAACCTAAGACTATTTCGGTCCGGTATTATGGCGTAAACGCCACCGGGGTCCGAAAGGAAGCCAAGGCGGTTGCATCCGTTGGGATTCTCCCGCCCCTAGGGTACGGTGCCTGGGGAGGGCAGGAAACAGACGCAACGCGGTAAAACGACGGGCCCCAACGCCGCCATCGGTCGGTCAGAACGAAGGAGGATCCCGGGCGTACGTTGCGCAAACAGCTGCAGGCAAATCTCGAAATCCAACCGTTCAGAGCCGGAATACGACAGGAGAAGGCATCCGTTTAAGTCATCAGGGTCGCAGGTAACTCCAGCCTTGCTCTTGCAATTCCATGAGCCGGACGACTCCGGCTTTGACGACCTTCGCCTGCGAGATGATAGGGATATCTTTCGCCTCAGCTTTTGTCATATTTTCACGAGTATTCCCACATGCAGCAAAGGTGAGGTTTGGCATGGCTTCGCTCATGGACTTGATGCGCGCTTTGACGGGTGAGGTGTCATCTCGCAGCATGTGCAACCCGGGTCCAAAGGCGACCAGTTCGATCTCAACCTTTTGGCCGAGCTCGCTGTAATGCTGAGCCGCATTGCTCATGTTATTGAGGGCGAGATTCATAACGGCGGGGTCATTGACGTCGACCTGCACAGCCAGCCGATGCGGCTGCGTTTGGTTGGTGGCGGTGCTGATTTTGGCGGGAGCACTGATTTTGGCTGTAGCACTGAATTTGGCGGGAGCACTGATTTTGGCGGGAGCACCCATTTTGGCAGGGGCACTGATTTGGTCAGAAGTGCTGATTTGCGCAGAGCTGCTGATCTGCGTGCTCAACACCAAGGCGAGCGCAACGGAGGCCATTCCGGCGAAGACGGTGAATGATCTATTCATGGTTTTTTTCCTTGAATGTACTGGCTCAAGTGTCCGCCGCAGCGTAGTGATGCACGAATATGCGGGTCAAGAACGTTCGACCAAATGAGCGCGTGATCTACTTAATTGCTTAATTGCGGCGATTGGTACAGCTACTCCCTTTTGACTACCTCCATTGCGACATCGACAAACAACCGGTGCGCGCCCAGGTGATCAGTTCGTCAGTTCCAGGTGATCAGTTCGTCAGTCAGCGTCTTAATCTCGTGACGGGCCGCAGCGAGATCACGGTCAAGGGCCTCCGCTCGCGCGCGTTCCCGCGTTAAATGTTGCTCGGCGGCAGAAACTTGCTGAGTACCGTTGCTCTGTCGCGCCTTAAGCGTTTGAATCTCCTGACGGGCCGCAGCGAGATCACGGTCAAGAGCCTCCGCTCGCGCGCGTTCCCGCGTTAATTGTTGCTCGGCGGCAGAAACTTGCTGAGCACCGTCGCCCCGGCCCGTCTTAAGCGTCTGAATCTCCTGACGGGCCGCAGCGAGATCACGGTCAAGCGCCTCCGCTCGCGCTCGTTCCTGCGGCAATTCTTGCTCGATGCCAGAACTTTGCTTAGCGGGTTCGATCTGTAAGCTAAGCATTCGAATCTCCTCGCGCGCTTTGGCAAGATCACGGTCAAGGACCGTGGCTCGCAAGCGTTCCTGCACCTGCTTCTCCACCGCGTCAGACACTTTCTTCTCGGCTTCGCGATGGCGCGCCCTGAGCGTTCGAGTCTCCTCGCGTGCCGCCGAGAGATCTGCTATGGCTCGCGCACTTTCCTTCTGCTCCGCGGCAGAGGTTTGCCTCCAGGCTTCCTTGAGTTTCCGAATTTCTTCGCGGGCCGCGGCCACGTCACGGTTAAGAGGGTCGGAAGGGCTTGTCAGAGCAGAGCGCGGTTCAGTCGCCCGCTCCAGCGTGGTTGCTGCGTCCCCTAACGAACTCTCGACCGGCGTAGTCCAACCCGCGACGAGGCCGCTCCAAATTGCTATTTGCAAACTAGCGGCGCATAAGCACGCGATAGTCAAGAGGCGTATCATCATACGCCTCCAACGAGCCGGCATGGGCAATGCCGATTCGAGCTGGAGTGGCTGCCTTTCGACCCTCATCGAACCCGCCGCACCTGGAGCCGCAACTAGGCCAATCCGAAAATTGCTGGGACAGCTCCGTACAATCCTCGAAAGATGTGTTCTCGCCCCACGAACCCACAATCTTCCTTCTCGCTCAGCGCGAGCGCAATTACTTTTAAGGGGTATGCCTCTATAGCCCGAAAGGAAGATGCGACGCACTCACCAAGGTAATGGCCGAAATGGAGAATGTTCCCTTCATCGTGGACGACGAGCAGTTGAAGTGGCTGCCGGCTCCCTCGATAGAGCGCTCGATATCATCAACGAGGAAACGATCGAGCGCGAGCGACGGTCATGGCCATCACGTGCATCTGCGAACCGGCGCTGGCAGCGATCACCTGACCGACGAGAAGGATACACAATGCGGGCACGCCAGCGTCTATTCTTCCGCCGGGCAAACCGTCCGACTCCGTCGGTGCGAACAAGATCGCTGTCCGGAGAAGCGCGACCACGAAGGCGATGCTGAAGTGCGATCCCGTGAGGGAACAGCTGCTACATGACGTCACGACCGGTGATGGCACCTGGCTCTTTCTCGAGAGGCATTCGGAAGATGGCGAGGATACCCGGCAACAGACT
>WNFF01014010.1_pt1 | contig 10763 bp, 6 predicted proteins | sample 5400441 | NCBI WGS metagenome assembly WNFF01 (sample SAMN13153345, study PRJNA577476) | soil metagenome | isolation source: 120 cm saprolite under Douglas fir tree site 2 hole 3 replicate 1 | place: USA:California | collected 2015-04-18
GGTGAAGGCGTCGTACGAGCCGGTGATGTCGATATCCTCGGGTCCGACCCCGGAATTGGGCCACAGGATCTCCTTGGCGTAATGGCCGGCGACGGTCGAGATCGGCCCATGCTGGTAATGCATGTCGAGGCGCGGCTTGTTGCAGCGCCCGACGACGCCGCGGATCAGGACCAGCGGGTGCTTCAAGTCTTTCGCGCGCTCGGCCGATGTCACGATGATCGCGGTCGCGTTGTCGGTCTCGACGCAGCAATCTAGGAGATGCAACGGTTTGCAGATGAATCGGCTGCTGATCACATCCTCGACCGTGAAGCGCTTCTTGTAATAGGCCTTGGGGTTGTTCGAGGCGTGGTGGCTGTGCGCCACCTTGACCATCGCGACCTGTTCGGGCTTGGTGCCGTAATCATGCATGTGGCGCATGAAGGTCGGGGCAAAGCTTTGCCCGGCGCTCTGCCAGCCATAGGCGCGGCTGTGCACCGCGTCACCGGCAACCGGCGCCGCCGAGCGCGCCCCGGTCCCGCCGATCCGCACCTGCGAATAGCCGTTCATCGAGCGGAAGATCGCGACGCACTTGCACATGCCGGCTTCCATGATGCCGATCGCGATGCCGACCAAGGCCTCGGTCGACGAGCCGCCGCCGACCACGTCCATGTAGAAATTGAGGCGCATGCCTAAGTCGCCGGAGATGAACGTCGCCGAGGTCGAGTCGCCGCCCGAATAATCGAGCATGCCGTCGATGTCGGTGGGTTTCAGCCCGGCGTCGAGGATCGCGTTCCTCACCGCCCAGCTACCGAGCGCCCGTGTGGTCTTGTTCGAGCCGCGGGTGTAGGTGGTCTCGCCCACCCCGACGATCGCATATTTGTCGCGCAGGTATTTGGGGGTCGTCGCATCGACCTCTTGGCGTGGCAATGGCATTCGCGTTTCTCCCTTTTCCCTACGTCCATCCCGGCGAAGGCCGGGACCCATGCCGGCGAAGGCACGGACAGCGGATAGATGGGCCCCGGCCTGCGCCGGGGTGGTGCATTTGGATCAATACAACCGATAGAACTTCAGTGCAGTGTTGTAGAACATCGCGTTCTTCTCGTCGTTCGAGTAATTCTCGGCAACGCGCTTGAACGCGTTCCACAGATTGGCATAGCTGCACATCCCCTTGTCGACCGGAAAGTTGCTCTCGAACATCGAGCGATCCGGGCCGAAGGCGGCGATACAGGTGTCGAGATAGGGACGCCAGGCCTTCGCCAGCTGCTCCGAGGAAGGCGCAGAATCTTGCCGTCCCATCTCGAACCCCATCAGCGAGGGCATGCCGAGCCCACCCAATTTGATATAGACGTTGGGGAACTGGCCGAGCTTGGCGATCTGCGTGCTCCACTCGGCGAAGACTTCCTCGCGCTTGTCGGTGTAGGGCCCGACCGCCAGCGCGCCGCCGATATGGTTCAGCACGATCTTGGTTTCCGGGAAGGCGCGGGCGAGATCGATCAGGTCGCCGAGTTGGCTGTGGAACATCCACGCCTCGAAGCTGAGATTGAGCGGGGCGAGCGCGGCAAAGCCCTCGCGCCACGAGCGATCGAGATAGAGCCCCTCCCCGGCCCCCGAGGTGAACACCCGAAGGCTCGGGTCGGCGTGCCAGGTGGCGCCGTTGCGGATGCCGCGGAAGCGCCCGCCCGAGAGGATGGTATGCTGTTCGAGGACGCCCTTGGCGCGGCTGCCGATGCGGAAATCGACATTGCCGATGATCCCGGCGCAGGCGCGCGCTGCGCCGTATTTGCCGCTTTCGCTCATCGCCGAGACGCCGGAGACGAATTGCGTCTCCCCGAGCGAGCGCAGCTCGGGTGGCCCCTCGGCGCGGTACATCTCGCGACATTCGAGGAAAACGGTCGCGCGGATGTTGTGCCCGCTGTCCAGATCCTCCATCAGATCATGAAACAGATAGCGGTTGCCCTGCCGGTCCCACAGATGATGATGCGGATCGATGATCAGGCGCTCGGGTTCGAGCGCCGGCTCCTGGGTCGCGGCGAGCCAATCCTTGCGGATCGGCAGGTGGCGGGACGCTGGGGCTGCGGACGATTGCATCTTCTCGGTCCTCCCGGATCAGACTGCGGGTTGCCCCAACTCTGCGACGGCGCGGCCGATAACGCCACGGTTTTGATGCGCGCGCATTGATGGGTTTCGCTGCGCTCAACCCATCCTACCAGCCCGCACAAAGTTGTAGGATGGGTTGAGCAGAGCGAAACCCATCGCTCCCACGGCCGTCGGAGGAAAGCATGCGCGTCTGGAAAGCATCGTCAGCCGCACTCGCGATCGCCATTGCCGTACTCATCGGCCTCCCGATCGGCGCCCAGCAGCCTCCAGCGCAGCCGCCAATGGTCCAAATCGACAACAAGTCGATCGGCGGCGTCGTGACCAGCCGCTTCGGGCCGGAGGCCGGTGTGTGGGTGATCGCAGAGACGCGCGATCTCGGCACCCGCTTCGCCAAGATGGTCGCCACCGACGAGCGCGGCCGCTACGTGATCCCGGACCTGCCGAAGGCCAATTACCGGATCTGGGTACGGGGCTACGGGCTCGTCGACTCGGAGAAAGTCGCGAGCGAACCCGGCAAGACCTTGAACCTGACGGCCGCCGTGGCGCCGAGTCTTGCCGCCGCCGCGCAATACTATCCGGCGATCTACTGGGCCGCGATGATCAAGATCCCGGACAAGAGCCGCTTCCCCGGCACCGGCGACACGGGCAACGGCATCCCGGAAATGTTCAAGACCCAGGACCAGTGGCTCAATTTCATCAAGACCAATGGCTGCGGCAACTGCCACCAGATGGGCAATTACGCGACCCGGACGATCCCCGAGGCGCTCGGCCACTTCGAATCGTCGCGCGATGCGTGGATGCAGCGCCTCGGCGTCGGGCCGGCCGGTCATGACATGGTCCGCTTCATCACCCAGCTGATGACCCCGGACGGCGGCCACCTCGCGGCGCTCGCCGACTGGACTGACCGGATCAAAGCCGGAGAATTGCCGAGCCGCAGCCCGGCGCGGCCGGTCGGCATCGAGCGCAACGTCGTCGTCACCGTGCGCGACTGGTCGGACCCCAAGCACTATCTGCACGACCTCACGGTCACCGACCGGCGCAAGCCGACGGTCAACCCCTATGGCCCGATGTATGGCGCGCCCGAACTCAGCACCGACGATCTGCCGGTCCTCGATCCGGTGCGCAACACCAAGACGACGATCAGGCCGCCGGTCGCCGACAACGCGCCAAGCTCGGCCTTGAACAACCAGGTGGTCAATCCGTCGCCCTATTGGGGCATGGAGCAGGTCTGGGACACCAGGGTCAATGCGCACAACCCGATGATGGATCAGGACGGCCGGGTCTGGTTCACCGCGCAAAGCCGCTCGCCAAAAGACATCCCCGCATATTGCAAGAAGGGCTCGCCGCTGCGCTCCGCCCAGCTCTATCCGCTCGACTTCCCGAAGGAGGGCTTTTTCCAGAACTCGCGCCAGATCACGGTCTATGACTCCAAGACCAAGAAGTTCACGCTGATCGACACCTGCTTCGGGACCCACCACCTGAATTTCGCCGAGGATGCCAACAATACGCTGTGGCTCAGCAACAACACGCAGGCCGAGCAGGCCGTCGTCGGCTGGATCAACACCAAAGAGTTCTGGAAGACCGGCGACGCGGCGAAATCGCAGGGCTGGACGGCGCTGATCGTCGATACGGTCGGCAACGGCAAGCGCACCGAGGGCTATAATGAACCCGGCCAGCCCGCCGACCCGAAGAAGGACACCCGCATCCCGTTCAGCATGTACGCGATCTCATGGTCCCCCGCGGATGGCTCGGTCTGGGGATCGAACCTCGCCCATCCCGGCTACATCATCCGCCTCGCGCCGGGATCGAACCCGCCGGACACCGCCCTCGCCGAAATCTACAAGGTCCCGCTGCCCGGCTTCGGCATTCGCGGCATGGATGTCGATCGCAAGGGGGTCGTCTGGCTGCCGCTCGACAGCGGCCATATCGCCAGCTTCGACCGCCGCAAGTGCAAGGGCCCGCTCAACGGGCCGGGTGCCGAAAAGGGCGAGAAATGCCCCGAGGGCTTTGCGTTCCATCCGCTGCCCGGGCCGGGTTTCCAGGGCGATCCCGGCGCCGAGGAGAACCCGTATTTCGTATGGGTCGACCAGCACAACATCCTGGGGCTCGGCGCTGACGTGCCGATCGCCACCGGCAACCAGTCGGATTCGCTGCATGCGCTGGTCGGCGGGCAGATCGTCGAGCTGCGCGTCCCCTACCCGATGGGCTTTTTCGCCAAGGGGATCGACGGCCGCATCGACGACCCGAAGGCCGGCTGGAAAGGCCGGCTCAAGCCCGCTCGCGGTCCACTTTCAGCTGCGACCCGACCCGCTCGCGCATTGAGCGCGAGATCGCGCCTCCGGCCTACGCCACCTCCAACCGATAGGCCTTCTTGGCGGCGCCGCTGAACAGCGCGGTCTTTTCGTCGGCCGAATACCCGGAGGCGAGGCGCTTGAACGCGTTCCACAGCACCGGATAGCTGCAGGTCCCCTTATCAACCGGGAAATTGCTCTCGAACATCGACCGCGTTGGACCGAAGGCGGCGATGCAGGTCTCGATGTAGGGTTTCCAGGCGTTCGCCAGCTCCTGCGAGGACGGCGGCTCGGGCTTCTCGAAGAAATCGAAGCCGATCATCTTCATGCCGAGACCGCCGAGCTTGACATAGGTGTTGGGGAAGCTGGCGACCTGTTGGATCGCGGTGCGCCACGCCGCAAACGCCTCGTCGCGCTTGCCGGCATAGGGCCCGATCGCGATCGGGCCCCCGACATGGTTGAGCACGATCGTCGCTTGCGGGAAGGCGCGTGCCAGATCGACGAGGTCGCCGAGCTGGGTCTGGAACATCCATCCATCGAACGCGAGGCCGAGCGAGACGAGCGCGGCAAAGCCTTCGCGAAAGCTTTTGTCGAGCAGCAGCCCCTCGGGCCCTCCCGCGGTGAACGTTTTGAGGAGCGGATCATTGCTCCAGGTCGAGCCGTTGCGGATGCCGCGCACCCGGCCGTCGGAGACCGCGATGTGCCGCTCCAGCACGCCCTTGGCGCGCGACCCCAGCCGCAGATCGACAAACCCGACAATCCCGGCGATGCACCTTGTCGGCCCGTATTTGCCCGCCGCGCTCATCGCCGCGACGCCGCTGACGAACTCGGTCTCGCCCAGTGATTTCAGCTCCTCCGGCCCGTCGGCGCGATACATCTCGCGGGCCTGCTCGTACATCGTCGCGACGATCTTGTGCCCGCTGCCGAGATCGGCGAGCAGCTCCGGGAACAGGTAGCGGTAGCGCGGAGCGTCCCACAAATGGTGGTGTGGATCGATGATCGGCAGGCCGGGTTCGAGGATCTCCTCGGTGCGCTTGGCGAGCCAATCCTGCCGCACCGGAGCCTGGACGGCCGGCATGGTGGGCGCCGCGGCAGGCGCTGGCGCCTGCGCCAGCGCACCGCGCGAAGCGATGGCAGCGGCGCCGACCAGCCCGGCGCTCGCAGTCAGCAGCACGCGGCGCGACAGCGCCGCGTCGGCCGACGGGAGACCCGATTGTTGAATCGCATTCTCGATCTGAGGCATGGCTTGTCCCTCCCGAATTGCGTTCCGATTGCGGCAACTCTGCCCCGGTGCGCCGGCGAATGCCATCTGTTTAGGCGGCAAGGTCCGATCTTCAAAACGTGTAAAATGAGCGGGTGCCTGAACAACCAGCGTCCTTCGAGACGCGCCCCGGCTTCGCCGGATCGCTCCTCAGGATGAGGTTATCCTGTTAATTCGATTGAGAAAAAACCTCATCCTGAGGAGCCCGCACAGCGGGCGTCTCGAAGGACGCACAACCGGCAGCGGCTCGCCTACACCTTCGCCAGCACCCGCTCGCGGAAGGCGCGCATCTCGGCGATGACGGCGTCGGCCGCGGGTCGTTCGAAATCGAAATCGATCGCCCTGACATCGAGATCGCACAAGGCGCGGATGTCGTCGATGATCGCGGCGTCGCTGCCGGAAAAAAGCCGGCGCTCGCCATCCGAGGCACGGGGCGGCAGCGCATCGCCGGTGCGCTTGACCCGGTAGGTCAGCGCCACCGCATCGCGCAGTCGGCCGGCCGCTTCGGTCAGACGGAGCAGCCGCTCGATCCCGGCGCGGTAGCGCGGCAGGCTGTCCAAGAGATGCGCGTTGTTGCTGCCGATCGGATACCAGGCGTCGCCGAGGCGGGCGGCGCGGCGCAGGGAAGGGCCGCTCTCGCCGCCGACCCAGATCGGCGGATGCGGCTGCTGCACCGGCTTCGGCTCGAGGAGAAGCCCGTCGTAATGGACATATTTCCCGGCGATTTGCGGCTTTTTTTCGGTCCACAGCGTGCGGAAAGCGGCGACGTATTCGTCGGTGACCGCGCCGCGCTCGGCGAAGGGCGTGGTGACGACCGCGTCGAACTCGGCCTTGAGCCAGCCGGCGCCGATCCCGACCGTGAGGCGCCCGCCCGACAATACATCGATCGTCGCCAGCATCTTGGCGGCGAGCACCGCCGGCCGGTGCGGCACGACCAGGACCGCCAGCACGAGGCGCACTCTTGTGGTGACCGAAGCGAGCCAGGCGGCGAGGGCCAGCATTTCGTGTCGGTGCGCGCTGTCGGTCGAATAGAAGGCGCCGCTCTCCGAATAGGGATAGCCCGGTTCGGCCATGTCGGGCAGCACGACATGATCGGTCACGGTCAGATAGTCATAGCCGAGCGCTTCGCCCTCGCGCGCGATCCGGCTCATGATTTCGGGCGTGGCGAGCGCCCCGCTGTTCGGCAGGTTGAAACCGAACTGCATGTCCCCTCCGGTTTGCGAACGCGGCCACATGCGGCTGCCTGCCCACTGTGCCGCGCGTGCCGTCGGTGCGCGAGCCTAATTTCTCCTTCGGTCCCCAGGCGCCGGACCGGCGCCCAGCCTTGCATTGGCGGCTGTTCCCGGCGAAATTCGCGGCGATGGGGAAATCGACGGTAAAACGACAAATTGTCGGCGTGGTGTCGCAGAAAGGCGGCGTCGGGAAGTCGACGCTCTGCCACCTGATCGCGCGCGAGGCGGCCGCCTCCGGAAAACAGGTGAAAATCCTCGATTTCGATACGAAGCAGATGACCTCGACCGACTGGGTGCGGGCGCGGCTCGAACGCGCTCTCGAACCGGCAATCGAGGCCGAGGCGGTCAAGAACATCGGTAACGCGCTCAAGCACAATCGCGGCTACGACATCATCGTCCTCGACGGCGCGGCCGGCACGCCCAAACGCACCGCCGAACTGGCGGGTGCCTGCGACCTGATCATTCTGCCGACCGGCGCCTCGCGGGCCGATTTGGTGCCGACCCTGGCGCTTGCCCGCCGCATTGCCGAGCTGAAAATCGCCGCCGGCGGTCCGGTTTTCGCGTTGTGCCGGATATTAACGGAGAGCGAGGCGGCGGAGGCGCGGGCGACGATCGGCGGGGCCGGCTTTGAGATTTTGGAGGGCGAGCTGGTCGAACGCCCGGGCTATCGTCAGGCGCAGAATATCGGTCGCAGCGCGACGGAAACTGGCTTTCCCTCGCTCAACGACAGAGCGCGCCGGCTCGCCCGCGCCATCCTCGACCGCCTCGCCTGGGATCGCATCCCGCTGAGGTAGCGGCAGCCCAGCGTTTAGGGCCGCGCCGCTTCGCCGCGCCGGTCCCCCTTGCCCGGCCAGCCGAAGCAGCGCATTTTAACGCAGGTTAAAGCCTTCATCCCCCCGGAGGCCTGAATCCCGACCGAGCTCGAATTAAAGCTGGCGACGCGGGACGCCGATCTGCCCGCCTTGCGGCGTGTGCTGAAGGACCTGGCGGCGGGCGCGAGCGCCGGGCGGTCAAAGCTTGTCAGCACCTATTACGATACCGAGGACCGCGCGCTGGCGCGGCAGGGGTCGGTGTTGCGGGTGCGCCGGCATAACGGGCATTACGTCCAAACCGTAAAATCGGTGGGGGCGCCGGGCAGCACTCCCCTTGCCCGCGGCGAGTGGGAAGACCCGATCGGCGGCGAGCACCCCGACCCACTTGCTGGCGAGAGCGGGCGTTTTCTGACCTCCGATCTCGTCGACCGGGTCGCCCCGGTCTTCCGCACCGAAGTCACTCGGCTCGTCACCGACCTCTCGCCGGCCCCCGGCACACGCATCGAAGCCGCGATCGACCGCGGCACGATCCGCGCGCCTGGCAAGAAACCGGGCGAACGGATCAGCGAGATCGAGCTCGAGCTGAAAAGCGGCCCCATCACCGCGCTTTACGATGTCGCGTTGCGCTTGCTGGCCGAGGCGCCGGTGCGCCTCGAATGGCGCAGCAAGGCCGAGCGCGGCTATCGGCTCGCCGCCGGACACCCGATAACCCAGGCGGTGCGCGCCGATCCGCTCGCACTCGATCCAACCCTCAGCGCCGAGGAAGCGCTGCAGCGCATCGGCCGCGCCTGCCTCGACCAGATATTGCGCAACGAGGCCGCGATCTTTGCCGGACGAACCGACGGCGTCCACCAGATGCGCGTCGCGGTTCGCCGCCTGCGCGCCGTCTTGTCTGCGTTTAAGAAGATGCTGCCGCCGGAGCAACGCCGCTGGGCCAGCGGCGAATTGCGTTGGCTCGCCGACGCACTCGGCGAGGCGCGCAATCTCGACGTCTTCGAGGGTGCCGTGGTCCGCCCGACGCGCGAGGCGCTGCCGGACGTCAAGGCGCTGCGCGTGCTGAGCGCCGCGGCGCGGCGGCGGCGCCAAGCCGCCTATGCCGCCGCGCGTGAGGCGATCCGCTCGCCGCGCTATACCGCGCTGCTGCTAGGCCTGATGCGGTGGTTCGACGGCCGCGGCTGGCGCGATGGCGAGGCCGCCTGCGTGCTGGAGCGACCGATCGGCGATATCGCCCCGCCGCTGCTCGACAAATTGCGTCGGGCAGCAAAACGGCGCGCCAGAGGCTTCGCCGGCCAATCCGCAGAGAAACGCCACAAGCTGCGGATCGCGCTCAAAAAGCTGCGCTATACCAGCGAGCTGCTGAGCGGCCTCCATGATGCGCGGGCGGTGGAAAAGTTTACCGCGAGGCTGAAGCGCCTGCAGGACGATCTGGGCGACGCCAATGATGTCCGCGCCGCGCACGACATCGTCGCCGAGCTGACGCGCGGCAGAGATGGCGCCAGCATCGCTCGTGCCGGCAAGATCGTGCTGGCGTGGCACCGCCGCCGGCTGCTTGCGCGCAAGTCGGAAACCCGCGAGCATCTGCGCGAATTGCTCGCTGCCGAGCCGTTCTGGCGCGACTGAAAGCCAAGCAACCGTTACGCGGCACTCACCTCTGAGCGGAGCGCAATCGCCGCCGGCGCACCCGTCGAAATGTCCGGTGTTGTTCCCCTCACCGGAAGCGTCAGGGTTGCCGTTGTGCCGTGGCCCTTGCGGCTGCCGATTTGGAATGAACCGCCATGCAGTTCCGCCAATCGGCTTGCCAGCGGCAGCCCAAGGCCGGTGCCCTCGTGACGGCGGCTGAACCCGGCATCTACCTGACCGAACGGCTCCAGCGCGATCTTGATCTCAGCCTCGCTCATGCCGACACCGGTGTCGCGCACTTCAAATGCGATGGTGTCGGGCCCGGGCTGGCGCACGGTGATGACGACCGATCCGCCGGGCTCGGTGAACTTGACGGCGTTAGACAGCAGATTGAGCAGAATCTGCTTCAGCCGCATCGGATCGGCGACGATACCCAGCAAACCGGGCTCGATATCGACCGATAGCCGCAATTCGCCGGCGTTCGCCCGTTCCTTCATCAGGGCGACGCAGGTATTTATGATAGCGCACGAGTCGACGCCGTCCTCAAGGTTGAGATCGAGTTTTCCAGCGTCTACCTTGGCGAGATCAAGAATATCATTGATAATATCGTGCAGGTGACTCCCGCTTCGGTAAATGATGTCGACGTATTCTACCTGTTTCTCCCCGAGAGGTCCGACAAGGCGCTGGGCAAGCATTTCAGAAAAACCGAGTACCGCGTTGAGCGGTGTGCGCAATTCATGGCTCATGTTGGCAAGGAATTGAGATTTCGCTCGATTGGCCGCCTCTGCCGCGGTTTTGGCTTCGCGCAAGCCGCGTTCGGCAAGGATTTCCTCGGTGACGTCGCGTGTCGTTCCGCGATAGCCGTGAAACCGCCCTGACGCATCGAAGATCGGGTTGCCGCTGATCGAGACAATGCGCTCGGGGCCGCCGATTTTCCTCGCATAGACAAAGTTGCGGAACGGCTCATGCCGGTCCAACACGGCGTAATGCTCATCCCACAGGCGCATATCTTCCGGACGATCGGTGGCCAGCTCCTGGCGCCTCCGGCCGATGCGGTCGCTCGGATCTTGACCGAACGAGCGGATCTCATCGGACACGAAGGTAAAGCGATGCTGCTCGTCGGTTTCCCAAAACCAATCCGAGCTGGTACGTGCAAAATCCCGAAACCGCGCTTCGCTGTCCCGCAGCGCATCAGCCGTCGTGGCAAGTTCCGCGGTCTGCTGCTCGAGCTTTCGCGACCGCGCGGCGAGTGCCTGGAACAGGATGGCAAACCCAATTGCCGCGCCCAGGGCGGCAATGCCGATCAGGATCGACTGCCGCCACCACTCGGCGAGCGCGGCGTCTTCCGAGATCGTCACGGTCACCACAAGCGGATAATCGTGCACCGGGTGCACCGAAGCGACGCGCGCCACTCCGTCGACATAGCCCGGCGTTCGATAGCTGCCGCCGCCTTTCGCGACCATTTCGTACC
>WNFF01021906.1_pt1 | contig 10763 bp, 14 predicted proteins | sample 5400441 | NCBI WGS metagenome assembly WNFF01 (sample SAMN13153345, study PRJNA577476) | soil metagenome | isolation source: 120 cm saprolite under Douglas fir tree site 2 hole 3 replicate 1 | place: USA:California | collected 2015-04-18
TTCGCAGCTGTTCGCGCCGGCCGCATGTCCTCTCCATGTCCTCCTCCAGCGGGGTTTTGGATGGAACCAAAGGGAATGGAGTGGAACAGGACGGGACGACGAGTTCTGGCAATTCAAGGCGTTGTGAAGTAAGGGCGCATCCTGCTTAGAGTTTTTTTCGCCTTGAATCGGGTTCGAGTCCCGCCCTGGGCACTAAAAAGCTACTGTCACTTCAGCTGCTTGTGAGGCCAAAACGGCATTTTTCGAATCGGGTGCCCCTAGGGTGCTGTGGTTGGCCAAAACTCGATCCAACGTCTGATCGACCGACGAGTTGCGGTTCTTCTTTCTGTGAAGCGGCACCCCGATGTCAACTCCGATGTTCGTCGCGGGTCCTCCTTTCTCCTGCGTGGCGAGCAATGGAAGCGCGCTCCTGCCTCTCTCTCGAGGTTGTTTCATCCTTCTGTTCGCGCTCTCTCGTTGATGGCGAGGCTTGCTCGCCGGCGCATAGTGGGATTCGACAGTTGGGGGCGCCATCTCACTTCCGGCCCTCGTGCTGCGGACCAAGAAGAACCTCGCGCTCACCCTCCCTTTCTTCAATCCTCTCGGGCGTGGAGCGATTCTCGTCTTTTTCTCTCTCTCGCGACCTCCTATGCAGCGCTCGACATCCCTTCCTTCCTCACGCACGGCTTGAAGTTTGTTCCGTCCCTCATCATCGCGTAGAGAATCCCCGCCAGCTTCCGCGCCAGCGCTACCGCGGCCACCTTCCTTCCTCGCCTGACCTCGATGCGCATCGCCCACTCCCACAGCGTTGCAGTCGTTGCCTTCCGAAGGCGCATCATCGAGAACGCCACCCCCACCAACAACGACCTCATCCTCGGGTTGCCCGCTTTGGTGATGTGGCCTTTCCGTCGTTTCTCCCCGGAGCTCATCTCGCTCGGTACCAGCCCGAGATATGCTTCCACCTGGTGCGGCCCCGCGAACCGTTTCGCGTCGTCAATGGCCGCCACTAATGCGGCCGCCGTCACTGGGCCCACACCGGGCATCGTGCACAACCTCGCGACCTGTTCGTCCTCGCTGGCCAGCTTCTCCAGCTCTGCATCCAGCAGCTGAATCTGTTCGTTCAACTTCCTCATCACTGCGACTAGCGGCGCCACCACGGACCTCATTCGCTCTGTCAGCCCGATCTTCTCTAGGCGAGTGAGAAACGCGTCCGCGCTCCCTGTGGCTATCCGCAGGCCCTGTTGCCTCACCAACGCGCCCACCAGTGCGATGTGCTTCGCTCGCTGCCTCACCAGCGCCTCCCGCACTGCGAGTTCCGCCTTCAGCTGCCGCCTGATCTCCGATGTCCGGTGCGCCTTCCGGTACGTCCCCGTCATGCACGCGTCGGCGAGCGCTTGGGCATCGCGCTTATCCGTCTTCACTCGACGGCTGCGCATCCCATACATCGGTGCGAAGTTCGGGTCCGCCACCACCACCTCGTGGCCGAGCTCCTCAAGGCACCTCGCCACCCATTCGCTCTCCGTCGATGCCTCGAGGAGAATCTTCGCTTGCGGGCGGCCTCCGAGCACCTCCGAAAACCTTCCTCGCTCAGTGAGGATTCGCTTCTCGATGACCTCGCCCTTCTCCGTCACGATGTACAGCTGGCTTTGCCTCTTGTGCACGTCGATGCCAATATGCTCCACGGCTGGCCTCCACTTGCGGCACTTGACCGCGTTCTTGTTTTGTGGGGCTTTGGCTACCACGTTCGTGGCGGCCAGCCGCTTCATCCCATCTCACTTGATGGTGGATCGGAGCGAAAAGCTGTTCACACCGATAGCGTGCGTTTCTCCCCGCTCGCTCAGGGATACGTCCGGCGGGTGCTTGGTGAGCAGTCAAAAGCCCTGAAGAGCGCGTCCCCCGTTTACAATGCGGACTAAATCCAGGCGCGTGTATTTCTCATTCACGGCAAAGACGATGAACGTGCTCCGATCGAACATGCCGAGCGACTGCGAGATGCACTGACGAAAGGTGGGCCGACCTTCCGAGTGGTTGGTGGAAAAGAAGGACGGGCGCGTTTTGGCAACGAAGCCAACAAGGAGCGGATGTACGCGCGGCTGTTGAGCTTCATCAACCGCAGTCTGAACCTTCCGGAGACAGTCGCCGCGAGCGCTCCTGCAAAAAGGCAATTGAGGCGTAGCCTAGCCAGCATCCATATAGCTGGCAGAGAGATACCGCTGAGACTGGGCAGCGCTGAGCCATTGACGATCGTCTGAAACACAGCCCTCTGTGACCGTACTCGTGTTATTTCGTGGCCGTCTGCACCCAGCCCGCGGGCCTCGAAGAAGGGGGCATCGATGACCAAAGAAGCCAAGCCGCGTTCGCAGCCGCTGGTCCATGTGATCTTCGTCCTCGGGATGGCAGCAGGTTCCGCATGCCAGCATGCTCCCAAGACTCCGAGCCCAGACCCCACCGGAATCGCCGCGTTCACCCGCTTTTCGAAATACGTCAATGCCAAGATCTCGCCCAACGGCACCTATTTGGGCGTGGTGATTCATGAAAATGGCAGGCGCTCGCTCGACTTCATCGAAGTCAAGACCGGTCAGATTTCCTTCGGTCTGACGCCCGATTCGGGAGCGATGGTCTCACGCTTCGAGTGGGTGAACGACGAGCTCACAATCGCCGAATTCGTCGAGGAAGATCCGAAGTCGGCGGTCCCGGTCAGCTACGGCGGACTCTACGCAGCCACTGCCAACGGGAGTTTTCGGCAAATGATTCACGATGCGTCGTTTAGACGAATACGGGGCCGACTGCTCGGACGCATCCGGAGCACTCCGGAGACGTTCCTCATTGCAACCACTGCCAAAGCCAGTGGCACCGAGGGCGGCGACCCCAAGCGCATTGCGTCGCGCCTGAACGTATTCTCCGGCCAACTCGATGCAGCGGTAGTCAGTCCCATCCCACAGGCGCAGTTCATCGCGGATGAAAATGGCGAGGTCCGGCTGGCCCTTGGCGAGGATGAGCGCCTCGAGCGAAAAGCCTTCTATCGCGAACCATCCGGCAAGTGGAGGCTACTCACCAGCCTTAAGGGCTTTTCGAGCGAAGACGACGTGATGACAATCAGCGCGGCGGACCGTACGATTTATGTGGCGTCGGGAACCGATGGTGACGGTTTCGGATTGTTTTCCGTCAACATCGACACCGGTCAGCGCACGCTGTTGTCCAAGAACGACTCGCCGCCGAGCTCGCTGGTTCAAGAGCGTCACTCCGGCCGAGTCATCGCGGTGGAATACGAACCGGATGTGCCGACATACGACTTCGTGGCGCCGAATCATCCGATGTGCCGACTGCTCAGGGGACTCCTAGCAGCCTATCCAGGCCATCATGTGCGCCTGGTGAATCAAACAGACGATGACCGCAAGGCGGTGGTGCACGCCTACAGCGACCGGGATCCGGGTGAATTTCTGATCGTCGACGTGGAGAAGATGTCCGCGGACTCCCTAGTCGCGGTGCGCCCGTGGATAGATCCGGAGGAGATGGCCGCTACCTCATCGCTGCACTTCACGGCTTCGGATGGCATAAAGATCCACGGCTATATCACGCTGCCCAAGGGCATCTCCGGCGCACCTCCGCCGCTTCTCGTGGTACCTCATGGAGGTCCGCACGGCGTTCGAGACCACTGGGGCTTTGATGAAGAGGCGCAGCTTTTTGCGAGCCAGGGCTTTGCGGTTTTGCGAGTCAACTATCGTGGCTCTGGCGGCTACGGCCGTCTCTATGAGGAGTCCGGCTATCGCCATTGGGGCGACCGCATCATCGATGACATTCTCGAGGCGACACGCGTCGTGATTAAGAAGGGAATGGTCGATTCTAACCGAGTTTGCATCTACGGAGCGAGCTTTGGCGGCTATGCGGCTCTGCAAAGCAGCATCCGCGCCCCTGAATTGTTTCGGTGCGCCGTTGGCTACGCCGGCGTGTACGATCTCACGCTGATGGGCAAGACCGACAACCTGCGTTTCTCGCCGCTAGGGCAGAGCCAAATCCGCCGAGTGCTCGGTGAGGATTCGAGGGCCCTGAGGGGCGCATCTCCCGTTTACAATGCCGACAAAATCCAGGCGAGCGTATTTCTCATTCACGGCCAAAACGATGGACGTTCTCCCATCGAACATGCCGAGCGATTGCGAGATGCACTCAAGAAGGTGGGCCGGCCTCCAGAGTGGTTGGTGGAGAGGAAGGAAGCGCACGGTTTTGGCAACGAAGAAAACCGGGAGCGGATGTACGCGAGGCTGTTGAGCTTCATCAACCGCAGTCTGAACCTTCCGGAGACGGTCGCGGGGGGCGCTCCGTCGAAACCCAATTGAGGCTACCCGGCGTTGCGAAGCCAGCCCTGACCCTCGTGCTCCATTCTCGCCTTGCCGCTGTCTTGCGGCACCGTCCCCAGCGAGTTCAACGCCTCTACCTGCGCGAGATTGCATCGAGCGAAAAGGTATTTAATGTGGCTGGAACTGCACACCGCCACTCCAGGTATGCGGTATGCTCGCTTTGGTGAGCGGTGTGAGCCCGGTGCCATCGGCCTTCATCGCCCATATGTTCACAGTAAAGTTTGGGTCCGTGGTATCGCTGCCATCCAAGTTTCGGGTTGACGGAAATACGAGTTTGCTTCCGTCTGGAGACCACCGGGAAGGGTAGTTGTCCGCGTAATATGCGGTAGCCTTCGTGAGGGGCTCGCGCCCGCTACCATCGACGTGCACAACCCAAATGTTCGAGGGAGCCAATTGGTCGAAGCTGCCGTCTAGCCTCTCACGTGTAATAAATGCGAGCCTCCTATCATCGGGCGACCATTCGGGATCAATGCCGCCGGTAACCAGGGTTGATGAAGATCCATCAGGCTTCATCTTCCTAATCCCGTCCGGTGCCAGGTACGCAATCTTGGTCCCGTCCGGCGACCAGCGCGGGCTCCCGCTACTCGCGGCGTCCCTCCAGGTGGTGAGAGGCACAGCGGATGACCCGTCGGCGTTCATCTTCCAGATGTTCCAGAAGCCGGCCCCCATGTCATTCCCATCGAGCGTTCTTGTCGACGCAAAAACGATCTCATTTCCGTCGGGAGACCATTGGGGCTCAGAACTTTGTGCGAGGGGTGCGGTGAGACGTGTGAGCGGAACCAGCCCAGTCCCATGGCTGTTTATTCGCCAGATATTGACGGTTGGGTTGACCCCATTGCTGCCGTCGAGCATCAGGGAAGACGAGAAAACGATTTTGCTTCCGTCGAGAGACCAATCAACGTGTTCGGCGTACACACCGACTCCAGTAACGTGAGTCAGTGGGACCCGTCCGGAGCCGTCGGCGTTCATTAGCCAAACGTTGAGGGGGTTGTTGATGCCCGCGGCGTCGCTGCCGTCAAGATTGCCCGCCAGATATTGGCCGCGCTATCGGCTTGCCCCACTATGGAACCGGTCCTGCTCTCCAGTCCAAAAGTGGCCGAAAAAGCGATCGTTTGAGTTGGGCTCTTTGCGCCGCAGCCCAGGTGCGCAAGCGAGAGCAGCAGACCAATTCTCCAGGCGCCGATGTGGTCCATGCCTCCCTCACAGCGACTAAGGGGTGTTCCTATAAATCAACGCCGCTGTGCGTAGCAAATCTGGGCTGGTACACCGACGAGGACGGGAAGCCGGGACTTCCGCGCCACGCTACGGAAAGGATCCGCAACTGACGGCCATGTTCGTTGAACTCTTGATCTCCGTTGTCGCTGATGTGCAACGTGCTGGCGAAATTGCCAGGTACCTCGGGCGACATGTTCCGATTTTGATCCACGAGCTTGAGTACGATGATGCGATCGCGGACGAGAACGCGCGGGCAAACCCGCCCGAATTGGTAGAAGCGGCCATCGGGTTCCCAACCCGAAGATCGGCCCGCGAAAACTGTGTCCAAATCGCGTCCAAAATAGCGGGGAATCGCGTCGTTTCTCGTGGACTCGCGTGGACTCGGCACTGTCCGCAAGCCGGGACAGTTCCTCGACAATCGCAGTGAAAACGCCCGTCTGCCCGATGCGCGACCCCGGGCTCATAACCCGAAGGTCCCGAACTACGCTGCCAGCTGTTGCGTGACGGCTATCGCCGTCTGTAAACGGGACAACTACAACTCACTCAAACGTCGAGCAGCCGGACAAAGTTTGCCAGGTCTTCTTCCTGGCCGCCTGCAAGCCCTTCGATCTCGAGCTTTCTTCCGCCTCTTAGTTCCCTAATTCTTGTGAACCGATCATTTTGTCGAGGCGAGGATAGACGTGCTGAATCAGCTCGAAATGGCTGCGCTCGGCGTTGTCCATGGAAATCCAGCGATTCTTAGGTACTCTATCGCGGAGCCGGCGGAACCGACTACCTCCGATTCCCAGATAACGAATTGGCAAGCCCGGTTGTTTCGATCGGACCAAGTCTGGGCTACCGCATCGGAGAGCCGCATGGATAGTCAGGTCGCCCGGATCAAGGTCTCCGACGAAGAAGAGCGGACAGTTCAAGAACCGTGCGATTCGGAAAATACTTGCGAGGGATCGCTTGCCAGGCAAACCAGAATGGCCAAAGGCAGTAATAGGGGGCATGTACCACTGCCAATTTTCCGTGTACCTCCGAAATGCGGCAAACTTCGTGAAGTAGAGCGCGCAACGCGGTTGTGGACTCGTTAGCCAGAGCTGGACGGGAGCGTTCCAAGACTCCACACAGTCTGGAATGTCGCCAGGACCCTTTCGGATCCTGCGACGGAACTTCGCCCATTCTCGTGTAATGTCGTTCGTGAATGCGACCTGCGGAAGATCTGTTGGCATACTTACCCAGCGGAGCAATTTGTTACGACGATACACGATGGAATGAGTGCCGCGCTCCGAAAGGCTTACATTTCCGTCCGATTAGTCGTTCGTTTTTCTGAGCGTATAGGTTGCTATGATGGTCACCAAGAGGTTGTCATGAGGCTCAGCACGCGGTTCAGGTTCCGGGAAGGTGACGAGGGCTGGACCGAGTACTTGGCCTTCATCGCGCTGCCGCAGCTCAAGGAGGTCCGGTCCTTGGACACGGCGCTGAATGGGTGTGTCGACGATTGCGGCTCATTCCCGTTCCGGTCGCTCGCCGCGCTGCCCGAGGTCCTGAAGACGCTCCCGCGCGTTACGAGCGAAGGCCAGTACCATCTGCTCTTCGTCGACGCGGAGAATGAAGAGTTGCCCCGCGACGTGCCCGAACGCCGGCTGCTCGGACACGACCTGTCCGACGAGACCCAGACGTCGTCGTTACTCAACTGCGGCCCATGGGAAGGGCGACTCGCACCGCTTGCCCGACGACACAACAGGTACGGGTTACTGAGCTTCGATGATGCGGCCCTAGCCAAGGCATTGCTGCCGTCCGAGCGGCCTGGTAGTCCGCACAGCGAAGTGACGATCTGGGCGCTGCATGACGTCGCGCCCCTTGGTGACTCGCTGGGTCAAGTTGCGCGCCAGCGATAGGTTTTCGGGAGCTCCTCAGGGGAGTTCGCTCCCCCCCCGGCGACTGCGTGGCGAATCGGACTCACGACTTGGGAAGCTTAAGACCTGTCGCGATGTAATTGCTGGTGTCGTGCCCTCAGGAAGGTCGGCCATTACGAGAGGAATGAAGTACGCCGCGCTGCCGAATGTGTGGCGCATGGGCTCCGTGACTTCGCGGGCGCGGGCTATCTGCCCATCCGACAGTGGCAGCCGCTGGCCCTCCTGACGACCAAGGAAGTACAGCCCGTCAGTTTCGAGGCGAGCGTGACCGAAAAGGACGAACCACTCGTCCTCCTTTCCGGTCTGCTCGTAGCAAACGAGCAGAGCGACTTCGGAACCATCGAGCGTCTTGGACGTCATCGCCTAAGTCTGTCACGGGCGCTTACGTCTGCCCAGGCTCAAGGGGCGTCAGGACGCCAACGCCGGACCGTTGCGTTATCGGAGCACTCTCCTGCGGCGGTCCATCAAATCGGACAAGTCGGCGGGTGCAATTCGGATCGAGTTGAGAATGCGCGTGTACGCGAGCTCCCCTCTCTCGCAGAGCTTGTATACCGTGGCGTTGCAAACCTGTAGGAGCTTCGCAACTTGCCGCACGGTCAGCAGCCGCTCCGGATCGGCGAGTGGCACAGACAGTGTTTCGGATGCTGCCTGCCTCAGCAGCAAACTAGCAGCAAAATTTTGGCTAAACGATGCCAAGCCTTGTGACGTCTGGAACGCAGGCGATCCAGAGTTCTCACTGGTTACCGGTAGTTGCAGAGGGCTGCTAAGGCTTGGACGATCAACGGGCTCGATTGGGGTGCAAGTGGTCGCTGGTTCAAATCCAGTCGCCCCGACCATAAAAGGGCCTGGAGTTCCGTGTCTTGGATGGGGACTCCAGGTCCTTCGCTTTCCCCCTAACCGGCGCTCAGAATGAGAATGAGATGGCCTATGGAAGCGCCCTTCGCAAAAACTTTCACCGAAGCAGTAGTTTGGATGGCGACGAACTCGCCGCACGCCACGGTACTAGACTGGTGGCGACGCCTCGATCTCACCCTGAGGGACTACGCTGCCTCTCAGGGACCACCAGCTTATGCGCGCGGCCAGCTTGAGGATGTTATCTCTCGAGATCCCCGACTGGGTCCTGAAATCGCAACTACGCTGCGGTGGCTCCGGCAGCGACGCAACGCCGCCGCGCACGAGCCGAATCAACAGATCTCAACAGACGAAGCAGCTGGATACGCCAAGCGTGCATTCGAGCTAATAGGCATTTTTGGAAGATTGTCTGCGAATTGCACTCGCGCCGTCCCTTAACAACCGCTTGAAGCTTGTGAACCCGCTCTCGCGGAATAGTCCTTTTGTCCACCGGGGAAACACGCGGAGGAGGGCCGGCGCAAATCAAAAGCAAGTCTCCCCGGCCGAGCCCGCCCGAGGCAATTCTCGGCGGCGTGGGGATCACAAGCCCCCTTCGAGCCCGAGGTGGATGGTCTGGGCAAGCGAGCGACGTCACTCGAGTTGAAGGCGAGCCTAGCTGCGGATTTCGCGGAAGGTCAACGCTGAGGGATTAGCCCCGGTGCTGCAAGGCACGGCCATCCGTGACCCATTTTCGTGGCCTGCTGCGCGATCAATCAAAGACTGGTGCCAGAAGCAGGATGGAAAATGAAAAACAGACTGTTTGGGTTTTTGCTGACACGGTGTTGGGTGCTGTACCTGCACTCGCGCAATTGCCATCTGGGGATGGGGTCCGCTCGCTCAACGCCTCGACGAAGGGCGGAAATGGGTCCATATCGGGAATCCCGGGCCTGAAGAGCAACGATGTGAGAAAGGAAATGCACCCATGAAATCATCAGGCGGACAAGTTAGACGCTTGAATTCGCCGGCAAGCACGTTAGTCCGCTGGCTGGCGTTGGGGTCGTTGTCGGCGGCGTTCACACTTTGGATTGGCGTATCTCCCGTATCAGCTCAGGTCTTTGTGACCGTCAACAGGGGATTAGGCAACATGCCAATCGCGGTCATCGATTCCGACCCCGGCTCACCGACATTCAATCAAATTGTGGCCATCATGGATAGCGACTTGAACGGCTCTAACTCGATTGCCTTCACTCTGGATGGCGCTTTCGCGTGGGTAACTAGTTGCTGTGAGCCGCGCTTAGGCGTGTTTAATCTGCTCTACAATCGCCTGGATAGAGTCATCTCCTTCGATCCCCTCTCAGGCAGCCATAGGGTCGCGATGGGTACCGAGGGCTTGGCTTACGTCGCGCAGGCGGGCCCTAACCAAATTCTAATCTTTGACTCCGCGGATTACAGTTTGGTGGGAACGATTCCATTGGATCAGGCCCCTGTTGACCTGTCGATCAGACCGGACGGCAGGTTTCTATATACGACCAATTCAAATTTCTTGGGAACGAACGTTTTCGTAATCGACACGCTGACCAGAGAGGTTTCCAGGACAATTCTTATTCCCAATGCGGACGGTCAAGGGTTGCGCTTCTCCCCCGATGGGGCCTTCGCATATATGGTGAAGAACTGTAATTTACCTGGTGCGGGCGTTGTGGTGATCGACACACTTAGCTACGCAGTCCGTGAGCTGCCTCCGTATGTTCGGTGTCCCCGGCCTGCTGCCTTTCGACCCGATGGCGGCACTGTCTACTTTCCAGATGTTTCTAGGGTTAGCGTTTTTGACACGCAGACCAACAGTTGGACGACTCCGATAGAATTGCCCAATCCCAGGGCGGCGGGTCTCATGACCGTCTCTTCTCAATACTATGCATATGTGACGAGTCACGCCGTCGGAGAAGAAGATGTCGTTTACGTGATTGACACGCTGACGAACAGAATCATAAGCACGATCTCTGGGTTCCAGGGTTCCCTTGGCGTCATCAACTCGATGTAAGCTCAGGCCCCGGCTCGGGCCGAGCCTCCAGACTGGTCGAGGTGTGCACAGCGCACTCAGTGCCGTTCGCCCCGGCCGGGAGGGTGCCAATTTGAGTTCTTTCCTTTCGCATCGCGTTTCGCCTTTGCTCATCGTCTTCGGGCTGATTGCCTGCGGCGGAAACTCCGGCGGAGGCCCCAAATACCTGCTCTCAGTGAGCCTGGTGGGAAGCGGCTCGGGCAGAGTGACCTCGAGCCAGCCGGCTGGGATTGACTGCGGCCCTACTTGTTCGGCTTCGTTGGATGCGGGAAGCAGCGTCACGCTCACCGCCGCGCCAGTCGCGGGCTCGTATTTCGCCGGCTGGTCGGGAAGCTGCTCGGGAACCGGAGCGTGCCCGCTCGCCATGGACGCGGTCAAGGCGGTGAGAGCCCGGTTCAGCTTGCCGAGAATTGTCTTCGCTTCCTC
>WNFF01005071.1_pt1 | contig 10759 bp, 7 predicted proteins | sample 5400441 | NCBI WGS metagenome assembly WNFF01 (sample SAMN13153345, study PRJNA577476) | soil metagenome | isolation source: 120 cm saprolite under Douglas fir tree site 2 hole 3 replicate 1 | place: USA:California | collected 2015-04-18
GGTCAGCGACACTGGTACCGGCATGGATTCGCAAACCATGGCGCGCATTTTCGAGCCCTTCTTCACCACCAAGGCGGATGGGCGAGGAACCGGTCTCGGCTTGTCCACCGTGTATGGCATCGTGAAGCAAAACAACGGCTACATCATGCCGTATAGCGAAGTGGGACAAGGCACCACTTTCCGCATCTACTTCCCGCGGGTGCGGGAGACTCCGGATTTACGAAACCAGAAACCCAATCAGGGCGAGTTCGCAAAAGGCACCGAAACAATTCTCATCGTCGAAGACGAAACCGCTCTGCGCGAACTGGCTCGCGAGCTTCTCGAAGCCAATGGCTACAAAGTCATCGAGGCCGAGCGTGGTGAAAAAGCCATCCAGCTGGTCGAACACTCGCAGACCCCCATCGATCTTCTCCTCACCGATGTGGTCATGCCCGGCATCGGGGGCAAGCAACTGGCAAAGCGGCTGCTGGAACTCCGGCCAGGACTGCATGTGCTCTACATGTCTGGTTACACCGACGACGTCATCTACAATCGCGGTGTCTTGCCAGAAAATACGCTGCTCCTGCCCAAGCCGTTTGCGCGAGCGGTTTTGCTGCGCAGGGTCCGCGATGCCCTCAACACAAAAACATCTCTGAGTTCTTCATAGAAGCCGGATTATCGCCGGGGCAGATCCAGCAGCACCACATCCGAGCGCTCCTGCCAGTCGATCAGCCAGAGCCGGTAATTTCAAATGTGTTCTTCAGCGCTTCTCGGGCTTCGATAACGTGATCTGCTCCGCCACACACTGCCACCGCCCGTCGCGCAGAATCCAGGTATCGATGAACCGCTCGTAGCGGTGCACCGGCGCGCCGTTGCTGCCTTTCGTCGCAATGTCATCGAGACCGCTGGCAATCACCGTGTTCGGAGCAACCGCATGTGCCACCAAGACTTGCATTTTCAAACTCAAAACGCGCGGCGCTTCTTCCTTGTACCCCGCCACCATGGACTCTTTGTTCCCCAGACTTCCATCCGAATCCACAATCACAAAATCGTCGGAAATCATTTTCGAAAGTCTTGCCCAATCATTGGCCTGCTGAATCGCGAACCATTCTTGTTCCAGCTTGGTCACTGCGCGCTCCGCTTCCGCATAACCCGCAGCTTTCCCGCCTTGCCCGGCCCGCGCGCTGCTCATCCATCCTCCTGCGCACATCAGCAAAATTGCCGATCCAATGGCAACAATGTTCCGTACAACTGCTTGATTCATTTCCGTGCTCCTCGCATATAACCCGTAACGAAAATAGGAAGGGACGATATTCAACGATAGTTGCAATGGAGCGAACCAGGAAAGTTGTTTCTCGAATTCCGCTACGCAAGATTCAACGTGCGGCGCGAAAACTTATGGCTCGGAAGACGTCGGCGTCGGCGCGCCCGGACTAATTGCTCCGCCACGTCCCGCGAACCTCGGCACCGAGGTCCGCACGCGGTCGCTCATGCGCCGCGGCGTCACCACAATCAGCAGTTCGGTGTCATTCAATGAAGTACTGCGCTGTCCGAACGCATACCCAACTCCCGGCAAATTCGCCAGACCGGGAATTCCATTCAGCGATTTCGTTTCTTCATTGTCCAGCAGTCCCGCCACAATCGAAGGCTCGCCTTCTTTCAGCCGGACCGTTTGCGAGACTGTGCGGTTCGTAATAACTGGAATTCCGTTTACGTTGCTCCCCGCCAACGCTCGAATCTCAAACTCCAGTTGCAGCGTCACCTCATTGTCTTCATGCACTGATGGCGTAGCCTTCACTTTAATTCCCAGATCTATATATTCCGATCCGGGATAGGGAGTCTGCACCGACCCCGCGCCCGCTGCGAAAGACGATGGATCCAGCAGCACGGTGACAAAATTATTCGATCCAGAGCTGGCGGTCAGGATCGCGTCGGGCAAACCGCTCGAGGTGAGTAGTGCAGTCGTTAATGCCAGCGGCCCCGGCGGTGTGCTCAATTCGATTCGCTGTGAAAATTGTCCCGAGCCCAAACCTGCATAAACGCCCAGCGTACTCGCTCCATTATTGGTCACCGCAATGTCGCCAACTCCGTCATTCGTGAAGTCTGCAATCGCCACACCTGCCGGAGTTGCCGCCGTTGCCAGTGGCGAACCTGCGGCCGGGGTAAAAAAGCCGGTTGTGTCATTCAGCAGCACTGTCACTTCACTCTGCGATTGATTCACCACAGCGAAATCATCGATGCCGTCCGCGTTCAGGTCGCCGGTAGCAAAAGCTACCGGGTCAGCGCCGGTTGCCACCGGCGATCCGCTTAATTCCGCAAACGTTCCATCAAACGCGTTGGCGCCCGTGTTGATGCCGCTAGCTTGAAAAATTCCGATATTCTGTGTCGTCGCGTTCAGCACCGCAATTTCTGGCTTGCCCGATTTGTCAAACGTGCCGGACAGCACCGCAATCGGCCCCTTTTCCGTAGTCGGTAACGCGAACGGTGATTTTGGAAATGGCGTAAACCCGCCCTGCCCGTCACCCTGAAAAACAGAAATCGTGTTGTCTCCTTGGTTGACCACTGCAAAATCAAGAAATCCATCGCCGTTGAAATCCGCAATCACCACTCCGCTCGGATTTATTCCGACCGCAAACGGCGAACCAGCCGCCTCAGTAAACGTCCCGTCAAAATTCTCGCTGCCCAACAGCACACTCAGCGTATTCGATCCGCTGTTCGCCACCACCAGGTCCGCCGGCTGCACCAGGTGCGTTGGGTCTGTAATCCGAAAGATTTTGGATGCGATGGCCGAAGGTAACTGCTCGTTGGCGCCTAGTACGATCGGTGATCCCGCCGGAGCGGTAAAATTTCCGTTGTCGTTGTTGAACAGAATTGAAATCGAGCTGTCCGCCTGGTTCACCACCGCCAGGTCCAGCTTGCTATCGTTGTTGAAATCTTGCGTTACCACCGCAACCGGAGCTTTTCCTACCGCAAAATCGGTCCGCGCAAACACCGTCGAAGAAACTGCCGCGCCCACCGTCGTTCCCCCCAGGCTGGTTGACAACAGTGACAACGTCACCGGATACCGCTGCCCCACAAAAAATGTTGCGGCCTTGCCATCCTGTGCGCGCATCAGGATTTGCCGTCCGCTCTTTACCAGTGACAATCCTGTGGAAAATGTCGCCGACGCGCTCGGCATCGTTAGCAAAAAAGTGCTCCTTCCTCCACCCACCGGCAGAACATCCGTCGGACTTGCCGTAATACCCCGCGCGGAAAAAACCTGTGCTATCAAAGTCAACAAATTGGCGATGTCGGTGGCCTGCTCCAGTTGCGCCACATCTTTTGAATTCAGCGGGAAAGCCTGCACACTCGATGGCGGCGTGATGCCCAGTGTCCTGGCCGTGTTGCGATCCACTTCCAGCAACTCGATATCCAGCATTACGTCCCGGCGCGATTGTTCCAGTTCTCTGATCAACTGTCCGGCCAGCGCTACTTTATCCGCACTCTCCCGTACCGTCAGAGTATGGTTCGCCGGGTCCGTAGCGATGCGCGTGGAGTTGGTGATTTCCCGGATCACCCGGACCATCTCGGTCAGGTCTTCGGGTGCAACCGTATTGTCCAGCCGGAATGTTTGCTCCACTTCCTCTGCATACTCTTTGCGCTTGGCAATGGTGTCTTCAGCCACAAACATCAGCTTCGAATTTACCGCCCGGTAGAAGGTCTTGGATTCCACGCCCAGCAATTGCATCGCAGTGTAAAAGTCCACGTCGTTCACGCGCAGCCTGATGTTCTTCGACGTCAGATCCGGATCAAACGCCACGGCAATTCCGTACATCTGCGCGACCTGTTCGTATGCGCTTTTCGAGTCTCCCCGCACATTGACGGCTTTCTTGCCCGGCTGCGGCTTCAGCGCCGCCGCTCCCCGCATTTCGTAGTCCTCTTTGTCTCCGCGCGGCAGATATTCCTTCGGCATCTGCTTCATCTGCGCCAGGCGCTCCGCCACAATCGCATTGCCCGGATCAATCTTCAGCGCTTCGTACATCAAGTCCGTCGCCTGTACCACGAATCCATCCAGCGCATCGCTTTCTGCCTGGTCCACCAGTTTTTGTACCACTTGCGTGCGCACCGCCGCGGCTCTGCGCAAAATCCCTGCGTCTCCCGGAGCGTGCTTCACCGCCTGCTCATAATCCGCCAGCGCCTCATTGATATTTCCTGCGGCGAAAGCTTTGTCGCCACGCTCGGCTAACTGCTGCGCCTGCTTGATGTCCTCTTTCGTATCATTGGCAACTTTTGGCTTGCCGTGCGATTGCCCCGCCGCCACCCCCGCCGCCAGTAGCAACACCAAGACCGCTGTACCACAGCACTTTCCCCAAGCCATCGGGCGCACCATTCTCCGTAGCGGCGCAACATACTGCGCCCCAGCTTGCCCAGACCTGTGCCTGAAAACGCTCGAATCTGCTATTTTCATAAGACTCGTGTATTCTATCGCGAAGATATAGGACTAGATTAGTCCGATTGACTCACCAGGGCCCCAAGCGGTAAACTTAGAGCCGTAGTTGCAAATCAGTTACAACTAGAATCTCACTACTGGACCATCTCCTTTGCTCTCTGCTTTCCTAATCTCGCTCCGTGAAGGCGTCGAAGCTGCACTCGTCGTTGGCATCATACTCGTTTATTTGTCACGTACCGGCCGTTCCAGTCTCGCCCGTTTTGTCTGGGCGGGAGTCGCGATGGCCGGTGCCCTCAGCCTTGCCGTAGCCATCGCCCTCGAACGCTGGCAAATCAACGAGGACGGGTTCGAAGGCCTGATGCTGCTGCTGGCCGCGGTCTTCGTCGTTTCGATGATCATTTGGATGAACCGCGTTGCGCGCCACCTGCGAAAAGATATCGAGGAAAAAATTGAAAATTACACGACCCGTGCCGGTTCCGCAGCCGGCTGGGGAATTTTTCTTTTCGTTTTTCTGATGGTGGTGCGCGAAGGCGCCGAGCTGGCGCTGATCTTACGCGCCGTCGAACTTTCCAGCGAAGGCATCCAGACCTGGATCGGCACCATTGCTGGCATTGCCGCGGCGGTTGCCGTGGGATTATTTTTCTTCAAAGGTACGCTGAAAATTCCGCTGCATCGCTTTTTTGCCGCGACCACCACAATTTTGTGGCTGGTTGCAGCGCAACTCGCTCTCACCGGCTTGCACGAACTGAGCGAAGCCCGCTGGTTGCCTTCCAGCAAACAGGAAATGGCGCTGATCGGCCCCATCGTTCGCAACGAAATCTTCTTCTTCGTATTTATTTTTGGCGCGGCGGTCTTGCTGATTCTGCGCGAATGGCTGACAGCTTCGCACGCAAAAATCGCAGCATCGGCAAACGCGAGCGACGCCGAAAAGCGCCTGCTAACTTCGCAGCAGCGCCGGCAACGAAATTGGATGATTGCCGCAGCTTCCGCGTGCCTGTCAGTAATTCTTGTGCTGACCGCGGATTTTATTTACGTAAAAGCGAACTCTGCTCCGCCATCTGCGCGCGCAATAGCCGCCTCTGGAGCGGCGAACGACGAATTGCGCGTTGCGCTCAGCGAAGTGCAGGATGGCAATCTTCACCTTTTCACCGTGAAGTCGGGAGACGAGTCGTTCCGTTTTCTCGTCATCAAGAAACCGCAAGGCTGGGGCGTTGCGCTCGACGCCTGCCGCATATGCGGCGCGGAAGGCTATCGCCAGGACGGCCAAAATGTAGTCTGCCGCCACTGCGGCTCCGCGATTTACGTTCCGACGATTGGCGAATCCGGCGGCTGTAATCCCGTAGGTGTCGCATTTCGCGTGGATGGCCCCGACATCGTCGTAAACGTCGGCGCCATCGCAAAATCCTGGACCGAAGTCCCCAAATGAGAGTGACTGGCAGCGATTTCTCTTCGCGTGCCCCATCCTTCGCGAAGCGAAGGGTGGGGGTTTTGAATCTGTTCTTGAACTGGTCGGTTCGTTTCCGCGCTTTCGCGTGCCCCATCCTTCGCCAAGCGAAGGGTGGGGATTTTGAATTTGTTCTTAACTGCTCGCTGGTCTGTGATCTCTAATCGCCATGTTCCTCCGCCTCATCGCCGACAACTTCACCCGCCGCCCGCGCCGCAAGTTTCTAACCGCCGCGGCCCTCGCACTAGGCATGGCGATAGCCACCGCCGCGCTCAGCGTCTCCCTCGATGTAGGCGACCGCCTCTCCGAAGAATTCAAATCACTGGGCGCAAATCTGGTAGTCACTCCGGAGGCCGATTCGCTCCCATTAGAAATCGGCGGCGTCGATTTTCGTCCCGCCAATTCCGGCGCCTATCTCCCCGAATCCGACCTCCCCAAGATCAAATCCGTGTTCTGGCACAACAACATCACGGCCTTCGCGCCGATTTTGGAGACTCCCGTCGATATCCAAGAAACTCCGCCAGAAACCGACATCGTCGAGCTTGCTTCTCGACTTACGTCGGCAAATCGTAGGTCAATTTCCCGCCCAGATTCGGCGCCGGGCCGGACCAGAGTGCAACTCATCGGAACATGGGTGGCGCGCCCTATTCCTCTTGCCGATGGGTCGAACTTTGTGACGGGCATCGAGAAGACAAACCCATGGTGGCAGGTGCAAGGGCGCTGGTTCGTCGACGGAGCGACGGAAAGTGTTGTTGGCAGGAATTTGGCGAAGCGACTCGGATTGAAGATTGGAAGCAAACTGAGCGTGATAGAGGAAAGAGAAGGAACCGACGTTCCAGACACGCACGAACTCGTTATCGTGGGCGTGTTGGAGAGCGGGGGCCGTGAAGATGACGCCGCCATTGTTCCGATCTCTCTTGTCCAGGAACTTGCAAAAAAACCGGACCAATATCGCAAGCTGTACGTTTCGGCACTGACGAAGCCCGAGGACGATTTCGCGCGGCGCGATCCAAGAGCCATGAAGCCTGACGAGCTGGAACGCTGGTCCTGCTCGCCATACGTTTCCTCGATCGCGTATTCCATCAAACAAGTTTTGCCAGGTTCGGACGTGCGCGTAATCCGTCGCGTAGCCGATGGCGAAGGAAAAATTCTTACCCGCGTCCGCACGCTGCTCTGGCTAGTGACGTTTACATCGCTGCTTGCAGCTGCGCTTGCTGTAGGAGCATCTTCCGCATCTTCGGTAATCGAACGCCGCACTGAAATAGGCCTGATGAAAGCGCTCGGCGCAAGCTCCGGCACCGTCGGTTGGTTGCTAACCGCCGAACAACTCCTGCTCGCATTCGTCGGCGGCTGCACAGGCTACGCGCTAGGCCTGCTGCTCGCGCGTTTCCTCGGGACAAAAATTTTCGGCGTACCACCCGAGCCGTCGTTGCTAGTCCTCGGCGTGATCCTCGTCCTCGCCGCCGCTGTCACGCTCCTCGGCAGCGCACTCCCGCTTCGCCGCGCCGCACGCTTCGATCCCGCGCCCATCCTGCGAGGCGAATGATGATTAGAACGCAGCGTTCGGCTATCCGCGACCAGCGACCAGTGTCTGACGCTCGTCGTGTGAATCGCAGCATGTTCTGGCGAGTGATTCGCCGGTCGGTGTTTGCGAATCGCGGGCGGCTGCTAGTGATTTTGCTGGCACTGGGAGCGGGCGCGGCGATTACCGCGGCGCTGCTGAATCTGCAGGTGGACGCGAAGCGGCGAGTGGCCAGCGAGTTTCGGACATTTGGAGCGAATGTACTTATTGTGCCGACGACCGCAAACGCGCAGCAGGACCGCGGTCTCCTGAACGAATTTGTTGTTCCGCTGGTTGCCGATGGGCCGAGTGCGACATCTATTCAGGGCTCCGCGATGCTGTACGGGCTAGCTATCCTGCGGCGAAAATCTGCCGTAGCTGATTCCTCTGAAATCCCCGCTGTGGTTGCTGGACACGGCGAGGGGGACCTTCTGGAATCGGGTACTTTTAAAACTCTGGAGAAGGCACCAGAGTCCAAACTCTCACAGGACCCTTGGATGCGAATGGCAGGATGCATTGTCGGCTCGAGTGTGGCTATTCAGAAGAGCATTCATGTTCTGGATGTGCTGGAGTTGCGAAGCGGAGAGCGGAAAGTCGATTGCGCCGTGCAGGAGATTCGAAGTTTCGGAACCTCTGAGGACTACCAGGTCGGGATGACCCTGCGCACAGCGCAGACGCTCCTAATGCTTCCAGGTGCGGTCAGCCTGGTCCGACTTCGCGTTTCTGGATCGCCGGCACAGGTCGACGACACGATCCGTTCACTCCAGCGGAGACTCAATGAGAACCAGGATTTGCTTCGCGAATTCACGGCCAGAGACAAAGCTTTTTACGCAAGGTATGGGAACGTTTCGCCTGAAACCATAGACGGAGTGGAAAGGCGCTTGAGTGCCGCACAGGTTCGCCCCATCCGGCAATTCACGGACGGCGAAGCGCGGCTCTACAGTCGAATTTCTGGAATACTCACCGCCACCGTCGCGGTCGTACTGATTCTCACCGCACTCTGCGTGATGGCCGCGATGACCAACGTCGCCATGGAGCGCAAGAACGACGTCGGCCTAATGAAAGCCATCGGCGGCTCAGTTCGCCGTGTACTGCGCCTGTTCCTTGCCGAAGCTGCTTTACTCGGACTAGCCGGCGGTCTGATTGGCGCGGCAATCGGCATCGTACTTTCGATAGGCCTCGGCAAAGCAGTCTTTGGCGTAGCCGCGCAGCCCCGCCTCATCGTGTATCCTATTTCTGTGGCTCTCACCGTCATCGTAGCGATTCTCGCAGCCTATCCGTTGCGTCGCCTGGTGCATATCCGTCCCGCATCGGTTTTCCGAGGCGAAGAGTGACCCCGCAAACACAAATCGCGACACAGGTCGTCATCGACGCGCTGGCCAAACAATACGGGTCTCTCCGCGCGCTCAACGGCGTATCCTTCGACATCGCCTCCGGCGAATGGGTCGCCCTGATGGGCCCGTCCGGCTCCGGCAAAACCACGCTGATCAATATCCTTGGCGGACTCGACACTCTCACGTCCGGCAGCGTGGTGGTCGATGGCGTGGATTTGGCCAAACTCAACGAAAACGCTCTGGTCCGTTACCGCGCGGAAAAAATCGGCTTTGTCTTCCAGCAATTCCATCTGGTGCCGTATCTGAACGCCGTCGAAAACGTTATGCTCGCGCAGTATTTCCATTCCGTGACCGACGAAAAACAAGCCGAGGAAGCGCTCAAGCGCGTCGGCCTCGGCGAACGCCTCACGCATCTTCCATCGCAACTTTCCGGCGGAGAACAGCAACGCGTAGCCATCGCTCGCGCGCTGATCAATCAGCCGAAATTAATTCTTGCCGACGAACCCACCGGCAACCTTGACGAAGCCAACGAAAAAATTGTCATTGATCTTTTCCGCGACCTGCACAAATCCCGCCACACCATCCTGATGGTCACGCATGATCCCGACATCGCGCGTCAGGCTGACCGCCGCATCGAGCTGGCACACGGCCATCTTTCCTTCGATACTGCGCAGCACGGCCCCAATCATCCGATGGCCTGCCCGCTGGCCAACACCGCCGATTGTTGCACGCCAATTCCCGCCGACGAAGACATTCGCGTCGATCATCTGCTCGAACAAATCTGGATTTGCGGCGAAGAAGGCAAGCCCGCGCAATCTGAACTCTTGCGCGCCGAAGGTCCCGCTGGACATCTTCCGATTGTAGGAGGGGAACCCGCCACGCGCCTGCTCGCGCGTATGGCCGATTCGCGCCTCATCGAATTCAACGGAAACAAAATCGCCAGCGCGCCAAACGGGAACGCAATTGCAGTGAATGGCGAAGTTCATCTGACCGAAACCGGTTCGCGCCGCGCCCGCGATGTAGTTCGTCGCCACCGCCTCGCCGAACGTCTCTTCACCGACACCTTCGCCATCGATGAAGCCGAAGTCCACCAGCAAGCCTGCCGCTTCGAACACATCATCACGCCCGAACTCGACCAGCGCATCTGCACTTTTCTGGGCCATCCAAAAACTTGCCCGCATGGCAATCCGATTCCGCCAGGTACTTGTTGTGAAACAAAAGAAGCGAAGTAACAGGTAATGAGCAACGAACGAAGAGACAACCGGAAGAAACGGACCGCAGGTCCTTTTCCCCGGGGTATCCTACTTGGGCGTACAATGCCTTTGTAATTTCTATCCTCCAGGAGGCGACTCGTGCGAAAACTAGTACCTCTTTTGCTCACTGGGCTTTTTCTGGTTCCCCCGTCCCTCAAGAGTCAGGCCGCTCCGCCCTCCGCTGACGAGCAGGCGCTTCGTGGAATAGAAACGGAGATTGCCAAGCTGGAGCAGCAAAATGATTCGACATTCGCGAAATTCTTTGCGAAGGACTGGATTTGTCTCGGGCCCACCAGAGTTCTTTCCAAGAGCGAGTTCGTCGAAAACGTGAGGCTGAATTTTATTACTCACCAGAGGGGCGTCAATCCTTATACGATCGAGAAAAAGAACATGCAAGTTCATGTATTTGGAGACACGGCTGTCGTCACTTATGTTAAGGAATATCGCCAGACGCCGGACACCACAAAATTCTTCAACGAAGACGATACCGACGTTTTCACCCGCGAAGCCGGTGGTTGGCGTCTGCGGTTTACAAAAGTCGTGCCAGTGCAGACACAAGCTGCTTCAAACTGACATTTCGTTTTCTTCGCCTCATTTCCGGCTTTGAACATTCGACGGTAAACTGTTCTTGTCCGTTTCTTCCCGGACTTGGGACCGATCACTTTTGCCCATGCCAATACCCATCGACCAACGACGCAAGCCCGCCAGCGTGAAAATTCACGTCAGCAGCGGCGCGGGTGTGGACATCGCCTGGGCCGA
>WNFF01005072.1_pt1 | contig 10759 bp, 9 predicted proteins | sample 5400441 | NCBI WGS metagenome assembly WNFF01 (sample SAMN13153345, study PRJNA577476) | soil metagenome | isolation source: 120 cm saprolite under Douglas fir tree site 2 hole 3 replicate 1 | place: USA:California | collected 2015-04-18
TGACCCGTGAGGAAGTGCTGGCGAAATCTCGCCAGCTCATGGAGCCAGTCCTCGGTGCGGCAACTTCCGCAAGCCTCATCGAGAAAGTGCTCGGACTCGAAAACATGAAGGACATCCGAGAGCTTAGACCTTTACTCCAGTTGAGATAAGATTCGGGAGCATTCCCGAGGCGTCACTGAAGCTGGCTCTCCCGGAGCAATGGCGCAGCCGTCAGTTCCCGCTGCCCTTCGACTTGTCCACCACCACTTCGCCACCCTTCATCACCCATTTCACCTGATTTAAGACCACATTGATGTCCGCTAGCGGGTCGCCATCCACCGCCAGCAAATCAGCGAAATATCCCGGCGCTACCGCTCCGAGTTCCTTTTCTTTTCCCAACAATTCCGCGGCGTTCACCGTCGCCGTTCGTAGCGCCTGTTCCGGAGTCATCCCGGCTTTCACGAACCACCCCAGCTCGCGCGTGTTTTGTCCAAACATCGTATAAATCGCGTCCGAACCCATGGCAATCTTTACACCGGCCTTGAACGCGCGCTTCGCCGTCTCCAGATTTCGCAGGATGAACGCCTGCAGCCGCTCTTTATATCCCGGAGCGTACCCGATCTTGTCCCCGTTCTCGATGTAATAGCGATTGTGGTCGATCGTGGGCACATAAAACGTTCCGCGCTTGACCATCTCCTGAATGGTAGCGTCTTCCATGTCCGTGGCATGCTCGACGGAATCGGCTCCCGCCCGCACGGCGTCGCGCGCCCCATCTGGTCCATAGGAATGCACCGCAATCTTTTTCCCGAACTTGTGCGCCATCTCGACTGCGGCCTTAATCTCCTCGTAGGTGTACGTCTCGAAGCCGGTCACATCATCATCCGTTCCTGTCGAGCCGTACAGCTTAATCAGATCGACGCCGGCCGCGACTTGTTGACGCACCGCCTTCAACACTTCCGGGACTCCGTCGGCATATACGCCTCCGGGAATCGATCCCTCCTTCTTGTAAGGCGTCTGGGTTGCATACAAACCGTAACCGGAGACAAACATGCGAGGCCCGATCATCTCACCTGCGTTGATCAGGTCTCGCATGGCGATATCCATGTATTGGTCCGCGCTCAAATCGCGCACGGTCGTCACGCCCGCTTCCAGCGTCCGCATGGCCCCTTTTCGCGCCAGAAAGACTTCCACCGCCGGTGGATTGCCGGTGATCTGCTTGAGCATCGGCTGGCCGGGCGTCTCGTCCGTGTACATGGTCATGTGCGTGTGCACGTCAATCAGGCCTGGCAGCCCGGTGTATTTTGAAAGATCAATCACTTGTGCGCCCGCGGGAATCGCCGCCACATCCGACGTCACACTCAGGATCTTGTTACCTGCGATGATGACGATCGCGTTCGACCAAACTTTGCCTTTTGCGTCCCACAGTTTCCCGAACCGCACCGCCTTTACTTGATTCGCTGCCGGCTTCTCCTGCGCAAAAAGATTTAACGACGAAGATACACACATCCCCACTACCATTGCAGCGCGAGCCAATCTCATGACACCCCTCCGCTTGCGCAAAAACGCAACGTGCGCAGGCTCTGACTTCTAATTCATATTTGTCTGGAAAACAATGCGGAAAAACGGCCGCGAGCCGGAGCCCGCTTATTGCTGGCGCCGTGCCGATTGTGCTGCCGGAGCCGTCAACGCCAAGGAACTGATCGGAGGCAGCGGGGGCGCCGCGCCGGCGGTCTGGGAGCCAAGGCCTAACCGCTGAAGGGTCTTGGCGTCCAGTTTCCCCGTAGGATTCAGGCCGTGCGCTTCCTGAAATTTCTTCGTGGCCTCGACGGTTGCGCCATCCCACTTCCCGTTTGGCGCGCCTGCAAACGAACCATCCTTGGCAAGCGCCTGCTGAATCTCCGAAATCCGATCGGGAGTCGGGACTTTCTGTCCGCGCTCCTGACGGCCGGATCGCCTGGATGATTTCGCGCGGCGCGTTTTGCCGCCAGACCTTAAGGCCGTTTTGTTCCTGGACGAAGGAGTCCCCGCTTGAGCAGAAGACGCACCGACACCGAGTCCGGCGGTCATCAGTAGCGTCAGGGCTAAGTGAATGGCTTTTCGCATGGGTCGTTTCCGCCGTTCTGACTAACCTTATTGATGCTGATCGGACGGGACAACGCCCGGCAGAAACACGGTCAAGACTTTGTCGTCCTGCCGCCGCAGAACTTTGAACACCACATTATCGCCCGGCTTCAGCTTGGCCACCACGCGCCGGTATTCCTCCACCGAATTCACCGGTTCACGGTTGATCTCCGCGATCACGTCCCCGCGCCCGAATCCGGTGTCATCCGCGAAGCTCGCCGGCTCGACATCCGTTACGAGGACGCCCTTCTGCCCTTCCAGGCCGACCTTGCGCGCGCGTTCCGGAGTCAATTCATCCACGCGCAACCCAAATTCCGCCGGCGCTACTTCGCCGGGTTGATCGCCGGCCCTGCCGACCTGGTTCGGGAAGACCCGCGTACGATCCTCGACCGTCGCGGTAGTTTCCTTCTGCTGGCGGTCACGCATGTAGGCCAGCTTGACCTTGCTCCCGATCGGCGCCGTCGCAATCGGGTTCACCAGGTCGTTTCCGCTCTTCACCGCCTGGCCGTTCACGCTGGTAATTACATCGCCGCCCTTCAACCCGGCCTTCTCCGCCGGGCTGCCCGGCTCGACGCCCTCGATCACGATGCCGTAGGGAGCGCCGAGCGACTTCAGCGTGATGGCATTCGTGCCCAAGTCTTCCTGGAAGCTCACGCCGATGGAACCGCGCGTCACGCGCCCTTTCGCCACGATCTGGTTATATACGTTGATCGCAGTCGTCGAGGGCAGCGCAAACCCGACTCCTTCGTATCCGCGGCTGCCTGTAATGATCGCCGTGTTAATTCCGATCACTTCCCCCGCCAGGTCCACCAATGGTCCGCCCGAATTTCCCGGGTTGATGGCCGCGTCCGTCTGGATAAATCTTTGGAACTGCCGCCCAAGCCCGATGCCCCCACGATCCTTTGCGCTGATGATGCCCGCCGTCACGGTCGCCTGGAGTCCAAACGGGCTGCCGATCGCCAGCACCCAATCCCCCACCTGCACGCCGTCCGAATTCCCCAGTTTCGCCGTCGGCAAATCCTTGCCCGCATCAATCTTGATGACCGCCAGGTCCGTCTCTTCGTCCACGCCAACGACCTTGGCCGTGTATTTGGTGGGATCGCCGTTCAGCTGCACCTGAATTTTTGTTGCCTGCTCCACGACGTGGTTGTTCGTTAGGACGAAACCCTTTTTATCCACGATCACGCCGGAACCGAGGCTCCGCTCGGCCTGTGGCGGCGCATCTTTCTGACCGTCAAAGAACCGGTCGAAGAAATCCTGCATGGGATCTTCCTGGTCGTACGGCTGGGAGCGCCGCTTCTTGGAAGAACGCCGCTCGAGCACCTGCGTCGTAGCGATGTTCACGACCGCGGGCTCCACGCGATTCACAATGCTGGCGAACGAATTGGACGACGGCACGGGATCGGGCACCGCCAGCGGCGTTGCGCTCGCGCCAGAGAATGGCAGCGTCTTCATGGCCGATACGCGGCCGGAAATCACCGAGCCAATCAGTATCCCCACCGTGAGAGTGAACGCTACAAACGCGGCCGCCAGGATCTTGCGCCGCCTCGCCCAGCTAAAAAGTTCCTTCACTTGCTCCCCCATGATTCTTGCTCCTGTCATTCCAGACCGCGTCCTCGACGCCGGTCCTCGACCTAAAATTATAACACCGTAACACTATTGCTACAGTCGCTTGCAGCCTCTGCGCCTGGTAAAACACTGTCCCTAAGGACGGGTAAACTACCGTGCAGGTGTATGCCACCCTCTCCATTGGACGCAAAATACCGCCGAAATGTTGTCAGCGCAAGTTTTCTCTTAGGCTCTTACGATTCCCTCTTGACAACCCCTTCCTTTTCTTGCATAAACGAGTTAGCCGCGGTTGCGGCGAGACGTGGCGATTTAGGGCAACTTGCTCCACGTAAAAAACTGCTAAAGAGCTGTAGAGTTTCCCAGAAAGTTTTTCTGAGACCCTCCGAGCACTCTTTGGCCGGAGGGATTTTTGTTTCCCCCTTCGCCCTGCCCAGATCAAGCCCACGACGGCTGTAGCCGCCCTCTTCGGAGGGCGAGGTGTTATCTCAGCGGACGCCGTAACGTAAAGCGCGTACGGTGCGAGCTGGATGAAAGGCGACTCATGTCTGATCTGTACGAACTGCGATGTAGGGAATGCGGAAAAACCTGGGGCAACGTCCCGCGCTCGTTCTGCGAAGACTGCTTTTCCCCGGTGGAAGTCACCTACGACTACGATTCTCTCAAGAAGACCAGCCGCCGCGAAAATCTCTCTCGCCGCTCCTTCAATATGTGGCGCTACGCCGAGCTACTTCCGCTTCCTGAAGGCTTCCAGCCGCCCAACGCCGTCGGCGGAACTCCCCTTGTTGCTTCAGGAAACCTCGCCAAGCGGTGGGGCGTCAAGAATCTCTTTCTCAAGAACGACGCTGTCTGCTTCCCTTCTCTTTCCTTCAAGGACCGCGTGGTCGCTACGGCGCTGGCCGCTGCTCGCCGCTTCGGTTTCCATACCGTCGGGTGTTCCTCCACCGGCAATCTCGCCAACGCCGTTGCCGCGCAAGCCGCGCAGCAGGGTTTCGACGCCTGCGTCTTCATCCCCGCTGACCTCGAACCCGCCAAGGTCCTTAATACGGCGGTCTATGGCGCGCGCATCGTGCGCATCAACGGCAACTACGATCAGGTGAACCGGCTCTGCGCTCAGATTGCCGACCGCTTCCAGTGGGGCCTGGTCAACGTCAACCTGCGCCCGTATTACTCCGAAGGCTCGAAGACCCACGGGTACGAAATCGTCGAGCAGCTCGGCTGGCGCCTGCCGGATAACGTCGTCGTGCCCATGGCCGGCGGCTCACTGATCACAAAAATCGCCAAAGCATTTCGCGAACTGATTGCGCTCGGCTGGGTCGAGGAGAAGCCCGTCCGCTTTTTCGGCGCGCAAGCCACCGGCTGCTCGCCCATCTCGTCCGCTGTCAAGCGCGGCCTCGCTCGCTTCGAGCCACAAAAGCCGAACACGATCGCGCGCTCTCTCGCCATCGGCAATCCCGCCGACGGCCCATTCGCCATCAAACAGATTCGCGAAAGCGGCGGCTGGGCCGAAGATATCTCCGACCCTGAAATCGTGGCGGCCATCAAGCTCCTCGCCGAAACCGAAGGTATTTTCACGGAAACTGCCGGCGGCGTCACCGCAGGCGTGACCGAGAAGCTCATCCGCGACGGCCGCATTTTACCAGACGATACGACCGTCGTTTGCATCACCGGCAACGGCCTCAAAACCACCGACGCGATCGCCGCTGAATTCCCAGCCACCGAAGCCATCGCGCCGCGCCTCGACGCCTTCGAAGCTCTCCTGGATACCCACCTCGCTGCCGCGGCCACGAAAGGAAATTGAGAGGAACAACGCAGATGCCCGTCACCATCGAAATCCCCACTGCCCTCCGTCGCTTCACCGACGGTGCGCAAAAAATTGACTCTGGCGCCGGCACAATCGCCGACGCCTTGAACGAACTCACGACTCGCTTCCCGGCCATCGCTCGCCACGTCCGCGACGACAGCGGCCAAATTCGCCAATTCCTCAACGTCTATCTCAACGATGAGGACATCCGTTTCCTCGGCGGCGAATCCTGCTCGCTCAAAGAAGGCGATCGCGTGCTCTTGGTTCCGTCGATTGCCGGAGGGATGTAATTTCCTATGCCTTACTTTGCCCTTTTTTACGAAGCTGTAGACGATTTCATCGCCCGCCGCGCCGCCTACCGCGACGAGCATCTCCGCCTCGCTCGCGAAGCTTACGCCCGCGGCGAATTACTCTTGGCCGGCGCGTTGGGCGACCCCACTGGAGCGCTGCTCGTGTTCAGCTCGTCCGACGCAACAGCCGCAGAATCCTTCGCCCGCAAAGACCCTTATGTCATAAACGGCTTGGTCACGCGCTGGAAAGTCCGACCCTGGGCAGTCGTCGTGGGCAACGAAGAGCCTCGCGGTAAGTCCGCGGAGTCTGCCTGACATGATCGCCCGCCTGTGGTCCGCTCACACCACTCCCGCGCTCTCAGACTCCTACCTGAGCCACTTTGAACAAGCCGTCCAACCAAGGCTCCGCGCGCTCGACGGATTCCTCGGCGCGACCATCTGCGCGCGCAGGGAACCCCAAGCCGTCGAGATTCTGGTCACCACGTTTTGGGAGTCCCTTGCGGCCATCGACGCCTTCGCGGGACCCGACCGCGAATCCGCCGTGGTTTCCGATGAAGCCGCTGCTCTTCTGACGGACTTCGACCGCCGTGCTCGCCATTACGATTTAGTTTTCGCTAGATTTCCTGCCGACGCGCGAAGCTCCTGATCCTCCATTCGGTTCTCCCCATCGCCACGAAACATCTGCCCATCGTTTTTCGTCACTCGGGCAGAATCCAGGTACTTCAATGGCAGCAAGCTTTACCCTTCCTTGCTTCCCATCCCTCGCGCACTATCAGCGGCACTAACGTTAACGCGGCAACGGGGTCTGCCCAACTCACTTTCCAAACCGCGTTGACGACCAGACCCACCAAGGCAATCAAAGCCAGATAGCCACAGACCGCCGACTCGGCAGCATCGGCCCTCAACGCGGCGCTGGCAGTTGCAATTGAGAGCTGCCGCTTTTGTGCTGCAAGCCAAGGCATGATCATTGCGGCAAGCACGAGCAGGGCTATCCCAATAGGACTGGGCCGGGCTTCGACATGCCCTAAGAGCGTCAGAACTGAAGTCGTAACGACAAAGGCCGCTAGAACGAACAGCAAGCCGCCTGCAATTCTGTTCGCCCGCTCCTCCGTGCGTTCTCCGTGAGATGGCGAGCAGAAGCGCCAATAAACAACAGCTGCTGAGAGTAGTTCCACCGCGCTATCGCCCCCGAATGCAAGGAGCGCTGGACTGCGGGCGATCCACGCTGCTCCCAACGACACTACTGCCTCCACACTCATCCAGATAATTGTGATGACCTGGAGTCGAAGAACTTTCCGCGAAACGTCAGACAACGGAGATGTTGTAGCTGCTGTCATAAGAGCATCGCGGATAATTCTACTCCGTCATTGCGGCGGAGGGAGAACCAGTGCTCCTCGCCGTAATGCACGCTCCTTCATGAGAGCAAAAAACACGGGAACGAGAATCAAGACGTGGATTGTGGATGTAATCATGCCGCCCACAATCGGAGCGGCGATGGGTTTCATCACGTCTGCGCCAACGCCTGTCTCCCACAGGATCGGCACCAGACTTGCGAGGACAACGCATACCGTCATTAGTTTTGGTCGTAGGCGTTGCACGGCGCCCTCGATCACGGCTGCCTCAATATCTTCGTGCTTTAGGGGCGCTCCGATGGCTAGACGGCGATTTAGGGCTTCATGGAGATAAACAACCATGACCACGCCTGTCTCGACCGCGATTCCAAACAGGGCGATATAGCCTACCCAGACGGCCACACTAAAGTTGTATCCGAGAAGTCTCTGCAAAATGAGTCCCCCGGTTAGCGCGTAGATCGTGGGAAAAATCAGGACAGCGGCTTCGGTAACCGAATGGAATACCATGTAGAGCAGAAGGAAGATGACGAAAAACACTACGGGCAGAATGAGTTGCAGCCGTTCCTTGGCCCGTTGCTCGAATTCGTATTCTCCCGACCATTTGTATGTGTAGCCTGCGGGCAGCGAGAGCTTCTGTCGCAGTACGCTTTCCGCCCGGTTGACGAAGCCTCCGTAGTCTTTCGTATTGAGGTCGATATAGACGTAGCCGGTGAGAGCGCCATCTTCGTCCCGGATCATCGCGGGTCCGCGCGAAAACGAAATTTTGGCAACCTCGTCAATCGGAATCTGTGCGCCAGCGGGAGTTGCGATCAAGACCCGGCGCAATGTTTCGACGTTATCCCGAAAGTCGCGGTTGTAACGGACATTGACTGGATAGCGCTCGCGTCCCTCGATGTTCTCGGTCACCATCTGGCCGCCGATGCCTGAGCTGACGGCTTGTTGAACGTCGGCGACAGTCAGCCCATATCGAGCCGCCTCTGCGCGATTCACTTCGATATTGATGTAGAAGCCTTGCGAAACGCGCTCTGCAAAAATGGAGCGCATGCCCGGCAGAGAGGAAAGGGCCTGCTGAATCTGCGCACCCGCCTGCTGGATGCCCTCCAAAGCTGGCCCCTGAATTTTCATCCCAAGCGGCGTCTTGATTCCGGTCAGTTCCATGTCCAAGCGGTTCTCAACCGGCATCGTCCAGGTATTCGAGAGACCCGGAAATTGCAGCTTTGCGTCCATTTCCTGAATGAGCTTTTCGTAAGTCATCCCAGGACGCCATTGGCTGCGCGGCTTGAGCATCACCGTCGTGTCGTACATATCGAGAGGCGCGTTGTCTGTCGCACTGTCGGAACGTCCGACCGCTCCAAATACAGTGTCAACTTCTGGAAACGTGCGGATCATCCTGTCTTGTTCCTGGAGCAACTGCGAGGCTTGCCCGATGGAAATGCCGGGCAGCGCAGTCGGCATGTAAAGAGCGGAGCCTTCAAATAGAGGCGGCATAAACTGGCTGCCAATCTTCAAAGCCAACGGAAGTGTGACAACAAGGAAAATCAGATTGAGTAGCAAAGTGGTTTTGCGAAAGCGAAGACACAAGCGGAGGAGCGGAAGATAGAGCGCTTGCGCAACAATCGAAAGCGGGTTGCGAGATTCAGGGCGCAACCGCCCTCGGATGAAGAGAAGCATAAGCACTGGAACGAGAGTGATCGCCAGGAGCGAAGAGAAACCAACGGCCAAGGTCTTCGTCCAGGCCAAAGGGCGGAACATTCGTCCCTCTTGCGCTTCCAGGAGGAAAACGGGCAGAAAGGAAACCACAATGACCAGCAGTGAGAAGAAGATCGCGGGCCCAACTTGTTTGGCCGCGTCCAATAGGATACGGCATCTTTCTGCTTCGGGGATTTCCTCAGTTCGCTCAGCTTGCTTTTCGGAAAGCTGACGGTAGCCGTTTTCCACCATCACGATTGCTGCGTCCACCAGGACTCCGATTGCCAATGCCAGTCCTCCGAGCGACATGATGTTCGAGCTGACATGGAGGTAGTACATCGGAATAAAGGACGCGATAACCGCGATTGGCAGAGTAAGAATGGGAATGAGCGCCGAACGAAAGTGGAAAAGGAAAACTATGATGACGATGCTTACGATGATCGCTTCTTCGAGCAGGTCGCGTTGCAAGGTTTCGATGGAAGCTCGAATGAGGTCCGAGCGGTCATAGCCAGAGACGACTTCAACGCCGGCCGGCAGAGATGGTTTGATCTCGGCGAGCTTCCGTTTGACGCCATTGATTACGGTCAGGGCGTTCATCCCGTAGCGCATCACGACAATCCCGCCAACGGTCTCGCCCTCGCCCTGCCATTCCGCAACTCCCTCTCGGATGTCCGGGCCGAATGTTACGGTCCCCAAATCGCGGATCAGCACAGGCGTGCCGTTCTTGGTAGTGACCGGGACAGTTTCCAAATCGCTTAACGAGCGCAGATAGCCAAGCCCGCGAATCATGTACTCGGCACCGCCCATTTCAAGGAGGCGTCCGCCAACTTCATTCGTGCTGCCTCGGACTTTTTCGATGACAGTCGAGAGCGGAATACCGTAAGCCCGCAACTTGTCAGGATCGAGATTGACCTGATATTGCTTGACGAATCCGCCGATGGTGGCGACCTCGGCCACGCCAGAAACAGTTTCGAGCTGATAGCGGAGATACCAGTCCTGAATGCTGCGCAAATCGGCCAAACTGCGCCGATGGCTGTGGTCTACAAGAACATATTCATAGACCCAACCCGCACCAGTTGCATCCGGGCCGATCACGGGATGAACGCCTTCGGGCAGGCGTCCTTGAATTTGCTGCATGTACTCCAAGACCCGCGAACGTGCCCAATACAAATCCGTCCCATCCTCGAACACGACAAAGACGTAGGAATCCCCGAACATCGTTTGTGCGCGTACCGCTTTCACATGCGGAGCGGCGAGAAGAGCCGTAACGATGGGATATGTCACCTGGTCTTCGATGAGATTTGGCGGCTGACCCGCCCACGGGACGTGAATGATAACTTCCACGTCCGAAATGTCCGGCAAGGCATCGAGCGGGATGCGACGCAAAGCCCAGATGCCGGCCAACACAAGAAAGAGTGTTCCGGTAAAAACAAGGAAACGGTTTCCCGCGCACCAATCAATCCATCGGGCGATCACGCTACATCCCTCCCGTGGCGTTCAAGGACATTTGCTTGCGGGCAATAGTCTGGCCGTCTTTCCTCGCCAGAATCGTGACTTGCCAAGTTCCGCCGCTCTCTAACTGGCCGGAGCCTTCGTAGATGCCGCTGCTTTTTTCCGTGAGAGTCACAGGTGAGCGCATCGCAGCCATTCCCATCTGTGGCATAGCGGCCATGAAAAACGTTACGCTGACTTCTGCGCCAGCAATTGACGCGCCGCTGGAATCTGTGATCTTGACGCGAAACACATTGCTGCCTTTGTGCGGAGGACTCGGATCGGAGGTAAGTTCCACATTCGCTTGAGGAGCATTCATCGCGGAGGCCGCACCTGCGCCGGGCGGAGGCGGAACGAAAGAACCAAGGGCCGCCTGAAGCTGGCTTTCTGAGTCGATGAGGAAATTCGCCGATGTGATGACCTTCTCGCCCTCTTTGAGTCCTTTGAGAACGATGAACTCGTCGCCG
>WNFF01012288.1_pt1 | contig 10758 bp, 10 predicted proteins | sample 5400441 | NCBI WGS metagenome assembly WNFF01 (sample SAMN13153345, study PRJNA577476) | soil metagenome | isolation source: 120 cm saprolite under Douglas fir tree site 2 hole 3 replicate 1 | place: USA:California | collected 2015-04-18
CACAAATGCGTTGGGCGGCAGCGGCGCCCTCTTCGAGTAGACCGAAGCCGCTGACCAGCCGATCGCGACCAGGAGCATCGCCCCTACCCCGACCAGGTTGACGACCGAACCTTTTGTGGGGGCGATCAGGATCACGAGGCCCGCGAATCCAAGGCCGAGGCCCAACATGACCGGGAAACGCAACCGCTCACCCAGAAAGACCCGCGCGAAAAGAGCCAGCCAGGCGGGTACGGTGGCGACCACGAGAGCCGCCACGCCTGTCGCGACATACTGCTCCGCCCAGCTCAGCACTCCGTTGCCGAAAACCACGACTCCGATTCCGATCACCAGGGCTGACCGCCAGTGGCGGAGTGGCGGGATGCCGCCCGACAGGCCACTGGTCGCGGCGACGATGGCGACGAGGAGCGGACCCGCCAGCGTGAAAACGCAAGCAGCGAGGAAGAACGGTGGGATCGTCTGAATCGCCACGTGAATTGCGAGGTAGGTCGTTCCCCAAACGATGTAAAGGCCGCCAAGCGCCAGCACTACAAGCAGCTTTGGGGAGCGCGCGCCAATCACCGGCGCTGTTCCACGCGCGGAATTCTATAGGAGCGAATGTGCCTCACTGGGCGTCGCGGCGGCTGCTATATGATCCGATTCGCCGTGAACCGACGATTGGTTTCGGAGCACGCCACCTGGAGGAAGAGAACGTGAAGGTCAAGCCCGGGCAACCAATCGATTCCGACAAGAAGCTCACAGGGGACGGTGCACTTTGAGCAAGCTGGACCGGATTCATGCCTCGTCGATCCACGGGATCATCAATCAATCGCAGTTCAACTGGTCGCGGGAAAGAACGCCCGTCGTGTCGGTCGCATCGGGGGCCGAGCTGACCCTGGAGGTCCAGGATGCGTCCGCCGGCCAGATCCAAGCCGGTGCCGGGCTTGATGCTGTCGTGAACCTGGATTTCGACCAAGTCAACCCGTCATGCGGCCCGATCTTCGTGGAAGGCGCGCGGCCGGGTGACGTCCTCGCGGTAACGATCCGCCGGCTCGAGATGAGCGCGCATGGCTGGACCGGACTTTTTCCCGGCTTTGGCTTGCTGGCCGAGCATTTCACCGAATTCGGTCTGCGCCACTGGGAGTTGCGGGATGGCCATGCGCGGTTCAACGATCGAATCAGCGTTCCGCTCGACCCATTCTGCGGAGTGATCGGAGTCGCGCCGGCCGAGTTTGGCGTCCACAGCGGCATCCCCCCACGGCGAGTCGGCGGCAACCTCGACATCAAGCAGCTCGGCGAAGGCGCGACCGTCTACCTTCCAATCGAAGTCGAGGGTGCGCTGCTCGGAATCGGGGACACGCACGGGGCGCAGGGGGACGGCGAGGTGTGCGGGTCGGCGATCGAGTCGCCGATGACCGTCACAGTCGAAGTCCGTGTGCGGCGTGACATCAAAGTCGATGCGCCTGAATACGACATCGTCCATCCTCTCGAGCGGGCGAGCGCCGCCCGAGCCGGCTATCACGCGACGACCGGCGTGGCGCCAGACCTCATGGCCGCCGCGCGCCAGGCGGTACAGCGGATGATCGCGTACCTCGGAGATCACCACGACCTCAGCCCGAAGGACGCCTACATGTTGTGCTCAGTGGTGGCGGATCTGAAGATCAGCGAAGTGGTGGATGCTCCCAACTGGGTCGTATCCGCGTTCCTTCCGAAGGACATTTTCGTCGAGTAACTCGGTCTGATCGCTGACGACCCCGTCGTAATCGGCGAATGAAAATCGCGAAGTTTCAACAGGTGAAACGCGGCGTTGCTTGCACGCGTTCGAGCCACGATGCCGGCCACTAATATGGTCCGGTTCACCCGCGACGAGACGGCGGTGGAGGGAGCTCGATAGGAGGAAGCGGCGAAATGGGCTCATCGCGTGAGAGAGAAAGCGCGGCGAGTCGTCGTCAGACGCTGACCGAAGCCCTGTCGCGGCTTCCGCGGGCGCGCCTGGCCACGTTGCCGACGCCTCTCATCGAAGCGAAGCGGCTGTCGTCGGAGCTGCAAGGTCCTCGCATCTGGATCAAACGTGAGGACCTGGTCGGACTGGGGCTTGGCGGCAGCAAGTACCGAATTCTGGAATTCACCGTCGGGAATGCGCTCGCGAACGGGGCGGACGTCCTGATCGCAGGTGGGATGGCGCAGTCGAATCATCCGCAACAGGTCGTCTGCGCCGCCGCATACGTGGGCTTGCCGGTGGTGGTTCTGCTCGGCGGCGCGGAAGGCCACGTCGGTTGGACCGGAAACATGTTGCTGCAGGGTCTGGGCGGGGCCGAGATCCACGTGCTGCCCTCGGCAGGTTTCGCTGAGGTTCGGGTGGCGCAGGAGTCGCTCGCAGAGCGGCTGCGGGCGCGCGGCCGCCGGCCCGCGATCGTCACGCTGACTCGCGACGCCCACGTCTACGGAGTCATCGCCTATCTGAACTACATGATCGAGCTGACCGGGCAGCTGGAAGAGCAGGGGGTTGAGCCGGCGGCCCTGTACGTCGGCTCTGGGGGTCCCAGCTACGCCGGAATGGCACTTGGCGCGATGGCCCTGGGTGTCGCTTTCGATGTGATCGGCGTGAGCCCGTTGGGCAGCGCGGCAGTCAATTCACGAACGGTGGCGGAGCTGATCGCAACGGCCGTCCAGAAGCTGCAGATCGACGTTGCCTTTGACGCCCAAAGGATCCGCATCACAGATGCTTACCTCGGCGCCGGACATGGAATCACGACTCCGGAAGCGGTTGCCGCGATCAAGCTCACGGCCTCGACCGAAGCCATCTATCTCGATCCGGTCTACTCCGGCAAGGCCATGGCGGGCCTGATCGACCACGTCAACAAGGGCGAGCTCCGTGCGGATCAGACGGTGGTGTTCGCCCACACTGGCGGGAGCCCCAGCACCTTCGCGTATTCGGACGACTTGATGCCCGAGCCTTACTCGGTAATGGAAGCGGCGCACATCGCGCCCGGCGCCTGACGAAGTGAAGTCGTCCGAGCTGATGGAACGCGTGCTGAGCCGGCGCGCGGCGGATGACGAGCCCGGTGCAGGCAATCGCCTGATCGAGATGTCAGGCCGCATCCCGGACGTGGTGTTCCTGGGCCGTGGAGACCCGGATCTGCCAACGCCGTCCCACATCGTGGCCGCGGCCCAGTCGGCGCTGGAAGCGGGCCATACGCACTACACGCCGCTGCGCGGGCTCGACAGCTTGCGCGAAGCGATCGCGGCCAAGCTGCGCGCGGACAATGGAATCGAGGTGGATCCCGATGAGGAGGTTCTCATCACCACGGGCACCCAGGAGGCGGTCTCGGTCGCGATGCTCTCGCTGGCCGATCCAGGCGACGAGATCATCCTTCCCGATCCTTACTACCACTACTACGAGAACGCAATTCAGTACGCGGGCGGGAAACTCGTACCGATCCCCACCTATGCGGAGACCGGCTTCGCACCGGATCCGGACGACATCAGCAAGGCGATCACTCCGCGCACGAAGGCGATCGTGCTCCTCACCCCGAACAACCCGACTGGAGCGGTCTACCCGCGAGCAACGCTGGAGGCCATCGCCGAGGTCGCTCTCGCCGGCGACGTCCCGATCATCTCCGACGAGCTGTACGAGTCCACCGTCTTCGGCGATGCCGAGCATTTCAGCATCGGCAGCATCCCTGCGATGGCCGGTCGCGTGATCACCATCAACGGATTCTCGAAAACCTACCGGATGACCGGGTTCCGCGTCGGCTACATGGTGGGCCCTGCGCGCTTCGTGAGGAGCGCTCAGAAGGTCAAGCAGACACTGACCATCTGCGCGCCCAGCATCTCCCAGCATGCCGCGGTGGCGGCGCTGACCGGACCCCAGGACTGTCTCGCGCAAGCGCGCGAGGTCTACGCCGAGCGTCGCGACGCCTTCCTACACCGGCTGGACGAAATGGGCATTCCCTACTTCCGGCCGAACGGAACTTTTTACGTGTTCGCGGACATGTCGGGTCTCGGTATTAGCTCTGCCGAACTGTGCCTCGACCTCCTCCAAAAGGCCAGGGTCTTCGTGTATCCAGGCGGCAGCTTCGGCGCCGCCGGCGAGGGTTATGTCCGTGTCTCGCTGCTCGCTCCGACGCCTCGCTTGCTCGAGGGTCTGGATCGCATCGAGCAGTATCTGGCTGCGCGGTAGCGGTCACCGGGCCTATCACATGACGCTGGGCTGGGCGATGGTGGGAACTGGAGCGCACGTGAAGGATCGGATGGCGCCGGCCGCTCAGCGTGCCGGCAACACACGCCTCGTCGCGGTGTGCAGTCGAGACCTGGCTCGGGCGCGAGGCTACGCCACAGACTTCGGCTTCGCGCGCGCCTATGACGACTATGCGGAGCTGCTCGCGGATGACGAGGTCGACGTGGTCTACCTCGCAACACCCAACCATCTCCACGAGCGACAGACCATCCAGGCCGCCCAGGCGGGCAAGCACGTGCTGGTCGAAAAACCCATGGCGCTGACCAGCTTTTCGGCTGAGGCGATGGTGGACGCCTGCAAGAGCCGCGGGGTCAAGCTGGGTGTCGGGTTCCACCTGCGTCACCATCCGGCGCACGTCGAGATCAAGCGCCTTCTACAGGCGGGCACCCTCGGCAGGCCTGTCGTGTTCCGCATGGAATGGCTCAGAGCAAATGCCCGGCGCGACGGTTGGTGGCAAGACCCGGAGCAGGTGGGTGCGTACATCAGCATGGCCCGCGGGGTTCACCTGCTGGACCTGATCTGCTTCTTGACAGATCAACAGCCTCTCGAAGTGACCTCGATGACCGACGGTCAGCGTGCGGATCGACCACTCGAAGAAACCGCTCTGGCGATTCTTCGCATGCCGGATGACGTGTTCTGCTCCATCATTGCGAGCCGGCTGTTTCCAAACACCGAGAACTCCCTCGCGATTTACGGATCGCAAGGTCGAGCGCTGGCCCTCGATACGGTCGGCACCGACCAGGGCGGGTCGCTGGAGATCTCCACCTCACACGTCGCCACCCGGATTGCCTATCAGGGATGCGATCCCTACCGGGCGGAGATCGAGGCGTTCAATCGCAGCATCGTCGAGAACCTCGAACCGAACGCCTCCGGTGTCGACGGCATGAATGTCGTTCGGATCACCGAGGCGATGCTCGATTCGGCTCGAGCCGGAAAGGCGGTTGCTGTCGCGCCCGCCCGTACACCCTGACCATGAGGACCAGGCCGCAGGAGTGCAATGCCAGAAATAATCGGTGACAACGTCGACCGTTTGGTGACCGTGGAGATGCGAAGCCAGGGCATCGTTCGCGGCAATATCGTCCAGCTCTATGCTGCGGCCAGGGCACGGCTCGGTCAGTCGCTCGCGATGCAGGCGGCGACTCGCTTGCGGGATGCGATCACGCCCGGCTCGAGCGTGATCATCACCACCGGCGCCGGCAGCTGGCCCTGGATGCCGAACGGAGAGACCGACGGACCGCCAGGAGCCGCATCGCTGGCGCGCGCGATCAGCCTCGGGCTGGGTGGGCGCCCCATCATCGTCTCGGAGGAGGAAAAGCTCCCGGCGATCGTCGCCAGCTGTCGCGCGATCGGGATGCTGGTGGAGGACGCCCGAACGTTGAGGGCACGCACCGGAGTGGTGATGGTCTTGCCTTTCACCACCGCGGAATCCGAGGCGCGGGTCGAAGCACAGAAGCTGCTCGACGATTGGGATCCCAGGGCTGTCGTGGCGATCGAGAAGCTGGGGCCGAACGCGAAGGGCGAATTTCACAGCTTGCAGGGTTTCAACACCACGGCTGAGGCCGCCAAGGTTCAACACCTCTTCACTCTCGCCGCCGAGCGGGGAATCCTCACGGTCGGGGTCGGAGACGGTGGCAATGAGATCGGATGCGGGCTGATCTACGAGGAGACAAGGCGCATCATGCCCGCCGGTAGTGTCTGCCGGTGCCCCTGCGGCGATGGCATGGCCACGGCGGTCAGCACCGATTCGCTGGTGATCGCGACGACGTCAAATTGGGGTGCCTACGGAATCAGCGCATGCCTGGCCTTCCTGCTCAAAGATCCGTCCCTCCTGCAGGACGCCGCGACGGAGAGGCGGATGATCGAGCAATGCGCCCTGAGCGGCGCGGTCGACGGGATGAGCGCGCTTCCAGTCCCCTGGGTCGACGGCACCAACCTCGAAGTGCAGGAGGCCGTGGTGGCGATGCTCGGGATGATCGTTTCAAACGGCATCAAGACGATCGCGAGGCCGTTCTGATGAGGCCGCCGGCGCTGCGGCAGCCCACCGCCGCCGACGTCACTGCTCTCGCCGCCGCCGAGGGCATCGTGCTGGGTGCGGGCGAGGCTGACGAGCTGCTGCCGGTGGTCGCCTCCCTGGTCGGTTCGGCTGACCTGGCGATCCATCTGCCTGAAGCAACGCAGGTCCCGGCGGTCAAGCGCCGCGACCCGGGTTACGTGCCCTCGGCCAAGGAGAATCCGTTCAACTCATTCATCCGAAAATGCCACGTGCGCGAGAGCGATTCGGGTCCGCTGGTCGGGAAGACGATTGGTCTCAAAGACAACATCTCCCTCGCAGGGGTGCCGACGACGAACGGCTCCCGAATGACGCCCTGGATGCCGTCGACCGACGCGGTCGTGGTCGAGCGAATCTTGCGTGCGGGCGGCACCATCGTCGGGAAGCTCAACATGGATGACTTCGGCGCCTCGGGGTTGGGGGAGACCAGCGCTTTTGGTCCACCGCGCAATCCGATCGATCCCGCCCGATCGGCCGGTGGCTCCTCAGGCGGGTCTGGCGCGGCGGTCCGAGCCGGAGAGGTGGACATGGCGCTCGGTGTCGATCAAGGCGGGAGCGGGCGCATCCCTGCCGCGTTTTGCGGAATCGTCTCCATCAAGGGCAGCCTCGGCCTCATTCCGACGTTTGGCGTGACTCATGTCGACCACACGATCGATTTCGTCACACCGATGGCGAGGTCGGTTAGCGGCGTGGCGCAGCTGCTGGAAGTCGTGGCCGGCGAAGACTCACGTGATCCCCAGTGGGTTCGCGGAAACATCAAGGTCGCGACCTATGGGCGCGCGGCGGCGGACGGAGTGAGCGGCCTCAGGGTCGGTGTCGTCGTCGAGTCCCGACAACGGGGCGATCGTGTCTGAAGTTTCGATTCCGCTATGGCGACACGCACTGAATATTTTCCTGCCATACATGGCCCACCTCCAGAGCAACATGTTGCGGACCGAGGGCATCGGAAACGGCCACCTCGGCACGATCGAAATCGACACCATGCTGGCGCTCGCCAAAGGCCGGCGGCAGGAGTCGGGAAGACTTGCCAAACAGGTCAAGGCGTGGCTGATGGCAGAGAGGTACCTGCACGACGCGTACCTCAATGAGCCCTATGCGCGTCTTCACAATCTTCGGCTCAGCGTGACGCGCCAGATCGACCAAGCCCTCGACCAGTGCGATCTCCTGCTCACCCCCACGCTCCCGATCACGGCTCCCCCTCTGTCGAAGCCCGGCACGTCGTTTGCCGAGATCTCCGCCGGCACCGCGGACCGTCTCTGCTACAACACCACTCCCCTGAACTTGAGCGGTCACCCGGCGCTCTCGCTGCCGAGTGGATCGAACACCCAGGGCCTTCCGGTCGCCGTACAGGTCATTGGGCGAAAGTTCGACGAGTACACGGTGTTTCGAGCGGGGTTTCAAATCGAGCAAGCTCTGGGTCTGACTTAATGGATTTCGCTTAACGCCGACGGCTGGTGGTGCTCACTTTTCAACAGGTGAAAGGAACGGCTGGACACGCCATCCGCCCGTAGCTACGATGGCCGGGCCAGATGGGGGTACTAGAGGGAAGGTCGGCACTCCTGACGGGGGCGGCGACTGGCATCGGTCGCGCCACGGCGCTGCTCTTTGCGCGGGAAGGCGCGAGTGTGGTGGTCGCCGACATCAACACGCGTGGAGGCCATGACACTGTCGCGGAAATCGTTGCCGCGGGGGGTAAAGCATGGTTTGAGAAAGCTGATGTCGCTTCCACCGCGGACGTCAGCCATCTCGTAGACAAGTCTGCCGACTTGATGGGGGGTCTCGACCTGGTCGTCAACAACGCTGGCGTGATGCGGGCCGCCCTGGTGGCCGATTTTGACGAGGCGGACTGGGACCTGACCATGGCGGTCAACGTGAAGTCGATCTTCCTCACCACACGGGCGGCGCATTCCCACCTGCGCCGGTCGGGTAAGGGCGTGATTTTGAACACGGCCTCGACCGCTGCTTATCGCGGCGGTCCCGGGATTGCGGCCTACTCGGCTTCAAAAGGAGCGGTGGTAGCCTTCACCAGAGTGCTCGCCAAAGAGCTTGCGCCGCATCACATTCGGGTCAACTGCGTCTGCCCCGGATACATCGACACACCCTTCAACAAGCCGGCGATCGACTTCATCGGTGGTATCGAACAACAGGAGGCCACCGTTCGCCAGGTCGTGCCCATGAAACGACAGGGCAGCCCGGAAGACGTCGCGCAGGCTTTCCTCTATCTCGCATCCGACGCGGCCAGTTACGTGACCGGGCAGGCGCTCAACATCGATGGTGGATTCGTATGATCGACGCCGACCACGTTCGGTGGCTCAGCGACGTGCAAGGCCTCGAGCTTCCCGAGGAAGATCTGGTTCCGGTCGCGTCGGCCTTGACGGAGTTAATGGGGGAGATCCGCAGGTTCGACAAGCTCGAGTTTCCGGCAGATGGGTATGAGACGCATTTCGATGTCGACTGGCACCTCCGAGCCGGCTGACCTCTCGATCACCGAATCAATCGAGTCGATGAGACGGGGAGAGATGTCAGCTGTGGAGCTGCTGCAGTCCAGCCTGCGCCGGCTCGACCACACCGAGCCGCAGCTCCATGCCTTCACGCACGTGGCGCGCGAGGGAGCGCTGGCGGAAGCAAGGGCAAGGGATGTGCTGCGCGCCAAGGGCGGTTGGGCCGGTGCGCTGCATGGGATCCCGATCGCGATCAAGGATCTGTTCAACACCTTCGACATGCCGACCGAGGCCGGTTCCAAGGTTCTCGCCGGCAACCGGCCGGCGAAGGACGCGGCGGCGGTGACGCGACTGCGCGAGGCCGGCGCCGTCTTGATCGGAAAGACCACGACGCATGAGTTCTCTTACGGCTTGAACGAGCCACCCACCCGGAACTCGTGGGATGTGAAGCGGTATCCAGGAGGGTCCAGCGCCGGTTCGGCCGTCGCCGTTGCCGTCGGCTCGGCCGCAGGCTCCATCGGCACCGACAACGCGGGATCGGTCCGGACGCCGGCCGCGGTCAACGGCATCGTGGGTCTGAAGCCGACCTATGGTGTGATCAGCACCGAGGGCGTCATCCCGACCAGTCCATCGCTCGACCATGTCGGCCCGCTGGCACGCAGTGTGGAGGATTGCACGCTCCTGTTCGAGGTCCTCGCCGGCGAGGAGCCGGGCGCCCTGCGCGAGCGATCGCCCCAACCCGGCAGGAAGCCGCTCCGGGGCATGCAATTGGGCGTCGACCGTCACTACTTCTTCGATTCCGGCGTCGAGCCCGACGTCGCGGCGGCGGTCGATGCGGCCCTCGAGGTGATGGAGCGGGCCGGCGCCTCGGTCGTCGAAATCAACATTCCCGAGCTCGAGCTTGCGACCGCGGTGGCCAACACCATCATGGTGGTCGAAGCGAGTCGATGGCACCGCCGTTTGCTGCGAACGCGACGCCGCGACTACCACCCCAGGACGCGCGTCATGTTGGAGGTCGGTGAGCTGGTGCCCGCGTCCGCCTACGTTGACGCGCTGAGGGCGCGCGAGCTCATTCGCGAAGCCGTCAAGCAGGTGTTCGTGTCGGAGGAGCTTGATGCGATCGTTGCTCCCAGCACACCGGTCAAGGCCCCTCCGATCGAGCGGGCGACCGAGCTCAGCGGTCTGGTCCATCACCAATGCCCCGCCAATCTCACCGGCCAGCCATCGCTCGGTGTTCCCTGTGGAATCAGTCGAGGAGGGCTGCCGATCGGGCTCCAGATCATCGGACGGCCTTTCGCGGAGGCCACGCTCGTCACGATCGCGACCGCCTATGAGGAAGCCGCCGGCTGGTATCGAATGAGGCCGCCTTATGCCAACTAGGGGACGCTTGGGGCAAGACCCGTTCGTGGACGGCAACGACCGCCGCTACAGCATCCGGGCCGTCACGCGCGCGATCGATCTCCTCAATGCCCTGGGGGACCAGCCAGGACCCCGAGGGCTGTCGAAGCTGGCGCGCCAGACGGGGCTCCCCGCATCGACCGCGCTTCGCTACCTGGAGGTGCTTCGCGAACGCGGGCTGATCCATCGGTCCCCCGATGGGAATTACGAGCTCGGGGCTCGCCTCTTCGAGCTCGGTTCGGCATTCGCACGAGGAGTCTCCCTCTGGGACCAGGCGGATGTTTTGGCGCGCGACCTGGCCGCGAACGCGAAGGAGACCGCAAGCGTCGGCATCCTCGACGACGGGCGGATTCTGTATATCGCGATCGCGAACGGTCAGCACAAGCTCGGCATTCAGAGCAACCCCGGCACCCGCCATCCAGTTCACTGCACCGCCTTGGGCAAGGCGATCCTGGCCACGATGCCCTGGATGACAGTCGAACGCATGCTGCAGAACCAGCCGGTCGAGCGTAGAACCGGCAAGACGATCACCGAGAGCGCCCAGCTTCGACGAGAGCTGGAGCTGACCGCCCACCGCGGGTACGCAGTCGATGACGAGGAGCGGGCAGTTGGCGTGATCTGCATCGGCGCAGCCATTCGCGACGTGTCCGGGA
>WNFF01007310.1_pt1 | contig 10757 bp, 8 predicted proteins | sample 5400441 | NCBI WGS metagenome assembly WNFF01 (sample SAMN13153345, study PRJNA577476) | soil metagenome | isolation source: 120 cm saprolite under Douglas fir tree site 2 hole 3 replicate 1 | place: USA:California | collected 2015-04-18
AAGCACCGGCTTGGGACTCCCTCGAGAGGTTGGCAAAGATTCATCCGCGTTTTGCGCATTACACTTTTCGTGCGGCTTGCGGGCTGCCGGCTGTTCCGCAATCTGAAAGAACCAAGCAGTGGCTGAAAACGAACGCCGGCGCGGCCGCTTCCATTCTGGATATGGATTTGCGGAAGGTGCCGAGCATCGTTTTTGATTTGAGTGTTGGCAGCACCCTTCTTGGGGCCGATCCCGGCGCCGCGCAAACAAGCGCGCTCACTCGAACAATTTTTGCCGCCATGAAGCGCGCCGGCGTCTCCGTGGGTGCCGGGCGGTACGATGAACCACGGGTGCTTTACGCCTCTCCACTTTTTGGTGCGAACAAAAACCCCACAGACGAGCGACGCACAATTCACCTGGGCATGGACCTTTTTGTTGAGCCGGGCGTGCCTCTAAACGCGCCGCTCGATGGCATGGTCCACATCGTTGCAAATAATTCCGCGCCGCTGGACTACGGACCTCTGGTCGTCTTGCGGCATGAAACCGGCAACCACGAGGAATTCTTCACGCTCTACGGCCATCTGTCCAAGGATTCGCTCGTCAACCTGGAAGTCGGCCAACGAATCAAGCGCGGCCAGGCATTTGCGCGAGTCGGCTCGTCGGAGGAAAACGGCGGCTGGGCGCCGCATCTCCATTTTCAGGTGATTCTTGATCTGCTCGATCTGGGCGCCGATTTTCCCGGCGTTGCTTATGCTTCGCAGCGGGCGGTTTGGACGAGTCTCTCGCCCGACCCGAATCTTCTGCTGGGAATTCCGGCGGATCGCTTTCCGGCCAAGGAGCCTGATCTCAGTGAGACAATTGCCGCGCGGGGCGGTTTGCTCGGGAAAAATCTCAGCGTCTCCTACCAGCGTCCGCTGAAAATCGTTCGCGGGTGGATGCAGTATTTGTATGACCATACCGGGCGAGCGTATCTGGACGTTTACAATAACGTGCCGCTGGTGGGCCACAGCCACCCTCGCGTAGTCCAGGCGGCGCAGGCGCAGCTCGCGCTGCTCAACACCAATACGCGCTATCTGCACGACAACGTCAACCGTTACGCCGCGCGCCTGACGCGGCTCCTGCCAGAATCGCTCCGCGTCTGTTTTTTTGTGAACTCCGGGAGCGAGGCCAATGAACTGGCTTTGCGCCTTGCGCGCGCCCACACGGCCCGGGAAGACGTCATCGTTCTGGAACACGCCTATCACGGCCACACCAACACGCTCATTGATATTAGCCCCTACAAATTCAACGGCCCCGGCGGCCGCGGCAAGAAGCCGTGGGTGCATGTTGCTCCGCTCGCGGATGATTACCGCGGCGTGTACCGGCGCGGCGACAGGGAAGCTGGCGCAAAATACGCGAGCCACGTCGCTGAGATTCTGGAGGGTATTCGAGCCGAAGGCCGAGACATCGCTGCGTATATCGCGGAAACTTTGCCGAGCGTGGGCGGCCAGATTGTTTTTCCGCCCGACTATCTGGCGGAAGTCTACCGTTGCGTGCGCAGAGCAGGGGCGCTTTGCATCGCTGACGAAGTGCAGGTGGGATTCGGACGGCTGGGAACGCATTTCTGGGGATTTGAGACGCAACGTGTCGTCCCGGACATCGTGGTTCTTGGGAAGCCGATCGGCAATGCCTTTCCACTCGCAGCGGTGATCACCACGTCGGAGATCGCCAATTCCTTTAACAATGGGATGGAGTTTTTCAGCACGTTTGGCGGCAATCCAGTCGCTTGTGCGGCGGGGCTCGCGGTTCTGGACGTTCTCGAAGAGGAGCATTTGCAGCAACACGCCTTGCGCGTCGGCAAACATCTCATCGAGGGCTTGAAGACTTTGCAAAACGGCCATGCCCTGATCGGCGATGTGCGCGGTTCGGGGTTGTTCCTCGGGATCGATCTTGTGCTCGACCGCGAAACGCGCGAGCCTGCTCCATTGCAAGCCGCATATGTAGTGAATCGCCTGCGCGATCGCGGCATTCTTGCTGGGACCGATGGACCGCATCACAACGTCATCAAGCTGCGTCCGCCGCTGGTATTCTCCGAATCTGACGCGGATCTCTTCCTTAAAACACTGGAAGCCATCCTCGAAGAAGACGCCGCGCAGCTTTCTCGCTGAAATGGCGCCTTCCTCCGTTCGTGCAGCTCACCGACCCCGGTGCACATTGATGACACGGTGGAACGGTCCGGCTTGAACTCTAGTGAAGTTCTGGCTACGCTTTTTGATCTGGAGATGAAAGGCGTCATCCGGCAGTTGCCAGGCCAACTGTTCAGCAAAGTCTTGCTGTAGAGGCAGATAGGAGATTCCATCGTCTGCCCGGGGCGGGCATCAACTCGTGGAACGCATCCGCAAGGGCAATCGCCGCATCAAAGTGGGGACCCCGTTGGGATTCGGGCCGAGCGCTTAAGGTAGCGAGAAGGACACACGCCGCGCGGTCAGCCCTCACTGCAATACATTACGGAGTTACAAAGGCAACATGGCTCGTTCGCTGGTTATTGTGGAATCGCCTGCGAAGGCGAAAACGATTAACAAATATCTGGGGCGGAATTTCACCGTCAAAGCCTCCATAGGCCACGTGATGGACCTGCCCAAGAAAACGATAGGCATTCGTTTGCCCGGCGAGGAAGAGGGCGGCAAAAAGAAGAAAAAACGCAAAACGAAGAAGGTAAGCAAGGGAACAAAAGCTCAGGAAAAACCGGCTGGGAAAATAATCAGTATTGATGACGACAAGATTTTTGAGCCGACCCTGCAGATCATCGCAGGCAAGGGCAAGGTTATTAATGATCTGAGGAAAGCGGCGCAGACTGCCGAAGCGGTTTATCTAGCGGGCGACCCGGATCGCGAAGGAGAAGCCATTTCGGCGCATCTTGCCATGGTGCTCTCCAAGCCGGCCAAGTACATCGAGCAGGAACCCAGCGTTTCGCGGTTTAAGAAGAAAGACGCAAAACCCGAAGAACCGGTTAAGAAGGAAGAAGAGAGCGAAGCAAAAAAAGAAGTTGTTGCCATCGATCCGAAAAAGATTTTTCGGGTTACCTTCAACGAAATTACTCCCAAGGCGATTCGCGCGGCCTTCGATAAACCGCGGCAAGTGGATACGAATCTGGTGGATGCGCAGCAGGCGCGCCGCGTGCTCGATCGAATTGTGGGCTACAAAGTTTCTCCGATTCTCTGGGACAAAGTGCGCCGGGGGCTTTCCGCGGGACGCGTGCAGACTGTTGCGCTGCGGTTGATCGTCGAACGCGAGCAGCAGATTCGCGCCTTCATCCCGCAGGAATACTGGACGATTCACGCGATGCTGGATGCCGGGCAGCCGCCGCTCTTCGAGGCCAAACTCTTCAAGTACAAGGGCGAAGACATCGCCGTCGCAAACCAGGAGAGCGCTGACAAGATTGTCGCCGCGGTAAGTAAGGCCAAGTGGCAAGTGGCCAGCGTTGCGCAAAAGGAAAAGAAGCGCAATCCGCCGCCGCCGTTTACGACTTCCAAATTGCAGCAAGCGGCCTACAACCGGCTGCGCTACACGGCCAAACGCACGATGTCGCTGGCGCAGAAACTCTATGAAGGCGTGGAACTGGGTGAAGAAGGCTCGGTCGCGCTGATTACCTACATGCGCACGGATTCCGTGAACGTCTCGAACGACGCGCTGATTCAGGTTCGTGAGTTGATTCCGGAGCGCTTCGGCTCGAACTATCTTCCGGAAAAGCCAAACTATTACAAGTCGAAGAAGGATGCGCAGGAAGCGCACGAAGCGGTGCGCCCGACGGACGCCACGCGCGCGCCGGAAGAGGTGCGCAAGTATCTCGACGAAGACCTCTTCAAGCTGTATCAACTGATCTGGCAGCGATTTGTTGCGTCGCAGATGCTGCCGGCGATCTTCGATCAGACGACCATTGATATTTCCGCTGGCGACTACACGTTTCGCGCTACCGGCACCGTGCAGAAATTTGACGGCTATCTCCGCGTCTATCAGATGCCGGCCTCGATCGCCGACCGTGAGGACGACGAAAAAGATGACGAAGGCGAAGGCCGCGCGCTTCCACAGGTTGCCGAAGGGCAAACCCTGCGCTTGGATAAAATTCGTCCGGACCAGCATTTCACCGAGCCGCCGCCGCGGTTCAACGATGCGACATTGGTGAAGGAACTCGAAGAAGACGGTATCGGGCGCCCTTCGACATACGCATCGATCATTTCAACGATCGTCGAACGCGAATACGTCACCAAGAATCAGGGACGCTTTTCGCCCACCATGCTCGGCGAACGCGTCAGCGTGCTGCTGGTTAAGAGTTTCGAAGACATTTTTGACGTCACGTTTACCGCGCGGCTCGAAGAAGAGCTGGACGAAATCGAAGAAGGCAAGCTGCCATGGCGCGAAGCCGTCAAGGAGTTCTGGGAAAAATTCGTCATTGACCTCGACAAGGCTGGCGACGAGATGCTTTCCTACAAAGCCGGCATCCCCACGGGGAAAAAATGCGAAAAGTGCGGCCAGGGCGAATTGCTCGAACGCATCAGCCGCCACGGTTTCTTTCTCGGTTGCTCGCGCTATCCCGAATGCGATTTCATTCAAGACCTCTCGCCGGAACTTCCCGAAGAGGCCAGCGGCGAACCCAAGACCGAGTACTGCGACAATTGCGGAAAAGAAATGGCTATCAAGCGCGGGCGCTTCGGCACTTTTCTCGCCTGTACTGGTTACCCGGACTGCAAAACGACGCGCCGCCTCGTCCAGGGCACGCGCATCGCGCACCAGCCCGATGAGCCGCTCGCTGAACTCTGCACACTTTGCGGCAAGAATCTGGTGAAGAAGAGCGGCCGCTTCGGGGAATTCATTGGCTGCTCCGGCTATCCGAAATGTAAGTACACGCGCCCGATCTCCATGGGCATCAAATGTCCGAAATGCAACGAAGGCGAATTCGTGCGCCGCGGTAGCGCCGGCAAGGGTGGCCGTGGCAGGCCGCGCGTGTTCTACGGCTGCTCGCGTTACCCGGATTGCGATTTCACTTCGCCCCACATGCCCATCGCCGAACCGTGCCCGAAGTGCGGAGCGCCGTTCATCGTCGAAAAGCGCAGCAAAATTGGCACCGTGCACTCCTGCATCAAAGAGGGCTGTGATTGGGAGAAGCTTGTTCCCGAAGCTCAGCCGCAAGCCCAACCGGAGGAAGCTCCGGTGCCGGTGGCCGCCAAGTCTTAACTCACCTGCATCCTAAGAAACAACGACGTGATTCTGCTTTCCGCAGATTTGTCCGCGCCTATACTGTAGGCGGGCCATCCCCGGGGAGCCGTACCTGCGAATGAAAGAAGCGATTCGAAAGTATCTTGAATATCTTCAGTCGGTGAAGAATTCCTCGCCGCACACTGTTCTGAACTACCGCAAAGATCTCGAACAATTTCTCGCGTATTTGTCGCCCCCGGGAGTGCGGCCGCCTGCGCTTAGTGGCGTCACGCACTCGATGATTCGGGAATTCGTCGCGCATCTCCACGAACACGGCCTGGCAAAAAGCTCCGTAGCGCGAAAGCTGGCTGCCCTGCGCTCGTTTTTCAAATACTGCGTACGCAAAGATCAGTTGAAGGAAAATCCGGCGCGGCTCGTTCCCACCCCAAAGTTGCCGAAGCGCATCCCTTCGGTGCTTTCCGCCGAAGAAATGAATGGCTTTCTGAACGACCTTGGCGGAGTGGGTGAACCCGGTCCTGGCGGCCGCGCGTTTGCGAAAAAAGACGTTAAGCCAAGCCGTTCCACTCGGGTCGAAGAAGGTTTGCTGCTTCGGCGCGACCGGGCGGTGCTGGAACTGCTCTACGCGGCAGGCCTGCGCGTCAGCGAACTCACCGGACTCAATCTTGCCGACATGGAACAAAGGGAACGCATCCTTCGCGTCCGCGGCAAGGGCAACAAGGAGCGCATCGTTCCTTACGGGGCCAAGGCTCAAGAAGCTCTGGAAAAATACTGGCCGCTGCGAGAAAGACTCCTGGATCAAACGGATCGAACGAGCAGCCGGAAAGACCCGCACGCCGAAGCCGTATTTCTCAATTATGCTGGCCGCCGCCTGACGCAACGCTCCGTCGGGCGCATCGTCAAAAAATACGTGCGCATCGCCAACGTCAACTGGGATCTGCACCCGCACTCGCTGCGCCATGCATTCGCGACGCATCTGCTCGCCGATGGCGCCGACCTGCGCGCCATTCAGGAGCTGCTCGGCCACCAGTCACTCTCAACCACGCAGAAATACACCCATGCTTCCATCCGCCAGTTGATGGAGATTTACGACAAGGCGCACCCGCACGCCTGATTTGTGCATCTATTTCAGTTTGCCGAGTGTAAAGGGTGAGATACGCTTGGTAGCCGTCAAAGTTTGAATATGAGACTGCGGACCGCCTTCTCAATGATGATTTGCTTGTTCGGAGGAGTGGCCTATCCGCTGCGCTCCAGCGCTCAGGGGAACTACGAAATCCAGGTGTATCCCTACGAAACCGTCGAGCCGCACCACACCATGGTGGAGCTGCATTCCAATTTCACGTTTCAAGGTTCCAAGTTTACCGGGGATGGCACGCTTCCCACCAACCACCAGTTGCACGAAACCATTGAGATCACCCACGGTTTCAATGATTGGTTTGAGACCGGCTTTTACATTTTCACTTCCACCAAGAGCGGCCAGGGTTGGGATTACGTTGGCAGCCACATCCGGCCCCGCGTGCGCATCCCTCCCAAGTGGCACTGGCCTGTCGGCGTCAGCCTCTCGAACGAAATAGGCTGGCAGAGCCGCCGCTACTCCGCCGACACCTGGACGTGGGAGATCCGCCCTATCGTGGATAAGCAACTCGGCCCGTGGTACTTCTCCTTCAATCCCACGTTTGACCGCTCCTTTCATGGGCCTGGCGTAAACGGAGGACTCGTTTTCTCTCCCAATTTCAAGTTCAGCTACAATTTCACGAAAAAAGTCGCGGGCGGCCTGGAATACTACGGTTCGCTCGGTCCGGTCACGGGTTTCGACCCCGTCAGCCAGCAGCAACAGCAGATCCTTCCTGCGATTGACTTGAATCTTTCTCCGAAGTGGGAAGTCAATTTTGGGCTGGGTGTGGGAGTCACGCGTGCGACCGATCACTTGATTGCGAAGATGATTCTCGGCTACCGTTTCGATTTCTGAAGCGTCTTTGGGAAGGAGTCTCCTGGAGCCCGCCATGAGCTATCATCTCGCGCAAATCAACATTTCTCGCCTCGTTGCTCCGCTGGACGATCCGAAAATTGCCGAATTCGTCGCGCAACTCGAACCCATCAATGCGCTCGCGGACAAAGCTCCGGGCTTCGTCTGGCGGCTGCAATCGGAATCCGGCAACGCCACGGACATCGCCTACAGTGACGATCCTTTTGTGATTGTGAATATGTCCGTTTGGGAATCGATCGAGACTTTGCGCGAGTTCGCCTACAGATCAAATCACATGCAAGTGTTTCGCGACCGCGCCAAATGGTTTGAAAAAACCGTCAAGCCCGGCTATTGCCTGTGGTGGATTCCGGCCGGCCACATCCCCACCGTCGGCGAGGGCCGCGAGCGGCTGGAACATTACCAGGTGCACGGCGCGACGCCGCATTCCTTCTGGTTTTCGCAGCAGTTCCCTCACCCGGCCGACGAAAGCGTCTGCGCATAGCAACCCATGAATCGCCCAACTGAGCCGTTGAAGCCCATCCTTACCGCTCCTCTTTTTCCAAGACTCGACGGAATGTTGATCGAGCTTTTCGGTTCGCTCGCGCCGGAGGATTGGGAGAAGCAGACAGTTTCTCCGAAGTGGAAGGTCAAGGACGTTGCCGCGCACTTACTGGACACGGCACTGCGGGGCCTCTCCATCGCCCGCGATGGTTATGTCGCTGAAGCCCCAAGGATCGGCTCGCCCGCGGATTTGGCGGCGTTCATCAACCGGTTGAACCACGAGGGCATCACCATCTATCGCCGGTTGAGCCCCTCCGTCCTGACCGCCCTGACGGAAGTCGCATGCAAGTTCCTTGCGGAATATCATGCTTCGCGCGATCCGCATGCGATGGCTCCGTACGGCGTGAGCTGGGCCGGCGAGGATAAGTCAGCAAACTGGTTCGATACCGCGAGGGAATTCACGGAGCGCTGGCACCACCAGCAGCAGATCCGGCTCGCGGTGAACAAACCCGGCATCATGACTCGCGAGCTTTATTTTCCCGTGCTGGACTGTTTTCTGCGCGCCCTGCCGTTTACGTATCGCAGCGTTTCCGCCAAGCCGGGAACTTACGCTCGGTTCGTCGTTTCAGGTGAATGCGGAGGCAGTTGGTATTTGTATCGTGCCGGAGAAAGCTGGCAACTCATCGAGGAGGCCCGCGGCGAAGAAATTTCCGTGACGACCATTCCGCAGGAAATCGCCTGGCGCATTTTTACCAAGGGCATCGACCGGCAAACCGCGTTATCCGAGGTCCATGTCGCCGGAGACATCAACCTGGGTCAGCATGTTCTCCAAATGATTTCGATCGTCGCCTAAGAATCCACTTCTCGTCTGACGCTTCTCTTCCTATCACGGGCGATTAACTGTTGCCTTGGAAAAACTCGCTTGCGGCTGAATTGCACTCTTGCCAGGCATCATCTTCCATATGCGGGCTGTGCTGCCCGGAAGCGATAAATCGCATCGTGGCGCGAGGAAGCGCCTGCCGCACGCGGTCCATTTCGCCGGGCTCGGTGCGAGGATCGCGGCTTCCGTGCAAAAACAAGGCCGGCACATCCAATTCGCCCAGCCGCCCGTCGTAAAGATCCTCATCCGGCCGCGCGACGCTGTCAGCAATTTGAAACCATGCTCCACAATTGCGCCGCAGTACCGTTTGCCAGTTTGTTTCTCCATGATCCTCGGCGAGCAGCTTGCGCGTTTCTTCACTTAAATCTTCGGGATGCGCTGCGAATCGTTCAAAAAAAGATCGCGATGCGGGTTTTCTTCGGAAGAAGTGGAAGGCCTCAAAAATCAAACTCGCACAGCGGGCCGGCGCTGCCAACCCCGTCAAGGCGGCAATCACCGCCCCGTCACTGTGGCCCCAGAAGCTGGCGCGCTTAATCTCCAGTGCGTCGTCAAAGGGATAAATCCCGTATCCCCAGCCGCCATGAAGAAAGACGAGCGGCTTCCCGCCGCCAAACTCCCGGTAGTGGATTTGAACGGGACTCACGCCGGGCGCATGAGGCGAGCGAGGAAAGTCAAGAGCGGGCACTCAGTCTTGCCTCCTTCGGGCAAGACTCGCGCTGCCCTGCGCGGCCATCTTTCCGGTTCGATTCACGGGCCGTACCTTACGACATAGAATGACCGGACTCAAGCTCTCTAAACTGAAAGCGGCTGGCAGGGGATGCTGCCAGCCGTTTCTCTCTTCAAATGTGCGACTTAGATTGTCTTACCGGTGTCCGCCTCCGTGGCCGCCACCGCCATGAAATCCACCGCCTCCACCGTGCGATCCGCCGCCTCCGTGGAATCCACCACCGCCGCCATGGAAGCCACGATCTCCGCCTCGGAATTCGCCACCGCCGTCGTGGAAGCCACGATCTCCGCCTCGGAATCCGCCACCGCCGCCGTGGAAGCCACGATCTCCGCCACGGAATCCGCCGCGATCAAAGCCACCGTGCTCAAAACCGCCGCGCCCACCGAAGCCGCGTCCCCGGTCAACGAAACCAGGTCGTCCGTAAAAACCTCGTCCATAGAACCCGCGGCCGTAGAAGCCACGGCCGTAGAAACCGGGACGTCCGTAAAAACCATGGAACCACGGACCGGCGCCAATGAACACGCCGCTCACAAAGTAATCAGGACCGTAGTAGCCGTAAGGAGCGCAAGCGTACGGGTAATAGCCGTAATAACCGTAGGCGCAGACCGGCGCGGGTTCTACGTAACCCGGGCCCACTCCAATTCCAACTGCAACTTGCGCACGCGACGGAGCTGCCGCCGCCAACGTGCAAATCGCCAATAAAGCAAGATATTTTAGATAACGCATTTTTTTGTCCTCGCCAGAGTCCTGGCACTTCTAATTGAATCAACAGGATCCGGCCGATTCCAGGTAGCCCCGGCTTACCCGAAGCACCTGTCTATTAGAACTCCAAAACGGGGAAAAAGTTGCGGCCCCCCGCTTCCGGCAAATTAGGCCAATTTACAGCTTTCCAGCCGCCCGCAATAACCGTGTTTCGTTCGTTGACGATTCCAGTCATAAACCTCTATAATCGGAGTTTGCCTTTAGCGCTTGGAGGACCGATGTACGCCGTTATTCAGACCGGGGGAAAGCAGTATCGTGTCGCTCCCGGCGACACCATCCGCATTGAGCGGGTTGTTGGCAAGGTGGGGGAAAAGGTGAACTTTGGCTCCGTCCTGGCCGTCCATACCGACGACAAGAAGGTCGTTTTGGGCGCCGATGCCGGCAAAGCCTCCGTGAGCGGCAAGATCGTTTCGCAGGGCCGCGGCAAGAAACTCACCGTGCTCAAGTTCAAGAAGGGCAACCAATATAAGATTTCTCGCGGGCACCGGCAGAATTACACCGCCGTGCAGGTCAGCGACATCAAGCTGTAGAATTCTTCAGGTTCCGCCGGGCTTCTACCCGGCAGCTTCTCGAAAAGGATTACGTCATGGCAAGTAAGAAAGGCGGCGGCTCCTCTACAAACGGCCGCGATTCACACGGACAGAGGCTGGGGGTCAAGCGCTTCGGCGGACAGCTCGTTAACGCCGGCACGATTCTGGTCCGCCAGCGCGGCACCAAACACCAGGCCGGAGAAAACGTCGGCCAGGGCAAGG
>WNFF01005079.1_pt1 | contig 10754 bp, 7 predicted proteins | sample 5400441 | NCBI WGS metagenome assembly WNFF01 (sample SAMN13153345, study PRJNA577476) | soil metagenome | isolation source: 120 cm saprolite under Douglas fir tree site 2 hole 3 replicate 1 | place: USA:California | collected 2015-04-18
GGTGGAGGTAGGCGCGAGCGCGGGACCAACAATCACCCTGCCCGCGGCAGTGCTGCGGAGCACGGCGCTGACGATTCTAGGAACGGCGGGCATTCCGCCTTGGGACGTGCTCACCGAGGCGTTCCAACAGGTGATGAAGTACGCAGCGAGCGGCAAACTGCGCATTGAGACCGAGCGTGTTCCGCTCGCCGAGATCGAGGATGCCTGGGAACGCGACGTGCACGCCCGCAGGCTGGTCGTGATCCCGTAGCCCGACAAAAGTGCCGTTCGCGGCCGCTATGATCCCGGGCGTATAGTCGGCTAACCGGAATTCGGGTTCCAGGGTGCGGATTAGTCCCGGGAAGCGTGCAACTGGCGTTTGCCAGACAGGATGCAAAGGAACGCGGATAGAGAGATGATGCTGGGCGCGGGTCGGAGCATGGCGGCGAACTCGCTGCATCATGCAAAAGATTATCTCGGCGAGTTCTTTCGGCGGATCACTCGGAAGCTCGGCAAACCCCAAGCCATCACCGCTACGGCTCACAAGCTCGCTCGGATTGTGTATCACCTGCTCAGCACTAAAGAGGCTTACAACGAAACCGTCTTTCACCGCGGCGACGAAGAAGCCTTAAGACGCGCGCAATTTCGTCTCCGTAGACAAGCCGCTCAACTCGGGTTTCAAGTCATCCCCCTACAGAACGGGTGATGTTCCTTGGGAGTCGGCTTGTAGGAAGTGATCTCCGCGCTTGGCATCGACTCCGGACAGCTAACCGGAAACTGACCCACTACCGGCAGCTCAGACTGAGCGGGGACGCGACCGTGGTGTGCTAGAATTTTGTGTCCGAATTCAGTTTTGGCGGCGAGGAAACCATTGAAAATCAGCCGGGAAGATGTGTTGCGGGTGGCGGAGCTGGCTTATCTTGACTTGAGCGAGGCAGAGCTGGAGACGTATCGCGCGCAAATTGACGAAATTCTGGAATACATCGGAAAGCTGAACGAGCTGGATACGGCGCAGGTCGAGCCGATGGCGCAGGTATTGAGCGACGACCAGACGGCGGACGCGACGCTGCGGGAGGACTTGATTGTGCCTTGCGCGGTGGCAGAGGACGTTTTGAAGCATGCTCCGGATCCGGAGTCGCCGTATTTCCGGGTGCCGAAGGTGATTGAGAGGTAGTGGGACAGGCATTCGTGTCTGTCCTTTTTTCTGGAATTTCAAGAAGGCCGGATAGGCAAGAATGCCTGTCCCACAATACATATGACCACGAACTGGACCATTGACGGGGTAAGAGAAGCGCTGGGGGCTAAGAAGATTTCGGCGCGGGAGCTGGTGGCGGAGTTTTATGGGCGGATCGAGGCGCGGAATCCGGAGCTGAACGCCTATCTGACGCTGTCGCCGGAGCGTGCGCGGCGGCAGACGGACAAGATTGATGCGCTGGTGGCGGAAGGAAAACCCCTGCCGGCTTTGGCGGGCGTGCCGGTGGCCATAAAGGACGTGATCAGCACCCGGGGAATAAAGACGACCTGCGGGTCGAAGATTTTGCAGAACTACGTTCCGCCTTACGATGCTACGGCGGTGGAACGGTTGGAAGCGGCGGGCGCGGTCATTCTGGGAAAGACCAACTGCGACGAGTTCGCAATGGGAAGCTCGAATGAGAACTCCGCTTATGGGCCGGTGAAGAATCCCCTAGCGCTGGACCGCATCGGTCCGCTCGCGACCAATGTGAGCGACGTCGCGGCGATTCTGCAAGTCATCGCTGGGCGCGATCCGCATGATTCGACCTCGGCGACGGCACCGGTCCCCGATTACCATTCCGAAATTGAGAAACCCGTGAAGGGGCTGCGGCTGGGCATCCCAAAGGAGTATTTCGGCGAAGGCATGGATGCGGGGGTTAGGAGAAAGATCGAGGCGGGCATCGAAGTTTTCAAAAAATTGGGGTGTCAACTGGTTGACATTCGCATGCCGCATACGGACTACGCGATCGCGGCTTACTACATCATCGCGACGGCGGAGGCGAGTTCCAACCTGGCGCGGTACGACGGAGTGCGATATGGATTGCGCGTGGAGGACGATTCGCTGCTGGCGATGTATCGAAAGACGAGGGGCGCGGGGTTTGGCGCGGAGGTAAAACGGCGCATCGTGCTGGGTACGTACGTTCTTTCGGCGGGTTATTACGACGACTATTACTTGAAGGGGCAGAAGGTGCGTTCGCTGATTGCGCAGGACTTCCGGGACGCGTTTACGAAAGTGGACGCGATTCTGACGCCGACTTCGCCGGTTCCGCCGTTCAGATTGGGGGAGCGCACGGACGACCCGCTTCAGATGTATCTTGCTGATATATATACAGTTACGGGATCGCTGGCGGGGGTTCCTGGGATTTCGGTGCCTTGCGGGAAGATCAATGGGAAGCTGCCGGTGGGACTGCAAATCTTTGGGGCGGCTTTTGGTGAGGCGCGGGTTCTGCAACTGGCGCATGCTTTTGAGGGAGCGGGAGCAACGGTATAGAACGTTTTGTCCGCCCATGGCGGGCGGTGGGCTGGAACCGTGGCAGATGGGGCGCAGCTGGCTGCGGCGGGCGCCCTTACATGGGAATTCGGGAATGTGCGGTTGGGACTTTGCGCTCGATTGAAACCATCCTAGGGAATCTGGCTCGGGCGCAAAGCGAACTTCTGCGCGCCGCGGATGCCGTGCCTGTTGAGCAATGGAAAACACGACCAGCGGAGGGGCGGTGGTCGGCCGGCGAAGTGATTTGCCACTTGAGCGCGGTCGAAAGGGCCATCGTCAGCCGCGCGGACGGGCTGCTGCAAAGACCGCCAAATCCGGCGCCTTTTTACAAGCGCTTTCATGTTCCGATGATGTTCGTGGAAGCGCGGGTGATCCGGCGCAAAGCGCCGACATCGCTGGAACCGCAGGCGGTGTGCGAGAAAGAAGAAATGCTGGCGGAATTGCGGCACGTTCGGGAAAGGACCTTAGCGTTTATCGAGGAAACCATGGAGCGCGACCTCAGTGAATACTGCATGGCGCATGCGTTTCTGGGGACACTTAACGCGTATGAATGGCTTCAATTTATTGCTTCACATGAGGTGCGTCACACGAAGCAGATGCGAGAGATTGCCGGAAGCCTACCGAAAACGGTAACAAGTCTGCAAAAGTAGAACATTTTTACCACTCTGCTGGGCTTTACCTTCGGTTCGTACTGCTGGCGGAGGCAGCGAAAAAGTGTGGAAAAATGGCTGATTTGGCGGACTTTAGAGAGAAAGTACTAGCCGGAAGGTTTTTTCATGGGAGAACGGAATGACTATTGCTCAGAGATTAAGCAGCACTTACGATGCTTAGAGCATCAAAGTAAGCGTAGGACAGTTTTTGCGGTGGAGCAGAGGAGCCGGGCCATGGTTACCGTGAAGTCGAGCCAAAAAATCTTCACCGATTCAGAAGTGGCCAATTTGACGGGCATTTGCGTCGAACACGTGCACAATTTTGCGAAGAGCCGCCACTTGGGGTTCATCGCGCGGGCTGCGGAGGCCGCAGGCATCAGCGCGGATCAATGGCTGTTCACACTTTCGGACCTGATGGTCATGGTGACGCTGTTTCCGAAGTGCACGCACTAGGGCGGTAGAATTCAAGCGGCCTTTGGATGGCTCCTCGGCTTGGCCGGGGAGCCATTTTTGTTTCCGGGGCGTCCAAAACGGCGGGTTGCAGGCGCGGAAGACGCGGGGGTATGCTCGCAGGGAGAGGCAAACCGGGCGGGCGCGAATGCATCGCGGACTTCAGATCGGACCGATGAAAATACCCAAAATACTTGCGGTAGTTTGCTGCGGCTTTCTAGTCGGCGGGGCCGGCGCGGGTGGTTATTCCCTAACGGCCGGCGGCACGTCAGGCGGGCAGGAAGCTCCAGCTACAGCGAAGCAAGCCGACGGCAAGGACGCGCAGGCGAGAGTACCCGTTTTGCCGCGGGGCAAAAAACTGGTGCTGAAGGACGGCAGCTTTCAACTGGTTAAGGACTATCTGCGGAACGGGGAGCGTGTCCGCTACCTGAGCGCGGAGCGGGGCGACTGGGAAGAAATCCCGGCAGCGATGGTGGATTGGGACGCGACGGCAAAAGCGGCGGAAGCGGAAGCGGCCGATGAGGATGCCCTGGCCAAGAAGATCCACGCGCAAGAGCAAGCGCGGAGAATTGAAACGATTATGGACGTGGACGCGAGCCTCCAAGTGGCGCCGGGGGTGTTTCTGCCACCGGGGGAGGGGATGTTCCTCATCGACGGGAAGTCCGTGAAGCCGCTGGACCAGGTGGGTTCGCAGATCAAAACGGACAAGAAGCAGTACCTGAAGCAGGTGCTTTCGCCGATTCCGATAGTTCCCAGCAAGCGAAACGTGGAAATTCCAGGAAACCGGGCGAGTATCCGGGTGACCAGCGGACAAACGGAGTTTTATTTGCGGGAAGCGCCGCCGGATCCGGACCGTACCACGCCAATCGTGAAGAGCAGCCGGCCAGGGGAATCCGGGCCGGAGGTGGAATTGGTGCGGGCGAAGGTTAAGGGGAACAAGCGGGAGTTGGAATCGATCAAGAGCCTGTTCGGAGAGCAACTGGAGGAAAAGAGGGATACGATTTCGATGCAACGATGGGAAATCGCGCCGACGGTCTTCCGGTTTACGCTGAGCGAGCCGTTGCCAGCGGGGGAATATGCTCTGGCAGAGATTTTGCCGGATGGGATGAACTTGTACGTGTGGGATTTTGGGGTAGAGCCGGCCACGGGGGCGAAAGCAACGACGGCGCTGGAAAAGAAAAAGTAATTCCGCGACCGAGGCACGCGAGAAGCGTTGCGAGACGAGCGAATCCCGCACTCTTCGAGGCGCGGCAGAAGAATCCAGGAAAGAATCAACGGGCAGGGGGCGTTTCCGCCGGAGCATTCAAGAGAACATCCCTCAAGATAGCCAGAACATCGGAGATGCGGAAGGGCTTTTGGAGAGGAAGCGGCTCGCCGGAACCCGCGGGAAGGTGCTGGATTTCAACAAGATCGCCGGTCATATAGATGACGATAGGTTTTTGCCCAGCTGCGGCTTCGAGGATGCGGCTGGCGGCTCTCCGGCCGTCCACCGCAAGGCCTCCCGAGGACAGGTGCAGGTCGCAAAGCAACACGTCATAGCTGAATTGCGCGACAAGGGCAAGAGCCTCCTCGGTGGTAGCGGCACAAGCCACGCGCAAGCCCTGGGCGGAGAGGCCTTCTTGAAGAAGCATGCGGAGACTCTCTTCGTCGTCGAGAACGAGAACGGCGCGGCCTCGGAGAAGATCGGCGGTGGCGCGAAGCGCTTCCGACGGGGGAAGCGCCTCGGACTGGCGGCCGGAAGCGACGGGAAGAAAGATGGTGAAGGCCGAGCCGCCCGCGGGAAGGGATTCGGCTTCGATGTTTCCGCCGTGTTCGCGAACAATGGACATGCAGATGCTGAGGCCCAGGCCGGTCCCGCCACCGGGACGCTTGGTGGTGTAGAAAGGATCGAAGATGCGCGGAAGGGCTTCGGGGCGGATGCCGACGCCGTCATCCTGGACGGTGACGGTAACATGGGTGGCGTTGGAGCCGGCGCGAATCTGGATGCGGCCTGTTTCGCGGACTTCGCGGATGGCCTGCTCGGCGTTGGTCACCAGGTTCAGCAAGACTTGAATGAGCTGGTTGGCGTCGCCGACGACGCCGGGAAGCTCAGGTTGCGGGCGGAAATCGACCTGGATATTGTTACGGCGCAAAGAATGATCGTGCAATTGAAGGGTGCGCTCGACAAGGTTGTTGACGTCGACGGACCTTTTCTGGGGAGAAGCGGGGCGGGAGAATTCGAGAAGATTCTGGACGATACGCGCAGCGCGGCGGGCCTGGCGGTGGGTGAGCTCGAGCTGGCGCTTGACGGAATCAGCGGTGCCTTCGCGCTCGCGGAGAAGTTCGGTAACGCCGAGGATGGCGGTCAAGGGATTGTTGAGTTCGTGGGCGACGCCGGCAAGCATTTGTCCCATGGCGGCGAGTTTCTCAGCCTGGATAAGCTGTTCCTCGAGACGCTTGAGATCGGTCACGTCGCGGCCGGATAGGACCACGCCTTCAATATTGCCCTTTGCATCGGCGAGAGGACTGAAATTGAAACGAATGCGGCGCCATTCGCCGAGCTTGTGGCGGACGCGAATTTCCAGAGAAGCAAAGATCTGCCTGCCAGCGATGACGTCGTTGTAAAGCGCAAGCGCGGCGGGCAAATCCTCGGGATGAGTGCGGCCACCAAATTCCATGTTCAGCGCATCTTCGACGTCGTACCCGAGGACCTCTTTGCAACGAGGACTGACAAAGGTGTAGTGGGCAGCGGCATCGAGGACCAGGATCAGGTCGGGGAAACTGTCGACGAGGCGGCGGGCAAATTCCTGCTGTTGATGGAGACGGCGTTCCATCTCGCGGCGCTCGGTAATGTCCATGAGCGAACCCTGATAGCGCACCACGCGTCCGGCCTTGTCGCGAACGGCGGCGGCGGTGTTCAGGCACACGATGGAGGTGCCGTCCTTGCGAATCAGGATGATCTCGTGGCCCTGGACCATGGGCAGGCGTTCGACCTGATCTTTGACGAGCTTGCGCTCCGCCCGATCGACGAAGATTTCCGGCACGCGCCGTTTCAGCACTTCTTCCTTGGAATCGTAGCCCAGCATGCGGACCAGCGCGGGATTGACGTCCAGAATTGTACCGTCCGGAGTGGCGATGTAGATGCCTTCCTGGAGAGACTCGAAGAGTTCGGTGAAGCGGGCTTCGTTTTTGTGGAGGGCGGAGACATCGCGCCCCAGAACGGTGATGCCGTTGATTTCGCCTTCGCGCAACATGGCATGCGCGACACAATCGAAATAAAAGACCGTCCCTTGCCCCTTCAACCGCACCTCGACGACACCGGACCACTGGCGGCGTTCCAGGAAGCGCGGCATGGCGCGACTCAACAGCTGGGAGCCCTCCCCGGTGCCTTCCTGCAAGAAATCAGCGATGGGCCTGCCGATAATTTGCTGGAAAGGCATGCCGACGAGATCGGAAAAACTGCGGTTGACGGCGCGAATCTGGCCTTCGAGCGTGAGGGCCAGCAGAACGTCGTCGAAAGAGTCGATCAGGTCGCGATAGCCCTGCTGCGAGCGGGAGATGATTTCAAACAACTGTTCGAGCTGTTTGTCACTGGGAGCGGCCTCATCGTGCTTCTCGAGGCCGCGCATCAGGCCGCGCATCTCGGAAAGTTCCTGGTTCTTCTGCCACGTGTAAATGCCGAAAAGAATGACGAGCACAACGAGAAAGATGGGCAATTTCTCGAAGCCGTGCGCCAAAGCGCGGACGGAGTCCCTGGACGTCCACGCATAAGCCAGGGCCAGGAGGAGCAGAACGATGCGAGTGAGCCACCAGAGTTCGCTCTGGCGTTTTTCAAACTGCTCGAAACGCGAGGTGATGACGGAACGAGCGTTGGGAACGGGAGAAGCGTTCCCAGCGGTGGGGCGAGCGTCTTGGTTTTCGTCGTGCATAAGGGCAGGCGAGACTCGGCAACACCAGGAGTCATCCGCCAGGATGCGCTGTACCCCTTATTGTAGGAAGTCCGACCGTATTGCAGCAATCGGAGGAGCTAACGAAGTGCTTGAACGAGAACTGTACCGTTTGTGCACAAAGAAGAACGGCGTCCTGGTGTTCGCCGGGACGCCGTTTTAGTTGAACTTTGGCCGGGTTGCGAACCGGCCAAAGAAATGGTTTAGCTTTCGGTAGCGGCGCCCGCTTCGGTGTCTTTCTGGAGAAAGTCGAGCGCGGCCGCTTCTTCGGCGGTAAGCTCGGCGGCTTCGGGAATTTCTTCCATGGGAGCAGGAGCGGGCATTTCAGTCAGCAACTGGATGCTGCGGTAGTGTTCGAGACCCGTGCCTGCCGGGATGAGGCGGCCCATGATGACGTTTTCCTTTAGGCCGCGGAGGTAGTCCACCTTGCCGGCAACGGCCGCTTCGGTGAGGACGCGGGTGGTCTCCTGGAAGCTGGCGGCGGAGATGAACGAATCGGTCGAGAGCGAGGCCTTGGTGATACCAAGGAGGAGCGGACGGCCCGTTGCGGGGCGGCCGCCATCGGCGATGATACGATCGTTTTCCTCGCGGAAGCGGAACTTGTCCACCTGCTCCTCGAGGAGGAAGGTGGTGTCACCGACGTCCTCGACCTTGACCCAGCGCATCATCTGGCGCGAGATGGTCTCGATGTGCTTGTCGTTGATGTTGACGCCCTGGAGGCGGTAGACCTCCTGAATGGCGTTGACCAGGTACGATTGCGTGAACTTTTCGCCGAGGACGGCAAGCAAATCGTGCAAGTTGAGCGGGCCATCGATGAGGGCTTCGCCAGCCTTGACGTGGTCGCCTTCCTGGACGTTGATGTGCACGCCGCGGGGGATGGAGTATTCCTTGGTGGTCTTGCCATCCTCGCTCTCGACGTAGACTTTGCGCATGCCCTTGGCGATATCGCCGTAGCGGACGCTGCCGTCGATTTCGCTGATGACGGCGGGATCCTTGGGCTTGCGGGTCTCGAAGAGTTCGACAACGCGCGGGAGACCGCCGGTGATGTCTTTGGTCTTGGTGGTTTCGCGCGGGATCTTGGCGAGCACGTCGCCGGCCTGAACGTCATCGCCATCCTTGACCATCAAGTGAGCACGGGAAGGCATGAGGTACTTCTTGCGGACCTTGCCGGAAGAATCGCGGACAAGGATCGCAGGCTGATGCTTTTCGTCGCCCGGGGGCAAAGTGACGACGTCCTGGGAGAGCCCGGTGACTTCGTCCACCTGCTCTTCGATCGTCAAGCCGGGGCGTAGGTCGTCAAACTTCACGGAACCTGCGGTCTCGGTGAGGATCGAGAAGGTGAAGGGATCCCACTCGGCCAGAGTCTGGCCGTGGGTGACGTGTTCCCCGTCCTTGACGCGGAGGCGCGCGCCGTAAACGACATGGTAGCGCTCCTTTTCGCGGCCCTTTTCATCGACGATGGCGATGAGGCCGGCGCGGTTCATGGCGATGGAAGTGCCGCCACGGCCTTCGACGAACTTCATGTCCACGAACTTGACGACTCCGTTGTTGCGCGCTTCAAGAGTGGAGCGCTCGGAGACGCGCGTGGCGGTTCCGCCGATGTGGAAGGTGCGCATGGTCAACTGCGTGCCGGGTTCGCCGATGGACTGCGCGGCGATGACGCCGACGGCTTCTCCCAGCTCAACCATGCGGCCGGTGGCGAGGTTGCGGCCATAGCAGAGGGCGCAAACGCCGCGGCGGGATTCGCAAGTGAGCACGGAACGGATGCGCACGCGCTCAATACCCGCGCCCTGAACCTGGTTGGCGAGCTCTTCGGTGATTTCCTGGCTGATGTCGACGATGACCGTGCCCTCGAAGTCCTTGATCTTGTCAAGGGAAACGCGGCCCACGATGCGGTCGCGGAGGGGCTCGACTTCGACGCCTGCTTCGACGATAGGTTCGACGAAAATTCCGTCCGAGGTGCCGCAGTCGCGTTCGTTGATGATCACGTCCTGTGCCACGTCGACGAGGCGGCGGGTAAGGTAGCCGGAATCGGCGGTTTTGAGAGCGGTGTCGGCCAGGCCCTTGCGCGCGCCGTGCGTCGAGATGAAGTACTGCAGCACGGTAAGACCTTCGCGGAAGTTGGAAGTGATGGGCGTTTCGATGACTTCGCCGGAAGGCTTGGCCATCAAACCGCGCATGCCGGAAAGCTGGCGGATCTGCTGTTTGGAACCGCGGGCGCCGGAGTCCGCCATGACGTAAACGGGATTGATGTTGCCCTCTTTGTCCTGATTTTCGAGGGCCTTGAACATTTCGTCGGCGACGCGCTCGGTGATGTCGCCCCAGATGGCGATGACCTTGTTGTAGCGCTCGCCGTTGGTGATGGCGCCGTCGAGGTATTGCTGCTGGACCTTGACGACTTCTTTTTCGGCGTTCTCCACGAGCTTGTACTTGTCGCTGGGAATGAGCATGTCGTCGATGCCGATCGAGATGCCGGACATGGTGGCGTAGTGGAAGCCCACCTCTTTCAATTGATCGAGCAGGACGACGGTGTCTTCCAGTCCAAAGCGCAGATAAGCGTAATAGACGAGCTGCTGAACGCCCTTCTTCTTGAGAAGACCGTTGACGTATGGAAATTTTTCCGGCAAGTGGGAATTGAAAATGACGCGTCCCACGGTGGTCTGAATGAACTGGCGCTCCATCTTTACCGGGATCGTGTGCGGCACGTCCTGGTTGTCGTACGCGGTGGTGAGGTCAATGACTTCACCGGTATAGCGCAGACGGATGGGCGTGAGCAGCTCCACTTCGCCGGCTTCCAGCGCGAGGACGACTTCATCGGTGGCGCCGAAAACGCGGCCTTCGCCTTTGGCTCCGGGCTTGTTTTTGGTCAGATAGTATATGCCGAGAACCATGTCCTGCGACGGCACGGCCAGAGGCAGGCCATGTGCGGGCGAGAGGATATTGCGCGAGCTGAGCATGAGCACGGAGGCTTCGACCTGCGATTCGGGCGAAAGCGGGATGTGCACGGCCATCTGGTCGCCGTCAAAGTCCGCGTTGAAGGCGGTGCAGACGAGCGGGTGGATGCGGATAGCTTTGCCTTCGACGAGAACCGGCTCGAAAGCCTGAATGCCGAGGCGGTGAAGCGTCGGGGCGCGGTTGAGCATCACCGGATGTTCGCGGATGACGTCTTCCAGGATGTCCCAAACGACGGCTTCCTGCTGCTCGACCATTTCCTTGGCTTGCTTGATGGTGGTGCAATGGCCCTGG
>WNFF01005080.1_pt1 | contig 10753 bp, 11 predicted proteins | sample 5400441 | NCBI WGS metagenome assembly WNFF01 (sample SAMN13153345, study PRJNA577476) | soil metagenome | isolation source: 120 cm saprolite under Douglas fir tree site 2 hole 3 replicate 1 | place: USA:California | collected 2015-04-18
TCTCTATGCCGACATCAGATCCGTCATCGAAACCGCCAGACGACGGACCATCGGTGCCCTCCAAGCCATTCGCCTAACCTTGAATGGCTTGCACTTGCCAGCTGCTCTTCCACCGCGCCCATCGGGGTGAGCAATTACCAAACATACGGCGCTTGTTTTCTTCCTCAGAGTACGCCCACTCCTCGGTGTTGAATTGGTCCAAGCCGCCAATATCGATGATCGTCTTCAGCCGCGAGCTCTCAGGATCGACAAAGCTGTACAGATTACCTTCATGCAGCGTCCACGCTCCCGGGACATAATCGGCAGATTTATCCGAGGCGCCTTGATTAAGCAGAAACCAAGACTGCTTTCGCGTCGTGCTCAGCGCTGGAGCGATGTACAGCGTGTCGGGAAAATGCCGCAATGGAATCAGATTCGCAAAGCTCTCTTCCGCTTCGGGTGTCTGACGATCAGGTTCACCGGAGTCGCCCCGATGTGACGCGGGAGCCGGCGCCCCCTCAGGCGTCGGTAATTCGCGCACCGGTACGGGCCGAGTTCGAAGATACCCACAAGTAAAGGCCGCTGCTGAGGCGCACGCGTACTTGGTCCAGGCGTCTTGGCGTTTGAATCCGACGATGTCACTCAGGCCACGGATCGACAACATCGGGGTCTTATCCCGCGTAGCGCGATGAACGCCGGCTGACTCCATCTCGATGGCCAGAATGCCGCGTGCGGTCGTAATCCAGGGAAATAACAGCTTGGGATCTTTTACCAGCCGGTCGCTGGAGGCGATGGGCCCAGCGCTGAATGTGGGCGCTCTAGCCCCGACGTTCTTGCCGTGGTGCAGTTGCAGCTTCTCCCGCACATTTCGCTGCCAAGCCTTGGGTCCATACAACTTGCTTGGTGCCAAGCTAACGTCCGGCTTCGAAGGTAACTCCGCCCACCAATCGTCCAACTCCAACTCGCGCGCGCTGAGATTCGCAACGCCGGCCGCGATCGACTTTGCGATCGGGCCGCCCCCGACGTTATACGTCGTGCCTTCTTTGAACTTGCGAGCCTCGATGCTGAAATCGAGGATGCGCGTTGAGAGCACAACATCGCCGAGGCTGATATCGTCCGACGGCAGGCCGCCAGCAATGCCGACGACTAGGAGCAGCGACGGTTGTAAATCGTCAAACAGGTCGCGCGCGGCTTCTTGCGCCTCCCCGTTGCCCTGCTCGATCTGGCGCAGGATGGCGAGGCGATAGCGTGCGCCCTGACCCGCATCCGCTGTTCTCAAGGTGTATTCACGGTGTCGGCCCTTGTAGATGCCATGATCGTCCGGAAAGGCCTTAAGGACGGCCCGAAATTCGTCCTCGCGGATCGTCAAGATGCCGACATCTATGATTGGCTGCCTCATCGGCCTCCTCTAAGAGTCCTTGAGTTCCGCTTCCATGTTTCGGCAGGCGGTATGCACACATATTTTCAGGGCGCTCGTGTGTAGAACCGCTTGAACCTGGGACTATGAATGGCCGGGCATGGGGCCCATCTGCGTGGACAGTGCTGCCTGTCCACGCATCGGCCTCCTTGAACGGAGAGAGAGTTCGGACATACCATCATCTCATTGATATTGCGCGAGATTTTGCGTGGAACGAGTTTGCATTAGGCATAATTTACTTAGTGTGACTTAGCAAACTACCTCTTTTTCGAACTAGCAATTGGTTTGGAAATATGCTAATTTACTTAGCATGACTAAGCAAAGAGTAAAAAGGCTAAACTGGCTCGAACGCCAACTCCCTGAAGGCCTGCTCGTGGACGCGCGCTGGCTAACCCGGCACGGCTACTCAACTTCTTTGCGCAGCCAATATGTAGCGGCAGGATGGCTCGAACAGCCCGCCCGCGGCGTCTATTGCCGGCCGCGCGGTTCGCTCTCCTGGCAGCAGGTTGTGATCTCGCTCCAGGCCTTGCTTGAATATCCTGTGCTCGTCGGTGGCCGCACCGCGCTCGAATGGCAAGGCTACGCCCATTATCTCCCGCGCGACCTCAAAGAAGTCCATCTCTATGGCCCCAAGGCGCCACCGCGATGGCTCGACAAGCTGCCCCTCAACGTGCGCTTCTTCTATCACAACGACCATAGGCTCTTTGGCAGCGAGTCCCTCATGAAAGCGCCTACTCACCTTGAGGGCACGCAAGGCGAGAGCGCGAAAAGCGAAATACGGCAGGATAGCTGGACGGTCCAGACCTGGGGTCAATGGGACTGGCCCCTGGCCCTATCCACGCCTGAGCGCGCCATTCTCGAACTTCTCGATGAATTGCCCAAGCGCGAAAGTTTTCATCAAGTCCACATGCTGATGCAAAACCTTTCCAATCTCAGTCCGCGCCGCTTGCAGAAGCTTCTCGCCGATTGCCGCAGCATCAAGGTGAAGCGGCTGTTCTTTTTCTTTGCCGATCAACATCAACATGCCTGGCTCAAGCGGCTTAACAAGAAAGTCATCGATCTCGGGGAAGGCAAACGCATGCTGGTGAAAGGCGGCAAGCTCGACAAGACCTATCAGATCACTGTACCGGAGAATCTCGATGCCGTTCGCTGATGTCTACCGGCGACAGGTCGCGCTTCTGATCCGGCTTTTGCCATTGATTGCCGAAGAAGAATGCTTTGCCCTCAAAGGCGGTACGGCCATCAACCTCTTTATCCGCGACATGCCGCGGTTATCGGTGGACATCGATCTGACTTATGTGCCGCTGCAGTCCTATGGCGAGTCCCTCGTCGCGATCGACGCCGCCATGGGCCGCATCGCCGCACGGATCAAAAGCGGCATTCCCGGTTCAACCATCGCCGAAGGCCAAAAGGGCGCACGCACGCACCTGCTGGTCCGCGCCGAGGGCGTCACCAATGAGATTGAGGTCACGCCGGTGATGCGTGGCTGTGTCCACGATGCCGAGCTGAAAAGCGTCACAGCGGCCGTGGAGGATGCGTTTGGATTTGCGGAAATGCCCGTCCTCTCTTTCGCCGATCTCTACGCGGGAAAATTCGTTGCAGCGCTCGACCGACAGCATCCGCGCGACTTCTTTGACACGCGTGAGCTTCTCGCCAAGGAAGGCATCGACGATACCTTGCGCCGCGCTTTCCTTGTGTACCTCGTGAGTCATTCGAGGCCGATGCACGAAATGCTGACGGCCAAGCGCAAGGATATGAAGGTCGAGTTCAATCGCGGCTTCGATGGCATGACAGCGGAACCCACAACGCTCGACGAGCTTGTTGCTGCCCGCGAGACTTTCATTGCGAAGGTCGTGGGTGAGATGCCAGCCGCACACAAGACGTTTCTGATTTCATTTGTGCGCGGTCAATCGGATTGGACCTCGATCGGGCTGCCCGGCGCGGCCAATCTGCCCGCAGTCAAATGGCGGCAGGTGAATCTTGACAAGCTCACGGCCCAGAAGCGCGCCGCCGAGGTCGCCGCCCTCGAAAAAGCTCTCTCCGCCTGACCGGAACGTGACCGGTCTACTGTCGGGTTACGGCTTACGCCACTTGTCCGGCTTTCCGACGCTTGTATGCCGAACCCGCTCGACCAAGATAGTGGCGTCAGGTTCAAGTCTTCGCGCCTCGGCTATGGCCTTCTCTTGCGTCGGCGCGACGACGCTCGCTCGTTCTGAGTTGGCTCTTCGAACGGCGAAATCACCCTCAGGCCGCCGCTCGACAAAGAGGTCATTGTTGCTCATCGGTACTCCTTTCAGTTCTCAAGTTTTCGAAGATTGTTGGCGCTGACCAGGCCGAGTCCGCCGGCGTCTTGCGCCGTGTAGTTTAGCCGAGGACGGTCGCGGCGACCTTGGGCCTTCGCCCAGGCCGTGCAGAAAATGTTCAATTCCGACGTTTCCCATACCCGTTGCCTCAATGGCGGCGCCTGCCGCGAACGACCCCCTTGCCTTCACCGGGGTGAAGTGCCAGTTTGTGTATGTCCAAGTGGGCAACATCGTCTTATGATGAAGACTTGCAGAATGCCTGCAAAATTCTCGTTTCTCAGATTATGTTGCCTAAGTGGACAACAGATAGCGACTCACTTTCGGCCTGTCAAGGAGACTCGATGGCCCAAACCGCTTTGGGATTTTTGCTACAGAATCTGCGCGAAGGACGGGGCCTGTCCCTGCGCGAACTGGCGCAACTTGCCGACATCGATCACGCTTACATTTACCGGCTCGAAATCGGAGCGAAAGAATCACCCTCGAACGACGTTCTGTCGAAGCTCATCCGCGCCTTGAAGGCGCCGAGGCGGGAAGCCGACATGCTCCGGTATCTGGCCACGCACGCCAACGCCGACGCCGGATTCGTCGCCTATGTGCGCCAGGACCCAACTGTGACGTATGACGAATATGCCTCCGCGGCGGGCATGGTCCATCGCGGCACCGGTCGACCGGATTACGCAACACGGATCGAACGGGTTCGCCGAATCCTGAAGGAAGAGGATGGCAATGGATGAATTTTCGGCGGTAATGAGGGCGCGTCAACTGGTCAACAAAGTAAGCCCGACCACGATTCCGGTACCCATCGAGCCCTATCTGGTGCAGCTCGGCGCCATACTGCGTGTCGATCACGATCTCCCCGCCAACGAAGCCGGCTACACCGTCGAGGTCAAAGGCAAGCGCTACATCCACGTTAACGGCAACGACAGCAACGAACGCCAGAGATTCACCGCGTGCCACGAGGCCGCCCACATCGACCTGGGACTCCCATCTGAACATGCCGAATTGCCGTGGTGGAGCTACGCGAGGCGATCACCGGACGAGATTCTCTGCGATGTGTTTGCGGCCGAGCTGCTGCTTCCCTACAAGCTGCTCAAACCGCGCGTTGATAAGTCTTGCATCAGCCTTTCCGCCGTGGATGGCCTCGCCAAGGATTTTGTTGCGTCCACCATGGCGACGGGTTCCCGCTTCGCAACGCTCGCCAGCGCACCCTGTGCCTTCGTCCTCTCGGAGCAGGGCAAGGTCCGCCACGCGGCAAGATCCAAAGCGTTGCGCGAAGCCAATGCCTGGGTTCAGCCGCGGCTTGCGTTGCCCAAAGGCTCGGTTTGCGAACGCCTTCGCGCCGGGGGAACCTGCGATGGCCCGGAAGAAACCGACGCCGATATCTGGTTCAGCAATTGGGAGCGCGGCGGCATTTTGCTTGAGGATGCGCGGCATCTCGCGCAATGGGACCAGACCATTGCGTTGCTCTGGTTCGAGGACGAGCAAGTGCAGGCGCCAAGCCAGAACCACCGGGCATGCGAGGAAGAAGAATTCGGTCTCGCCGAATTGGACAGCATTTTGCCGTGGTCTGGCAAGAAGCGGCGCAGGTAGTCTATGGCCGCTGTGACTCTTTTTTCTCTGTTTCCAGAACCGGAGGATGTTCTCACGCTGACGCCAGAGGACTTCGCCGGCGTCATTATCGAACTCATGCCGCCGCTTTTGCAAAACGGCATGTTCAATCCGGCCGCGCTTCTGGCGCAGGCCTATCAAGTCGTCGGACCGTCCTACCCGCCGGCATCGAGGCGCGCGATTGAGCTCGCCGTAGCCGAGGCGATTTCATGGCTGGTCACCCAAGGCCTTCTGGTTCCCGATCCGGGACAGCCGTCGCCCGGATTCTACGTACCGACGCGCCGCGCACAAAGCTTGAAGACCCGCACAGACGTGGAGGAGTTCCGCAAGGGCCGCATCCTGCCGAGCGAACTTCTACCGACACTGTTTGCCGGAAAGGTCGTTCCGCTCTTCCACCGCGGCGACCACGACATCGCGGTCTTTCAGGCCTTCAAGGAAGTCGAAGTCGCCGTCAGGACTACCGCGAAAGCAAAGGGCGCCGGCTACTCCGATTCCGAAGTCGGCACGTCACTCATGCGCAAGGCCTTCTATCCCGATACCGGCCCTCTGGCCGACAAGGCGCTTGTAGCCGCCGAGCGCGAGGCCGAGATGCATCTGTTCGCCGCGGCCATCGGCCACGCTAAAAATCCGACAAGCCACAGGGATGTGGCGATGACGGCCCTGGACGCGGCGCGTCTGATCGTATTCGCCAGTCATTTGTTCGAAATCGTTGAACGGCGCAAATAATTGAAGCCTCGAACTCATGCGTTTCGCGATGCCCAATTTTCCGTTCGAGTTCGAAATGCCGGACGATTGCCTGATCGAAGCGGGCGCTGTCGGATTCAAGCCTACGACAACAGCGTATCGCTCGCCTTCAAACACGATGTTGGTTCCTCTCATCGCTATCGAGCCGCCATACCGCGTCTCGACGGCCGGCCAAAGATTGGCGCGGCTTCGATCGACGTCGATTTGTCTCAGTGTTCAAGGGCATCGTAACGGCAGCCGAGATCGAACCTGTACCGCTGCTCCAATTGCCCGTCTTCGAATTTGCCCCAAATACCTACCGTTTTCGCGTTCGCAATGGTTTCCACCGTTTCTACGCATCTATCGTTGCCGGGTTTGAATGCTTGCCAGCAGTTATCGTTTACCCGATCGCATTCACGGATCATGGACTGTTAGGCAGGCAGCGCCGCTTTTTTTGGGGACCACCGCTTCATTTGCGTGCAGGGTTCTGGAATTAGCATCCCAGGTTGGGCTAAGGATCGGCGGCTACTTCGCAGCCCGATCAATCGCGCCTGGACACGCGGCCTAGGTCCGCCCTCCTGCGCCAGCCCCTCCTCATCGCCGGAGCAAGCCTCCGGGCAAAAAGAAAAGTTGGTTCGGTCATGGCTTGCCGGGTTCGATACCTTAATAGCGCGGGCATTCACGTTCGCGAAATCCCCGGTATCAACGCTCTTGCGCGGGCCCTGCCGACGCAATGGCTCTTCTATGCCTCGCTCCAATGCTATCCGCCAAGAAGCCATCCAATTGAAATTGACGCGCTCATCGTGACTGACGAGCGCGTCCTCATCCTCGAAATGAAGGACTACGGCGGCACGCTCACTTACAACGGCGACCAATGGATTTTGAATGGCCAGCCCCGTGGGCGCTCTGCCGTCGACATGATGAGCTCGAAGGCCAGGAAGATTAAAGCTCTCCTCGGGCAGACAATTCAGGGATTCTCTAAATATCCTGTCGATTCGCGCGTTGTATTGACAGGCAGTGCGACCAAGGCGGGACTCTCGCCCCAGGAGCAGCCGTCCGTGTGGAGTTTGGCAGAAGCGTGCTCCATCGCCAATCCCGCCAGCAGGATGACATTGTTGGGCTCGGCTACCCTACACCTCAAGAAAGCCTACCAATTCGAAGCCGACTTCGAGCGCGTCACCCGAAATGCGCGCATCTGGCGGCCCGCCGAAGGCATTTGGGACGGCTACCGGGTTGTGGAGGAGGACTGCGTTGTGCATCCGCGGTGTATCTGGCGTGAGCATCGAGCGGAGCGGGTGCGGGATCCACGTTTCAAGGCACTATTGCGCATTTGGTCATTTGACCAGCTGCCGCCGGGCCTCAACAGCGCCGAACACCGGCGCTTCATTGCTGACCGGGAAACACGGGCGATTGGGCTGCTTCACGACTCGGGAAGCCGCCTCGTGACAGATGGCAGTATTCTTCGTCCCACCGGAGAAGACAAAGAGGAAATTCTGACACAACACTTCGAACTCAGGACACTACCCAGAGACTGGACGACGTTAGACCGTTTTTTGGAACGAAGCCGCGCCGATCTAACACCGGATGATCGTCTCCTCGCTGCCAGCACGCTTATGAATACAATTGCTGAGCTGCACACGCATGGCATTGCACATCGTGACCTCGGTATGCGCAGTGTCTGGATAGGCGGGGTGTCGAAGCTGGCCCTGTCGGGTTTCATGGCCTGCCAAATTCCTGGTGAAAACTCGCTGGGAGATTGGTTTACGACCCTTCGCGGGTATGGCTCAGAACTTCCAGAGGATTGCACAGGTGCGGTGGCGGGGACGGGTAAGCAGCGAGACGTCTTTGCGGTAGGCCGTCTCATCAGTGAAATCCTCGATGACACAACGCCGCCTGAAGGCTCTCAAGACAGCGCACTCCCACACCTGCCAGCCGCATTGGAGGGGATAGGGGCCTGCCTTCGCCGCGCCGTCGCCGCCTTCAGCTTGCCGCCGAGGGATCAGGCGCGATCGGCATCGCCATACGCCGCTGGCGCCGACAGACGGACGCCACCGGCTTCAGGCAGCCGACGGCGGCCGTCACCCGCTGGCGCGTGAGCGCTCTACCATCAACCCCATTGCCGGTGCCGGGGGTCGGGCGCGCCCGATGGCAGCTTGAGCTGATCCGGTGCCGTGCCGGGGAAAGTGCTCAGTTCGAAGTGGAGGCTTGCGATGCGAAGGGGCGTCTCGCTCTTCCTTCCAACCTGGTCAACAGATCCCGTCCGAGGGAATTTGGACAACGCGGCGCCGCCGGCTGAAGCGCCGCTCGGCCCGCTCGGCCGCTTCGGACAAACGACGGATGGTGCTAGCCACGCATGCGGCGGCACAGCACGCCGGCTTGCGCCCCGGTAAGCCGGCGGACCAAAGGCGCGGGCTCTCCCGCCGGGCCTCATCGTCTGCAACGCACACCCCGCGGGCCCGACGGGCAAACAATGGAACGGCGCATGCTTTGCATGCACGGTGCGCGCGGGCATCAGGCGTCAGATTGTGCCGCGCGCCAGAACGGTGCAGATGTTGCGCAGGTCGATGAGCACGTCTGCGTGTTCGGCCGAGCCCTCCTGGAGGTCCTGGGGGGTGGGTGATCCAGCAGCAGATGGTCAGTTCGATCGACGATGCGATTGCACGCGGTGTCTTTTAAGCGCGCAGCTTCCCGACCTTTCCAAAACAATACCGGCCCTTTCTGTCGTAGCGCGTCTTCGCCTGCTGTAATTTCATTTCATCTGAATTGCCATCAGTCACCACATTTGCCGAGGAGGTTGCCATGCAGAACATCATCACCGTCGGAGAAGAATACGTCCCAGTCGAGCAGATTGCCTACATCGAACCATTTGAACCTCCCGCTAATGGGCAGTTCAAATCCGACAAGCCATGGAAGGGCCGCGTCGTGCTTCTCAACCGCGAGAGCGTGCTGACCGAGGACACGCCGCACGATTTCGCCAAAGCCAACGAATTTCGCTTCCTTCCCGAGGACAATGTCGCAACCAATCCAATGATCTCCTTCCGCGTCAGGCGCTTCAAGCCGACCGAAGACTTCAACCCGGGCAAGCCCTACGAGACCCAGCTCCAGTGGCGTGACCCGGAAGGTAACCCCCGCCGCAAGCTGTTACTCACCAAGCCCGAAATCGTGATCGCTATCGCGTTGCGGGGTGGGACAGAACCTGGTGTGGAGGGCAAGGCACGGCCGCGTCGACCCGCCCAGCCCCGCGAGCCACGGAAGCGGGCCGCCCCTCGCGCCGAGGCGTAAGTTCGAATCCAACGACGTTGGAACGACTCTCCCATTCCCTCTATCTCGGCGACCTTGAGGCTTGCCAAAACCGCCTGCTGACGCTCAATTTTGAGGAGCGTGTCCGATCATCCAGCAGGCGGCGCTAGCATTTGATGTCGATCTGATTGAAGTGGTCGGCCACACCGATGAGCAACCGCTTGTGCTGCATCAGTCGCACCTGGATCGGGACTTGGCGCCGGTGCTGAGAGAAAACGGCAATATTGCGAGCCTTATGCCCGCAGACAACGCAGGCCTCGGACTTGCACGGGCGGCGTCCGTGGTCTGCGTGTGTCGTCAAAGCCCGAAGCTTGCGGATTACAAGCTGATACCGCTTTCCGGAGCGCAACTCGTCAACATCGACGAAAGCCTGGCGCTGTCAGGAACGCCGGGCGATATTCCCGAGCGGTGCCGCATCGAAATACGATTGCGGAAATCAACATCGCACGAGGCTTCACGGCGAAGCCTCCATCAATTCCCCTACCTGTGTGGAAGCCACGTCAATGTCCCGAATCCGAATCCAGCACTGCCGACTGCTCCCGGCAACTCCGGCGCAGCTTTGAATATCTTCCGCGATCGCTGAGATTGTTAGCGCCACCGACCAGCCGCGTAAGGTAGGTCAGCTACAAATTTGGCATGATGAAAAATGAAATTAAATATACAATATAATTGACGTATAAATAGACAACTGTAAGTAATATTTCATATTATGAATTTTCGACGCGAACAGAGATGACGAAAACCAGAAGGAAAGAAAGCAGAGTTCAGGCCTTCCCGCTGGCATGGCCTCAGGGGTGGCCTCGCACGCCAGCAAACGCAAGAGAATCTGGCTATCAATTCACAGAGACGGATTTTGGCTCCGGGGCTCGCGTACCCGTCTCCCTGACTTATGCCTACGGATTGCTACGCGAGGAGCTGATGCGGCTTAAGGCTGCAAATGTGGTAGTCTCATGGAATTACCGTCACGATCAATATGGTTTTCCGATAGAAACGGAATTTGCGGTAAAGGACCACGGTGTAGCGGTTTATTTCACGTTGAACGGTCGTGCCATGGTCATGGCGTGCGATCGATACCAAAGAGCGGCGGCCAATCTGCGCTCACTCGGTCTCGCCCTTGAAGCCATGCGGCAACTTGCGCGGCACGGCGGCGGCGTGATGATGGAACGTGCTTTTGCGGGTTTCACGGCATTACCGCGTCCGCCGTCATGTTGGGACGTGCTTGGCGTTGAAGAAGGTGCATCGAGGGCCGACATCGAACGGGCGTTTCGTCATCGCGCGAAGAAGACGCACCCGGACGCCGGCGGCAGCGATCATGCCACGGCGGAGCTGAACGCCGCGCGCGATCAGGCCCTGAAGGACATAGCTGCATAGTCGCTCATCGGCACATAGCTGTCCCTGCTGTTCTGAAAGCGACAATTAGGCC
>WNFF01041972.1_pt1 | contig 10752 bp, 14 predicted proteins | sample 5400441 | NCBI WGS metagenome assembly WNFF01 (sample SAMN13153345, study PRJNA577476) | soil metagenome | isolation source: 120 cm saprolite under Douglas fir tree site 2 hole 3 replicate 1 | place: USA:California | collected 2015-04-18
ATGTGCTGAATCAACTAGGAACTGCGCAGGGCATGCTCCAGAACTTTCCGCAAAGCTACGCGGCTTATACAGAGGCGCTTTCATTGGATCCTAACAATGCCGAGCTATGGCTCAATCGAGGCATGGCAAGTCGATTCACTTCGCGCTTTGGGAGATCGCTTCGTGATTATGAACGTGCGAACGAACTGCATCTCATCCCTGAACTGGCACAGAAACTTGAGGAAGAGCTGAAGTTCGCTCGTGAGTTAGCTGGGAAAACACTGAAACTGCGCGGTCCAGACTTCACCCTGGACCAGCTGATTGAGCAGGAAGACCTCTTCCAGAACGGCTTACAACTGATGGAGGCTGGTGAGTGGGAGGAGGCCGAGCAAGCTTTCCAGGCATCCATTACGATGGGTGATTGCTTACCACAACCCTGGGGCAACCTGGGAATATCCTTGATGATGCAGGAACGCTACGACGAGGCAGAGGCGGCATTGAAACGCGCATTGGTTATTGAACCGCGCTACACGCTTGCTAAAAACAATCTGGCAGCGCTTCCTGAAATCCGCCGGACGGGCCCTCCGGCAATGGTTGATATACGAGATCCATTCAAGACCAGTAAGCTCAAGCAGTCTATTACGTTTATCAAGGAGTAGCAACATAACAATGCCAAATCGGGAAAAGAAGACAAAGAGTGGTGGCATGACAAACAAAGGAAGATATATGAAGCAGAGAGATAGAGCGAAAGGTGATATGCCTCTCGTCCATGATCTCAACAACCTGGATCCCAACGGGGGAGTTTTGTCTCGTATGACGTGTTGGCGACCACGACCAGGCGATCCGGATCCCGAGTATCCAGGAGAGAAGGTCTTCCTAACGAGCTATATTCCAACAGCTGCCGAGGATCCCTGCCGTTGTGGCAGTGGCAAACAATTTGGCTCTTGTTGCCAACCGCTGCCGTATTGGCGACCAATCTGCCCGAATCCGGGCATGCAAGGATATAGCCTGATACACTCGCAATCAGCCCGCTTCACGAATATCCCTGCAGATGCAGTCTACGCTTTCTTGCAAGACGATGAGCGGCTCTACTGTGTCGAGGATACGCCGCACCGCGTGTTCTGGGTCTATTGGGGAGACCCAGCATTGGATGTCCCCTATGGAACGCTTTGCTTCGGGGACTTCGAGTTACAAGAGAACCACACCCTGTTGATTACCGCGCTCAGCGATGTCCGTATGGAGGTGTTGCTAGAGGTTGTGCGCCCTCTCAAGCTGGGTACCCCGCAAATACAGGTAGAACCTTACCCACATCTGGAGAAGCCGGTGCGGAAAGCGTCAGAAGGTAAACACCGGCGCAAATAAGGAGGAAGCAGTATGGCATCGATTGCCGATCTTGGAGTGAACCCCTACTCCTTCTCCCGTATCCAATACCCCCCAACGGTCTCCATCGAATAGTTTTGACCAGTGACCTGTGAGAGCCTTCCCAGGATCTTCTCAACGTCCTTTTTTGCTAGAGCTCCCCCGCGTTCCATGCAGTACACGAGACTTGTATCGACAAAGGCAATGGCAGCTACAGCGTAAGTACTCAGGTGGTATGTCCGCATAATATCTCGCAGGGTTATTTTGCCCTCTTCAGTGATGTGCATCAGACCTCCCTTTGTCAATCAAGTACAATTGATTATACCATCATATTGGATACCATCTAATTAATAACCGATGTATTAGATACCATTACGATGGGATTGTGTCAAGTGGTCAGGTCTAGTATCATTCTTACATCAACTAGCGAGGGGCAAACAGACATGAGACGCTTGCGCGTGAAAGAGGTCGCACAAGCCAAGGGCTTTACGATGGCTCGGTTACAGAGGGCCGCCGACATCAATCTCAAAACAATCCAGGCTATCTGGCACAATCCGCAGCACGATGCGTCATTCAAGACGCTGGATAAAATAGCGAAAGCTCTTGGCGTCCCCGTTACCGAGTTGATAGAAGATGTGCCGGAAGAACTACTGCCAACCACTAAAAAGCCGAAGAAGATAGCAGAGAATACCGATACCTACCCCACAGAAGATCGCCATTAGCCCCGAAAGGGAGAGAGCATCATTTTCATTGAATACTGAAATCATACAGATACAACCGCGACAACCGTTACAAGTGCAACAAGTGCGACAAACTTGCTTGATTCATCAAGACTAAAGGAGTACCTTAGAGCCATCAGTCCCCCGGGGGATCGGGGAGCATGTTTGAATGTTGAGAGAACTATGGAAAGCAGAAATTGGACCATCGGCGAGAGCGTCGTAGTCAAACCAGGTGTCACAGACCCCGATTCGGATCGCGATATTGGTGGGTGGCAGGGACGCATCAGTGCCATCCTTGATGAGGCGGAGATCCTGACGATCCAATGGGATAGTCTCACGCTAAAAAGCATACCGCAAGCACACATCGCCTGGAGTGAAGAAGAGGGACTGTCCTGGTCAGAGATGAATCTGTTGCCTGAGGAAGTGGAACCTGCACCAGCACGTGACACCGAGGACGATGTGGCTGCGACCATCGCGGAGCTTGAGTCCCAGACGAGCTGGCTGTATCTGGGAGGAGAACAAGGCCAACGGATTCAAGCGATCGTGAACCGGGCACAGGGTCACGACGAGTTGGCGGTGTTTCGGGTCTGGCATGCCTACCTGGAGGAGCACCTGGTCTTCCCGTTTGCCGCCATCGTGGAAGAATATCAGCGCGGGCCAGTTCGTCAGGGCGCTCGGGTCAGCGTTCTGGCCATCACCTTCCTGGACGGGACCCATGGCACCATCGTGGAGGTGAAGCATAAACGTGGGGTCAATGAACTCCCTTTGTGTGATCTGAAGGCTACGGAGGCGGATGCTGAGACACGGCAGCTGGTGGAGGATTACGCTGTGTGGTTCGCCAATCGCTAGGGGAGAAGCACTGATGCTGTCAGTAGAAATGACAATGGAGTCGTAGGCTGCAAGGCCATGCTCAGACTATGAACCGAGGGGGTGAAGTCTTCCTGGCTGATCCGCGTCATCATTATCTTGGACGCATTTGCCCCTGGAAAGAGTGTGCTCCCGGCATTCGCATGAGGTGCGATGCTATATAGAACAGGACCTGATAGTGCCTCTTCAAGCCGAGGCTGGAGTAGATAGAGAATGAAGCTTCCTGCACAGAAGTGAGGTATATTTTATGAACGACGCCAATACTTACGATACACGAGTTCAAGCTATTCGAGCCTACAACCAACCCATCCTTGACGATTTTCGGGCCTGGCTTGAGCAATCGGGCCTTGCCGAGAAAACCATCAAAAACCACGTTGACAACATCGACTTTTTTACAGAATACCTCGTGTATTATGAGCCTCTGGAAAAGCTCGATGAGGCCGATGGCAGCGATGTCTGGATGTTTTTATCCGATTGGTTTCCTCGTAAAGCGATGTGGGCTTCCGAAGCCAGCGTAAAGTCGAATATAGCCTCATTCAAGAAGTTTTTCCAGTGGATGGAAGAAACAGGTCGTGTCTCTCCCGAAACCGTTGCTGATGTACTAAGCACGCTAAAAGAAGGCCGAGACCAGTTTCTCGAAGCGGCTGATGCGTTCTGACATAATGCTTACAGGGCCAGAGCTTCAATCCTCCCACGAATGGGTGGGATCAATCTCCCAGGTCATAGTAATCCTCCTGATGTGTCTCTTCCGAGCCTACGACCACTGTCACAAAAGCGACCCCTCGACCCTCTTGCTTTGTGATGATCTTTCTGGTGAGGATCAAGACAAGTTTCTACCAACAAATTCGTTTCAAGATGGCCAAAAACCGGGCCATCGTGGTCCAAGGCCTGATGATTTTTGCCAACCGAATCGGGGAATGATTGGGAATGTCTGCCTCCGTCCTGTAGGGACAAGGGGTGGACGTGGAGAAGGGTGGGGGCCTGGTGCTTGTCCTGGTGGCAACGCGAGTGGTCTGGGTTGCGTGAGGCCAACCGGTCTCCTCCCCACGAGGACAAGCACAAGGCCCCCTCATCCACCCTGCTCCGCCCCTTGTCCCTACAGGATGCAGGACGCCCCTTCCCCGATTCGGTCGGCAACATTCATCAGGACCCTGGGCCGCAAGCACCTCAATGGATAGGATTCACCGATTCGGTCGTCAACATTCAGTAGGGCAGGAGGTAAAATAATGAGTAAGTTTACAGATATCGAACTGGAGTACTTAAAGACCCAACGGCTTGGGAGGCTGGCAACCATGAATAAACATGGCGAACCGCAGATCGCCCCGGTGACCTTCCTTTACAACGCCGAGTTGGACACCATTGACATCGGCGGATTACAGAATGGTGAGTCGCAGAAGTTTCGGAATGTGGCGCGTAATGGTCTGGCGTCTTTCGTCGTAGACGATGTATTGCCCCCATTTCAACCGCGTGGCATCGAGATTCGCGGGCACGCGGAAGCCCTTCCCGATGGTGGGCAGCGCATTTCACCAAACTTTAGTCCAGCCTTGATACGCTTGACGCCAGGGCGCATCATCTCCTGGAATCTGACTTCTGGCGATCCCGCTCAAACGCATTCGGCACGCAACGTCTAACAAGCAGTTAAGGAGGAGAAACATGGTGGAATCATTTGAAAGCTACCGGTCGTACCTCTTTGCCATCGCCTACCGTATGCTCGGCAGCGCGATGGATGCCGAGGACATGGTGCAGGAAACCTACCTGCGTTACCAGACCACGCCGCAAGCCTCCATTACCTCACCCAAAGCCTTTTTGACCACGATTATCGCGCGCCTGTGCCTGGATCAACTCCATCTCGCACGCAGGAAGCGGGAACAGTACCTGGGTCCCTGGTTGCCAGAACCGATCAGCACGGCGGAGGCTTCTGAACTGGCACAGGTGGAGGAGCGCGTTGATGCGTATGAGACGATCTCGCTGGCGTTCCTGGTGCTGCTGGAGCAGCTCCAACCCATCGAGCGAGCCGTCTTCCTGCTGCGCGAGGTCTTCGAGTACGACTACGCCGAGATTGCCGCCTTTCTGGGCAAAAGTGAAGTGGCCTGCCGGCAATGGTTCAGCCGGGCGAAGAAACATCTGGGCGACCACCGGCCACGCTTCCCAGCCTCTCCCGAAACCCAGAAGCACCTGCTCACCGGTTTTCTGCGGGCAGTGAATGCTGGGGAGATGAGCACCTTGATGAACCTGCTGGCCGAGGATGTCACCTTCTGGGGCGATGGCGGCGGCAAGGTCAAAGGAGCAGCGACGCACCCGATTGCCGGGCGTCTGGCCGTGGCGCGCTTCTTTCTGGAAACCGGGAACATATTCAGGAGCGCGTTACCAGAAGGCTTTCGGGTGGAGCTGGCAGAAGTCAATCGTCAACCGGCCTTGATTATTCGCGCTGGTGCGCGCGCCTTTTCCGTGCTAACAATTGATCTTGTTCCGGTCGGAAACGCACTGCGTGCTACGGTGTCTTGCCCGTTCCTCCAACGCCACTGCGTGGCTACCGCTGCGCGGTCAGTCGGAACGAAAGGCACTGCGCCGTCATCCGACCGGGATGGTAGTACACACACGTCTAACGTGAAATGCATATTAGAACAGCACTATAGTTTTGCTACTGCTGTCCCCACACCTCGGCATTCACGAGGTTCGTTGGGCGTTCGCCGCGCAGGGCGCTGGCGATCTGCTCGCAGAGCATTACGTGCATACGTCGCACACTGGCAGCGGTATGCGAGGCAATGTGCGGCGTGCAGATGGTATTGGGCAGTGCGAAGAGTGGATGATTGGTCACCGGTGGTTCCGGGTCGAAGACATCCAGGGCCGCCCCCGCCAGGTGGCCTGATTGTAATGCAGCGAGCAGGGCCGTCTCGTCGATCAATGCTCCACGCGCGACATTGATCAAGTAGCTCCCTCCAGGCATCAGGTTCAAGGTCTCGGCATTCATGATGTGGTAAGTCTCCGGTGTGGAAGGACAATGGAGGGAGACGATATGGGCGCGAGGCAGCAGTTCTGCCAGCGAAGGGGCAAGTTCCACGCCGAGCGTACTGGCTCGCTCAGGAGCAACGAAAGGGTCAAATGCCAGGACCTTCATTCCCAGAACACGCGCTATAGCTGCAACACGACTCCCGATACGTCCCAGGCCAACTAACCCCAGTACAGCGCCTGCTACCTCAAAGCCGGGCGTCACTTCCCTGAGCGGCGGAAAAGGTTGCCCAGAACGCAGGATACGATCATTGACCATAACTTGCTTGCAGAGATTGAGCAGCAGCGCGATAGCGTGTTCAGCGGTAGACTCGGTTGGCCCATCAGGAGCATTCACGACCAGGATGCCGCGCCGGGTTGCTTCGGCAAGGTCAATGCGATCCACACCAATGCCCGGGCGAGCGATAATACGCAGGCAAGGGCCGATGCGGTCCATCACCTCACCCGTCACAAACGTCGCTCCTTCAACGATGATTGCATCAGCCGTTGATGCTTCCGCGTACCAATCGTTGCGCTCTCCCACGCTGCTGACGGAGATGCTGGCCAGGCCCTCAAGTACAGCCAGGGCCTCGGGGTGCAGCGCTCTACCAGTCCAGACGTGTGCCTGCTGCATGCTCGCTCTCTCTTTCTGGTCTCGTACTTGTCCTATCCGCGCCCCTTCGCTAAACGCAAATGTTGTGTTGCAGCCGCAATCATGCTGCTGATATCGGTCGTGACGCTGATCATCTGGAAGCCCTGGCGCACACGCTCTGCCGCAGCCTCCCCACCGCCGCTAAAGATGCCCAGGGCGACGTGATGTTTCTGCGCTGCTGCCTTAATCCGTTCCAGGGCTTCCACGAATTCGGGTTCGGCTCCCTCGGTGCTTGGTGTGAGACCGAGCTGAGCGTGGAGATCGTTTGGCCCCACGAACGCCACATCTATGCCCGGCACGGAGAGAATACCGTCGAGATTTTCGAGCGCCCGTGAACTCTCGATCTGAACGGTCACGATAATTTCATCATTCGCCATCCCCGCGTAATCCGGCCAATTGGTGATGCCGAACCCGTAGGGGCCGAACGCGCCGCCGATACTGCGCGTACCAAGCGGCGGATACTTCGCGTATTCCACAACTCGCTGCGCCTCTTCTCGGGTATTGACCATCGGAACTATTATACCCCATGCTCCAGCGTCCAAAGCCCACTTGTACCACTCGACGCCATTTCCAGGAATACGCACGATGGGTGCGCTGGTACCGGCATCAGCGATGGTGGCAACCATATCAGCCATGAGCACGGGATTGTGCGCGGTGTGTTCCATATCCACCACGAGCCAATCGAAGCCAAGTCGCGCCATGATTCTTGCCGAGGGAACGCTCGGAAGGCTCAACCATGCTCCCAGCGCTGGCTCACCTCGTTTGAGTTTTTCTTTTACCTGGTTTGTGCGCATCGCAACTCATCTTTCTGGTGGTGCTACTATTGAGGGATTGTCTCTCATCCTCGTATTATGGCACTGCGCTTTCTACAGACGCAACAACTGTGCCCTCTCCCTAGACATTTGGAGATAAGACTTCCCATGAGCGGACTTGAGCGGTGTCCTGGCTGTCATCCTGAGCGCAGCGCAGGAGCTCACGTTTCTCCCCAGACTGATTGATACCTGGAATGCCGGTTCTGGCTGTCATCCTGAGCGCAGCGAAGGATCTCTGCGTCCGTCGAGCCAGACCCTTTCGCGGAGTTTACCCTGAGCGAAGCGCATGGGCTCAGGGTGACAGGCATGCTCTCCAAACATCTACCCGCTCATTTCATCTCTTGACATTGTAATGCTTTTCATTACAATAGAGTCATGAATGAAATTAGTATTTTATCGTTGGTGTGCGATAGTTTATGCACATTGACAAATTACTTCGATCAGCAGTAGGTGCCGATTTATCGCGCACACCGCCGATTTATCGGCCCTCTCGGTAGATGTGATGGTGTCCGCATTTAAAAGTTAATCTGCATTAACGAGGCGCATATTTGGGAGCGCCACCAGTTAACACAAGCAGAGGTTAATGAGCGACAAACTAACATACAACGGGCCAGAATACCCCACGGAGGCGCACGGCTCTATTCCAGCATTCAACAGCTACGAAGAAGAGGCGAACTTCTGGGATACACACAGCACCGCCGATTTTACCAATGAAACCGAGGCAGTAAAGGTACATGCAACCCGCGGTCTCTCTGCAAACGTGCAAGTACGATTTGAACCAGAGACCGACCACGAATTGGAGGTAATAGCACGTGAGCGCGGGATGAAGAAAGCCACGCTCATACGTACCTGGGTATTAGACCGATTGCGCCAGGAACGGAACCGCCACGCTTCCTAGAAAACACGAGGAGGAGATACAGATCGCCGATTCTTTTTGCTCAGTTTGCAAATTTTTAACCACAATGGTACACTATCAAGGTAACCTAAAGAGAACGCTATCAAAGAAGATACAAAATAACATCTAGGACGAAGATACAAAATAACGTCTAGCCCTGGGTGTTTTTTATTGCCCGGAACTGAGGGTCACATCTCGATCAGTGCCGATCGACGACCCAGAAAGTTCTGTTGTACTACTACAGGGTTTGTTGTTGTAGACACTTGGAGAGAAGACTTCCCATGAGCGGACTTGAGAGGTGTCCTGGTTGTCATCCTGAGCGCAGCGAAGGATCTCTGCGTCCGGTGAGCCAGACCCTTCGCTGCGCTCAGGGTGACAGGCATTATCTCTGGCTCGTTGTAGTGAAATGGAGAAGAGAAAGTAAGAATGACCGATTTAAAACAGTTAGAACGAGATACGCAGAACATACATGGCTCGAAAGAGCATGGTTCATATTGTGAATGCATCTCATGTCTTGAAGGACACACACAGTTTGTTGAGACCTCAGATCTTGCTGAGCGAGAGATTGAGCAAGAAATGACGGCAATGCTGAAGGATTTACCTCTTTCGATCGCCATATCCAGGCAGGGTGATCTCTACAGTGATGAGTACACCTGGCAATGTATGGGCATCACTGGGAAAGCATACTCCTTTGTGGACGCAACTCGGGAAGCATTGCAATCCTTGATGAAGTCTTAGCCGTAGCACAGGTGTGACTAACGATGATTTAAGCATAGGCGGTTATCCGGCAATGGATGGCCGCTTTTTTATGCGCACCGATAGAGAAGCCGGTACGGAAAGTACCAGGGGGAGACGCCAACGCAAATCCTGAGCAAGCAGACCTCTACGCGCAAGTTTCGAGTCGCTTCAGCGATCAGGCTACCGATATCAGTGGTTACGCTAATCATCTGGAAGCCCTGGCGTACACGTTCAACGACTTAACTGTCTTTTCTACTGTCAATTTTAGGGGGCTGAAAATGGTACAACAAGCTTAAAAACACATGCAGAAACACGGCGAGCGCTACCAGATTGATGCCTACCCCGCCGACAAGCGCGTATCGCACGAGATGTAGGCCGAAGAAGCGTTTTAGATATTTGAGCATGCGATGTCCCTACCCCCAATTTCTCAGGATTCTAGCGCTGATTCCGTTTCTCGCAAAGGTCTGAGTTTCACGGAGCGAAGATTGCGAGCCAGTGATTGCCCGCTATTCAACGCTGATAGTGGAGTGATAGGTAGTATAGGCGCATAGGGCGCATAGGAAGAAGAGGGGGGAGTTTCTACCAAAGAAAAGGATATCGGCTCTTCCACTTGCCAATGTTTCTGCATTGCCTCAAGAGGAATATCAACAGATCGGAGCGTTGTAGTTTGCCGGCGCGGAACCCTACCCTCGCTGAGGCGGGTTCTCAAAACAAATGCAAGCGCCTCGAGGACAATTTTGCGCGACATTTTGGATGTGCCAAGACGCCTATCCATAAAAGTGATCGGCGTCTCTACAATCTGAAAGCCCTTTGTTAGTGCGCGATACGTTAACTCGATCTGAAAGGCATATCCTCGCGATCGGATTGTATCTAGATCAATGCTCTGTAGGACTTCACGGCGATAGCAGCGAAATCCGGCGGTGCAATCGCGAACAGGGATGCCCAGCAGAAAACGAGCGAAGATATTCCCGCTGCCGCTAATCAGGCGGCGGATATACGACCAGTTGGGCGTATTCCCACCGGGAATATACCGCGAGCCGATAACCAGGTCTGCCTGTCCGATAGCTCGAAGAAAATCGGGCAAATAACGAGGATCATGCGAGAAATCTGCATCCATCTCGAAGGCGGCATCATAGCCGTTATGGATTGCATATTTAAAACCAGCAATATACGCGGTGCCCAGGCCGAGTTTTCCCGGACGATGTAGCACGTACACGTGCGGATTCCGTTGCCCCATCTCTTCAGCTAGTTTCCCTGTTCCATCCGGCGAATTGTCATCGACGATCAGCACGTCGGCTTCTGGAGCATACGAGAAAATCTCTTTGAGGAGCAAAGGGAGGTTCTCAAGCTCGTTGTAGGTGGGAATGATGATTAACGTCTTCAAGGGATATTTCCTTCGAGGTGCGCAGGCATGGTTCTGTGCTGCTTCGTCACCTGACCTGGACTTGCCCAGCGCATAGGTCACACTGGTATCGCGATCATAGAAAAGTTTTAAGGCTGGCAGTTTTTCTGTCTCGTAATCAGCGAGAGATCGTTCCTCCCCTGCGAATCTATGCTGGAAGAAGACCCAGAGCCGCATTCCGAAGAAGGAAATGGACATTGTGCCAATGATCGCGATCAGTTTCAGGACATTCGCTCCCAGGAGGTTGCTGCCAATAATTCCGGGAAAGGTCCTGCCGAGCAGCCACATGAGCGAATCATTCATAATCGTGGTACCACCGGCCACCACGATGAAACGGTAGA
>WNFF01005082.1_pt1 | contig 10750 bp, 10 predicted proteins | sample 5400441 | NCBI WGS metagenome assembly WNFF01 (sample SAMN13153345, study PRJNA577476) | soil metagenome | isolation source: 120 cm saprolite under Douglas fir tree site 2 hole 3 replicate 1 | place: USA:California | collected 2015-04-18
GCATGAAGAAAGAATGAAGCCTTTGTGTTGTGATCCGGGCGTGTAGCGCCCGCCTTCAGGCGAGCATGTGCTTGAGTCTACAGTGCGCGCCTGAAAGCGGCCTCTGCAATTTCCGGATTTACACCCGCTCGAGCATGATGGCGATGCCCTGTCCGACTCCAATGCACATCGAGGCCAGCGCGTAGTGCTCTTTGCTGCGTTGAATCTGGCGCGCCGCGGTCAAAACCAGCCGCGCCCCGCTCATTCCCAGTGGATGCCCGATAGCGATAGCGCCGCCATTGGGGTTCACTTTTTCGCTGTCGTCCGGAAGACCAAGCTCGCGCGTCACAGCGAGCGACTGCGCAGCGAACGCTTCGTTCAATTCGAACACATCCACATCCGCCATCGACATCTTCAATCGTGAGAGCAGCTTTCGAACGGCAAAGATCGGGCCGATCCCCATATAGTCCGGCTCCACACCCGCCGTCGCCACGCCCAGCACGCGCGCTATAGGCCTCAAGCCGAAACGGGCAGCGGCGCTCTCCGAGGCCACAAACATCGCGCAGGCTCCGTCGTTTATTCCGGAGGCGTTTCCAGCCGTCACCGTGCCGCCTGGACGGAACGGTGCGGGCAATTTGGCAAGCGCCTCGAGGGTGGTGTCGGCTCGGATATGCTCGTCATCGGAAACGGTCTTTACTGTTCCCTTCGGCCCCGGAACATTTACGGGCACGATTTCCTCCGCAAGGATTCCCGATTTCTGCGCGGCTGCGGCCTTCAGTTGCGAGCGCAGCGCGAAGCAATCCTGCGAGGCCCGGTCGACTTTATATTTTTCCGCGACGTTTTCGGCCGTTTCCGGCATGGACGCAGTCCCATACATTTTCACCATCAGCGGATTGGCAAAACGCCAGCCGATGGTTGTGTCGTGGATTTCCGCGGTCCGCGAGAAAGCGGACGCCGCCTTGGGAATCACGAATGGCGCGCGGCTCATGCTTTCCACGCCGCCTGCAATCGCAAGTGAAATTTCGCCCGCCCCAATCGCACGAGCGGCCATCGAGACGGCTTCCATCCCCGAGCCGCACAGGCGGTTCACCGTTGCGCCCGGCACGCTGCAGGGAATGCCGGCGAGCAGCAACGCCATCCGCGCGACATTCCGGTTGTCCTCCCCAGCCTGGTTCGCGCAGCCGAAAAAGACTTCATCGACTGATTCCCAATCGCTCTTTTCGAATTGTTCCCGCAGTGTCTTCAATGGAATCGCTGCGAGATCGTCCGTGCGGATCTGCGAAAGCGCACCGCCGTAACGTCCAATCGGCGTTCGAATGCCTTCACAAATGAATGCCGTAGACATACGCGTCGTTTTCCTCTTCCGATTCGCTGCGTCTCAAACTGGCTGCGCCGCGGACTTGCCGAGACCCAGCACGCGCTCCGCGTTTCGGCAGAACACGCGCTCCTTGATGTCGTCCGGATAACCGAGTTCATCCCATTCGCGGAGCAGGCGCGGATACGGAATGCTCGGATAATCGCTGCCGAACAGAATCTTTTCCTTCAACCGCGTTCGAATGTCGCGGACCAGCGACGCCGGAAAATATTGCGGCGCATAGCCAGACACCTCCCAAAAGACGTTGCCTTTGTGCAGGGCTACCGCCGTCATCTCATCGACCCACGGCCAGCCGATGTGCGCAGCGATGATGGTCAGGTTCGGAAAGTCAGCCGCAAGTTCGTCGACCGCCGATGGGTGCGCGTGGCGAATTTTGGCGCCCATCCCTCCGGGCATGCCCGCGCCCATTCCGGTCGTGCCGACGTCAATCATCACCGGCGCCTTCAGTTCATTGATGATCTCAAAGAGCGGATACAGCCGCCGGTCGTTCACCGCGAAATGTCCCATGATGGGATGAAAGTGAAATCCCAGCATGTGCAGATCCTGGATCGCATGTTTGGCCTCACGAATGGCGGCCTCGCCCTTGAACGGGTCGACGGCGCCCCATGCCTGAATGATCCGGTCAGGGTGCCGCTCCCGCATGGCCGAAACGTAATCGTTCGAACAGGCAGGCGTCGCGATGGTTGTTTCCAGATCGAGCGCCACCAGGACCGCCTCCACGCCCGCATCGCTGAAATCCTTGACAACTTCTTCTTCCGTCTTCGGAATCCAAGCCCGCTTCCAATATTTCGCCAGCGCGTCCACGTACGGCTGCTGGCAGGCGATCCACTCCCGGGTGTTTGGGTAGCAATGAACGTCGATGATTCTCACAATACTCTCCGAAGAAAATCAAGATTTCCGGCTCACGCAGTGGGGCGGCTTCGCTCTGCCCGTTCTGCTGTGACTCTTGGGGAAATCATCTCCACCAGTTTTTTCTTGGAGACTTTGCCGAACGTCGACAGCGGGAAATCCGGCAGAATTTCGAGGCGCTCGGGAATTTTGTACTTGGCGATTTCCTTGCCGAGCAGAAAAGTTTTCAGCTCGTCGAAACGCAGGCTGGCGGCGTCCCGCAACAAAACGCAAGCGCACATCCGTTCGCCCAGGTCGGGGTCCGGGACAGCAATGCAGGCGACATTCTTGACGGAGGGATGCGAAAGAATCAGGTTCTCGACTTCCTCAGCGCTGATTTTTTCACCGCCGCGGTTGATCAGGTCTTTCTTTCGTCCCTCGACCATGTAGTTCCCCGAAGGATGCTGCCGCATCAGGTCGCCCGACCGGTAAAAGCCGTCCGGGGTGAAAGTGCGGGCGTTATACTCCGGCACACCGAAGTAGCCCCGCAATGTGTACGGGCCGCGGCAGCACAATTCACCTACCTCGCCAAACGGAACTTCCTTGCCCTCATCATCCGTAATTCGAACTTCGTCATCCGGGCTGACGGGACGTCCCACCGTTTCGAGACGCACGTCCTCGGGATCGTCAATCCGAACGAACATGATCAGGCCTTCCGACATCCCGAAGTTTTCCTGAACGAAAGCGCTCGGGATCAGTTTCCTCGAGAGCAGCCGAACTTCCGGCTGGAGCCGTTGCCCGCCGCTTTGGATGTAACGCAGCGAGGAAAGATCGAACTTTTTCACAGCGGGATCGTTGAGGAGGCGAATCAACAACGCGGGAACAACTTTTAGATGCGTCACGCGATGTCTCTCAATCAAGGCGCACATGTCGTCAGGCTTAGCGCTCGTACTGAGCACCACCCTGCCGCCCTGAAACATGAAACCCTGGATGCCGGGACACGCCAGAGGCAGATTGTGCGCGATCGGCAAAACGATCAGAAGGATCGAGTCGGCGTTGACGCCGCAAACGCTCGCGGCAGTTTTGGAATTGTAAGCGTAGTCGTTGTGCGTGCGCGGAATCAGCTTGGGGATGCCCGTGGTCCCGCCGGACAGCTGAAAAACCGCGGGATCGGTTGGGTCAATCGGTATTGCGGAGAGCGCTGACGCAGGAAGTCTGGGAGGCATAGCAATCATTTCCGAGAGCGATAGAAACCCTTCGCGTGGCTCGCCGAGAATGATCGCGACCTTTAACGTTGGGCTCTCTTTGCGAATGCGATCGACGATGGCCGCATAGTCGCAATCGCCCAGGCGGTCGGGGATCACGCAGGCCGTGGCGCCGGAGAGCTGCACGAACTGGCTGATTTCCGCATACCGGTGAGTCACCAGAGCCGCAATCGGAATGCACCCAACCTTTTGCAGGGCAAAGTAGAGGATCACGAACTCGGCTACGTTCGGCAGTTGAACGACGACCCGGTCCAGCGGCGCAAGACCGGCGCCGAGAAGATGCAGGGCCAGGTTGCTCGACAAGCGGTCGAGTTCGGCATACGTGATCGACCGGTCCCGGTCGATCAGGGCGACGCGCTCCGCGTAGCGTTCGAAAACGACCTTGAATTCTTGCGCGAGCGACTTGTCAGCCCAATATCCCCGCTCACGATAGCGCTCGGCGAACTCCGGCGGAAACGGAACGACCCCTTTTAGCATTCACTCTTCCCTTTCGGCTCACGTAGCAGCCGCATATCCCCCGTCGATGACGATGATTTCGCCGGTGACGAAGCGGTTGCTCACGATCAAGTTGACGATGACTTCGGCCACATCCTCGGGCGTCGCGACTCGGCGCAGCGGAGTGTGTTTCGCGCGGCGCTCCATCAAATCATCATACTTGTCCTTGAGCATTCGCACCATCCAATCCCCTTCCATCCACCCCGGCGCCACCGCGTTCACGCGGATTTCGGGAGCTAGATTGAGCGCGAGCAGTTTGGTAAGGCTCACAACCGCGGCCTTGCTTGCGGCGTAAGGCAGAGGCTGGGGGCCCGGCCGCAGCCCGACGATACTGGCTGTGTTGACGACACTGCCGCGCGCTTCTTTCAAAAGCGGCCAGGCGGCGCGCGTAACCTGGAACACACCGCGGACGTTGACCGCGAAAACGCGATCCCATTCCTCGGCCGTCATGGCTTCGAAGTCCTTCGCCTTGATCTCCGTCGTTGTGCCGGCGTTGTTCACCAGGGCATCCAGGCGGCCGAACTCTTTCCTGGTGGCTTCGAGCATCTTGCGAACGCACGGATCGTCGCTTACATCGCACTTGAAGAGCAGCGTCTTCGCGCCTTTTGCTTGTGCCTGCTCCGCCGTCGTGCGAGCCGCCTGCTCACTCCGGCTGTAGTTGATGACCACATCGAATCCCGCTCCCGCCAGCGCCACCGCCGCAGCGCGGCCAATTCCCGTGGCCGCACCCGTAACTAACGCTACGTTTCTGCTCTGAACCACATTTTTCTCCTAGCCGACGTGAACCGCTCGATCTCGTATAGCGTCGTGCCACATTGTCGACGAGCGCCAGATTCCGACGCCAGGGAGTTCGTACCACACATGCCACGGATACTCAAACAGAGGGTTGAGAAAAACGGTTCCGGATGGACGCGGCAAGTTTCTAGGTTAGGCCAAGAGCCATCTTGAGCGCGCGGTCGAACTGCGGGATACTATGATCGCGGGGATCGTCCTTGCTTGTCATGCCACTCTTGCCACTCGGAACACACCGCACTTCGAAGACCTCTCAGTCCCAGTCATCAACCCCTGGGTAAGCTGAATTTTGTGGTGAATTTGAACGGACGTTCTTCACCTTAAAAACAGGATTCGCTCCTAAGGCACTGAAAAGATTACCGCTTGCAATGTGAATCCTGCATCTGTCCTGGGGTGCCCTGTGATGTACCGTTCTGGCGCAGACGATCTCGAATCACCTCTACGCCTCTTGACACCCTATGGCCTTCAGCGCACTGTACATGGGCTGGCTGGAAGCGAGCCTGGCAATCGATTCTGCCCGCTTTATCCGAGCAGTCCTCCCCCTTCTAGATTGCCCCGTGAAGTCGTAGTGCGTCTCCCTGTGTAAAAAGAGGTTTTGCTCGTCAGGGAGTAGATTCTGGCCGTTTCCCTCATGGGGGGAGCGCGCCGGGCCGATGGAATAGGGGACTACCAATGAACGGCCGAAAGCGTTTCAAGAAAGGCCATGGCGCGGGAAAGGACTTCTCCATTCATCCGAAAACCTTCATGTTCATTGATAAGAGGAGTGGCATGCAGCGTTTCGAAGTGAAAGCAGACGCGGATGGAAGCATGCCGGTGGATGAGGCCATAAGCCTGCTTGTCGTCCACTGCTTGATGCGCAACCAGACGCCCAATGACTTTAAGGTGATGGTCCCGGCTGAAGAGAATCTTCTGGATGGCCTGAGGCAGCGTGCCCGGAAACTGATTCATGCTTGCCCATTGATACAGGCCTCCTTCCAACTTACCAGCCGTCAGCAAGAGGTACTCCGTGGAGTTCAGCAAGGTCTCTCCAACAAAGAGATAGGAACGGCACTGAACCTTTCAGAGCGGACAGTGAAATTTCATGTCTCTGCGTTGTTGCTGAAGTTCGATGTTGCCGGACGAATGGGCCTGATTGTGCGGGCTAACGACCTGGTTTCAACTGTGGGGGTTCCTACGGGCGTCGATTCTCCTCAACTTCGCGCCGGGGAAGAGCAAGGTGCGGGACAAGAGTTTAGAAATTCGAAAGAGAGACTGGTGCAGATGAACCTTTTGGAGAGAAGGTCCCGCGGATGAATCCAAACGGGGATCGAGTGCCAACGCACAATGGGATTGCGGCCATGCGGGCATTCGTACTGTCAACGTGTCTTCCTCCAATTGTTTGGATTGGGTCAACTATCTTTACGAACGCGGAGGAGTTCGCATGAAGCTTTCGGATAGACGTTTGGCACACCGCTTTAGCCTCACCATCCCGCTCTATATCCGCGCCTGGAAGTCCCCGGCGCCGGAGCAAAAAGTCGAATCGGTCAATGTCTCCGAGTGTGGCGCCTATTTTGAGACCGACAAACCGCCAAGCGAAGGCGCAATGATGCAGATCAGGCTGGATATGCCAAGGGAAATCACCGGCGACCCGACGGTTGAATGGCGCTGCACAGGCAAGGTGATGCGTGTCCAACCGGCTCGTTCTCCGGGCGCTTTGCTAGGGGTCAGCCTGCGGTTTGATTATTACGAAGTCTCGCCGGCTGCGGAACCATCACTTGCTTTGGCATCGCTACGGAGCATCTGAACCCGGGGACTGGTGCGATTGAATGCCTTTGGTGCGCGCAGGGCCAGGCGTCTTTTCAGCGTGAGGCGCTGCGCGGGACGATTCAGATTCCGGAGACGGAAGAAAACTGGAATATGAAGGTTGAAACCGAACGAGAATCGCGCAACAAGGACCTCACTCGCGGGAAGGAACCGCGTGTCACACACAGACGCGCACTCGTCGTCGAAGATGAACCAGCCATGTGCGCGCTCATCCAGGAAGTCCTGGGATCGGCTGATATAGAAGCTGTAACTCCGGTGAAGAGTGTTGACGCCGATGGCCATTTCCAAGTGCAGAAGTTTGACGTGATCCTCATCGGCCTCTGCACGCCATCCGCGGACGGAATCGAACTCGTCCGAAAAATCCGCAAGTCAGGCTTCAACCCAATGACACCGATCATCATGATTAGCGACGATCAACGTCCGGACGCGCTCTCCAGGGGCTTTGAAGCCGGGGCCAGCTTCTTTGTCTACAAACCAATCGATAGAGTGCACTTGCTGAGCCTGATTCGTGTAACCCAGGGAACCATCGAACAGGAGAGGCGCCGTTTCCGGAGAATCCCGGTACAGGTCAAAGTGCGGCTCAAATCTGACAAAGCAGAGTTGGTCGGCGAAACGATTGATATCAGCCTGAACGGCGCGCTGGTTAGAGCTCCTCACACTTTGCCGCTTGGGTCCTTGATCGAAGTCAGCCTGTATCTCCTCGATGGAAACAAGCCAGTCGTCGGGCTGGGGTCCGTCGTGCGCATACTGAGTGGCAACCAAATGGGGATTTTGCTCGATCGCTTCCCTGCCTCAGAGGTTGGACGATTGCAGGAGTACCTCCTACCCCGAATTCCCGACTAAAATTCCGAAAACAAAACGTTGGGAGAATGTGGCCGGATTCACACTACGAGGCAGTCTCGCACCATAAGCACGACCTGACGCGATGGCTGCGGCTCCCTGCCCCATCAGCACTCGACGCCTTCTTGATTCCCGACGCTGGATTCCCGACCCTCGTGGAAAGTGAGATTTTATGGCACAGTAGATTGCGATGTCTGAACCGGGGAACCCCTCACGCGCCGGGCGCGTTGCCTTCACTCATCCCGACTTTGCACTTTATCAGTTGGCGCGGTTTTTCATCGTCGCCGGGCTGGAGATGCAATCGGTTGCCGTCGGTTGGCAAATCTATGAAATCACGAAGCGGCCTATCGACCTTGGTCTTGTAGGGCTCGCCCAATTCACGCCGGGCATTCTCTTGTTTCTGGTCTCGGGACACGCGGCGGACCGCTTCGACCGCCGCAAACTCCTGATCACCTGTTACACCGGCTTTTCCATGTGTTCCGGTTTGTTGCTGTTCACCGCGTTGCGGGGGATGCACGCCGTTTATCCCATCTACTCCGTGGTGGTGCTCATCGGTATCGTTCGCTCGTTCAACGGCCCCGTGAGCCGGGCGCTGCTGCCGCAACTCGTCCCCGAAGAACATTTCCAGAACGCGGTGGCTTGGCAAGGCTCGGTCAATCAGGGTGGAACGATTCTCGGCCCTACTCTCGGAGGCTTGATATACGCGCTCTCGAGGGGCCCCTCAGCTGTCTACACGATGGCGATGCTAGCCGCGGTGGGCGCGGTTACTTGTATGGTGCGGATCAAGCTCCGGGCCAAGGCGCGGCCGCGGGAGCAGTTCACCTTGAAAACGGTGCTGGCAGGACTTCACTACATCCGGGAACGTAAAGTTGTCCTGGGTTCCATTTCGCTGGACTTGTTCGCGGTGCTGCTGGGGGGAGCTGTGGCGCTGCTTCCTGTTTACGCGCGTGAAATTCTGAAGACTGGGCCCTGGGGGCTTGGCCTGTTGCGCAGCTCTCCCGCCATCGGTGCGGCCAGCATGGCGATCCTAATCGCGCACCGGCCGTTGCGCAACCGGGTGGGCGCGACGATGTTGTGGTGCGAGGCGGGCTTCGGCATCTTCACGGTTCTTTTCGGAGTCTCGCGGAGCCTGATCGTGTCGATGTTGGCGCTTCTATTTGTCGGCGCCATGGACATGGTGAGCGTGGTCGTTCGCGGCACTCTGGTTCAACTCGCCACGCCGGATGAGATGCGCGGCCGCGTAAACGCGGTAGAGATGATATTTATCGGCGCTTCGAACGAGGTCGGACAATTCGAGTCCGGTCTGACGGCGCAATGGTTCGGAACGGTGCCCGCCGTCGTGCTGGGAGGAGTCGGAACGCTCGTGGTTACGGCCATGTGTGCGTGGAGCTTCCCTGAACTGCGCCGCGTGGACCGGATCCCTTCTATCAACAGCTAAAGTTTCATCGGAATACGGTCCCGCCGTTCGAGCCTTAGGCTTCAAGTGGATTTGCTCTTCTCGAGTTCTTCGGTGAGGGCGGGGACGATTTCGAACAGGTCGCCGACGATTCCGTAGTCTGCGACCTCGAAAATTGGCGCGTTCTGATCCTTGTTGATCGCGACAATTGTGCGCGAGCCCTTCATCCCCACGACGTGCTGGATGGCTCCGCTGATTCCGAGCGCGAGGTACAGCTTGGGGGCGACCGTTTGCCCCGAGCTCCCGATTTGACGGTCCATCGGTAGCCAGCCTTCATCGCAGATCGGACGCGATGCCGCCAGTTCCCCGCCGAGCAGGCGCGCCAGCTTCTCCGCCATCGGAATATTTTCCGGCGCCTTGATTCCGCGTCCCACGGATACAAGAATCGGGGCCTGCGTCAGATCAACGGCCTGTTTGGCTTCGCGGAATATTTCGAGCGGTTTGGTGCGAATCTGCGCGGCGATGAGTTCGACGGGCACTGGCGTGACGGGCGCATTGGACGCGCCTTGCGCGACCAGGTCGGCGCGAAACGCCCCGGCTTGAAATGTGGCGAACCAGGGCGGCGCGCCTTCGAACACCACGTCCGCCACGGTTTTGCCCTGGAACATCTGGCGCACAAAAATCAGTTTTCCGTTCTCGTGACGGTAGGCGATACAGTCGCCGATCATGCCCTTGCCGAGGGACGCGGCCAGCTTCGGCGCGAAATCGCGTACCTGATAGGTGTGCGGCAGCAGGACAAGGTCAGGCTTCGCCTGCGCGATGGCCTGTTGGAGCGCAAGCGTATATCCGTCCGGCGTGTACGCGGCGAGCAAATCGTGTTCGACAAGCAGCACTTCATCAAGCTTTGTTGCGGCAAGCTCGCCCGCCAGCCCCGCGACACCTTTGCCAATGACAGCGGCAGCCAGGCGGCCCTTGGTTTCGTTCGAAATCTGCTGGGCCGCCGCCAGTGTCTCTAAGCAGGTCTTGTTCCATTTTCCTTCGCGCTGTTCGGTGACGAGAAGAATGTTCATCTGTGGCTGTCCGGGTTACAGCACTCGCGCTTCGTGCTTCAATTTTTCGAGCAGCTTCGCGGCAGCTTCTTTCGGGGTGCCGGTCAGGAACTCGGTCTTTTTGGTCTTGGTGGGCACGTAGATTCGCTCGATGCGCTGTGTAGGCTCGTGCGTGACGCCCAGCGACTCGCGCGCAATCGTCACAATCTCTTTCTTCTTTGCCGCCATGATGCCTTTGAGCGTCGCGTACCGGACCTTGTTGATGCCGGACTGAATCGTCAGCACAGCAGGAAGGGGAAGCTCGACCCATTGGAACCATCCCGCTTCAAGTTCGCGCTTCACGCGCAAGTGATCTCCCTCGACGCCTATCTGCATGATGAGTGTCGCGTGGGGAAGACCCAGCCGGTCCGCCAGGAGCACTCCTGTTTGGCCGAAACCATGGTCTTCGCTCTGCAATCCGGTCAGCACCAGGTCCGGCTTCTCGCGTTCGATCGCCGCAGCCAGCGATTTCGCGGCGCCCAGAGGATCGAGTGTGTGCGCCTGGTCATCCGCGATGTGCATCCCGCGGTCCGCGCCCTTGGCGAGCGCTTCCTTGATCGTCTGTTTCACGCGCTCCGGCCCCATCGACACGGCAATCACTTCGCCCGTGTGCTTTTCCTTCAGGCGCAGGGCTTCCTCGAGCGCGAAACTGTCCGGCTCATTCATTTCAAATCCGATGTCGGTCTCGCGGATCCAGCCGCCCGCAATCGCGAGAGGGGCATCCTTGGCGGGCACTTGTTTGATGCAGACAACAATCTTCATCCGTACCTCTTGTGTGCTGCGCGCGAATTAATGTGCTATTTCCGAGGTTCCCTGAAAAATGCAACGTTCCGCTTGTGGCTCGGAACTCCGAGAGGGTCGGGATCTTCGACCTTAGCTCCGGCATCGA
>WNFF01005087.1_pt1 | contig 10749 bp, 10 predicted proteins | sample 5400441 | NCBI WGS metagenome assembly WNFF01 (sample SAMN13153345, study PRJNA577476) | soil metagenome | isolation source: 120 cm saprolite under Douglas fir tree site 2 hole 3 replicate 1 | place: USA:California | collected 2015-04-18
ACGAGCCATCAACCATACTACCAAACGGTTTAAGAATTGCCAACCATTTTGGTACTCGATTCAAAAAGGCTGAATACTTGCAAGATCCTTCTCAAAACCCGCTTAACCTCGAGGGCTCTATCGGGTACCCGGGCCGACATAAATGGTGCTTGACAGCGACAGTATCATGGCGGCGCGGATCGGAATTTATGCGGCTTTATCATCTCGCGTGGTCAGTCACGCCTCCCAAATCGTGAGGAGAATGAAATGAAGAAACTCCCGTTGACTGCACTCTCAGTGCTTTTGCTTCTTTCGCTCGACGCAGCGGCTCAGAACCAGAACGTTAACACCAACTCGAATAGCGGAACTAACAGTAACAAGCCTACGAACGTCAATCGAGGTCCAATCTTTCGCGCCAGCGCCGATCAGATTAAACAAGCGCAAGTTATCCTCAAGCAACGCGGCTTCTATAGTAGCGAGCAGTCAGGTAAGCTCGACGCGAACACACGTTCCGGCTTAAGAAAATATCAACAAGCTGAAAGCCTCAAGGTAACCGGCACGCTCAACAAGTCAACATTAGCAAGGATGGGAATCGCTCTAACAGAAAAGCAAAAGACCATGCCTTAAATCCTCAGGCATTTCTGAAGCACTAATCGGGATTACGTGTCGGAACTGCGTTGCCTGCGTCAATCGCCTCTTTCGTAGAACTTCCGTATCCATCGTTCGGCCTACTCGGCGCGGACGTATTCGGCGCCGATGTCTTCGAACAGTGTCTCGAGCCTGTCTACATCATCGACCGACTTCGCCTGAGCTCCCAGCAGGATGCCGCCGCTACGCAGGCCGGTGTCGTAAACTTTGGCGCGATGCTCCGGAATTCCGGTACCGATCATTAAACCGATTAGTCCTCCGGTTACGCCGCCGGCGCCGGCGCCCGCCAGGGCCGCCGCGATCGGGCCGGCGACAAAAAGTCCCAAGCCGGGAATCGCGATCGATGTTCCCACGGCGACAATCGCCAACAACACGGCGCCAACGGTTCCCCCAATCGCCCCGCCAATGCCGAGACCGTCAGCCGCGTGCGACCTGGTCTGCACGGCAAACTCTTTGTCTCGGGTAGAATCCGACATCAAAACGCTAATGTCGTCGCGAGTGTAGCCTCGCTTGATAATCGCATCTACGGCCGCCTCCGCAGCGGCGCGCGTTTTGAAAAGGCCCGTCACAAAATTCTTAGACATGATATTCGCTCCTTAGTTGATCAATCTGAATACAATCGAAACTAAATACAATCGAACGTTCCTGGAGAGAGACAAAAACACAATCCCGGTGAGACTCATCGAGAGAGCTCCGCATTTTGTTGGGGGAATCTAAACAGTTCGGGGTTGTAAGCGTATCTTGCCGCAGCGGCTCGCGCGTGTCAAATCATGCTAACGCTCGATTTGATCGACCAATAATTGCAGACCCTCTGGAAGAGGAGCGGCAAAGCGCAATTTCTTCGCCGTCCGTGGGTGTCGAAAGCCCAGTTGCTCCGCATGCAGAAACTGACGCCCTAACTTTGCAATCCGTGAGCGAATCACTGGATTGACTACGGTCTTGTCGCGGCCGGCGCCATAGACTTCATCGCCAACCACCGGATGTTTCAGCCAGGCCAGGTGCACACGAATTTGGTGAGTGCGTCCTGTCTTCAGCTCGACATCAAGCAGGGTGAACCGTTCAAGGCGTTGCCGAACCTTATAAATCGAGAGCGAGGGACGCCCGCCGCGCACCACGGCCATGCGCGTGCGATTGCGCGGGTCGCGCGCGATCGGTTGATCGATTTCGCCAACTTCCTTTTCAACCACACCGTGGACCAGTGCGACATACGACTTAAACACTTCGCGATCCCGAAACTGATCCGCGAGATGTTCGTGCGCTATTTCGGTTTTTGCTACGACAAGCAAGCCCGAGGTTCCTTTGTCCAGGCGATGCACAATTCCCGGCCGCACCGCTCCGCCGGTGGTCGACAGTTGCTGAAAATGGAATGCCAGAGCGTTGGCCAGCGTGCCTGAATCGACGCCGGCCGCCGGATGGACCACCATTCCCGCCGGTTTGTTGACCACGATCAAATCGTCGTCTTCGTAGACAACTTCGACCGGAATGTCTTCAGGTGCAAAGGAAGTCGACGGAGTCGGCGTTAACTCAATTTCTATATGGTCGTTCGCCCGCAGCTTATGCGAAGGCTTTGACACGCTGCCGTTAACCAGCACGTCGGCAGCTTCGATTAGACGATGCAGACGCGCGCGGCTCCAGCCTTCGATGTGCGCGGTCAGAAACACGTCCAGGCGCTCGCCCGCATCAGCCGCTGTAACAGAGAGCCTCAGCGGCGAATTGTGATTGGGTTCAGAGTTCAAGCTTCAGCTTGTATTACATCACGACAAACCAAAGTTTGAACTCTAAACTTCACTCACTGCTTGCATGGAGTGATCACGGCGTTGGCGGCGAGCCGATCGTGAATAAATTTATCGGCGTCGGCCTGGATTAGCTCACCGTTGACGATCCAGGCTTTTTCGGTGAGCACCTCGCCGCTGCTGCACTTCCCGGGCTCGAGAAAAATGTTCCACGGCGAACCCCATTTCCGGGTGTCGCCCGTCAATTGTCGATACCCAAAGTGCGCCGTCTTTTCGCGATCATCACGTGATTCTGATTCGCTAACCACGGGATACGGCGCGCCCGCCGGGCCAAAGAAAGCTTTCACGTCGTCGCGTGATCCATATTCGCTGACCCCGACAATCTCAAAGCCCTGCGACTTGTATTTCTCGTACAGACTCGCGGCCACCGGCGCTTCATTGCGCCAGTTCGGACACCACGGCGCGAAGTACAGCACCATGACCAGCTTCTTCCCCTGCATCAACGAACGCAACGCGACCGGCTTGTTGCTCGCGAGATCGTTAAGCGTCCAGGCCTTATAGTTGACGGTCTTCTCCAGCACCGGCGCGTATTCGTGGCCCTCCTGCGCGCCAGTCGCGGCGGAAGTGAGAATCAGCGTGAATAAAATCAGTATGAACTTTTTCATTTGTCTTACTCCAATCAAATCCCAAAGAATGGCTGAGTGTTCATTCGACCTTTTGCGCCGTCGCGGGTGTCTCGTCGAGCAACGGTTTGATTGCGGCTTCGAAATTCTCGCGCGACGTTTGCCCGATAAACTTCTGGCGAATCCGCCCGTCACGATCAAGCAAGTAGGTAACCGGCAGACCGGGACCGTTACCAAACTTTGCGCCGATCTCTTCGGCGCCGCGGATGACTGTATATTCCTGCTTCACGTCTTTCTGAAAACTGCGAATGGCATCCGCGGTGTCCACCGGAGAAACCGAGGCGCCCACCATGGTGAAGCCGCGCGCTTGAAAGTCCTTTTGCATGGCGTTGAATTCGGGAATCTCAGCGCGGCAAGGAATGCACCAGGTCGCCCAAAAGTTCAGCAGGACCACACGTCCGCGCAGCGACGCGAGATGAAAGGGTTGCGCGTCGAGTGTTTGAAACTCAACCTCAGGCGGAGATGGAAATGTCGAGGCCCCGGTCGGCGCGGCCGCAGGCTTGGGCTTAAACCACCGATCAAGGAAAGCTTCGGCGTTAGGCAGAATTCCAGCCAACCGGGAACTAGCCAGCACGCTCACGTAACCACTCGCAATCAAGAGGCCGACCGCGATCAGCACGATTCCCGAAAGGACTTCAACTTTGTGCAGATGTCGTCTAAATCGCGAATAGAAACTCAGGAACTTATTTATCCCGAGACCGGTTAAGAGGAATGGCACTGAAAGTCCGGCGGAATAAAAAATCGCGAGTATGAACCCTCCCTTCCATCCGCCACTGGTTGCCGCCAATCCGATGATGCCGCCGAGAATTGGACCGATGCAGGGTGTCCATCCGGCCGCAAACGCGATACCCAAAGTGAGCGATCCAAGCAGCCCGCGCGGCTTCTCGTTGGAAAACTGACGGGTATCTTTGTACAGCCACTTGATCTTCAGCAAACCAATCATGTGCAGACCGAATACGATAATTACCAGGCCGCCAATGATCCGCACCCACGGATTGCTGATAATCGCCGAACCAACAAGTCCTGCGGTTGCCCCCAATATCAGGAAAATCACCGAGAGGCCTGTATTAAACGCAAGCGAATTAAGAATGACAGCGCGTCTCGAACTGGCGCTATCACTCTTCATGTTGTCGATGCTGACGCCTGACATCAGAGAGATGTATCCGGGAACCAGCGGCAGCACACAGGGCGACAAGAATGAAAAAAGGCCGCCGAAGAAGGAAAGCAGAATGTAGCCGATTGATACTTGCATGACTTAATTTCGCCTGAACAGTTTCCCAAACCACAGCGTCAAGTTCAAATAGAGCCCCGACAGAGCCGAGATGCCGGCGAGCGCCGAAAACCCAATCAGCAGCGGAACCTGCCACGTTCCCGCAAAGAAATAAAAGTGCGCCTGTCTAAAATAACGCGTCAGACCTCCGGGCGGCGGCGTCTTGATCACCGTCCCGTTCTCAGCGTCAACCAATAGCGAATCAGCGCCCATGCCGCCGATCGCCTGATAGACCGGACGCCCGTCGCGCATCAAGAGCGTCAGGGCCGTCGTCGGTAATTTCTTCCCGGCAAACTCATTTGCTTTCAACATAGCTTCTGACGGCGAGACGCGCACGCGCGTTGCATCGATGCTTTCAATTTTGCCACCTTCGACAGCGCTGGGCCACGCGTACAAAAGGCCGCTGGTAGCCCACGCAAGAACGGGGATGGCGACGATCAATCCCAGCCAGAGATGTGTGCGGTAGATTAAGGAACGCATTCTTATCAAGAGTGGCTAAGGGTGCTTCACTGGATCTCCGTCTCGCCCCGTCTCCGTTTCGCTTGCCTGGGCCGGCTCCTCAATCAGCTTCTTGATCATCTTGTTCAGCATCGCGGCCTCCTCGTCGCTCGACCCGATGCTGATAAGGCGCACGACGCCACGCCGATCGATTAGAAAGCTGGTCGGGATCGAAGAAACCGCGTAGTTCCGATCGTTCTGGCCTGAGTCCGCTACCGCGAAACCGTACGGGATATGAAACCTCTTTTTGAAATCGCGCAAGTAAGCAACCTCCTGCGGTTGCGTTAACTGCTTGCCTTCGGCGTGTCCGAAAAAGTTTGTCACGCCGAGAATCACCAGGCCTTTGTCTTTATAGCTCTGGTGCCATTTTTGCAGCCGCGGAAACGTCACGCGACACGGGCCGCACCACGTGGCCCAAAAATCCAGCAGCACGACGCGCCCGCGCAGGTCCGCGAGTTTCACTGGCGCCTGATCGATCCATTCGTCGGCCACGATATCTCGCAGCGCCGGCGCCGAGCCCGCCACGTCGTTGAACGATTTGAAGAGATCGATGTCAGGTGCGATCGCCAGCAAGCGCCGCAAAGCCAGCTTGTACAAATTGCCAGACGGCAAAGTTAGCGCGAATTGGCGCAGCTCCTGCGCGGCCGCTACTGCTTCATCCTTTTTCTTCAGCTTCAGATCGGCTTCTGAGAGCAGCGTCACCGCCTCACTCAACATCTTGTCGCGCTCAAGCGGATCTTTTGTCTTCGCTACGAGTTTGGCGGTACTGAACATCTCCCGCGCATGCGGCTGCGCGCGTTCGTAGTCTTTCGCTTTGAAATAATCCGTCACCATCCAGCTCTCAAGGTTGTAACGATCCTCAGTGACTTGCGGTTGATTCTTCGCGTATTCAGCCAGGCGGCTTTCGGCCTCTGGCAACAAATCTTTCTTCGCGGCTTGAATGACGATGACCGCGCGCGCATTCTGCGCCGGCTCACCGGTCGCATTCGAACTCTCAGTTAGAAAACGCCGCATCATCTCATACGCCGCGTCGTAATTCCGCGCCAGGTTGTACAGCATGCCGAGATAGTAAACGTCTTTGCCCTGGGGCTTCCGCGCGGCCAACACCGCGGCGTAGCGCCCGGCCAGATCGCGCTGTTCCTGCTTGATTTTGTCGGCCAGCCGCGCATCGAAAGGCATGTGCCGCTTCTCAAAATCGTCAAACTTTTTCTGCGCGTACGCGTCGGCCTCTTCGTAGAGTTGCGCAGCGTCTCTTGCTTCTGTGCGCTTCGCTTCCGCAGCCTTGCTGGCTTCGTCGCTGCTAGGGTTTGCGGTCGCGTCTTTCACCCGCCCGGATTGTGCCAACCCTGAACTTATCGACACCAGGCAGCAGAGCAACAACAGAAACAGAGTGGAAAAATGTTTCATGAGAACTTCAAACGCTAAGTTGATGAGCAAGCACAGGAGACTGGAGGATCGTAGGACACCGCGTCGGCTCTGTCAAAAGTGCACGGGAGTGGGTAGTGTCTGCGTGTCGTTTCGTGTGTTTCCGCGGATTACATAAGAACGATCCACGAAACCACACTAAATCCCACGAAAAAAGCTGCTTCGTGTGGCTTCGTGGATCCGTTTTCTATCGCAAGCCAATCTCTCAAAATCAGGAAACTAAGACACTACCCAAGAGTTCACAAGGCGCGACGTGAGTCGTAAAGCGCAAAGGATAACTTGAGACACTATGCAGAACTTCGAAACCGCTCAGGCGAAAACGCTTTGAGCAATGGCGCTGTTGCACCTTCCACAATTCCTTTCGCCATCAGTTCACCCGTAATCGGCGCCAGCAGAATTCCGTTACGATAGTGCCCGGTGGCATAGAACAGACCTTCGACTCCTTCACATGGACCGAGCACCGGAAGGCCGTCCGCGGCGCGCGGACGAAAGCCGGCCCACGAACTAACCAGGGGCAAACCAGCAACCGACGGCGCGATTTCCTTCGCCATCGACTTAATCGCGTTCATTCCTTCGTGGGTCACGCCCCTTTCAAAGCCAACGCGTTCGGCAGTTGAGCCGGCCAGCAACCGCCCGTCACGACGCGGCACCAGATAGCCACGCGAACTGTAAATCACGTGACGCGCGGCCGGCGGGCGCGCTGCAAAACAAAGCATCTGCCCGCGCACCGGCTCCATTTCAATCGCCGGTAGAGATGCGTCTGGAGAGTTGATGAGTGATGTCCACGCGCCGGCCGCGAGCACAACGACGGTAGTGCTGACCACGCCCCGCGATGTTTCAACGCCACAAACCTTTCCCCGCTCAGCGCGAACCGCCCGCACTTCACAATCAGTCACCGCTCTCACGCCAAGTTTCTCGTTCGCCATTGCCAGAGCGCCGACCAACTTGCGATTCTCAACAGAAAGGTCATTCGGAAAGCGCAGCGCGCAGCGAACCTTCTCAGAGACGCACGGTTCCAAAGCTCTCGCCTCCGCGGCGCTCAGCAATTCGACGGCAAGGCCGGCTTTCGTCTGCCACTCAAATCGGCGCCGAAGTTCGTTTTCGTCATCCGGAGTAAAGCCGAGACAGAGCGTACCCGTCAGGTCCAATTCAACCTCGACGCCGCTCTCTGCGCACAGCGCATTCGCAAACGCGCGATACCTGTCGCGGCTGGCGCAAGCGAGCCGGAAAAAGTCGTCCGCTTGATCGCTTTCGATCTGCGGCCCGAGAATTCCGCCCGCCGCCCACGAAGCTTCCGCGCCAAGCTGCCCGCGTTCAATCAACGCGACGTCGCGCACGCCGCCCTGCCGGAGCGCCCGCGCAATCGTCAGCCCAATAACGCCGCCGCCAACTATCACGACGTCGGCAGTTTCTTTTGGCGTGAACATTGAGTTGAGCGGCCGTGATCAGAGAGAAGTTGTCAGTTACCAGTCGAAGTCTTATTCTGTTTCGGCACGAAGTATTGGGATGCGAGCTATTGGCGTTTACTGCTTACTGCCCCCTGCTTACTGCCTACTGATTTCATGCATCGTATCACACTGATTCCTGGCGATGGCATCGGTCCCGAAGTCGCTTCCGCCGTCGTGCGCATCATCGAAGCTTCCGGCGCGCAGATCGAATGGGAGACACATCTCGCCGGCCAGCAAGCGCTGGATAAATTCGGCACAACTTTGCCGGAAGAGTTGATCGAATCGATCAAGCACAACAAGGTCGGGCTCAAAGGCCCGATCACAACTCCGGTTGGCAAAGGCTTCACTTCCGTCAACGTAGGTTTGCGCAAGGCTTTGGATCTTTACGCCAATCTGCGGCCGATTCGCGCGCTGCCGAATATTCCTTGTCGTAATCCGGATCTCAATATTGTGATAGTGCGCGAGAACACCGAGAGCCTCTATTCAGGCATTGAACATGAAGTGGTCCCCGGCGTCATTGAAAGCTTGAAGATTATTACTGAGAAAGCTTCGACGATGATTGCCCGGTTCGCGTTCGAGTTCGCTCGCAGCGAGAAGCGCAAGAAGATCACCTGCACGCACAAAGCGAACATCATGAAGATGTCCGACGGATTGTTCCTCTCCTGCTTTCACAACGTCGCGAAGAAGTATCCGGATATTCAGGCCGAGGACATGATCATCGACAACGCGTCGATGCAGATCGTGATGCGGCCCGAACAATTCGATGTCGTGCTCTGCGAAAATCTCTACGGCGACATCGTTTCGGATCTCTGCGCCGGATTGATCGGCGGCCTTGGCTTGGTTCCCGGCGCGAACATCGGCGAGAAAGGCGCCGTCTTTGAAGCCGTGCACGGCTCTGCGCCCGACATTGCCGGCAAGGGCATCGCCAATCCCACCGCGCTCTTGCAGTCAGCGATTCTGATGCTGCGCCACATCAACGAACGCTCCACCGCTGATAAGATCGAAACTGCAATGCTGAAAGTTTTCGCGGAAGGCAAAGTTCGAACGCGTGACATCGGTGGCACCGCGACGACGGACGAGTTTGCTAATGAAATCATTTCCGAGATGAACTAACGCCGCAACCGCGATCTGAATCGGTCTCCAACGCAGTCAACCTGGGCGATCTAAAACCGAAACCCTACGCTCAGGATAAATTGCGTGTTATGTGTCGTGTATGCCGGTTGGATCCGCTGGACCGGCGTCAATGCGAAGGTGACTGGATCGACGTTGAATCCAATAAAAGAGCGCTGCGAGTAGCGGAGTATGGTGTCGCCTAAGTCAGCGCGCAGCACCACCTTTTTTGAAGGATAGAATTCGAAGACCCCGCCTAGATCGAGCGCGAAGGGTGTGGCCCGGTGAGGAACAAGAGTGACAAAGCCGCCGCTGTTCGGCACAAAATCAAAGTATCCTTTGCCGATAGTCATAAATCCGGGCCGCGCTTTGGCAAAGATTCCCACCTTGGAAAACCGCTTGCCGGCTTTCACGCCAAACAGCCCTTCCCCAATTCGACCGGTAACCTGGCCTGGACAGCTATCGCACGTGCCCGGGGAAAAATAACCCGCTGCTTCGAGCGCAAAGCTCTTGTTGATGTTATAGGTAAATCTTCCGCCCGCCCCGAGTTCAATTTGGTTACCGTCAATAGTGAAAGTGGTGAAGTCTGCGCCGGCTTCGTATTTCGGAAGATCGTTCGATGGTTTTGTTTGGGCCCTCGCATGATGAGTACAAAGCACCAAACATGCAGCGATGATCGCAATCAAAAGTAATCTTGTTTTCATTTCAGTTCTCCTTCTAAGTTTGCCGGCACACACGTATCCCTGCTCTCCGGGCCCTGGTCTTAAAGCCGGAGAAAATTTCAGTTTCGATTTTTCGTGAACTAGCTAGAGCCCTCCCTCACACCCCAACCGAGATACTCGGTCGGGGACCCCCCGGGGTCGGGCTAATGCCCCGGCAGAATCGCGAGTTCAAAGCGAAGGCGCTAGTTCCGGGGCCATAAATTCTCAATCCGATCGGCGCTGCCGATCATTACGCGCGGCGGTTTGGCGGCGTCTGCGCTTTGCGGCTCGGTTGTTCGCTTACCGGGCGCCGTGATGTTGTGTCCGCTCTGAGTTTGAATGTTGACGTTCACGTTGGCCTTCTGCACCGCTTCGTCCACCTTTTGCAAAACGCTCTTACCGGTGTCCGGCGGTTTGTCCGCTCCGAAAAGCGGACTGTATTTTGGATCATGCAACACCCACAAATTCCACATGCCGCCGCCACTCAGAATGGGCGCGGCCGAGAGCCATTCGTAGCGGTCCCCGCCCATTGTGAATTCGATCCGGTTTCCATCGACGATACCGACCTTTTGAAATTCATAGCCGTCGCGTGGCGCCAGCGAAAAGATAAAGCGACCGCGACCCTGAACATAAAACCACACCAACGCGCCCGCAACCGGGCTGGTCGACTTACCGACGGCAACGACACTGCCGTTAAGCAACAGACGGTAATCTTTGATTGAGAGCTCGACGGCATCCAGCGTGAAATCGCGGGGCAGGCTTCTGGGAAAGTCGCGCAGATGTGTCTTATCGAACGTTACCCGCACCACGTCAACAATCTTCACGCCGGCGTTCTGGTTGATCAGCAAATCAAGCGAGAACGCGTCGCCATCGTCAAGTGTTTGAGGCGTGGCGGATTTTGGAAACGTGGGAATAACCTCCGTCAAACGATCCGGATCGGCGGCCTTGAGTTTCTTCTCATACTTTTGATCGAGCGGCAGCACGGTGACCTTGAATTGTTTCGACGCCGGATTGCATGCCACCGCGAGATCGTAACCAAACGCGAACCTTCCGGACGCATCAACCAGTACGCGGTGGATTAAATGATTCTCGTCGAGTTGAGCATCGGCCCGAAGAATTGGCGGCACGCGCTGAAATTGTGCCCCTGCTTTTCTGGCGTCGGCCCACGCCGTTTCGCTTTGAAATGCCACAAACCCACCTTCGTTCAGCGACACGACCATTTGGCGATCGGCACTCTCTTGCGCGCGCGCGCCA